>Ga0190265_10001465_pt1 | contig 15561 bp, 13 predicted proteins | sample Popmic124T_FD_133135 | JGI IMG/M metagenome (GOLD analysis project Ga0190265, IMG submission 133135) | Populus adjacent soil microbial communities from riparian zone of Indian Creek, Utah, USA - 124 T | ecosystem: Environmental > Terrestrial > Soil > Riparian zone | place: USA: Utah | collected...
ACTACGTCGGCGACTCGTTCCAGCTCGCGAACGCCGCGAAGGCGCACCCTGAAGCTGAGGCGATCGTGTTCTGCGGCGTGCACTTCATGGCCGAGACCGCCGATCTGCTGTCCGACCCCGATCAGGCCGTGATCCTTCCGAATCTCGCCGCGGGCTGCTCGATGGCCGACATGGCCGACATCGATCAGGTCGAGGAGTGCTGGGAGCAGCTCGCCGATGTGTACGGCGACATGGACACCCCGGACGCGAACGGGCTCGTCCCGGTCATCCCCGTGACCTACATGAACTCGTCGGCCGCGATCAAGGGGTTCGTCGGGCGCCACGGCGGCATCGTGTGTACGTCCTCGAATGCGCAGACAGTGCTCGAGTGGGCGTTCGAGCGCGGGCGTCGCGTGCTGTTCTTCCCCGACCAGCACCTCGGTCGCAATACGGCCAAGGCGATGGGGGTGCCACTCGAGCAGATGCCGATGTGGAACCCGCGCAAGGCCCTGGGCGGTGCGACGGTCGACGAGATCGAGGGCGCCAGGGTGATCCTCTGGCACGGCTTCTGCTCGGTGCACCGGCGGTTCACTGTCGACCAGATCCAGAAGGCCCGCGCTGATCACCCCGGTGTGCGCGTCATCGTGCATCCCGAGTGCCCGATGGCCGTTGTCGACGCCGCAGACGAATCGGGGTCGACCGACTACATCCGCCGCGCGATCGAGGGTGCGAGCGAGCCCACGACCTTCGCGATCGGCACCGAGGTGAACCTCGTGCAGCGTCTCGCGGCCGACAACCCGCAGCACTCGATCTTCTGTCTCGACCCGGTCGTGTGCCCCTGCTCGACGATGTACCGCATTCACCCGGGCTACCTCGCGTGGGTGCTCGAAGGGCTCGTCGCCGGCGAAATCCGTAACCGCATCACAGTCCCGCAGGACGTCGCCCAGCCCGCACGCCTGGCCCTCGAGCGGATGCTTGCGGCCAAACCCCCCGCAGCGCCCGCGGCCGACTGGGAGAACGCCTCGTGACCACGCCTGCGCACGCCGTCATCGTCGGCAGCGGTATCGCGGGGCTGACCGTGGCCCTCCACGCCGTCGAGCACGGCTGCTTCGTCACCCTCGTGACGAAGGACGTGCTCGAGCATGCCAACACTCGCTTCGCACAGGGCGGCATCGCCGGCGTGATGTTCGAAGACGACCGCGCCGAAGACCATATTCGCGACACCCTGACCGCAGGAGCAGGGCTGAGCGATCCGCGGGCGGTGCGCGTCCTCGTCGACGAGGGTCCCGCACGCATTCGGGAGCTCATCGCCCTGGGTGTCGCCTTCGACCGTGGCGCTGACGGCGCGTTCGTCAAAGGCCTCGAGGCGGCCCACTCCTATCCGCGCATCCTGCATTCGGGCGGGGATGCCACCGGCACAGCGATCGAGAAGGCCCTGGTCGCCCGGCTGCGCGTGAGCGGTGTCCAAGTCATCGAGCACGCCTTCCTCGTGGACCTGGTGCGCATCGATGGGCGTGTGACCGGGGTCGACCTGCTCGTGGGGGATGTGCCGGCAACCGGACCGGCTCCCCACGTCGCCGGGCGACGGGAGCGCATCCTCGCCGATGCGGTCGTGCTGGCCACGGGCGGCGCCGGCGAGCTGTACTCCCACACGACCAACCCACCCGTCGCCACCGGTGATGGAATCGCCGCAGCGCTGCGCGCCGGCGCCGAGGTGGCCGATCTCGAGTTCTTCCAGTTCCACCCGACGGTTCTGGAAGGCAAGGCTGCCGAAGTCGGCTCGGGGGCGGGTGAGTCGTTCCTCGTCTCGGAGGCGGTGCGCGGCGAGGGCGCGACCCTCATCGACGAGGCCGGGCGCCGTTTCGCGTTCGACGCGCACCCCGACGGCGAGCTCGCCCCGCGCGATGTGGTCGCCAGAGCGATCGCGACGCAGATGGAGGCGCAGGACGGACGGCCGGTGTTCCTCGATGCGACGCATCTGCGCCGCACCCCCGAGGAGGTCGCGGTCTTCCTCGCGCGGCGATTCCCGACGATCGACCGAGCCGTCCACGAGCGTGGACTGGACTGGGCGCGCCACCCGATCCCCGTGACCCCGGCGGCGCACTACTTGATGGGCGGCGTGACGACCGACCTCGACGGACGCACGACCCTTCCCGGCCTGTACGCGGTCGGCGAGGTGGCTCGGACGGGGGTGCACGGGGCGAACCGCCTCGCGTCGAACTCACTCCTCGAGGGCGCGGTGTTCGGCGCTCGCACGGGCGATGCGATCGCGGTGGATGCGGCATCCGGGCGATGGCCGTTCGGCGGCGATCAGTTCACCGCCGAGAGGCCGCCGTCCGACTGGGCACCGACGCCATCCACCCCGTCTCGGGCCGACCCGGTTTTCTCTGCGGAAGCAGATCGCGACGCGCCCGCGTTCACGCGCACGGCTCTTCAGGAGCTCATGTGGGAGCGCGCAGGGCTCGTCCGCGACGCCTCCGGGCTTGAGCACGCGGCATCCGTCATCGCCTCCTGGCGTTCGCACCGACGCACTCCCGTCGCCGAAGCCGAGTTCGAAGACGAGAACCTGATCGAGGTGGCGGGTTTGCTCGTCACAGCCGCCCTGCGGCGGCGCGAGTCGGTCGGAGCGCACTTCCGCCGCGATGCCGCGGATGGCCGAGACGAAGGGCGAGCGGATGCTGCGGCATCCGTCAGCACATTCGACACCGTCGTGAGCGGGGCCGCCTGATGCTCACCACGTCGATGATCGACCGTGTCGTCGGCGCCGCGCTCGAAGAGGACGCGCCGTGGGGCGACATCACGAGCGAAGCGCTCATTCCGCCGGCGGCCACCGCCCGCGCCGACCTCGTCGCGCGCGAGCCCGGTGTCTTCAGCGGGGGCGATGTGTTCGCCGCCGCGTTCCGCCTGACCGACGCGCGCATCGCCGTGGACCGCCACGTCGAAGACGGCGAATCCTTCCACACCGGTGCCGTGCTCGCCGTCGTCGACGGTCCTGCGCGCGGTGTGCTCACCGCTGAGCGGATCGGTCTGAACTTCGTGCAGCGCATGTCGGGCATCGCCACGCTCACCGCGAGATACGTGGATGAGGTCGCGCACACGGGTGCGCGCATCGCCGATACCCGCAAGACGACTCCGCTGCTGCGCGCCTTCGAGCGCCATGCGGTCGTGAACGGCGGCGGCCACAACCATCGGTTTTCGCTCTCGGATGCCGTCATGGCCAAGGACAACCACCTCGCGGTCCTCACGAAGAAGGGCGTATCGGTCACAGCCGCCCTCCAGGGCGCGATTGCGCGGCTCCCCCACACGACGCACGTCGAGGTGGAAGTCGACCGGCTCGACCAGATCGAGGCCGTGCTCGCGGCGGGCATCGGCACGATCATGCTCGACAACTTCTCCCTCGACGACCTGCGCCGGGGCGTCGAGCAGATCGCCGGACGCGCGACGGTCGAGGCATCCGGTGGGGTCACGCTCGACACCGTCCGCGCGATTGCCGAGACCGGCGTCGATGTGATCTCGGTCGGTGCTCTCACTCACTCCGCCGGCGCGCTCGACCTCGGCCTCGACATCCGCATCTCCTGACGATCACGATGAGCATGCTGTACCTCGACAACTCCGCGACGACGCCCGTGCGTCCGGAAGTGCTCGAGGCGATGATGCCGTTTCTCACCCGGTGGTTCGGAAACCCGTCGAGCCACCACACGGTGGGAGAAGCCGCAGCCGAAGCACTCGCCGAAGCCCGCGCGAGGGTTGCCCGTGTGCTCGGGATGCGCTCGGGCGACGTCATCTTCACGTCGGGCGGCACCGAGGCGAACAACCTCGCCGTGAAGGGCATCGTGCTCGGCGCGCAGCAGTCGGGTTCCGGGCGCACGAACCTGATCACCACACCGATCGAGCACGAGTCGATCCTCGAGTCCGCCGCGTACCTCGCTCGCCGGCACGGTGCCGAGGTCACGCGGGTGCCGGTCGACGAGCGCGGCCGGGTCGCGCCGGCCGATGTCGCAGCCGCCGTACGCGACGGCACCGCCCTCGTGTCCATCGGCTACGCGAACAACGAAGTCGGCACGGTGCAGGATGCCGCGGCCATCGTCGCGGCAGTGGCCGAGGCGGCGAACGTTCTCGGCCGACGCGTGCCGGTGCACATCGACGCGGTGCAGGCCGCAGGCTGGCTCCCGCTGAACGCCGCCGAGCTCGGAGTCGACGCGCTCAGTCTCGCCGGGCACAAGGTGGGCGCACCCAAGGGGACAGGTGTGCTCGCCGTTCGCGGCCGCATCCCTCTGGAACCGCTCATGCACGGCGGCGGTCAGGAGCGCGGGCGGCGCAGCGGCACGGAAGACGTCGCCGGAGCCGTGGGTCTCGCGACGGCGCTGGAGCTCGCCGAAGCAGAACGGACCGAGGCATCCGCTCGCGTCACAGCCGTGCGCGACAGGTTCATCGCCCACGTGCTGTCGACGGTTGCGTCCGCTCGGCTGACCGGCGATCCCGTGCATCGCCTGCCGGGAACGGCGAGTTTCACCTTCGCCGGCACGAGCGGCGAGGCTGTCCTGCTCGAGCTGGAGCGGCGCGGCGTCGTATCATCGAGCGGTTCGGCGTGCGCGGCGGGCAGCGATGAGCCCTCGCACGTCCTGCTCGCGATGGGAGTGGCGCCCGAGGTCGCGCAGACCGCCGTGCGCTTCACGTTCCCGCATGGGCTCGCTGAGCCGCTGGACTCCGTGGCGGAAGCGGTCGCGGCATCCGTCGCGGCCGTACAATCGGGCGGGTGACCTCCCCCGCCACGGCCGCTCCCGCGGTCACGGTCATCGTGCCCGGTTTCAACGTGGCTGCGTACGCGGCCGAGGCCCTCGCATCACTTCGACGCCAGACCCTGCGCGAGTGGACCGCGCTGCTGATCGACGACGCGTCGACGGATGCCACAGCCGCCGTGTTCGCCGAGGCCGCTGCGGCCGATCCGCGGTTCCGTCTCGTGCGTCACGAAGCGCAGGCCGGCCTCGGAGCCGCCCGCAACACCGGGTTGGATCTGGTTCAGACGCCGTTCCTCGCGTTCCTCGATGCCGATGACGTACTCACTCCGCATGCGCTCGAACGTCTGATCGGTGTGCTCGACGAGACCGGCAGCGACTTCGCGATCGGCGCGTACGTCCGCCTGAGGCCTGAACAGGGCGGAGGCTACAGCGTCGGCGACGTGCAGCCGTGGGTCGCCGCCGCGACCGCCCCCGAGCGGCACGGCACCACGATCAATGAGCATCCCGCCGCGACGGGCAACATCGTTGCGTGGTCGAAGGTGAGCCGCACCGAGTTCTGGCATCGCGCGGCGCTGCGTTTCCCCGAAGGGCGCCTCTACGAAGATCAGGTCGTCGCCCAGCAGATGTACGCGCGCGCACGCCGGTTCGATACGGTGCCCGACGTGATCGCACACTGGCGCATCCGAGCGGACGGATCCTCGATCACTCAGCGCGAGGCCCACCTCGACGTGCTGCGTGATTGCCTGGAGGCGATGGACGCGGGCGTGCACATCCTCGAGGCGGGGCATCCGCAGGCGGCTCAAGTGCGCATCGGTCTGATCCTCCGCATGGACGTTCCGCGCCTCGCCGAGATCGCGCGCACGCATCCGGATGCGGCATACCGCCGTGCGCTCGGGGTCTTCGTGCGCGAACTGTGGGCGCGCGCGGGGAGCGCCCGTGCCGGTCTGGACGAAGCGTCCGCCGACATCATCGCCGCCGCGCGGCTCTGGTGAAGCCGGTCAGGCGTCGCCGAGGTGAGGCCACCCGCCCTCTTCGGGCGGTTCGTCGTCGGCGTTCACCGTCAACGGAGCGGTCAACGAGAACGAGCCGGTGAACAGCACGGCCGGATCATCGGGCACGACCGGTGCGGGGTCGTCGGGAGCCCGGTCGGCACGGCGGGCGGGCAGCGCGGCGGGCGGCTCGGTCGCCTCGACCTCGAGAATGCGGGATGCCGCGAGCTGCTGCGCGGCCAGCTCGGCGTAGAGCCCGTCCTGGGCGATGAGCGTCGCGTGGGTGCCTGACTCGACGATCCGGCCGGCGTCGACGACGTGGATCACGTCGGCTCCCATCACGGTCGACAGGCGGTGGGCGATCGAGAGCGTCGTGCGACCGCGGGCCGCGGCATCCAGTGCCTCTTGCACGACGCGTTCCGAGACGGTGTCCAGCGCCGATGTCGCCTCGTCCAGCAGCAGGACGGGCGGGTCTTTCAGCAGCACGCGGGCGATGGCGATGCGCTGCTTCTCACCGCCCGAGAGCCGATAGCCGCGCTCGCCCACGATCGTGTCGTAGCCCTCTTCGAACCCGGCGATGATGTGGTGGATGTTGGCCGCGCGGCACGCCTCCTCGAGCTCCTCCTGGGTCGCCTCCGGCTTCGCGTAGAGGAGGTTCTCGCGGATCGTGGCGTGGAACAAATAGGTCTCCTGCGAGACGATCCCGACATGGTCGATGATCGATTCCTGCGTGAGGCGCCGCACATCCTCCCCCGCGAACAGCACCGATCCGCCGGATGCCTCATACATCCGCGGCGTCAGGTAGAGGACGGTCGTCTTGCCTGCGCCGGAAGGCCCGACGAACGCGACATGCTGGCCGGGATCGGCGGCGAACGAGACCCCGCGCAGCGTGGGGCGGGCGTCGGCGGTGGCATCCGGATAGCGGAACACGACGTCGCGGAACTCGATGCGGCCGACCGGCCCGGGTGCGGCCGACACCGGAATCGCGTCGGGCGCATCGCTGATCGCCGGAACGAGGTCGAGGTACTCGAAGATGCGCGCGAAGAGTGCCCCTGAGGTCTGGACGTCCAGCGCGACACGCATCAGACCCATCAGGGGCATCAGGAGGCGCGCCTGCACCGTGGTGAATGCGACGATCGTTCCTGCCGTGATCGCGTCGGTCCCGCCCGTGATCAGGTAGCCCGACACCAGGTAGATCACGGCGGGAACACTCGCCATGAGCACCTGGACCACGGCGAAGAAGCCTTGGCCGCTCATCGCGCGGCGCACCTGCAGGCGCACCTGGTTGACGTTCTCGGCTCCGTAGCGCGCCGATTCCGTGCGCTGCCGGTTGAACGACTTCGACAGGAGGATGCCCGAGACGCTCAGGGTCTCCTGGGTGATCGAGGTCAGCTCCGACAGCGACTCCTGCGTCTCGCCCGCGATCCGCGCACGCACCTGGCCGACGCGGCGCTGCACGACCACGAGGATCGGCATCATGATCACCGCGATCAGCGTGAGGCGCCAGTCGATGATGATCATCGCGACGAGTGACGCGATCACGGTGACGACGTTGCCCAGGATGCTGGTCACGGTGTTCGTGAGCACTCCCGAGACGCCGCCCACATCGTTCTGCAGCCGGGACTGGATGACCCCGGTCTTGGTGCGCGTGAAGAAGCCGAGTTCCATCGCCTGGAGGTGCTCGAACAGCTTCACGCGCAGGTCGCCCGTGACACGGTTTCCGACGGTGGAGGTGAACCAGGTCTGCACCACCCCCAACGCCGAAGACAGCACGAACAGGCCGACCATGATGAGCACGAGCCGCAGCAGCAGAGCGAGGTCGGGTGGGCCGCCGTCGACCGGGAACAGCGCCTGGTCGAAGATCTGCTGCACGATCAGCGCGGGGACCACCGCGATCGCAGCGCCCGCGACCACGAGCAGGCCGGTCACGAAGATGCGGAACCGGTAGGGCCGGAACAGCGCCATCACGCGACGACCGAGGTGCGGGATCTGCGGGGCGTCGGCGTTGAGCTTCTTCTGCGCGTCGATGTCGACGGGACGGAATCCTCCCCCGCCACCCCCGCCTCGACCGCCCATGCTCACGAGCGCAAGCCTACTGACCGGCTCTGACGCGGCCCGATGCCGGCGGTCAGCCCAGATCGATGACCAGGTTGACGACCGTGCCGATGATGACGGCTCCGAAGAGGTACGCCAGCAGCGACTGCGCGATCACGATGCGGCGGATCTCGTTCGTGCGCACGCTCGTGTCGCCGACCTGATAGCCCATTCCCACACCGAGCGAGAAGTAGGCGAAATCGGTGTACGACGGGTCCTCGTCTTGGTTGAAGTCGATGCCACCGACGGGATCGCCGTAGTAGATGTGGGCGAAGCGCAGCATGTAATCGGCCTGGATCAGCGCCCAGGATGCCGCGACGCTGGCGACCGCGATCGCCGCGAGCAGGTACGACTCGAGCTCTGAGGTGTCCTGGGTCTGGATCAGGACGACCACGACCGCCGCCAGACTCGCGACGCTGCCGATGAGCGCGACGAGTCTCGCCACCGATCGACCCGGGTCCTCGCCTGTCGCATGAGCCCGGGTATGGGCGGCATCCATCGGCCAGATGACGATCGCGAGCCACACGACGTTCGTCAGCGCAGCCCCCGCCCAACCGGCCAGGAGTCCCGCCGCCCACCCGAGGAATGGGCCTGTGACCAGGAGGACCGCCACTCCGACGCCCACCGCCACGAGCGACCGGGTGAGCGCTCCGACACGGACACGACTGAGTGACATGATCGAATATTTCCACGTGAATCGGGAATGCAGTGTCGGACGCGGCCGTTATTGTGGTGGCTCGCCCATTTTTCGTGTGACCCGCCCTCGGGATGGTTGTCGTGCACGCCGACCCCTCTCTTGGAGACGACTATGACTTCCACCGATACTGCTCCCGGCACCGATAGCATCCGCGTGCACGCACCCTCGGCGGTGCTCAGCCGCAAAGACAGCCGGATCATCTGGCTGCTCCTCGGCGCCGCTTTCGTCGCGATCCTCAACGAGACGACGATGGGCGTGGCGATTCCGCACCTGATCGGCGACCTCGGCATCACGGCGCTCGCCGCGCAGTGGCTGACGACTGCATTCATGCTGACGATGGCGGTCGTGATCCCCATCTCCGGGTTCCTGCTGCAGCGCTTCACGACTCGCGCGGTGTTCATCGCGGCGATGAGCCTGTTCTCGCTGGGCACCCTGATCGCGTTCCTGTCGCCGGGCTTCCCGCTGCTTCTGGTGGCCCGGGTCGTGCAGGCATCCGGCACCGCGATCATGATGCCGCTGCTCATGACGACGCTCATGACGCTGGTTCCCGCGCACTCGCGCGGTCGCATGATGGGTCGGGTCAGCATCGTGATGTCGCTCGCCCCCGCGATCGGCCCGACGCTGTCCGGCGTGCTGCTGGACTCCGTCGGCTGGCGCTGGATCTTCGGCATCATCCTGCCGATCGCGCTCGTCGCGCTCGGCGTCGGAGCACGCTGGGTGCACAACCTCGGCGAGCCCACCAGGGCACCGATCGACGTCCTGTCGATCATCCTGTCGGCCTTCGGGTTCGGTGGAATCGTGTTCGGGCTGAGCCAGATCGGCGCGGGCGGTCACGGTGGCGGTGCGGCGGAGGCCGCGGCCGATGCGATGTCGACGGCAACCCTCGTGATCTCGCTCGTCGTGGGCGCCGTCGCGCTCGGCCTGTTCATCTGGCGTCAGCTGCTGCTGCAGAAGAACGACCGCGCCCTTCTCGATCTGCGTGTCTTCCGTTCGCTGAACTTCTCCCTCGCGATCGCCCAGATGGGGCTGCTGTCGCTCGCCTTCTTCGGCGCGATCACGGTCGTGCCGCTCTACTTGCAGAGTGTCCTCCAGATCTCCGCGCTCGAGACCGGGCTCATCGTGCTGCCGGGCGCCCTCGCGATGGGCTTCGCGGGCCCGTTCATCGGTCGCATCTACGACCGCTGGGGCACGAAGCTCCTTCTGGTCACCGGTTCGATCGTCGCGAGTGGCATGCTGTGGACGTTCACGACGTTCAATGAGTTCACCCCTGTGTGGGCCGTGGCAGTCGCGCAGACCGCCTTGTCGATCGGCCTCGCGCTGTCGTTCACGCCGTTGTTCACGGCTTCGCTCGCATCGTTGCAGCCGCGCCTGTACTCGTACGGCTCTGCTGTGCTGGGCACTGTTCAGCAGGTCGCCGGGGCGGCGGGCATCGCGCTGATGTTCACGATCCTCTCGTCAGTGAGTGCCGGTGCGACAGCGGACGGGGCAACAGAACTCGCTGCGGGGGCCGCAGGCGCACAGGCCGCATTCACGATCGCCGCAATCGTGTCGCTGCCGCTCATCGTCGGCGCCTTCTTCATCCGCAAGCCCGCGGACCAGCCGTTTTCTGCACCCGTCGGACACTGAGACGCCGGTCGCCGGCCGGGTGCATGACCCGCGCCGGCGACTGTCTCGGGCGGGTCGACCCGTGCAAAGCTGAGCATGGCCGGCGGGACGGTCCCGCGGGTCCATGAGGAGCACCGCCGTGATCGTGATTCCACCCACCATCGACGAGGCCGTAGGCCACGCCGCAGACCTGTACGAGGAAGATCTCCGCCGCGACGGTCTGGTCTACAGCTACACGAAGCTCATGGCGATGAACCCCGAGGCGCATCAGGCTTTCGAGGCCCTGATCACCGCGATCGTCTCCTCGATCGGCGTGCGTACGTACGAGCTCGCCACTCTCGGTGCGGCACGCGGCATCCCTTCACCTCACTGTCTCCTCGCCCACGGCCTCAAGACGCTGCGGGCGGAGGTGCTTGACGAGGACCAGCTCGAGCGGGTCGCCCTCGACTACGAGACCGCGGGGCTGAGCGCGGCGGATGTCGCCGTCATGCGGTTCGCCGAGAAGATGTCGACGGATGCCGCGGCCATGACCGATGCCGATTCTCAGTCGCTGCGCGACCACGGCTTCAGCGACCGACAGATCGTCGACATCACGTTCGCCGCCGGTGCCCGAAATTTCTTCAGCCGCTCGCTGAGGGCGCTGGCGGTTCCCGTCGATGACGTGCCCGCTCTGAGCCCACGACTCGCGGAGGCGCTGCTCTCGCCGCTGAAGCACGGCCCGTTCAGTGGTGGATGAAGGCCTTCAGGAAGATGATCACTCCGCCGAACGCCGCCGTGATCAGGGCACTGGCGAGTCGCAGCCAGTAGTTTCGCGTCCATTTCGCCACCGCAAGCCACCCGAGGGTTCCCAGGGCGAGGGTATCCACCAGCAGCGCGAGCCACACGGCGAGGTCGTCATCGACGAACCGGGTGACACCGAGCAACAGCACCGCGATCGGCGCGAGCGAGATGAGCAGCATCCCGAGGGAGTGATATGCCGCGGCACGGAGACTCTGCCCCAGGCCGGCACTGCCGTCGGTCGCGGCAAGCCGTGCCAGCGTCCCGGCATATACGTGCGCAGCGAAGAACACGATAACGGTCACGACGACAGTGACCAGTGCGCTGAGCGAGGTCCCCGTGAGCGTGTAGCTCACCACGATCATGCCTGACACGAGAATCAGCCCGTAGATGGCCTCTTCGGACATGAGGATCCGGGCCACCTTGGGCGACGTGCCCAGCATCTGCTCCTCGTTCACTCTCCACCTCCGATTAAAGAGTGGCAGAACCGCAGACTGAACTCAGCCGACGCGTGCCCGCGAGATGTCGACGGGCATGACGCAACGCTCGATCAGCTGCTTGAACCGCAAGCCGAGCCGCCGCAGCACGAGGCTCCGGACTCAGCCACCGTGAGGAGGTTCTTCTCCTCCGTCACGGGCAGGAGGGTCACCGGGGCGGGCTGCTGTGAAGTCGTCATGTCATCCATCGTAGACCCGGCTGGTCGCCGGGTCGTGCTCACGCGAGCGGGGCGCCGCCGGTCTGGCATGTCGGGCAGTACTGAGCGGCGGCGCCGGAGTAGGTGAATTCGCGGATCGTATCGCCGCACACAGGACAGGTCGCCCCCGTCCTCCGGTGCACGGTCAATGCAGCGCGCTTGTCGTCACGGAGCTCAGACGGCACGATTCCGCGCCGCGCCGCCGTCGCGTTCACGAGGATCTCTCTCGTTTTCTCCGCCAGCCGAGAGACCTCTTCGTCAGTCAGGCTCGCGGCGTGGGTGAGCGGTGAGATCTTCGCCGCGTGGAGGATCTCATCCGAGTACGCGTTGCCGATTCCGGCGAATGCGCTCTGGTCTTGCAGGAGCGCCTTGATCTGCTTCCTGCGGCCAGCCAGGATGCGGGCGAACTCCACAGGGTCGAAGTCGGCTGCCAGTGGGTCAGGTCCGAGCTTCGCGACGGCCGGCACGTCGGTGGGGTTCGGCACGATGTGCACCGTGAGCGCCTTCCACTGCCCGGCATCTGTGAGGTCGAAGCCCGAGCCGTCATCGAGGCGGAACCGCGCCATGAGGGTGGCGTCACCCGTCCGCTTCGTGCCCTCGGGCGATAGGTCGTGCCACAGCACCCACCCGTCATGGCCGAAGTGGACGATCACGTGCAGTGCACCGGCATCGGGGCTCGTCGTGGCGATGTCGATCATCTTGCCGAGGCGCGTGACGCCCGTGATCTGGCGGCCGACGAGGTCGGCGGGCGTCGGATGCTGCGTCTTCAGAGCCTTGGGCAGCAACACGTCTGCGGCACGCACCTCGCGACCCTTCGTCTGGGCGGTGAGGAAAAGCGCGAGCTCCTGAACCTCTGGCGATTCCGGCATGGGCCCATGATTCCACGGACGTCAGACGTCCGACCGCTTTCTAGCCAGCACCGGCATCAGTGGCTCCGGCGGGGGTGAGCCGAGGTCGCTCGCGCCGCCCGCTGTGCAGGATGACAATCGTGGCGACGGCCAGAGGCGCATTGACCGCTCCCGCCACACCCACCCAGAGCGAGCCCGTGATGACGGCGTACGCACCCCACAGCGCCGCATTGGTCAGCAGCAGCACCTGAGACGAGATGGACACACCACTCAGACGGTCGACGCTGCGCCGGCCGTGCCATACCCGGATTGCTTGTGGCCACCAGAGCACGAGCGACACGAGGGAGGCCGCGAATCCGAGGAACTCGATGTAGACATCCACGACGGACCACCTCCAGCGCGGCGATATGAAGTCACCGCTGTCTGTGAGGAGGACGGGATGACGCCGGCCGATACATGACGGTTCGCACCGGGTCGACAGCGGCTTGGCGGTGGGGCGAAGCCCAGCACCGGATCTGGTCCCTGTGCGACGATCGCTCGCGCGATGTACGCGCCACGAATGCCGAGACGAATGACCGGCCTGGGCCGATCCGAGACTCCACAGCCCCGGAGCGTAGCCCGCGGTGAGGCACACTTGACTGAGACGAATCGTGCCGAAGGATGAGGGGTTCTCGTGAAGGTCTCCCTGCTGCGACGTTTTGTTGCGGTCGTGGATGAAGACGGGCACTTCCCGCGTGCGGCAGATGCCCTCGGCATCCCGCTCGCGTCTGTCTACTCTTCGATCGAGAAGCTCGAAGACGAAGTCGGGCATCCGCTGTTCACTCGTTCGAAGAGCGGTATGAGTCTCACCGCGGCCGGGACGCTCCTTCTCGATGAGGCGAAGAGACAGATCGCCGCCGCGCCCACCCCTGCCACCAAGCCCGCCGTGCCCGCGGGGGGCAAGGCCAAGGCTTCGAAAGGCAAGGGGCGCGCCCCTGTCGTGAAGGGTCAGCCGAAGCCGTTCAAGAAGCGGCAGGGTCGCTAGTCCCAGTCGAGATAGTCCTCGATGGCCCACGACGTTGCACCGACATGCGTCGCGGGGAACATGTGCCCGCCGCCCTCGATGCGAACAACGCTCACGCGATCCGGCGCAGAAGACTGCAGGTCATCGCCGTTGGCCGCAGGAGTGACCTGATCGTCCGTGCCCTGGACGACAAGCACGGGAACGCCCGGCGCGAGCACCGACCAGTCGCCCGCCGACGCCTCTCGCACGGCGAGCTGCATCGCCTCGACCTCACGATCACGTGAGCTCTCGGGGATGACCGAGAAGTCGACGGCGTCCTTCGACCCGGCCGGGCCGTCCACCGCAAGAAGCAGCACGCCGTTGACGCGGTCGTGGTGATCGATTGACGCCGTGCGAGCGACCGATCCGCCGAACGCATGACCCCCGACCCACGCGTGGGCGACGTCGAGGTGGTCCATCAGATCGATCACGTCTTGAGCGAGGTGATGCAGCGACACGACAGCATCCGCTTCACGCGGCGGCCGACGCGAACCGACCCTGATGACGCGAAAGTCGGCCTCTGCGATCGAACCGGCGAGCGTGCTCAGGTAGCCGATGTTCAGGCCCTGCCCGGCGATCAGCACCAGGGCCGGTCCGCTGCCGACCACTGCGTACGGGATCGCCCGTCCATCGGGCTCGAAGATCTGGGTGTCCGTCATTGCTGATTCCATTTCGTGGCGGGCCGTTGCACTCAGACGTTGAACCGGAACTTTGAGGCTGCATGCATCGAGTTGCTGATTACCGCAAAAACCTTGATTTTCCGCGGGTTTTGCCGCGATCTCGTGCGTTTGGATTCGTACGGATTCATATGTCTTGCGGATTCTGCGGACTACGAGGCTAACGGACCGGGGCATGTGCTGTGCGCCAAGCACACGTGCAGCGAGGGTGTCCGGTACCCCATCCGAGTCCAGGAAGAAGATCAGAACCCCATGCGGCTGACCGGTCGCGCGCCAGCGGCTTGATCAATCTGTCGACGGGGTTCGCTTGCTGAGCGCCTGACGGCTCAGGCCAGTCCGCGACGAGAGGGATGCCCACGACTCTCCCTCGCTCCTGAGCCTTCGGACCAGCACATCGCGCTCGGCGAGCAGCGCCCGTTCGTGTTTGTGCAGCTTGCTGAGCTCCTTCGACAGATCGGCGATGCGTCTGAGGTCGACGGACCGAGATGCTCCGCCCTGATCGATCCGTGTCGCCACGCCGTTTCCGATTCGCGACGGGGATCGTCGGGTCTGTCCGGTGGTCACCGGACCCCGCGCCGCCTGCTCGACACGTGGAGCATCGAGCGGACGCCCGAACGCGTCGAAGCGCTGCTTATCGACTCCAAGAGCCGCGCCTCCATTCGACTGACCGTCGTCATCCGAGTGAGAGGCCGTGGAGCGCTCAGCACCGACAATCGGCTTCCTCTGTCTCCCTTTTCGTCATGCAACCAGGTTGACGTGCGATGCCAGTGAACTCAAGCCCTCCGAGCCATCCACTGTTTGGTGCCTGCGTGCATTGCATCTTTCGTTTCGCGTTTCGGCTTAGGTCGCTCGAGTGGAACTCGCGGGCTTCTGCTCGAGGGAGGTGAGTAGGTTGTTGGTTGTCACGGTTGTGGTCCGTTGAGCGGGCATTTGCGCGGGCGGGTCTTGCGGGAATCGCTCACGCTTATCACGCGAGCTCGCCCGACGGGGCGCGCGGTGGCCGACCGGCCTGCGCCTTTGATGTTGGGCGTACTGTGGGCCCATGGACGCCCCTCGCCCACTCCCGAACATCGGCGCGCCGGCCGCCAGAGCCCTAGAAGAGGTGGGCGTGGTGACCTTGAACGACGCCGAGAAAGCGGGCCTTGACCACCTTGCAACCCTCCACGGAGTCGGCCCAACGGCTGTGCGACTGTTGAGGGCAGCGATCGAGGGCGAGAGGTAGCGGACGGAAGCGTCGCGCTGACCGACCGGCTTGCGAATGTGACGGACCGACGGGCGGCCAGGACGGCGAGCTCTCGGGGACGCGATAGACGCGCGACGATAGGGGGATGGACGCACCGACGCTGTTTCCGAATTCGCTGGCACCAATCTACGAAGCACTGAGGGCGCATCTCATCGCGCTGGAGCCCGATGTCGTCGA
>Ga0190265_10001466_pt1 | contig 15545 bp, 17 predicted proteins | sample Popmic124T_FD_133135 | JGI IMG/M metagenome (GOLD analysis project Ga0190265, IMG submission 133135) | Populus adjacent soil microbial communities from riparian zone of Indian Creek, Utah, USA - 124 T | ecosystem: Environmental > Terrestrial > Soil > Riparian zone | place: USA: Utah | collected...
ACCACCATCGTCACAGTCGAGGAGGTCGTCGACCAGCTGTCCGCGCAAGGGCCGAATCACGTGGTGCTCCCCTCGTGGACCATCGATTCGGTGGTCGAGGTGCCGGGCGGTGCCCACCCCTCGTACGCCATGGGCTACTCGACGAGGGACAACGCGTTCTACACCGGGTGGGACGCCATCTCCCGGGACCGCGGCGAGTTTGCCCGGTGGATCGAGGAGTACGTGCTCGGCACGGCCGACCACGCCTCGTACCTGGAGGCAATCGGACATGGTTGACCAGCCGTACACCTCCGACGAGATGATGACGGTGACGGCGGCCCGTTCCTTGCAGGACGGTCAAGTTTGCTTCGTGGGCATCGGGTTACCCAGTGAGGCGGCCAATCTGGCGCGGATGACCCATGCCCCCAACGTCGTCCTCATCTACGAGTCGGGCACCATCGGGACCAGACCGGAGATCCTCCCTCTCTCCATCGGCGACGGCGAATTGGCGGACAAGGCCGATCTGGTGGTGAGTGTTCCCGAGATCTTCGCCTATTGGCTCCAGGCCGGTCGCATCGACGTCGGCTTCCTCTCGGCCGCCCAGATCGATCGATACGGGAACCTGAACAGCACCGTGGTCGGGCCCTATGAGACGCCCAAGGTCAGGCTTCCCGGCGCCGGAGGTGCTCCCGAGATCGCCACCTCGGCCGGGGGGGTCATCGTGATGCTTCGACACACCAGACGAGCGTTCGTCCCGGCAGTCGATTTCGTGACCTCGGTCGGATTCGGGCGTGACGGCGAGGGACGGCCCGACGGAGCCGGTGGCGGCCCCAAGGTGGTGATCAGCGACCTCGGGGTCCTCCGACCCGACCCCGACAGCAACGAGTTGAACCTGGTCGCGACCCACCCCGGTGTAGACGTGGATCACGTGCGCGCCGAAACGGGGTGGGATCTGAAGCTCACCGCTCAGTTGACGGTCACCGATCCGCCGACCGCCGAAGAGCTGGCCCTCCTCCGCGGCCTCAAGGACCGAACCAGGGAGGCGCACGCGCGCCGACTCGCCGATCGCTAGCCAGCGAGAAAAGCGGTCACGGCAGCGGTCCAGGCCTCGGGTTGCTCCAGATTGGAGAGATGTGCGGCTCCGTCGAGGATCCTGAGCTTGCTCCCCGTGATGTTCTCGTGCAGCCACCTCGAATCCACCGGCGGGGTCGAGATGTCCTGGTCCGCTCCGATGACCAGGGTGGGGCTGCGGATCGCCCCCACCGACTCCCTGAGGTCGGCATCACGCAATGCGGCACAGCACCCGGCATATCCGACGGGGTCGGTGGCGGCGAGGACCAGGTTCGCCCTCTCCACTGCCGGATGACCGGTCGCGGCCAGGCCCGGGGTGAAGAATCTGGTCAGGGCCATCTCTCGGATCGCTTCCATCCCTCCGCTCTCCACTGAGTCGATCCGCGCCGCCCACAGTTCTTCCGTGCCGACGCGAGCCGCTGTGTTGGAGACGATAAGGGACCCGACCCGATCGGGGGCGTTGGCCCCGATCCAGAGGGTGATGAAGCCGCCCAAGGAGAGACCGCACAAGTCGAACGTGTCGGCGCCGGCGGCGGTTGCGATGTCGAGCACGTCGAGCCCCAGGTCTCGAATGGTGTAAGGCCCCGGCGACGCCGACGATGCGCCGTGCCCGGGCAGGTCGAATTGGATCACCCGCCGTGTCACCGACAGGACCGGAAGTTGCGCGGCGAAGAGGCCTCGATCGGCGCCGAGTGCATGGGCCAGGACCAGCGGCCGATCCGATCCTCCACCCGCCTCGGTCCAGTCCAGAGCCCCGGTTCTTCCCTCCAGCCTCGTCATCCGGGGCCAACCGTCTCGTCGTAGTCGGCCAGGACCCTGTCGATCAGCCTCTGGTCCAGTACAGGTCCGGATGGGGACCCGGCGTTCGCGGTCATCTGCCCGGCATCCACCTCCAGCGACTCGAGGCAAGTCGTCATCGCCTCCACCGAAGCCGCCGCGGCCTCGAAGACCATCGGGACGGCCAACCACTCGACGTGCCAGCCTCCGATCCCCCGGTCGAGCTCGTGGGAACTGCCGGCGGCGATCATTCCCGCCGCACCGCTGCAGGCACTTGCCGCGGCGACGGCGCGAATGGCGTCGATCGGATTGCGCTTGTCACCCATGCTCGACGAGCCTCCGGAGCGAACCATGATCTCGGCGATGTCACTCGAGGCGAGGAGGGCCACATCGGCAGCGATCCGAGCGATGGTCCGTGAGCACGCTTCGAGTGAAGCCACCAGAGACCAGATTCGCGAACGGTCGGTGTGCCAAGCCAGGGCAGGCGTCTGGAGCCCGAGGCGTTCGGCGAGGGCGGCCATGACGTCCACCCCGTGCTCCCCGTACGGGGCCAGATTGCCCACCGGCCCCCCCAGTTGGACGGCCAGTCCGGCCCTTCCCTCCCGCAGCTCGGCGATGTGGCGCAAGGTCGAGTCGAGCCAGGTGGCCGCACGAAATCCGAAGGTGGTGGGCCGGGCATGTTGCAGGAATGTGCGGCCGATCTGGGGCTGGGCGCGGTGCTCGACCACCAGCCCGGCGAACAGGCGAGCCAGCACCGACAGCCGGTTGTCGAGAATGCCCAACGCCTCGCCGGCCAGGGTCATCGTGGCGGTGTCTACTGCGTCCTGGGTAGTGGCCCCGTGATGGAGCCATCTCGCTTCGTCCTCGGTGAGGCGCCCCCCGATCTCGGAGAGGAGGCGAATCAACGGGGTGCCCTCGCTCCAGGTGGCGGCGAGTATGCCGTCGGGGTCGGCGCTGGGGTGGCGACAGGCCACGGCCACGGAATCGGCTGCATCCCGGGGGGCGATCCCGGTGTCGGCCAGGGCCAGGGCCAGCGCGGCTTCGAACGCGGCCATAGCCTCCACCCGGCGCGCGGCGGAGAACACTGCGCGCATCTCCTCGGTGGTGAACCCGGGGTCAAGCATGGTCAGAAGTCGAAGAAGACGGTTTCGTCATCACCCTGGAACCTCACGTCGAACCGGTACACCTTGGCATGGCCATCGTCAGTCAGCTCGGCGATCAGAGTGCGCCGCCTCTCTGCGGGCACAGCGCGCAGGATGAGGTCGTCCCGATTGGCCTCCTCCTCGTCGGAGAAGTAGATCCTGGTGTAGACCGGATTGAGCATCCCACGCCCCTGGACGACGAGGGAGATGTGTGGCGCCTGGAAGGCGCCCTCGACGTCGGGCACCCGACCGGGCTTCACCGTTTCGAACCGGTATTCACCGGTGTCGAAGTCGGAGATCACCCGGCCGAATCCGGTGAAGCCATCGTCGAGCTCGAGGTCCCGGATGTCGTCGGGATGGTGGTAGCGGCCGGAACGGCCTGCTTGCCAGATCTCGAGGAGCGCATCCTCGATGTGGGTGCCGTCGCCGTCGACAACCCTGCCCTCGATCACGATTCGCTCGTGTTCCTGCCCCGGGGCGACCAGCACGTTCTCCCCTTCCCGATAGAGCCGAAGAGTGAAGAACGGCCCAACGGTCTGTGAGGGGGTCTGTCCGAGCCGCCCGCTCAATGGTCGCCCTCGTCGAGGGGAGTGGCCAACTCGCCGCGCAGGACAATGTCCCAGCGGTAGCCCAGAGCCCAGTTCTCCTCGGTCACCTCGTGGTCGTATGTGGCGAGGAGACGGTCCCGGGCATGGGGCGGAGCCGAGTTGAAGATCGGGTCCAGTGCGAGCAGCGGATCGCCCGGAAAGTACATCTGGGTGACCAGGCGCATCCCCAACGATGGGCCGAGGATCGAGAAGTGGATGTGGGATGGGCGCCAAGCCTTGGGATGATTGCCCCATGGGTAGGGGCCGGGTTTGATCGTGGTGAATCGGTATCCGCCGTCAGCATCGGTGAGGCATTGGCCCACTCCGACGAAGTTGGGATCGAGAGGGGCCGGGAACTCTGTCTCGCGCCAATGGGCATAGCGCCCGCTGGCATTGGGCTGCCAGAGCTCGAGCACGGTGTCAGGCACCCCCCGGCCCTCCTCGTCGAGGACGCGCCCGGTGACGATGATCCGTTCGCCGATGGCCGCTCTCCCGGTGCCGGTGTTGGTCGTGAGGTCGGTGTCTTCGGCGGAGATCTCGGCCCATGCCGGCCCCGGGCCCGTGGTCTCCGACAGGGTCTGCACGATCCGAATCAGGTCGTGACCGGGGCTTCGCTTGACGGTTGACCGATAGTCGGGGTAGGAGAACGGCGGGTGGTCGGCGTACGCCCTCGGCCCATAATGCCGGATCAAGGGCTCGGTCATGACGGCTCCTCGTAGACCCGCTTGGCCGCCTTGAAGGCCCGGTTGGCAGCCGGGACACCGGCGTAGACCGCCACGTGGAGCAGCGCTTCTCGCACCTCGTCGGGGGTCACCCCGGTGTTCATCGCAGCCCGCAAATGCAGTTCGAGCTCTTCGTGGTTGAGCGCGCCCAGGATGGCGATCGTGATGATGCTCCTGGTCCTGACGTCTAGTCCGGGCCGGGCCCAAACCCCTCCCCAGGCGGTCTCTGTGATCCAGCGCTGGAAGTCGGCATCGAGATCGGTTGCCGCCGCAGTCGCCTGGTCGACGTGCTGGTCACCCAGGACGGCCCGCCGCACCTTCATGCCTTCTTCGTAAGCACCCATACCTCGTCCTCGATCGATCCGGTCATAGTGGTAGGCCGACATAGTTCTCGGCCATCGCCCGCTGTGCGTTCTCCGATGCAAACAGGTATTCCAGCTCGGTCTGTTGCATCCTCCGCTCGAAATCATCGCTCATCCCGGGAAAGCGGTGCATTGTCGTCGTCCACCACCACGAGAAGCGAACCGCCTTCCATACCCGGGCCAGGGCGGTCTCCGAGTAGTTCTCGAGGCCGGTGTCCGAGCCCGTCGAGTAGTGGTCGGCGAAACCCCGGCTCAGGTAGACAACGTCGGAGATGGCCAGATTGAGCCCCTTGGCCCCGGTGGGGGGAACGACGTGGGCCACATCGCCGGCCAGGTACAGCCTGCCGTGCCTCATCGGCTCCTGTACCCAGCTCCGCAGCGGAGTGATGATCTTGTCGATCGAGGGCCCTGTGACCAATCGACTCGAAGGCTCCGCGGGCAGGCGCCGCCTGAGCTCTTCCCAAAATCGATCATCCGGCCACTCCTCCAGGGTGGTCTCGGCCGGGCCTTGGATGTAATAACGGCTCCGTTGCTCGTTTCGCATCGAGCACAAGGCGAAACCACGCTCGTGGCTGGCATAGATCAGCTCATCACTCACCGGAGGAGACTCCGAGAGGAGCCCGACCCAGCAGAACGGGTAGACGCGCTCGAAGCTCTTCCTGGCCGGAAGCGGGATTTGGTCCCGAGTCACCCCATGGGCCCCGTCACAACCGGCCACGAAGTCACAGCTGATGGTGTGCCGTTTTCCCTGACGCTCGAAGCTCACCGTGGGGCTATCGGTTTCGAGACCCTCGACCAGGACCCGCTCGGCCTGGTCGATCAGAGGGATCCCGGCAGCGTCGATCGCGTCGTACAGGTCCTTCTGCAACTCGGTCTGGCCATAGATGTTGACGTGTTTGCCGGTCAGGCTCTTGAAATCGATCCGCATCATCACTCCGGCAAAGGCCACCTGCACCCCGTCGTGGACGAAACCCTCGGTGTCCATGCGTTTGCCCACCCCGGCGTCCCGGAGCACCTCGGTGCTGCCGTGCTCGATGACTCCAGCCCGGACCCGGCCCAGGACATGCTCCCTGGTCCGCAACTCCAGGATCATGCAGTCCACACCCTCGAGGTGGAGCAGGTGGGCCAGAAGGGACCCGGCCGGTCCACCACCGATGATTGCGACTCGGGTGCGGTTGGGGATCTCGGTCATCTCGTCAAGCCGGGAGCCTACGAGAAGCGAACCACGAAATCGGGGCGACACGTTGGTCGCCCCGATGTCCCTGGGAGGAGGGATCTGTTGTTGCCGCTGACCTGGGAGATCCTCGGCACCGATGTTTGTACCGGGTACGAATGACCGGAAAGTGAACCCGGTCTGTCATCCGGAGGAACGTTTCTCTCCCCGAAGGGGAGGGGAGTACCGGCGAAGCCGGGGAGGAGGGAACTGGGCTGCGCGTCAGAGGTGGCGCCCCCTCCGGCCCTAGGGCCACCTCCCCCTCCGGGGGAGGAGACGGGGTCAGGCGAGGGCGGAGGACTCGCGCAGGGGCTGCAGGTCTCCCAACGACTCGGCCACCACCACCAGGTCGTCGTCGATCTGGAGCCGAAAGTCCACATCCGGGTTGGTGTGGGTCGTCCCGTCTCGGGCCACCGCCAGCAGCGTCGCCTGATGATCCCGACGCAACTTCGAGGCGAGATCGTCGATCGACAAGCCCACGTAGTCGTCGGGCAATGCGACGCGGTACAGCTCCGAGCCGACCCCTCCGGAGACCAGGTCGACCACCAGTTGGGAGAGACCGGGATACATCGCAGTCCGGGCCAGGAGATGTGAGGCAAGCTTGGAGGTGACCATGACCTCGTCGACCTCAGCCCGTTTGAAGTGAGGGACGTGGTCCGGATTGTTCACCTCGACCACGGTCCGCACATCGGGAGCGAGCGACTCGATGGCGAGGACGGTGAGGATCGAAGACATGTCGGCCTCGTTGGACCCGTCGGCGGGGCAGATGATCGCCGACACCGCATTCTCGATGCCCGCTCGCTTCAGGTCGCCCTCGTTGGTGGTGTCACCGCGGACGAAGTAGACCGAGTCGTCGGCCGGGTTGCGCTCGCTGTTGTGGAGCAGGACGATCTTGGTCCCGTATTCGTCCTTGGCCAGCTCCCCGATCAGATCCCGAGCCGTCGCGTTCCAACCACAGACCACGATGTGATCCCGGTACCCAGCAGCTCCCATCCCCTGTCCCTCCTTCAACAAGAAGTCTATGACGAACCCGACCAGGGCGCCGGTGATCGTGGCCACGATGGCAACCCCGAACAGACCGAGCACCCAACCCACCACCCATCCCACCGGTCCGGCTACGAACCCGCCTTCGCCCAATCCGAGCACGGTCGCCCCCGCCCAATAGAAGGAACGACCCAGCTGCTCGAGGGAACCGTCGGTTTCGGTCAGCCAGATGAGAACCGCCGCCGCCCCGAGGACGAGGGCGAGACCGAGCAAGAGCGAGGTGAAGAAACGTCGATCGATCTTCTCGCCCACCCTTTTCACATGCCAACTCACCCGACGCAAGAAAGGTGAGTCGAACAGCACCTTGAACCGCCCGAACATTCAGGCGCAAAGTTAGTCGACTCGAACCGGGCGACCCGTCCCGAGCAAGGGTTATTCGGCCCGATACCGGCACCAAAACACCTATCGTCAGCCCACAGGTCCCCTGATGTTGATCGCCCGCGACCTCCGCATCGATGTCGGCCCCCGCACCCTGCTCGAGGAGGCCTCCTTCAGCGTGCAATCGGGGGATCGGATCGGCCTGGTCGGCCGCAACGGTGCGGGCAAGACCACCCTGATGCGTACCCTGATCGGGGCCCGGCCCCCGCTGGAGGGGACGGTTCTCAGGTCGGGTCGCATCGGGTACTTCTCCCAGGAAGCAGCCTTGCCCGACCTCGAGCACCCGGATGCGACGGCCCTGGAGCGGATCCTGATGGCCAGGGAGATCGGGGCCCTGCAACGTCGGATCGAGGAGGCTCGCCGCCGGCTTCACGATCTCGCCGGCGCCGAGCGGGACCGGGGCATCGTCCGCTTCACCCGTCTCCACGAGGAGTTCGAAGCCAAGGGCGGATTCGTCGCCGAGGCCCAGGCCAAGCGCATGGCCGCCGCCCTCGGGATCGGCAACGAGGAGCTGGGCCAATCCGTAGTCACCATGTCCGGTGGTCAGCGACGCCGGGTCGAGCTGGCCCGGATCCTGTTCGCCGAGACCGACATCCTCCTGCTGGACGAGCCGACCAACCATCTCGACCTGGACGCCAAGACGTGGCTCATCGAGTGGCTGACCTCGTACAAGGGCGGGATGCTGGTCGTCTCCCACGACCTGCCTCTCCTCGACGAGGCGATCACCTCGGTTCTGGCGCTGGAGCACGGTCAGCTCGAGTCATATCGGGGCAACTACTCGCACTATCTGATCGAGAGGGAGAAGCGACGGACGCAAAGGGAGCGCGAGCGGCGCCATCAGGACGAAGCCATTGCCCGACTCGAGGAGAACATCAGGCGGTTCAAGGGCACCACCGAGAAGATGGCGAAGGTGGCCCGATCCTGGGAGACCCGGGTCGACCGCATGAAACGGGAGCTGGTCGACGTCCAGAAGGGGGGCAAGAAGGTGAAGGTGGCCTTCCCTCAACCCGAGAAATCGGGCCGGGTGCCGGTGTCGGCATTCGGGCTCGCCAAGTCGTTCGGCGACAACCTGGTCTTCGTCGACGTCGAGTTCGCCGTGGAGCGAGGGGAGCGGATGCTGCTCATCGGCCTCAACGGCGCCGGAAAGACCACCATGCTCCGCATCCTGGCCGGCGTGGAGACTCCTGACCTCGGGGAGGTTTCCCTGGGGCACAAGGCAAGTCTTGGCTATTACGCCCAGGAGCACGAGCAGATCCAGTCAGGGGTCACCGTCCTCGATCACATGCGACAGGGCGGGGGGCTCACCGACCAGACCTTGCGCTCGCTGCTGGGGCACTTCCTGCTCGCCGACAAGGTGGACCAGGACGCGGCGACGTTGTCCGGGGGCGAGAAGACCAAGTTGGCGTTGGCCATGCTGGTTGCAGCGCAGCCCAATGTGCTCCTGCTCGACGAGCCGACCAACAACCTCGACCCTCAGGCGAAGGAGGCGCTGCTCGATGCGCTCACGTTGTATGAGGGCACTGTGGTGCTGGTGAGTCACGACACGGATTTCGTGGCCCAGCTGATGCCGGATCGGGCCGTCCTCATGCCCGAAGGCGAGATGCGGTTCTTCGATGCGGAGCTGTTGGATCTGGTGGCGCTGGCCTAGTCAGGAACCCGGGGTACATTCCCGGCATCCAATCGCAATGAGAAAGCACCTCCTGTTCCTGGCCCTCGTCCTGGTGGCGGCATGCGGCGAACCGAACGACCTGGGCGGCACCCAGCCGACGCTCACCACGACCACGGTGAGCCCCGATCAACCGGACGACTCCAACGGCGACGAACCGGTCGGCGAGCCCGGTCCGGTGGGCTCGATCCCCATGCCCCGTCCTCCGATCGACGGCAACGAGGACGGAGAGGTCTCGATCACCGGCGCCGACCTGCGGATCATGGAGAGCTTCCCGATCCAGGTGATGCTCGACGTGAACGGGGAGAAGCCGACCCCGTGTCATGAGATCTTCTGGACCGTGGAGGACACCGGTGAGGTCATCGAGATCGAGATGATCTCCCAGGTGGCCCCGGACCAGGAGTGTGCCCAGGTCATCGAGCCGTTCACCATCGCCGTGCCCCTGGGGAGCTGGGCGGGGGAGAGCCGTGACGTCGAGCTCAATGGGGAGCTCGTGGGGTCCTTCGAGAGCTGATAGACCGTGAAGGGAGGGTCTCCCTGTGGTGAGACCCTCCCTTCGGGTGATTCCAGGGATCGCTTCCGGGCACATTCGACCTGCAAGCCAAGATGCCGAAGGGGTGAGCCCCAGGACAATCCCCGTTGCGCTCTCTCCCAGCGCCCTTCTACGATCCTCTATGCCCGGCTTCGGCTCCAGGGCCGTTCTCGATTCCCCCGCTGTGACTAGTCCATCGGCGTCTTTCCTCCCACGGCCCTAGCAAACGAACGTTTGTTTGTGTTAACGTTCTCGGAATGACCCCCGAAATGCGATTCCAGGCGATCCTCAGCGCCGAGGACAGGTTCGAGGCGATCGTCGCCGCCGAGGACAAGATCGAGCCGGCCGACTGGATGCCCGATGCCTATCGCAACACGCTGATCCGTCAGATCGCCCAACACGCCCACTCCGAGATCATCGGGATGCAGCCCGAGGGAAACTGGATCAGCCGGGCGCCCACCCTGTACCGCAAGGCGATCCTGATGGCCAAGGTCCAAGACGAGGCCGGGCACGGGCTCTACCTCTACTCGGCGGCAGAGACCCTCGGAGTGAAGCGGGATGACCTCCAGGAGCTGTTGCACCGGGGCAAGCACAAGTACTCCTCGATCTTCAACTATCCCACCCTGAGCTGGGCCGACATCGGCGCCATCGGCTGGCTGGTCGACGGTGCGGCGATCACCAACCAGGTGATGCTGACCCGATGCTCCTACGGCCCCTACGCCCGGGCCATGGTCCGGATCTGCAAGGAGGAGTCATTCCACCAGCGTCAGGGCTACGAGATCCTGATCCGGCTCTGCTCCGGCTCCGACGAGCAAAAGGCGATGGCCCAAGATGCCCTCGACCGCTGGTGGTGGCCCTCGCTGATGATGTTCGGCCCCCACGACACCGACTCGACCCATACCGAGCAGTCGATGGAGTGGAAGATCAAGCGGGTCGCCAATGACGATCTTCGTCAGCAGTTCGTCGACATGACCCTCCCCCAGGCCGACTACCTGGGTCTGCGCATGCCCGACCCCGAGCTGAGATGGAACGAGGAACGGGGCCACTACGACTTCGGAGAGATCGATTGGGATGAGTTCTGGGCGGTGGTCAAGGGCGACGGCCCGATGAATCGCGACCGCATCGAGCACAAGCTCCGTGCTTGGGAGGAGGGAGCCTGGGTCAGGCAGGCCGCCCTCGCCCATGCCGCCAAGAGGGAGGCGGCGGCGTGACGTACGAGGTCCCGGTCGCCCCAGGTGAGAGCGCGGAGGTGGAGGAAAGCGCTGACCTGGTCAACGAGTCTTGGCCGATGTGGGAGGTCTTCGTCCGGGCCCGGCGTGGGATCTCACATGTCCACATCGGCAGTCTCCATGCCGCCGACGCCGACAGCGCCTTGCAGAACGCCCGTGACGTCTACACCCGGCGCGGGGAGGGAGCCAGCCTCTGGGTGGTCCCCAGCACCGAGATCCACACTTTCGAGCCCGATGACATCGCCGACTTCGTCGAGGCCAACGAAAAGCCATTCCGGCTGGCCACCGCCTACGACATCCCCGATGAGGTAGGTCACATGTGAGGGCGACTTCGCTGACTTCAGACGTTGCCGCGCTGATCGGGCATGCCGATGACAACATGGTCCTGGCCCAACGGCTGGGGGAGTGGATCTCGCGGGCGCCGGACCTCGAGGAAGACATCGCCCTGGGCAACTTCGCTCTCGACCATCTCGGTGTGGCCCGGGCCCTGTATACCCACGCCGGGGAGATCGAAGGGAAAGGCCGCAGCGAGGACGACTACGCGATGCAGCGGGCCGAGCGGGACTACCTAAATTTTCTGCTCGTCGAGCAGCCCAACGGCGATTTCGCCCAGACCATGATGCGAGGCCTCTTCTTCGACGTCTACCAGGTGGAGCTATGGGGCGACTTGTCTCAATCGGAGGACGAGACGGTGGCCGGCATCGCCGCACGCGCCCTCAAGGAGGCCCGGTACCACCTGCTTCACACTTCGACCTGGGTGGTCCGTCTCGGTGATGGCACCGATGAGTCACACCGACGATCCCAACGGGCGGTCGATGCCTTGTGGAGGTATACGGGCGAGTTGTTCGATGGTTCGGGTCAGGGGTACCGCTCGAGTTGGGATCGGACGGTCGGAGATGTCCTCCACGAGGCCGGGCTCGAGATCCCCGATGATCCATATCAGCGCAGTGGCGGCCGTCGCGGGTTCCACTCCGAACATCTCGGCCCGCTACTGGCCGAGATGCAGTGGATGCAACGGAGCTATCCGGGGTTGGAGTGGTGACCTACGCGCCCACCCTCGACCTGGAGAAGGCCCGAGCCTTCGTCTCACAGGTGGTGGACCCGGAGATCCCGGTCCTCACCATTGCCGATCTGGGCATCCTGCGCGGGGTGAGCATCGAGGATGCTCGGGTCGTGGTGACGATCACACCCACTTACTCGGGCTGCCCGGCGATGGGTCAGATCGAAGACGATGTCCGCTCGACCCTGGCCGCGGCCGGATTCGACGACGTAGAAGTGGTCATGGTGCACCACCCTGCCTGGACCAGTGACTGGATCACCGAGGAGGGCCATGAGAAGCTGACCCGGTTCGGCATTGCCCCGCCGGTGCCCAGCGGCGACGTCCTGTGTCCCAGATGCAAGGCCTCGGCGCCGCGGGTCGTGGCCCGCTTCGGCTCGACCGCGTGCAAGGCCCTCATGGTCTGTTCTTCCTGCGACGAGCCCTTCGACTATTTCAAGGTCTTCTGAGATGAGTGTCGACTTTCATCCACTGCGGGTCACCGAAGTCACCCCATTGACCGAGGAGGCGGTGGCGGTCACCTTCGACGTGCCCGAGGAGTTGGCTGAGAGCTTCCGCTATCTGCCCGGGCAGCATGTGACCCTGCGCTCGGTGATCGACGGCGAGGATCTCCGTCGCTCCTATTCGATCTGCTCCAACGCAAACGAGGGAAAGCTCCGGGTGGGCATCAAGAGGCTTCCCGGAGGCGCCTTCTCCGGGTTCGCCATCGCCGGGTTGAAGGCAGGTGACGTGATCGATGTCATGGCACCGATCGGTGAGTTCACCATCGATCCCGACTCGACGGCCGCGCGCCACCGGGTGGCGATCGTCGCCGGTTCGGGTATCACCCCCGTCCTGTCGCTGATCGGCACCACACTGGAGAGTGAACCCGGCTCGTCGTGGACCCTCGTCTACGGCAACAAGACCGCCAACAGCGTCATGTTCCTCGAGGAGCTAGAAGGTCTTAAAGACCTCTACCCGGGCCGATTCCAACTCCTTCACATGCTGAGTCGGGAGGGGTCCGATCTGCCGCTGCTCTCCGGACGGATCGACGCGGAGAAGATTCGGATCGTCCACGACCGGCTGCTCGGGGGGCGGGAGGTGGACGGCTGGTATCTGTGCGGTCCCTATGACTTGGTGATGATGGCCCGCCAGACGCTAGGCGAGCTCGGGGTCGCCGAAGACCGGATCCACGACGAGTTGTTCTTCGCCGGACCGGTCGACCCGGCTTCGCTTCCGCCAGAGCCCGCACCCGGAGAGGGATCGATCGACCTGACCGTGATTCTCGACGGCCGGGCCGTCTCGACCCGGATGACGGCGGAGACCTCGATCCTCGATGCGGCCCTCAGGGTGCGATCGGAGCTTCCCTTCTCGTGCAAGGGCGGGATGTGCGCCACCTGCAAGGGACGGATCGAGGAGGGAGAGGTGACCATGACCAAGAACTACGCCCTCGTCGACTCCGAGGTGGAGGCCGGGTACGTGCTCACCTGCCAGTCGCATCCGATCTCGGATCGGGTCGTCGTCCGCTACGACCACCGCTGATGGTCGGCACCCGCAACAGCCGAGCCGACGTCGTCGCTGCTGCCGGCAGGTTGTTCGCCGAGCGCGGCTATCACGGCACCTCGATGCGCGACCTGGGTCGAGAGCTCGGACTTCTCGGTTCCTCGCTCTACGCCCACGTCGACTCCAAACAGGACCTCCTGGTCGAAGTGGTCGAGGACGGGGCCCGACTGTTTCAGGAGTCGGCACGCAACGCCCTCGACGTAGCCGGTTCGGCCCCCGAACGTCTGCGTGCCCTGGTCGGCGGTCATGTCGATGTGGTCCTGTCAAACCAGGATGTGGTGCGAACCTTCCTCAACGAGGCCCGGATGCTCGACAAGCAGCACCGGTCGCGGATCATCGCCGCCCGGGACTCCTACGAGCAGGCATTCCGCCGCGTCATCGGGGACGGGGTGTCCGAGGGATCGTTCCGGGCCGACGTCGATCCCAAGATCACCTCGATCCTGATCCTCTCCATCCTCAACGCGCTGGAGCGCTGGTACCGCCCTGAAGGGGCGCTGGATCGGGATGGGCTCATCGACTCCATCCTCCGGCTGGTGGTCGACGGGATCGGCTGACGGTTCAGCCTCCGTTGGAGGAGGCGTCCTTGACGGTCCAGGTGCCGTGGCTGGAGATGAGCTTGGCGAGGTCGCCGTCGCCCAGCTTCTCCTTGGCCGATTCGATCTGGGCGTTCATCTGCCCCTCGTAGGTGGGGCGGCTCACGTCGCGAAAGATGCCCAGCGGGGTCGGGCCATAGGGCCCGTGGGAGAGACGGCTCAGGGCGAAGGCGACCGCTGGGTCGGGACGGGTCGGGTCGTGGATCAGGATCGCCCCCGGGTCGACCGTCGACGACTCGACGATTGTGGCCTGACCATCACGCAAGACCACTGCCTTGGAGCCCTCGTCGAAGACGATCGGCTTGCCGGCCTGGAGGTCGATTCGGTTGTGCACCCGCTCCTCCTTCCCGGTGAGCTGGATGAACGCCTTGTCGTTGAACACGTTGCAGTTCTGGTAGATCTCGATGAAGGCCGAGCCCTCATGCTCATAGGCGGCCTGGAGCAACTCCTGGGTGTGGTTGCGATCCATGTCGAGTGTTCGCGCCACGAACGTTGCCTCGGCTCCGAGGGCCAGTGAGACCGGGTTGAACGGATAGTCGATCGACCCGTACGGCGATGACTTGGTGTTCTTGCCTGCCTCTGACGTCGGGGAGTACTGACCCTTGGTCAACCCGTAGATCTGGTTGTTGAAGAGCAGGATCTTCAGGTCGACGTTGCGACGCAGGACATGGATCAGGTGGTTCCCCCCGATGGAGAGAGCGTCCCCGTCACCCGTAACGACCCACACCGAGAGGTCGGGTCGCGCGGACGCGATGCCGGAGGCTATGGCCGGGGCCCGACCATGGATCGAGTGCATGCCATAGGTGCTCACGTAGTAGGGGAATCGAGCGGCGCAGCCGATGCCCGAGACGAATACGAACTCCTCCCGGGGACGTCCCAGACCGGCCAGGAACTGTTGGACCGAGGCCAGGATCGTGTAGTCGCCGCACCCCGGGCACCAACGGACCTCTTGGTCCGTCTGGAAGTCAGCGCGTGTGTATGACGGGGCGGTCACTTGGTCATCTCCTGGATCTTGTCTGCTATCTCCGAGATCTTGAACGGCTCGCCGGCGATCTTGTTCAGGCCCTTGGCGTCCACCAGGAACTCGGCCCTGATCACCTTGCGCAGCTGACCCGTGTTCAGCTCCGGGATCAGGATCTTGTCGTATCGGTGCAGGATCTCTCCCAGGTTCTGGGGCATGGGATTGAGGTGACGGAGATGGATGGTGGCCACCTTTCCCCCGTCCAACCGCACCCGGCGGGCCGCAGCCCGGATCGACCCGAACGTCGACCCCCAACCCAGCACCAGGATCTCGGCGTCCTCGTCGCCACTCACCTCGAGGTCGGGGATGTCGTTGACGATGTTGGCCACCTTCCACGCCCGGGAGTCGGTCATGAGCTGGTGGTTGGCCGGGTCGTAGGACACGTTCCCGGTGATGGCCTCCTTTTCCAGACCGCCGACCCGGTGCTCCAACCCGGGGGTGCCGGGAATGGCCCAGGGACGGGCAAAGGTGTCGATGTCCCGCATGTAGGGGAGGAACGTGCCGTTTGGCCCGTTGGGGTGCTTGGCGAAGTCGACCGGGATCGGCTCGAGCCTGTTCACGTCGGGAAGCATCCACGGCTCGGACCCGCTGGCGACCTGGTTGTCGCTGAGGAGCAGGACCGGGGTCATG
>Ga0190265_10001467_pt1 | contig 15530 bp, 10 predicted proteins | sample Popmic124T_FD_133135 | JGI IMG/M metagenome (GOLD analysis project Ga0190265, IMG submission 133135) | Populus adjacent soil microbial communities from riparian zone of Indian Creek, Utah, USA - 124 T | ecosystem: Environmental > Terrestrial > Soil > Riparian zone | place: USA: Utah | collected...
CGACCGGTTCCGACGCCCTGTGCGCGACCTGCGCATCTCGGTCACCGACCGGTGCAACTTCCGCTGCACCTACTGCATGCCGAAGGAGCTGTTCGGGAAGGACCATGTGTTCCTGCCTCGGGATCAGCTGCTGGGCTTCGAGGAGATCACCGACTTGGTCCACCTGTTCGTGGAACGGGGGGTGACCAAGGTCAGGCTCACCGGGGGTGAGCCGCTGCTCCGCAAGGACCTGGAGAAGCTGATCGGGATGGTGGCTTCCATCGACGGGGTCGAGGACCTCACCCTCACCACCAACGCATCCCTGCTGGTGAGAAAGGCCCGGGCACTGGCGGCAGCCGGGCTCGACCGGGTGACCGTGAGCCTCGACGCCCTCGACGACCCCACCTTCCAGAAGATGAACGACGTCGGATTCCCAGTGGTAGCAGTGCTCGAAGGGATCGAGGCGGCCGCCGAAGCGGGCTTGGGGCCGATCAAGGTGAATGCGGTCGTCCAGCGTGGAGTCAACGAGCACGCCGTGATCGACATGGCGTCGCACTTCAAGGGCAGTGGCCACATCGTCAGGTTCATCGAGTACATGGACGTCGGCACCACCAACGGCTGGCGGCTCGATGACGTGGTCCCTGCCGAAGAGATGATCTCGGCGATCAACCAGGTGTTTCCCCTGGAGTCGGTCCCGCCGAACTACCCCGGCGAGGTGGCAAACCGGTTCCGCTACCTGGACGGGGCGGGAGAGGTGGGGGTCATCGCCTCGGTGACCAAGCCTTTCTGCGGTTCATGCACCCGGGCCCGGCTCTCCGCCGAAGGGATGCTCTATACCTGCCTGTTCGCCACGTCGGGGTCCAACCTGCGGGACTCGATCAGGGCGGGCGAGGACGTCGGCGCCATCATCGACCGGGTCTGGTCGACGCGGGAGGACCGCTATTCCGAGGTCCGCTCCGCCCAGACGGTGAGCATCGGTTCCCGGGTCGAGATGAGCTACATCGGCGGCTAGGCGGTTCCCCAACCGTCTGACCAGGGCCGTTGCTGCAGAGGAGGCCGTGCCCGGTTCCAGTAGGGCGTAACCATCCAGCGAACGATCAGGATGTTGGTTGGCTATGCCGCCGAGGGAGTCCCGTAGCTTCGGATTCGCTCACGGTTGCCGTAGGCGCCACCAGAATACGAGGCGATGTCGATCAGGACGGCTATGCCGATCCAGAGCCAATCGAGCCCATTGACCCCTGTTGTGGCAACCGCCACGTACATAAGTGTGGTCCATGGCAGGAAGACGAAGCCGAGCAGGGGCCAGACGAAAGTATCGAAGGCCAATTCCCAGCGCGCAGGTTGGGCCAGCCCCCAGACGACGATTCCAAGGCGCGGCCCGACCAGGACCATGGCGGTAAACAGACAACACATGGGACCTCGACCTCTTTCGTGAGGCAGCCAGGTGCCTCCTCTGGGGGAACGGCTTCACTCGGCGTCGCAACCATTCAAGCCTTGCCGCTGGCACGCTACTCGCCACAACTTGGGGATTGAACATTCGTAACGACGCCCTAAGAACGCCGCCGCCCGCGCCGCAGATGGCACCGGCTGGCGAGCAGTCCTTCCTCTGAATCTATTGACGGGCCATGGCGATCCGGTACCGCTCGTCGGCCGATATCAGGTGGTCGAGGTCTTCGGCTGCTTCGTCGATGTCGAGTTGGACCCAGCTGATTCGACCGTTGAACGCGGCTTCCTTCGGACCGTGGTCGTCGCTGACCGGGGTGCCGCCGTCGGTCCCGACATCTGTGGTTTCGTCGGCGGAGAAGACCATGGGAACCGTGGCTTCGACGCGGCCTTCACCAACCCTGTCGCCGTCCAGGAAGAGATCGACTGAGCCACCCTTGCCCAGCCCGCCACCGTCATAGTTGAACTCCATACGCACTTGATGCTCACCGGCTGACATCGGCTCCGCGCCGTAGATTTTGAACCGCTGCACCCCGAACAGGTTGTAGCAGTAGGCGAGCTTTCCTTCATGGGCATAGAGGCTGAAGCCGCCAAACGCCCCACCTTGGGCCACGATCACCCCGGATGCGCCCCCATCGGGGACGACGATCTCGGCGGTGACCGAGTACGACTTGTTCTTCATCGCAACAACAGAGCTCTCGCTGAGACGTCCCATTCCCCCGAACAGGATCTGGGTGTTGCCTTTGACCAGTTGGGGACGACCGGCAATGTCGGGGTTGAACCTCTCGTAGCGGCGGTCATCGAGGGGGAGCACGTTGTACTTGCCGGCCTCGATGAGGAACAAGCGCTGCAATTTGTGCAACATTTCGGGTTGTTCTTTGGAGAGGTCGTGGGCCTGGGTCCAGTCGTCGGGCCCATAGAGCTCCCAGACGTCGTCGTCCAGGGCGGGCGTCTCTGCGACTACCCAGGGGAGGCTGTGGCGGGTGACCGCGGTCCATCCTTTGTGATAGATCCCTCGGTTGACGAACATCTCGAAGTATTGGGTGGTGTGGGTGTCGTCCGCCTCGGCGTCATCGAACGAGTAGTTCATCGAAAACCCTTCCAGCGGGGCTTGTTGAATCCCGTTGACGAACAGTGGCGCCGGGATCCCGGCCGCTTCGAGGATGGTCGGGGCCACATCGATCACATGGTGGAACTGGTTCCTTACCTCCCCCTTGGCCTCGATCCCGGCCGGCCAGTGGACGATGGTCCCATTCCGGGTACCTCCCCAGTGGGAGGCCACCTGCTTGGTCCATTGATACGGGGTGTCCATGGCGTGGGCCCATCCCACCGCGTAGTGGTTGTAGGCCCGCGGGGTGCCGAAATCGTCGATCCGGGAGGCCATGAACTCGGTGGTCTCCAGACCGCCGGCCCCGTTGAGCGTTATCAGCTCGTTGAAACAGCCCTGCAGCGTGCCTTCGCCGGACGCCCCGTTGTCACCGATGATGCAGTAAATCAAGGTGTCCTCGAGGACCTCGAGATCGGCGAGGGCATCGAGCAGGCGACCGACGTGATGGTCGGTGTGCTCCAGGAATCCGGCGTAAACCTCCATCTGACGGGCGAGCACCGGCTTTAGGTCATCGGCTTGCTCGTCCCAAGCGGGGATCTCAGCCGGGCGAGCGGTGAGCTCGGCATCGGCTGGGATCACACCCAACTCCTTCTGCCTGGCAAAGGTGCGCTCCCGCTGAGCGTCCCATCCATCGTCGAAGTTCCCCTTGTACTTGTCGCTCCACGCGATCGGCACATGATGCGGAGCATGGGTGGCGCCGGGGGCGTAATAGACGAAGAACGGCTTGTCCGGCATCAGAGCCTTCTGTTGACGGGCCCACTCGATGGCATGATCGGTCATGTCCTCGGTGAAGTGATAGCCCTCCTCAGGAGTGCGATCCTGTTCCACCGGCACCGTGTCCTGATAGATGGCAGGGGCGTACTGGTTGGTCTCCCCACCGATGAACCCGTAGAAATGCTCGAAACCGTTGCCCGGGCTCGGCCAACGATCGAAGGGGCCCATGGGGCTGGTCTCCCACACCGGGACCTCATGACACTTGCCGAAATGAGCCGTCGAATACCCGTTCAACTTCAGCATCTCGGCGATCGGCGCCTTGTCCCTGGGCCGCATCGAGCTGTAACCGGGTGCGGAAGTGGCGATCTCAGTGATCCCCCCCATCCCCAATGAGTGGTGGTTACGACCTCCCAGAAGAGCCGCCCGGCTCGGGGAGCAGAGGGCAGTCGTGTGAAAACGGGTGTACCGCAGACCCTCATTCGCAAGACGCTCGAAATTTGGAGTGTTACATGGGCCACCAAATGCTGAGCTCGCCCCGAAACCGACGTCGTCGATGAGGATCACCAGGACATTCGGAGCGTCGGCTGGGGGCCGAACCGGCTGGATCGGCGGAAACTTGGTATCCGGGTCCTTGGCGTCGTAGGTGGTGACACCGACCCACTGCGGGTCGGGGATGGGCAGGTTCTCACGTCGCTGCCGATCGGGCTTGGCGGCCATGTGCCGGTTTCTCCTTATTTGCTTCGATGGACGGGAACGTACGCAGACTCTGAGATGCAGTCATCACACAGGTTGGGTGATGACTGCGACAGACGGGGTCAGCGATGATCGACGGCGATAGCCACATGCATGGCGTTGACCGTCGATCGAATCAAGGAGCGAGCACCATGACCGTTACTCAACAGAAGGGCGTGTCGGCGGAAGCGCTCGCGTCGATCTCGACACCAGACCGCGTCGAGAGTCGGCTTGGGACGTTGGAGTTCGACGATGGGGCACCGTCTGAGAAGACGGCCGCGCTGCTCTACGACAACCTCGACTTCGTGCACGGGGTGGAGGCGTTTCTCGGAGCTATCCCGGGGGTGTCGATCGCCGCCCTGCGTCAGGGGTTCCTGGCGGCGGGAATCGAGGACAACTCGTTCACGCTGTTCTCCGAGCTGATGGACTCGGCGTCGCTGTTCCTCACCGGCAACTGCGACACGGTGTACTTCTGGGGATTCGTCGACCTGTCGGACGGGCCGATGGTGCTCGACGTGCCGTCGATCGGGGCGCCTTCGGGGATCCTGGGCACGATCGACGACATGTGGTTCAAGTGGGTCACCGACATCGGTCTCCCCGGCCCCGACCGCGGCGCCGGGGGCAAGTACCTGATCGTCGGTCCGGACTACGACGGTCCGCTGCCCGACAGCGGGTTCCACGTCTTCCATGCTCGCACGAGGCGGGTGACGGTGATCGGCCGGGCGTTCATGATCGACAACGATCCCACCGCCCCGGTCGAGGTGATCCGCAAGGGTTTCCGGGTCTCGCCGTACGTGCCCGGGGCGGAGGGCACGGCGGTCGCCAGCTACCTGGCCGGGGAAGCACCGCTCGGCGCCGGCCAGGAGGCGCCCGAGACGAACTTCGTCGAGTCGTCGGGCGTGTCCTTCAACACTCTGTTCCCGGGTGACTTCGGGTTCTGGGAGGTCATCAACGAGCTGGTGCAACAGGAGCCGCCGGAGGCCGGCGATCCGGAGCTGCTGGGACTTCTGGCATCGGTGGGGATCGTGCACGGCAAGAAGTTCGAGCCCGACGAGCGGATGCGCAAGATCCTCGAGGAGGCCGCGGTGGTGGGCAACGCCACCGCCCGCACAGTCACGTTTTCGGCCCGACCCGAGGAGGGCTTCGAGTTTTACCCGGGCTCACATTGGGAGAGCGCGCTCTTCCTCGGCGGCTATCAGTTTCTCGACCCGCCCCCGCTGATCACCGCGGAGGGCGCGGTCCCGGTGGGCCCGAGCGACGGGGCCCGCAAGCTCGACTCACGCACCAACTTCTTCTACATGGCCACGGGCACGACACCGGCGATGTGCATGCGTCTCACCGGCATCGGCTCGCAGTACATCTACGCAATGCGTGACAGCCAGGGCGCCTTCTTCGACGGCGGCCGCAGCTACAAGCTCACCCTGCCCGCCGACATCCCCCAGTCCCGCTTCTGGTCGGTGATCCTGTACGACCGCCAGACGCGCTCCATGCTCCAGACCGCTCAACACCTCCCGCGCCTTGGCAGCCAGTCCGGCACTGTGGAGACCAATCCGGACGGAACGACCAACATCTACTTCGGACCCACCGCGCCCGAGGGCAAGGAGAGCAACTGGCTCCATACCGTGCCCGGCAAGGGCTGGTGGACGATCCTGCGGCTGTACAACCCGCTCCAAGCGTTCTTCGACAAGACATGGCGGCCCAGCGAGATCGAGCCGATCTGACACGGCACAACCAGCGGAGTGGGCTCGATGACGGAGGATCATGACTGCCCTGCGGGCCCGGTTGGAACGCACGCTCGCGTGGCGTGTCTGGGAGCGCATGCTGGAGATCGAGTTCATCGATCGCAGCGTGGCGCTGGCCGGCAAGGCTTTCGTCTCGTTCTTCCCGCTGGTGATCGTGGTCGCCGCGTTCTTGCCCGAGGGCATGCGAGAGTCGATCATCGACACAGTCACGGTACGCCTCGGACTGAGGGGCGACGCGTTGAGCATTACCAGAGAAGCCTTCGCGTCGTCCGACGATCTGCGGCGGGCAACCGGTCTGCTCGGTCTCGTGCTGACGATCTTCTTCGCCAGCTCGTTCACGACGGCTTTGCAGCGCGTCTACTTCCATACCTGGCGGCGGCCGCGTCGTGGGGGTGTCAGCAAGTACTGGCGTGGGGTCGTGTGCTTGCTAGCGGTGCTGGCATGCATGGCGATCCTCGGTTGGGTTGGTGGTGCCATCGACGGTGGGCTCGGAGGCGGCGTCTTCGCTATTGGAGCGCTGGCGGCGACATCCGGGCTGTGGTGGTTCAGCGCGTGGTTCCTCCTCCTCGGCGACGTGCGGGCACGGGTCTTGGTGCCAACGGGTGTGATCAGCGGTGTCACTACGGCCGTGTACGCGGCGTCGGCGGCGATCTGGATGCCCCAACTGGTGACGGACAACGAGGCGCAGTTCGGAGTCTTCGGTGTCGCCCTCGCCTTGATCACATGGTTCTCCGGTGCCGCGATCTGCGTCCTCATCGGGGCGTGTGCCGGAGCGGTCCTCGTCGAAGATCCGGGACGGATCGGCACGTTCATCCGCGGCGGCGAGTCGGACACCCTGACCGTCGGCGCCTCCCCGCCGCTCCCGCCACCCGCACGCGAGCTCAGTCTCCGCAACGCGTTCCACAGCACTGACGACACCTGACTGGCTAGTAGCCGGTGAATTCTTCGCCAGGCTTTATGTTCGGGTATTGCGCCATGCTCTGTTGGAGCGCTCCGAGTCGTTGGGCGACGGGGCCGATTGCCCAGGCACCTTCGAGTTTCTGCTCTATAAGGTCCCACTCCTCGGTCGGGTCGTCGATCAGGTCGAAGATGAAGGGCCACTGCGGTTTGATGATGGGACCGCTGGTGCTTTCGCTGTAGCGGAATACGACCTTCATCGTCTTCCACTTGACCGACATCGGCGCGGCGTCGGAGCCGTAGTAGATGACATGGTCTCGACCGGTGGCAGTGCTCTGATCTCGCATGAAGGCCGAAGCGTCGACCCCGTCGATCGGACGATCCTCCGGAACCCGTTCGCCCTCGCCGACCAGTGCGGCAAGTGTCGGGAACCAGTCAACAGCCGAGAGAATCTCGTCGGTAACGGTGCCTGCATCTATCTGGTGTGGCCAGCGGATCATGGCTGGAGCACGCATCCCGCCTTCAAACCCGGAACCGAAGTGGCCTCTCCACGGGCCGTTCGAGCCTCCCATCGATGGAGAGCGTCCCGCCGGGTTGTCGCTGCTCCATACGACAATCGTGTTTTCCGAGATTCCGGCCTGGTCGATCGCGTCCAGCACTTGACCGGTGCGGTGATCTAGTTCGGCCAACGTGTCCGAGTACACACGGCCGCCTGACACCCCAGTGAAGTCCGGATGGTGGATAAGTGGTGGATGCATCTGCGTGAAACAGATGTAGGTGAAGAACGGTTTGCCCTCCTCGGCGTTACGGGCGATATAGGCGACCGCTCGTTGTGCGATCTGTTCGTCGAGGAACGCTCGGCTCTGCAGATCGAACTCCGTCACCGGCGTGACCGGCGACCCCGCGGTGCCTTCCCAGATCATGGGCACCTCACGACCAGAGTCGGCAAAGAGCGGGTGGGCGCTGTAGGCAGCCTCGTCAGACGTGTTCTTGATGCCGAACCACTCATCGAAGCCCTGATCGGTAGGCAGACGACCCTCGATATCTCCGACGTGCCACTTACCGAATGCGGCAGTGGCGTAGCCAGCGTCGGAGAACAACTCGCCCAGCGTGTACTCCCACGGAGCGAGCCCATAGTCGCCCTGGCCAGGAAGCGGCACACTGCAATTGCCGGTTCGGATGGGAAGACGGCCACTTAGGATCGCGGAGCGTGTTGGCGTGCATTGGGCTTCCACGTTGTAGTTCTTAAAACGCATCCCCTCGGAGGCCAGGGCGTCAATTCGTGGCGTTGGCGCCAGACCTCCATAGCAACCGATATCCCCCCAGCCAACGTTGTCCCCGACGATGAACACCACATTGGGAGGAGTCGAACGGGACGACTCGTCTCGCTTTGGCATTTGCTTCTCCTTTGATGGTAAGAGGGTCGTCTAGTGGTGTCTTCCTAGCTCTCTCACGGTCCTGGCCCATTGTCGATCGTGACTCGAGAATCTCGCATTCTCTGCTCTATGTGACCCGAGGAGCGAGCCCGTTGCATCATTCACCTTGCGTGATTCCCTTGGACAAAGTCCCCCATATGCAGGCACCGTTTTCGCCGTCCGCGATGACTGCGACGACCTTCTGACGCGGCGTCGCAACCCTGACCTAGGATCAAGCGGTGATAACGGACCCGTCCGCGATGGCGCCCCAGGTTGTCGAGCTCGATGAGTTGCTGCTTGACGCCAAGGTTTCGGTCCCTCAGCCACGCCCTGGAGCCGTGAGTCGCACCGAACTGATCGAGACGGCTCGAGCGAGCAAATGCCGCGTCGTCGGCGTCACCGCGCCCGCGGGTTATGGCAAGTCGACCTTGTTGGTCCAGTGGGCACACGCTGAGGATCGTCGCGTTGTCTGGGCCTCTGTCGACCGCCTTGACGACGACCCCGGAGCCCTGCTCAGGCTCTTGGCGTCAGCGTTTGCCAAGGCCTCGTTGAGCGATCCCGACCTGATTGCCGATGTGGGTGGGGTGGGTGTGTCGGTGTTGGGACGGGCGGCGCCGCGCCTGGCCGGTGTGTTGAGGACGAGCCCGGTTCCGTTCGTCCTGATGCTGGACGATCTCCACGACCTGCGGTCGCCAGCCTGCCACGATCTGTTGGGCGTGGTGATCTCAGGGATCCCTGAAGGGTCTCAACTGGTGGCAGCGAGCCGTTTCGAGCAGCCACACTTGCCCAGCTTGCGAGCTTCGGGCGAAGTTTTAGAGCTTTTGGCAAGCGATCTGGCTCTCGACGCGGCCGGCGCTCGCCAGATCTTCTCGGATGCCCAGGTAAGCCTGACGGTCGAGCAGGCCGCCGAGGTGACCGATCGCACTGAGGGTTGGCCGGTTGGCCTCTACCTTGCTGCATTGATCGCGCGCGACAACAGCAGCGAGGCGCTAGTGATTTCAGGTGAGGACAGGTATGTGGCCGACTATCTGTACCGCGAGTCCTTTGGTCGACTCCCCGAGACCACTCAGCGCTTCCTTCGGTGGACGGCTGTGCCCGATCGTTTCTCCGCTTCGCTCTGCGATGCCCTCCTCGAGGAGCCTGGGTCGCAGCAGCGGCTGCGCGCCCTCGAAGGCGCGAGCATGTTCCTGATCCCGCTCGATCGCCGTCGGGAGTGGTATCGCTACCACTCGCTGTTTCGAGAATTCTTGCTTGGTGAGCTTCGTCGAGTCGAGCCCGAGATCATGACGAAGCTGCATCTGCGGGCTGCCGACTGGTACGAGTCCAATGGATACCCGGCGATGGCTGTCGAACACTTGTTGAACACGACGGAGCGCGACCGATGTGCTCAACTAATCGCGGCGTTGACGCTCCCGACCTACCAGGCCGGTCAGATGTCAACCGTGCTGCGTTGGCTGGCGGTACTCGGTGACGTGGCTATCGAGAGCTACCCGCCCTTGGCAGTGCTGGCCGGTTGGATGACAACACTAAGTGGGCACACCCAGGAGGCGCAGCGATGGGCTGCGTTCATCGATTCCGCCAGCTTCGACGCGACACCCGTCGACGGCACAGCATCGTTCGAGTCAGCGCGGGCGATGTTGCGAGGGTTCATGTGTCCCGTCGGCCCAGGCCAGGTGACCAGCGATGCGATCCTCGCCGTGGCCCAGGAGCCTGCATGGAGCCCATGGCGCGATGTCGCCCTCAGTTTGCGTGGCGAAGCCCATCTTCTCGAAGGTGAGGACGACAAGGCAGCGGCCGTTTTCACCGAGTCGTCGTCCCTGCTTGAAGCCGAATCAAGTAATGCCGACTCGTTGATCCTCAGCGAGTCCGAGCTCGCGTGGCTGGCGATGAATGAGGGACGATGGTCGGCGGCGGCCGAGCATCTTCAATTGGCCCTCGACACCGTCGACGAGCATCGGATGCATGACTACCCACCGAGCCTCCTCGCTTTTGCAGGCGCGGCGCGATTGTCCGTGCATCGAGGAGATTTGACGGAGGCAAACCGCCGACTCATCCAGGCCATGCGCGCACGTCCGTCATGTACGTTTGTGCTGCCATATCTGGCCGTGCGGGCAAGACTGCACCTGGCCCAGGTCTACCTGGCCCTGGCCGAACGCACCACCGCTCGTCACCTGCTGCGTGAGATCGACGACATCCTGCTCCGTCGGCCGGCTCTCGGCGTCCTCGTCGATCAGGTCTCGGAGTTTCGCCGAATTCTCACATCCAGCACGGGGATAGGAGCGACCGGAGGGTCGCCCCTCAGCCCAGCGGAGCTTCGGCTGCTCCCCTACCTACAGACCCACCTCACCATTCGCGAGATCGGGGAGCGACTGTTTGTCACCCGGAACACTGTCAGTTCCGAGGTGGCCTCGATCTATAGAAAGCTCGGCGTCTCGTCACGCAGCGGAGCTGTGGAACAGGCGACGATGCTCGGCCTGCTCGGCGGGTAACCCTTGTCCACCTCGGCCCAGCTTCAGGGGCCTTCGAGGTTGTGACCCCGCAGCCACTGCGCGTCGCCGACGGGCATCAGATCAGTTCGACGTCGGGCAGTGACCACGTGCCGTCGAACAGCCCCTCAGTGGGGCTGTAGAGGCGGAACATCGGGTAGAAGCCCCTGCCGGGAACGGTCTCGATCCAGTTGCTCTCCTGGCCTGTCGGCGCCGTGGGCCCGAAGTACATGTCGAAAGAGCCATCGTCGTTCGTCTCGAGTTCGTCGTAGGACGCGTGGGCCGCGTCGTTCGTCGGGTTCTGCACCATCGAGCGTGTGGCGGTGTCGTACGCCGTCAGGGACCAGAAGGCCGCCGCCGGCGGGTTCGCGGGAATGTGCAGGCGGTAGGACTTGGCACCGTCGAAGTGGTTGCCGTCCTTGTCCCTGAAGGCCTGCATGTAGTTCCCCCCGGGACCGGCTTTCATCACTCCGAGGGCGGGCGACAGGTAGATCGCGCCATAGGTGTACATCAGCCGCTCGTCGAGCTGGCTGTAGGTCTCCGCTTCGTGGCGCGGCTCTACATAGAACACCCAGTCCCATTGCGTGCCCGGAAACGCGGTGACGCCGGTTTCGCGATGGGAGCCCTCGTACATCACATTGCGTGCCATCGCGTCGCCGAGCACGGCGGCGTCCTCGAGGATGGCGACTTGCCGTGCGTCGGGCTCGAACGGCTGACCCTTCTCGATGCCCAGCGGCCTCAGCATGGCCATGTAAAAGCGGTCGTGCTCTTGCACAGGGTTGTTCTCGATGACTGCGGCCAGCCGCGCCCAGTACTCGAGGCCGGCCGGGGGCGTCGTGTCGATCAGCTGGCCCGAGATCGAGACGAACTTGTTCGGCTTGGGATCTTGGCGCTCGCTCCACGGGTAGACCTTGACGTTCCGGATGCGCTCGACGGCGTCGGGCACGTCGTTGTCGACGATGATGCCGCGCACCAACAGGTCGTGGTTGTGCATCGTTGCCCGAACTTCGTAGTAGCCGGACGGGACCTCGCCGTCGTAGCTCGGGGGCAGCAGGAGAAACTTGCCGCCGTTGCCCGCGTCGGGCCCGGGAAGGCCGACGTCGACCAGCGAACGCTGCCAGAAGTCGTCCAATAGGCCGACGATTGCTCCGGGCGGAATGTCGATCACGACCGGACCCTGGGCGACATCGATGTTGACGACGGCGTAGATCGTCGTGTCGTTGGCCGTGAGCCAGACCGACTCCGGCCCGACGAAGTTGTCGGCGATGCCCATGTCGTTGAAGTCGATGCCGAGATCCTGCTTCAACGTCAGCCGGATGGACTCGAACGACACCGCCGGGTAGGCCCACAGATAGGCCTGCACCGCCCGCTGGAAGTCCATTTCGTCGAAGAGCTTCTGCGACGTCTCGTGGGTCGGAAAACCCAACTCGTATTGCAGCGTGCCGAGACGCGGCACCTCCGCGCTGTCTGGAACCTTCGCGTTTGGGTGGTCCACCGTTGTCATGACAAGTACTCCTTCGAGTTTGGGTCTACGCCACCAATGTGACGTGTCCGGAGCCGTCCGTCGTCACACAGGTCGCATGAAGCGGGGCGTGGGCGCGGGTGTGAAGGGACAACACGGCGGCATCAGCACTGCCCGGATAACGCCAGCGACCGAAAATGCGATGACGTGGGATTGTTCAATGCTCCAGAAGTGCCTGAGCCGCGTCCGACACCCTTGCATACTCGCGGCCCTCCAGGTCGACTCCGGCTTTCAACATGGCGGTCCGCGCTTTGCTCGTCAGACGAGCGAAGGCGAATTCGATCTCCCGTCGTCGCAGCTCCTCGCCAAGCTTGACCAATTCGTCGGCGGCGGTGGTGTCCACGTCAGAGATTGCCTCGGCGTCGAAAACGACTACTGCGGGCCGGTTGCTCTCCACCTCGGTCAGGACTGCTTCCCGGAGACTCCCGACGTTGGCAAAGAAGAGCTCGGCCTCGAATCGAACGATGGAGATGCCTGGCCGTTCCTCGGCGCCGGGCCGTTCCCGGCCGATGAATCGGTCGGAGGACGTGTCACGTGCCAGCCATGTGATCCGGGGACGAACCGCCCGGGACATGAGTCCAGCCAGTGATACCAATACTCCGATCATCAGACCGGCCAAGACATCGAACACGAGGACACCGACCAGAGTGCTCACCGCCGCCCAGAAGTCGACCTGGTTTCGTTCCTTGAGGCTCCGTATCGGCCCGAACCGGATCAGCCCGATCACCGCGTGGATGACGATCGCGCCGAGGGCGGCTTCGGGAAGATCGCTGAAAAGTGAAGTCAGAAAAAGGAGGGTGACGATGAGAAGGCCGACGACGACCAGACTCGAGACCTGGGTCTTCTGGCCAGCCGAGTCCGCGGCGGCACTCCTCGAGCTGGAACCATCGGTCACGAAGGCACCAAAGAGCCCACCTGCCGCGTTCCCTGCGCCGAGAGCAATCAGTTCCTGGTTGGCGTCGACTCGCTCGCCATGACTGGAACCGAACGTCTTCGCCAGGGCCATCGACTCGCCGAAGACCACGATTGCCACCCCGATCGCCCCCGGGATCAGCGCAGACACCGCGGTCCAATCGAGAGTGGTGGGGTCCACGAGGGAGGGCAAACCTGCAGGAATCGCACCGGCCACTTGGACGCCAAGGGCCTCGAGGTCGAAGACCTTCACCGCGATTATTGAGAGCACGACGACAACAAGGGCCGAGGGAATTCTGGGGAGGAAGCGCTCGAGAAGGAAGAGCCCTGCCAGTGATATCGCCCCTACCCCGAGCGTCGCGACATGAAGGTTCGGCAATTGTCCGATGAGGTCGAACAGCTCCGAGAAGAAGCCTTCACCTTCTGACTCGAGACCGAAGAGCTTTCCCAGCTGTCCCAGTGTGATTGTGAGGGCCACGCCGACGATGAAGCCCTTGAGGACCGGTTCGGAGAGAAACTCGGCAATTATCCCCAACTTTGCGATACCGGCAACAACGAGCACCACACCGACAATCAGTGCGAGCATCACCGTGTAGGTGACGACATCATCCGACTCGGCCGCGGCAAATGGTGCGACCGTGGCAATCGACAGGGCCGCAACCGCTGCACTGGGCCCGACCGTCATCCGACGCGAGGTTCCGAAAACCGCGTACAGCAACAACGGAACGGTTGCCGCATAGAGTCCAGTCTCGGCCGGCATCCCTGCGATGGACGCGTAGGCCATCGACTCCGGCACCACGATTGCCCACACCGTGATCGCCGCCGCCAGATCGCCGCGGAACCACGACCGTTGGTAGTCGCTGATGGTCGTGATCAACGGAAAGAGGCGATTCACGATGACTCTCTAGACGTCTGCGCTGCCAGTTGGTCGGTTTCGTCTTCCGGTCTTGGCTGCGGTGGTGAGAAGGCGGACGACGACCCCGATCACCACGAGATCCAGAAGCATCTGGACACTCACCAGGATGCGGGCAAGCTCGCTCTCCGGGGTGATGTCACCGAAACCCACCGTGGAGAAAATGGTGATCGCCAGGTAGAGGGCACCGGTGTGATCGAGCTCCTCGCTGAAATGTGTCTCGGTACCTAGCGACAGGGAAAGGTAGACGGCGGCAAAGGCCACCAGGAACAGAGGAATGGTGACGGCGAGGCCGTGGACGGCCCGCAAAACGGGATATTCCGCACGGGTCACTCTGCGTAGTTGCCAAACCAGAACCATGACGAAGATGCCGACGCCGAGTGCGAGTCGGAGCAGGGATTGCCCGCTGGACAAGTCGGTGAACGGGATCACGTAGTACACGCCGAGCAAGAGGACACAGGCGAGAGTTGCATCAACGACGGTGGCAGTGATCTCGCGGCGTCGTGATCGAGGGTCGACTTCGGTCGAGGGGTTGGGGGTCACCTCAGTGGACAAGGTGGCCTCCGCGTGCAACCTGCCTCAAAGTCCAGTGGTGGGTGTGTTGGCTCTATGAACCTGTCACTCACCCGGAAACGATCCGGGGACTCTGCGGCCGGGTCACAAGGCATCGTTGGTGTCATAGCCCAACGCCATCGCCAGCTTGGGGGCCGCAGCCACCACTGACGGGAGCCCGACCACCGGAATCAGACCGATCAACACATCGACGATCTCGGCAGTAGTGGCGCCGGCGTCGAGTGCGGCATCCGACAGCGCTGCGTAGGAGGGAACCGCGGCGCCTCCGGCCGCGACCAATGCACCGAGGCGAATGAGGGCGAGCGTCTTCTGATCCAGGTCCATGGTCCCCTCTTCGCCGCCGACGCTCGCAATCTCGAATCGCTCGTCGTTGATAGCCAGACACCGCAATCGCTCCAGATAGTCCAAGCCACTTGCCCTTTTTCCCCAAGGGGATCCTGCGCACGGGCACCTTTGTAGGAGCCTTTGGCGAGCTGATTTGTCCGCCTGTACCGCGCTCGATGGATTATCACCTTGGCTGATCGCCGAGCCATCACATCGTCTGTGTGAAATCCGCAAGCAAGGCGAATGAGGTACGACGGTTGCCCCGTTATGGGGGCTTTCACGCTTTCTGTGTGATGATCGCCTGGGTCTCGCGGCCGATCATCGAGCCCAGGAACTTGGCAAGCCCATGTCCGAGGGCGCGAAAGAGGAGGCTGCAGCATGACCACGACCATCGACTCGGCTGACATGCCCGATACGATCGGTGGCGCCGGCTCCGCGTCTGTAGGCGGCTGGATTCGCAGACTCGGAATCTGGTGCTGGAGCTTCGTGGGGATCGTGGTTTCTCTGATCATCGTTTTCACGGCCTTGGGCTTTGTGAGCGAGATCGTGCTTCCACTGACCTTTGCGGCCGTGCTGGCTATCTGCTTCAAGCCTGTGGTCACCTCCCTCACGCGACGGGGGTGGAAGCCGACACTCGCAGCCGGGCTGGTGGTCTTGGGGTTGCTCGTGCTGATGGGCGCGGTGATTGTCTCCACCGTGCAGGGCGTCCTCGAGCAGACAGATGAAATCGGATCCGTGACGGACTCGGCACTGGCCACCCTTGTCGAGGA
>Ga0190265_10001468_pt1 | contig 15521 bp, 17 predicted proteins | sample Popmic124T_FD_133135 | JGI IMG/M metagenome (GOLD analysis project Ga0190265, IMG submission 133135) | Populus adjacent soil microbial communities from riparian zone of Indian Creek, Utah, USA - 124 T | ecosystem: Environmental > Terrestrial > Soil > Riparian zone | place: USA: Utah | collected...
GTTCGTCTCCTGGATCCATGAACGCGACTTCTGTCGAGCCGTCGACTTTCTGATCGCGCGCGGCGACATCGAGGGGCCCGTGAATCTGGCCGCGCCGAACCCGCTCCCTCAGCACGACTTCATGGCCGCGCTGCGCGCTGCCTGGGGAACACGCGTCGGTCTGCCGGCTACTCGGTGGATGGCCGAGATCGGCGCGTTTCTCCTGGGGTCCGATACGGAGCTCACGTTCAAGAGCAGGCGCGTCGTTCCGGAGCGGCTGCTCGGCGCTGGATTCACCTTCGACTACCCGGAGTGGCCCTCTGCCGCACGGGACTTGGTCGATCGCTGGCGAGGTGCGAAGCGTGCCAGCTCCACATCGACGGCACCTGCGGGCGCGGTGGGCGCTTAAGACTCATCCTGAGTGGCACGTACGATGCACTCTACTCGCGCATGTCAACCGTCGAGCAAAACCGAGTGGTGTACGAGCGCTTCTGTCACGAAGTGCTCAGGCTCGGAAACGTCGACGCCATCGACGATTTCGTCGAACCATCGGTCGTAAGTCACTCCCCCTTTCCGGGTCAGGCGCCTTTCCGCGAGGGATTCAAGGCAGCGTTTGCGCAGTTTCGGGCGGCCTTTACCAACCTCGACATCTTCATCCGGGACATCGTCGCGGGCGGCGACAAGGTCGTCGGCTACTTCACCGTGACGGGCGTGCACAGCGGCGATTTCATGGGTATCGCTGCCACGGGCAAGCTGGTCACCTACGATGAAATGGTCATCGTGAGAATCGCCGACGGCAAGATCGCGGAGCACTGGTCGGTCGCGGATACGCTGGCGATGATGCAGGGGCTCGGCGCGGTTACACAAGCGAAGGCCGGCCAGCAAGCGCACCCGGAGTTTTTCACGCCGCAGGTCGGGCGGGTCACCGACGACGAAGAACGCCTTCTGCTCGGGCACGGCCTGTCCTGAATGGCCGCGGACCGCGGACCTCGCTAGCTCACGCCGCCAGCGGCCGGGCACGATCCGCCGCGCTCGCAGATCGATTCAAAGCCGATCCGTCGACTTGACCGACGTGTTCAACGACGAGCCGCCGTCACCTCGAATGCCCCGGCGCGCCGGCGCTCGCCGTTGACCAGGATGTCGACCGCATGCGTGCCCGGACGCGGCTTGCGGGTCGTATGCACGGCCAAAGAAATCCGAGCCTGCATTTGTACCTGACCGCGCGGCGGTAGGATGACGCGCTTCAGCTTGAAGACCTTCGGCGCCGCGCGACCGCTCGCTTTCACGAAATGCACGGCAACATCGACCAGCAGCTCCTGCTGCGTTCGAGATTGGCTCCGCAGTACGAAACTCATCGAGACCTTCCTCCCGATCGCCACACGGGCGGGGTCGAAGGAGATCTTCTCGATCGAAATGGAGGGTTTGCTTCCGTAGCCGAGGAGCCGGAGCGCATCCGCGTCGCCGCGCTTCACCGCACTCCGAAGCGCGTGCTCGACGAGGGTGCGGCGTTCGGCGGACGCGCCCGCGAGCCACGTGTCGCAGGTGCGCGCCAAGAGCTCCCGATGAACCTTGCCGAGGTCGTTGAGATTGTTGGCCACGCTTCGGCGCACCAGCGTCGTCGGGTCGTCTTTGAGCAACTCGAGAAGCTCGATCACGCGTTCGGGATGCGCGTCGAGCCATGGCACCCGGCTCGCCCAGGGAAGCCGCAACCGCGTCCCCTCGGAGACGAGCCGCCGAACGTGAGCGTTGGCGTCTTGGGTCCAGCGGCGAAGCTGGGTGAAGGTTCGCTCCGGATCTTTGGCGATGTACGGCCGGATGCTGGATTCGGCGCTGAAGCGTTTGGTGAGCTCGTATTGCGCGCGCATGGACAAGTCGAAATGGTCGAGCCCTCGCTCAGCGACGAAGAGGACGTGAGGAAGATAGTAGAAGGGCGCCATCCCCGCGCCGATGAGCTCATCGGTGTCGTATTCCGGCCCAAGGGAACGCAGGAGCACCTCGATGGCGTCGGGATAGTCCTTGGGCAAATGGGCCGAAAGCGCGCGCGAGATGTGTTTTCCACGGTCGAGCAACTCGAGCTGGTCGAGTCCGGCGCTGGCCGCGCGGATGAACGTTCGCGAAGGAAAGGAAGGCTCGACACGAGCGAGGTCGGCCGCCAGGCGACGCACGAGGGCGGGTGAGAAAAAGGTCTTGAGGGACTCGGCCATAGGTTCGATTCCTTCACGAGCGCCAGTGAGTCAACGACATTCGAGCGGAGAGCTACGGCCCTCCCGACGACCATGACGCCATGACGACCACAGAAGCTTTGGCTACGCGCCGTCTTTTCGTTTCGATGCTCGTTTCGCTCGACGGCTTCATCGAGGGCCCGGACCGTGAGCTCGACTGGTTCGAGGACGGTGACCGGCATTTCGAGCAATATTGCGACGAGATGCTCGACTCGGTGGGTCTCGCCCTGTACGGGCGGCGCGCCTACGACCTGATGGTGAGCTATTGGCCGAACGCCGAAAAGAATCCCCGTTCCGCGGCGGACTTGGCGTTTGCCAAAAAGATGAACGCCTTGCCCAAGATCGTACTGTCGCGGACGCTCGAGCACGCCGCCTGGAACAACACACGTGTACTTCGCGATCGCGTGGCCGAGACGCTCACTGCGCTCAAGCGAGAGCCCGGCAAGCCGATCGTTGCTTGGGCGGGAGCGGGTCTCGTCTCGACGCTTGCACGTTTCAAGCTGGTCGACGAATACCGTCTCATCGTTCATCCCGTGCTGCTGGGAAAGGGCACACCATTGTTCCAGAGCATCGAAGGCCGCCAGAAGCTGCGCTTGACGAGGACCACGCAGCTCGGCAAAAACCTGGCGGTGCTGTGCTACGAGCCGATCGGATCGTGACCGCCCGGCCGGCCGAGTGCCCTTCAGGTTGTCGACCGTCACGGTCCGCGGCATACTTGGCTTCATGACCGCAGCTCTCCGGCTCCGCTGAACAGGACAGCGCCTTCGCTCGCACGCCTCGCCAATCGCGACGGCGTGTTGGCCGCTGCGCTGTCGCGCCGTTGTGGGTCCCTTCCCATCGGACTGTTAGCCGGAGGTCGTCATGCCTGCATCGAAGCACTCGGACTGCGCGTTGCGTGGTTCACCCGTTTGCAAAGCCATTCTCATCGCCGTTCAGCTTCCCGAGACTACCGAGGCCGATCTTCGACGATCGTTCTCGGAGATCACAGAACTCCTGCTTGGCCTTGGCATCGTCGTAAAAAGTGAGGTCGTCCAGAAACGGAGCGTGCGCTCGTCGCCGACGTACCTCGGCGATGGAAAACTCCGGGAGCTCGCTGCCCTGACGGGAGGGACAGGCGAGGTGCCGAGAGGACCCGAAACACGTCGGGCCGACCGCGCGAGGCCTCAGCGAGCGGAAAATCTCATCGTCGTAGCCGACGAGGAGCTCGGCCCCGGTCAGCTGCGCAACCTCGAGGTGGCCCTGGGCGTCGAGGTGCTCGATCGGCCTGGGGTCATCCTCCGCGTGTTCGAGTCAAAGGCGCGCACCCGCGAGGCAAAGCTCGAGATCGAGCTCGCTCGGCTCAAATACGAGCTTCCGCGCATACGCGACGATCACTCGCTCGGCGATCGCGAAGGCGGAGGCGGTCGTGCCGCGCGGGGCCACAGCAACGTCGAGCTCGCCAAGCGCCGTGCTCGCGATCGGATCGCGGCCGTACGCCGGGAGCTCGAGCTGCTCGAGGCGAACACGGAGCAACGGCGTCGCGCACGGGCCGACAGCTTCCGGGTTGCGCTGGTGGGGTACACCAATGCCGGCAAATCGTCGGTCATGCGCCAGCTCACCGGTAGCGACGTGCTGGTCGACGACAAGCTCTTCGCCACGCTCGCAACGACAGTGCGTCAGCTTTCGCCGCCCACCTCGCCGGCCATACTCGTCGCGGACACGGTGGGGTTCATCGATCGGCTGCCGCATGCGCTGCTAGCGTCGTTTCACTCCACGCTCCAAGAGGCGCATGAGGCGTGGCTCTTGCTTCACGTGGTCGACGCTTCCGATCCGGCGTTCCGCTCGCAGATCGGCGTCACGACGCAGGTGCTTTCGGACATCGGCGCGGCGGAGACGCCGAGGCTGCTCCTTTTGAACAAAGTGGACCGCCTCAGTCGAGAAGAGCGCGACGCTCTCGGCAGCGAATACCCCGAAGCGCTCCTCATGAGCGCTCTCGATCGCCGGGACGGCGATGTTCTTCGCGACCGGGTGGAGGCCTTCTTCGCGCAGCACCTCGTCGAGCAGACGGTCTTGATTCCCCACCACCGTCACGGCGTCTTGGCGGAGCTGCGTGAAAGACTGCAGGTGGTTCGAGAGGAATACGGAGACACGCTCCGCGTCACCGTGCGCGCCACGCCCGAGGTGTTGAGCCAGCTCGCGACGCGCTTGTCCGGCGGATGACGCCTGTTTCGCGGTGCCACGCATCTCGTTGGCCGTGCTCCGGATCCGAGCCGCCATGGCCGAGCGCCCTCTAAAAAAGCAAACGCCTGTCCTTGTTCGGTCGGTCAATCGGTGTTAGCTGAAAGCTCGATGGCCCGGTCCTGGAGCGTTCGAAGTTTTCTCGATACCCTCGCGCTTGCTGTCAAGTTTTCGACGCCGCAGCGTCGACCGTCGTGACGACGCACGGCGCAGTGCCGAAGAATCTTCTTCGCCGTGCGATCGACGCGCTCGTCGACCTCCAAGTCACGCGCCCGCTGACGTTCCTTCTATTCGCGGCGGCGTTATCCATACCGTCCGCCATCCTTGCCTGGCGACTCGAGCTGCACACCGGGTTTGATGCGCTCTTGCCTGAAAACAAGGCGAGCGTCATCGAGCTCAATCGGGTGGCGCAGCGCACCGCCGGTGTTTCGACGCTCGCGATCGTGATCGACGGAGCGGACAAAGTCGCGCTCGAGCGTTTCGCGGACGCTTTGGTCGGGCCGTTGCGCGCTCTGGGTCCGGAATGGGTCGGAACGGCCGAAAACGGCGTACATGCCGAGCGCGAGTTCATGAGGCAGCGTCAGGCCCTCTACCTTCCCATCGACAAAGTGCGCGAGCTACATCGACGTATCGAGGAACGATACTCGTACGAGATCTACGGCAGCGCTACCGACGAAGAGCCCGAGCCCATCACGCGCGAAACCATCGAACGCGAGGTCGGCGCGTCGAAAACCGAACAGTCCTCTTTGCCGCCCTACCTCGACGGCTATTACCTCAATCGCGAGGGCACGCGACTCATCGTGATGGTGCGTACGCCGATCGCGTCGGGTGATCTCGATCGGAGCCGGGAGCTGCAGCGTCGCGTGCGCGAGGTCGTCGCACACGTCAATCCAGCCTCGTTCCACCCCTCCATCACCTTCGGCTTGACCGGCGATATCGTCACCAGCGCCGAGCAATACGGCGTCGTGAAGGATGATTTGGCCACCGTCGGTGTGGCCGGGATCTCGATGATCCTGCTGATCGACTGGCTCTTTTTTCTGCGTGTTCGCGCGGTATTGGCGATGGCGCTGGCGATCGGCACGGGCGTCCTCTGGACATTTGGCCTGACGCGATTGGCCATCGGGCACTTGAATACCGCGAGTGGATTTCTGGTTTCGATCATCTTCGGTAACGGGATAAACTTTGGAATCCTGCTTCGCGCGCGTTACGGAGAGGCGCGACGCGCAGGCGAGTCTCTACGGGATGCCATCGTGACGGCGTACCGCGATACGCTTCGCCCGACGTTGACCGTCGCTGCAGCCGCGGGCGCCGGTTATCTGTCGCTAGCTGCCACGAACTTCCGCGGATTCAGAGATTTCGGGATCATCGCGGGTTACGGGATGCTTCTTTGCTGGGCGGCCAACTATGCGCTCATGCCGCCTTTGCTCGTCCTGTTCGAGCGAGTCTGGCCGACGTGGCAGCGGCGGCCCGGAGACGGGTGGCGGCATCGACTGCAGGCTATTATCGATCAGGGCATACCCTTCGGAGCGCCATTTGCTTGGCTCGCGCGCAAGGTGCAGCCGCGATGGTCGGCCATCTTCGGCGTTGGTCTCGCCGTTGTCGGCGGAGCGCTGGCCGTACGCTACGTCGCGCGCGATCCCCTCGAATACGACCTGGGCCGCCTCGAGAACGACGCCACGGCCGTTGAGAGCGCCGCGACGCGGCTCGGCTCGGGGATGACGGAAATCACCGGGCGCACGGGTCAAGACGGCATGGCCATCATGACCCAGAGCCTCGAGCAGGTAAGGCCACTTCTGGCCGAGCTGGAGAAGCGCCGCACGGCAGTCACCGATCCACCGCCTTTTCAGAAGGTCGTATCGATCTACGATCTGGTGCCGGACCATCAGGAGGAGAAGCTCGAGCTGCTTCGGCAGACCCGCTCTCGAATCGAGCGAGTGCGTGCGCTCGGCAAGATCAGCGACGAAGACTGGAAAGCGATCGAACCCTATTTGCCGGCCAGCGATCTGCGCCCGTTCGGCGTCGAAGATCTTCCGCCGCGCGTGGCTCGCCCGTTCACGGAACGCGACGGCACGCGCGGCCGCATCGTCTACGTCGTACCGACCGACGGGCAGAGCGTGCGCAACATGCGCTACCTCTTGCGGTGGGCCGATGCGTATCGCAAGACCGTCCTGCCGTCCGGTGACGTGATCTGGGGCAGTGGCCGCGCCGTCATCTTCGCGGACATGCTCACCGCCGTCATCGAGGAGTCCCCCCGAGCCATCGTGCTGTCGGCCGTGATGACGATCGTGGTCGTGGCCGCGGCGTTCTTGCAAGGCAAAGGTGGATGGCGGGCGACGGCCCTCGTGCTCGGAGCGCTCGGGATCGGCATTGCTTGGATGGGCGGCGTTCTCGCCCTCGCCGACGTGAAAATCAACTTTCTGAACTTCATTGCGTTCCCGATTACGCTCGGCATCGGGGTCGATTACGCCATCAACGTCGTCCATCGCTGGAGACTCGAGGGGCCCGGGCGCGTGTCTGCCATCGTGCGCGAGACGGGCGGTGCGGTCGTTCTTTGTAGCTTGACGACGTGTCTCGGGTATTTGGCGCTTTTGCAGTCCGTGAATCCGGCCGTTCGCAGCTTTGGAACTGCCGCCGTCGTAGGCGAGCTCGCTTGCCTTCTCGCCGTCGTCGTCGTTCTTCCAGCCATCCTGATCCTGTCGGAAGAGCGCGCCGCATTGCGTCGCGGAGTAGCCGTTGACGGCGCGCCCGCGCCCGACCCTCGCTCAGCTACCTAGCCGAATGAGAATCGGCGCCCCAAGGGATCGGGGTGATTCGGCATTGATGCCTGCGGCCCCACGAAGGATATTGGCTGACGCACCAACCAGAAACCTCCTTCGGAAGGACCTACCATGAAGATCGGCGTGCTCGGAACGGGTGATGTCGGCAAAGCGCTCGGCAAGGGATTCATCGCGCTAGGCCATGAGGTCAAAATGGGGTCGCGGAGCGCGACCAACGAAAAAGCGCTGGCGGGTGCAAAAGAGATGGGGCCGAAGGCCTCGGTGGGCACCTTTGCCGACACGGCAGCTTTCGGCGAGATCGTCGTGCTGGCCACGCTGGGCGTCGCGAACGAGGAGGTGCTGCGCAGCGCCGGCCCCGAGCGGTTCCGCGGCAAGGTCGTGATCGACGCCACCAACCCCCTCGACTTCTCGGGCGGTGTTCCGCCCAAGCTCGCGATCGCGGGCAACGACTCCGGGGGTGAACGCGTGCAAAAACTTTTGCCCGACGCCCACGTGGTCAAAGCCTTCAACACCGTCGGCAATTCATTCATGTTTCGCCCCGAGTTTTTGGGCGGGCCACCGGATATGTTCATCGCTGGCAACAGCGACGAAGCCAAGAAGAAGGTCGCCGGCATCTTGAAGGAGTTCGGCTGGGGCGCGGTGCACGACCTCGGCGGCATCGAGTCGTCGCGCTACCTGGAGGCCATGTGCATGGTCTGGGTGCTCTCGGCGATCCGTGGCGGCAACTGGAATCAGGCGTTCAAGCTCCTCCGGAAGTGAAGGGGGAGCTTCACGCGACGCTGCCTCGATTCAGGCGTACGGGCGCTCGACGGCGGTCAAGAGATCCCTCAAATCCATCGGTTTTTTCAGCCAGCCGACGGCCGCGATCCGGCCGGCAGCGGCGCGGACGTCGACATGGGCCGAGAGGAGAATCACCGGAATGTCCGACAGCGTGGGATCGGCGGCCTGAGCGGCGCGAAACTGCCACCCGTCCATCACCGGCATCATGAGGTCGAGCAAAATGAGGCTCGGCCGTGGTGCGCCGGCACGGAGCTTGTCGAGCGCCTCCTGTCCATTGGCGGCAACCACGACGGCGTAGCCATTGTCCTCGAGCGTCGTGGCGACGGCGTCGGCGATGTCAGCATCGTCCTCGACGACCATGATCGTTTGCTGCTCGTTCATGTGTTGGGTGCCACGATCAGCCTCCGCCGACGTCGCTCACCCCGAATGTCGGCGGAAAGTCCGAAGGTGCGAGCGACATCTCCGGCTGTCATCAAATCGACCGCAATGGGGGCGCGGCGCAGCATTTCAGGGCTTTGTGAATCCAGACAATTGAAGCTACGCGTGCGATCAGGCGGTCGCAACCCAAACACGTCAAGACTTGGACAAACCACCGCGAATGTCCGACCAAAGGCCCGTCTCGAGGAGCGTCGTGCCGAGCCAACGAGGCAGCCGAGACCCCGGCAGGCATGCTGACAGCGCGTGGCGCTCGAGAAAATCGATCGCGTCGAGCGTCGAGCGATAACGGCAATTCGCGACCAGACCGCGCCGCTTGAAGCGAAGCATCGATGCAACCAGAAGAAAAAACGGTTGTTGCGATCCAAGCACCGACAAAGCAGCCGTAGCTGGCCGGTCTTGACACCAAGTCGCCGGTGATTATTTTGCGCGTCGGCTGAGAATACAGTGTCTTTTCAGACACTTGGACAAGGGAGGTGTGCCATGCTCGTAAGACGGGTTTGGTCTGGGAGGCCAAGCTTCGAAAGTCCCTTTGCCGACGTCGATCAGGTAAGGCGCGAGATGCTGCGTCTGCTCGACGCCGTTACTGGCGACACGTTTGGTGAGGTCGGGGCGGGCGTTTTTCCGCCCTTGAACATCACCCAGGATAACGACAACTTCTACATCCGTGCCGAGGTTCCCGGGCTCAACGCGAAGGAACTTTCGATCTCCGCCATGCGGAATCGGCTCTCGCTCTCGGGTAAGCGTGAGATCCCCCTCGAGAAGGATCGAGTGAGCTATCACCGCAAGGAAAGAGCCGAAGGCGCTTTCAGCCGCACCGTGACTTTGCCCGGCGAGGTCGACGCCGAGCGCGTCGAGGCGCGCTACGCGGAAGGCATTCTCAGCCTGACGTTGCCCAAGGCCGAGCAAGCCAAGCCGCGGCAGATCGCCGTGAGAACCTAAGTAAGCTCAACCAGGAGGAACCATCATGGCGAGAGAAGCCAGAACGGACATCCAGAAGGCCGAAAACCCCGGCCTGCCGGCCGTGCCGGAGCAAACGCGTCCCGGTGCGGTGTATAGCCCGACGACCGACATCTTCGAAAACGACAACTCCATCACCGTCCTCGCGGACATGCCCGGAGTCAAAGCCCAAGATCTCCAGATCGATCTTCGCGAAAACGTGTTGACCCTGACCGGCCGCGTCACCGTGCCCGAAAGCCCCAACGAGTCGGACGTTCTGCGCGAGTACCGATCGGGCACGTTTTTCCGCCAGTTCACGCTGTCGGAAACCATCGATCAGACCAAGATCGATGCCAAGCTCACCGACGGTGTTCTGAGGCTCGAGCTACCGAAGGTCGAGCGGGCAAAGCCGCGGCAGATCGCGGTACGAACGGCCTGAGCGATGGCCCCAACGATGAGAGATGCGAGCGCTGAACGCGAGTGGGCGATAGCTTGTCCCTATCATCCACTCGTGTCCATGCGCATTCGTCGAGCTCACGCTTTAGCGCGCGCTACCTCGACCGCCGTGCGGAGCCACCCGCGCACCGCCGCGCGGGGCAGCTCGTCGAGACTCCGCAGCGTGAGATGGCGACCCGTTTTCCCTGCGCCCTCGAGACGGCCTTCGGGGTCGGCGAAGCTGCCGGGCGGACCGGCCAAAATCAGGTTCACGTGTGACTTGTGACCGCCGAGCGCGCACATCATGGTGCGGCCGATGCTGTAAAACGGCATCCCCCACTTGATGGAAGCGGCGGCATCGGGGGCCACCTCCTCGACCATCCGCCGCAGCTCCTCGAGGACGGAGCGAAGGTGCGGCGGCTGTTTGGCAAAAAAACCATCGATGGGCGCGCCGAAGTCGGCGCGGCGCGCGAGCATGGCGCGACCGGCCGGCTTGCGGGCGGCGGCCTGGGTGCGGCGTTTCTTGCCCGCGCTCGGCGCGCGAGCCGTGAGTTTCTTCGTGCGCTTCGTGCCTTTCGTCGATGACACCTTTCTCGCTTTCGGCGCTTTTTTCATGGCGGCATTATGGCACGACGGCGCTCGAGGCTCATCGTCTACGCATGGCGCGCCATGGCGCGGCGCGGGGACTTACGGTTGCTTCGCGAGAAGGTTCGCGTCGCGTGCGAGCAGCCACCTGCCGTCCGGCTCTTTGTGCAAGATGGCCAGCGTGTGACCGGAGCGTCGCGTCACCTCCCCGTTGGGCGGCGTCATCGCCACGACCAGGTGTGTGCGGCAAAAGGCCCAGTCGCCGGCCACGATGACCTCTTGGAGGTCGCTCTTGCTGTCGATGCGGACGCCTTTCATGGCTTGGGCGGTTGCCGCGAACGCTTCCTTGCCGAAAGGCGGCTGACCGGGCACGAGAAAAACGACATCATCCGCCATGAGGCTGAGCACCTTGGCGTAGTCACCCGCCTGCGTGGCGGCGATCCAGGTTTGGATGAGATTTCGAATGGCGCGCTCGTCTTCCGACATCGTTCCTCCTGAGGTGGTCGGTGACTTAGGCACGATCCGGCCGTGGCACAACCGGTGCTTTGTCCGAGTCTTGCGCGGGAGCGAAGGGCGCGGCACGGTAAGGCCCGCCATGAGCGTCACCCAAGCCGCCGACCCCGTCTGCTCGATCTCCGCGTCGACGCCCGCGACCATCATCGACGCCCGTCCGCGCGATTTGGGCGGCTTCTCCGTCCGGCGTACGTTGCCGTCGAGCACGCGCCGTACGGTGGGGCCTTTCATCTTCTTCGACCATTTCGGTCCCGCAGTCTTCGCGCCGGGCGAAGGCATGACGGTGAGGCCCCATCCACACATTGGCCTTGCCACCGTGACGTACCTTTTCGAAGGGGAGATCATCCATCGCGACAGCCTCGGTTCGCACCAGGCGATTCGCCCCGGGGATATCAACTGGATGACGGCGGGCAAGGGAATCGTGCATTCGGAGCGCACGCATCCCGATCGGCGAAAAGAAGAATCGTGCCTGCACGGGCTACAGCTCTGGGTTGCCCTTCCGACAGCGTACGAAGAAGTGGCTCCTGCCTTCCACCATCATCCGGCTGCCACGATGCCGGAGCGCAAGCTTGGCGACGTGGACGTGCGCATCATGGCCGGCTCCGCGTACGAGCTGTCTTCGCCGGTCGAAAGCTTGTCGCCGTTGTTTTATGTCGATGCCGTCTTGCCGGCGGGCAGCGAGCTGCCGCTCCCACCCGAGCACGACGAGCGCGCCGTGTACGTGGTAGAAGGTGCGGTTCGGTGCGGCGGCGAGCGCGCCGAAGTGGGGCGCATGCTCGTCCTTGCGAAAGGGGCGACGACCTCCGTGCGGTCCGAGCGCGACGCCCGCGTCGTGCTCGTCGGCGGCGCGCCGCTCGATGGAGAGCGTTACATCGACTGGAACTTCGTCTCGAGCTCGAAAGAGCGAATCCTTCGCGCCAAGCGGGATTGGAAGGAAGGGCGATTTCCCAAGGTGCCTGGAGACGAGATCGAATTCATTCCGCTTCCCGAATGACAGCTGGGATCGGGTGCTCGTCGGCGTGGAATCTTAGCGAGCTCGCGCCTTGGCCGCCGCCGGGCGGGTGAGGGGACCAATCCTCCTCTGGGCCGCGCTATCGGCGATGAGCTGAGCGAGCCGCCGGTCACGTGTTGCTTCTTGCTTGGCGCTGATCACCCAATGAACGGCGACTCGCCGGTAACCCGGGGGCTGCGCGTCGAAGAAGGCAGCGGCCTTCGCATTCGCACGCAGTGTCTTTTCTTGCCTGGGGGTAAGCCTGGCGGTCTGGTTGCGCTCGAACGAGTAGACCCCGGTTTTTTCGGCGGTCCGTAGGGCGAAGGCGCGCTGCCCCGCGTCACGCATTTTTCCGAGCTTGGTCAGCTCGGCGACCTTGGCCACGTTGATGGCGCTCCAGATGCTGGTCGGTTTTCGCGGCGTGAAACGGATGGTGTAAGCGTCGGCCCCCAAGCTGCGCCGCACGCCGTCGATCCAGCCGAAGCAAAGCGCCTCGTCGACCGACTCGGGCCAGGTGATGCTCGGCCTGCCGCTCCCTTTCTTGTAGAAACCGACCAAAAGCTCCCTTTTCGCGGCGTGATGGGCGGTGAGCCATGCTCGGAATTGGGCGGGGGTGGCGAAGAAGGTTGGTTTCGCGGGGCGCGCGGTCTTGGACGAGGCCATGGTCAGGAGAGCGTCGAGCGTGGCTCTGGTGGGCCAAAGGCGCGGCGATCGAACAGCACCAGCGCCACCCCGGCGATGGCGATGGCCACGGTATAAACGACGAACGGCGTGATGTTGCCTGGTAGTGCGCGAAACGGATTGTTCAAGTGGACGCCCACGTGCGCGAGGACGGCCAGCAAAAGGCTTTCGCGCGTGCGGTTGAACATCCAGCTGAAGATGATGCTTCCGACCAAGATGTTGGCAATGGCAATCACGAAAATCAGGAGTGTCGCGCCCTGCAGCACGAACATCACCGTATGCCACGCCGCCCAGAAGATGCCGAGAACGAGGCTCGCCCGGAGGGGGCCATAGCGCTCTTGCAGACGAGGGAGCGCAAAGCCGCGCCAGCCGGGTTCCTCGCCGAAAGGGATGACGATCATGGCTGCGACGTGCTGCGCATGTTCGGGCAGATAGAGCCAGCGCCCGGCATCGTCCCCACCGAAGAGCCGGTAGACGGCGGTTCCGGCCAGGTAGATCCCCGCAGGAAGACCGAGCGTCACGAGGTACCAGATCGGATTCATTCGCCAGATGCGCATCCGCCGGAAGAGTGCGCGTACGCCGGCGCCGCCCGCCTCCATGCGCGCCGCCAGCACCGCCGCGATCAAGGGGCCGAACCCACCGAGGACGGCCGGCAGCAGGTATCGCTCGACGGGCCCCGGGATGACGCCTTGTTGGGCCAGAAGCGCGGGGAGCTGAAGGGCCCAAGTGATGCCCAGCGCGGCGGCGAAGAAAGGGATGGTGCCGCCGAGGGCGTGGGCACGGTAGCTGCCGTGAACCACGGAGTGTTCGAGCATGGGCTTGTTGACAGCGGGTGCGGCGCCGAAGTTCCGCGGCGGTCGACTTATTTCGCCGGCAGACCTTCCAAGATCTTGCGGTACTCCTCCTCGTCGAAGGCGTGCAGCGTCTCGGAGCGGACGTTCCCTCGCGCCATGATCCCGAGAATGAGCTGTGCCGCCGCGGTGTCGTCGGGCATGCGGTAGATCGCTACGCCGTCGTAGTGACCCATGGTCGGGTAATAGGCGATGAGCTCACCACCCGCCGCGCGGTACCCCTTTTTGATGTCGTCCATGCGCGACCCCTGTTGCTTGACGTTTTCCACGCCTTGTTGCGTGAACGTCAGGAGCGAGATGTAGGTTTTCATGGCGGCAAATTATCACAACGCGGCCTGCACGCTGGGCAGGTTACCGCGCGAGTTTCAGGGCCGCTCGCCGCGGCTGACTTCGCCGCGGCAACCCGATAGCGCGGCGCGGCGGACCGTAGGCCGAGATGGCTTCGCTTGCCTCGAGCAGCGCCGTGAAACGCTCCAACATGGCCGCTACGCGGGTTGCTTCGGCGGCGGTGATCTCGCCGAGCAGGCGCTCGGTGACTTGTTCGACGGTGCCGTGGCGCGGTCTGTCGATCAGCCTTCCTCTGGCGGTGAGACCGAGGGCGAGGCGCCGCTTGTCGCGCGGATCGCGGCGTCGCTCCACCATGCCTTTTTCTTCCAATCGTTTGAGCGTAGCCGACGCGGTGCCGGGGTCGATGTGCAAGAGGGCGGCGAGTTGCCCGGCGGTGACTCCGGGATACATCCCCACGCATCGGATGACGAGGCGTTGCTGCGCCGTCACTCCGAGGCGCCGGTCCATCCGGCTCGAGAGCTTCTCGAGCGCATGATTGAGACGCCAGAGGCGCCGCAGGAAATCGAGCGCGGGGCCGAGGACGTAGTCTTGCCGCTCGGTGGCGCTCATGAAAAATCGTGTCCTCTCTCACGCAATGCCGAGAGCTTGGACAGCACGGTGTCGATCTCGCGTTGGTAACGCAGGAAATAGGCAGCCGCCGAGGAGCGTGACGGACCGACGCGCACCGTCAAGAGGCGACCCGGTTGATCGAGCGCGAACACATCCTCGTCGGTGAAATCATCGCCCACGTAGAGAGCCGTGTCGGCCTGCGCCAGCTGGCGCAGCTGAATGACCGCATCCCCTTTGTGGGGAGCGCCTTCGGGCACGAGATTGACCACCTGCTTGCCGGGAATGATTCGCATGCGGCTGGGCAAAGCAGCGACGGCGCTGTCGATGGCGATGCGCGCCGCCCCTTTCTGACGCGAGCGCCGATAGTGGACGGCGAGGGAGTAGCGTTTGTTCTCCACGTCGATACCGGCCAGGGGCGCGAGAGCCTGCCGCAGAAGCGGCGCGGCGCGGGCCGTTTCGCGCGCGAAGGAGGCGAGCTCGATCCCCGGTTCGAGACCGTGGTTGCCAACCACGTATTTTACCGCCGTGCCTGCGAGTCGCGCCAAAACGTCGCTCTGACTGCGCCCGGAGATCACGGCGCATGGATAGAGCGCGCACGCGCGTGCGAGGAGCTGGCCGGTGCGTTTGCGCATCGCCGCCCCGCGGCGATCGGCGACGATGGGCGCCAAGGTCCCGTCGAAGTCGAAGGCGAGCAGCACGCGCGACCATGCAATTTGCGCGAGAACGCCCACATTTCGGCTCGACAGCAGGTACCTCATACTTCGGCGAGGGCCACGGGAGAGAGTCGCCCGGACATCCGCTCTTTGCGGCGCAGCTCCGCGGCATCGACGAGCATGCGACCGGCCCAGCGGTACACGTTGAATTCCGACACCAACCGCCTCATCGACTGCATGCGCACACGCTGTTCGGCGGGGGGCATGTGCAGCGCGGCCGCCATGGCTCCGGCCGCTTGGCGCACGTCGTAGGGGTTGACCACCAGCGCTTCGGTCAAGTCGCGCGCCGCGCCGGTGAACTGACTCAGCACCAGCACGCCGAGCTCGTCGTCGCGGGCGGCGACGAACTCCTTGGCCACCAGATTCATGCCGTCGTGGAGGCTGCTCACGTAGCAAACCTCGGCCGCGCGGTAGTAGCGGAAGACGGTGGTCGGCTCGTGATGCGCTCGCAAAAGGACGATCGCCCGGTAGGTGCCGTTGGACCACTTGGCGTTGATCTCGGCGGA
>Ga0190265_10001469_pt1 | contig 15517 bp, 17 predicted proteins | sample Popmic124T_FD_133135 | JGI IMG/M metagenome (GOLD analysis project Ga0190265, IMG submission 133135) | Populus adjacent soil microbial communities from riparian zone of Indian Creek, Utah, USA - 124 T | ecosystem: Environmental > Terrestrial > Soil > Riparian zone | place: USA: Utah | collected...
AACACCGTCGTAGTACACTCCCGCGAATCGACGAACACGTTCCGTTTTTCGGCTCGCTGCGGTAAAGGGCTTTGACGCTCGCTTACAAGGGAGCCGACCGTGCGCATGCTAGTCGCTGCGGCGCTGATCGCAATCGCAGTTCCGCTTCTGAGGGAGCCGGTGCTGACCGCTCCGGCCCCCCGTAATCAGGTTGCGGCCCCGACGCAGGCTCCGGGGCCTGAGGGGCCCCCATCCGGTGCTCTCGGGCCGATCGATGCATTAGGCCAGGAAGTGAAACGCCCTTCCGCTCCCACCGGTCCGCCGCCGCGCCTGCTTGACGGGACGATCGATCTGGGCGACGGCATTTGGGTCAGTACGCCCTTCACCCCCCAGGCGGGACCCAGACGCGGCGAAGAACTGCTCCTCCCGGGTGCGAAGGCGCTTATGACCTCGCGACAACGGACTGACGATCCCCTTGCGTGGTGCCTGCCGATGGGGGTGATGCGCTACACGCCGTATCCATTCCGCTTCATCCAGAACTACACGCACAAGAAACCGACCCACCTGTACATCCTGTATGAGACCATGCGCACGTTCCGGCAGGTCTTCATGGACGGACGCAAGCACCCGCCCGAGCTCGACCCGACGTGGTTCGGCGACTCCATCGGATGGTACGAGAAGGACACGCTGATGATCGACAGCATCGGGTTCAATGACAAGGCCTGGTTCGACAACCGGGGCATGCCGCATACCGAGCAGCTACACACGGTCGAACGATGGACGCGGATCGACACCGGCCATCTGACCACCGACGTGACGATCGACGATCCGGGGACCTTCTCTCGCCCGTTCACCGTCACGTTTCAGTCGACGCTCGCGCAGCCGGGGGACGAACTAATGGAGTACGTCTGTCAGGAGAACAACCAGTACGGGTTTGCGAGCGGCGTGAAATAGGCCAGAAGGGCGTTCAGATCGGAGCTCACTCGGGTTGCCAATTTCCACTGGGGCCAGCGCCTTGGCCATCGTGACGGGCGCCGGACGTTGGCCGGGAACACTGGAGATGGGTGAGCGTTCGCGTTCGTCAGTGTTACCCATGTGTCCGGAAGAGACCAGCGCTCCGCGGTCGTGGACTTTAGCGGTGCCCCCGTTGCAAGCGCTCTCGCGACGATTGGCGCGAGCACGACGCGCCACGACATCACCGCTTGCTGTGTCCCGTAGCGCGTCGACGGATGGCGATGCGCTGGCCGTCCGTTGCGCATTCCACAGCCAGTTTCGATCTGCGCGACAGCATCTCCGGTCCCAGGTGGGTGAGCACCAGGCGGGCGGCGCGGATGTCCTTCCGATGCGCCGCAATCGTCTGATACATCAGGTGATACGGAATCGGCGTCGCGAACGACGAGGCTTCGCACAGGAACAGGTCGGCGTCGCGGGCCGCTTCGAGGAGCGCGTCGGTCCACGCGGTGTCGCCCGAGTATGCGACGGTGCAGCCGTTGCACGACACCCTGAGCGCAAAGGCGGGCGCTCCGCTCTTGTGGACGACGGCAAACGGCGTGACGGTCGCGCCGGCGACCTGGCGGGGACGACGATCGGCGAGCTCGATGAACCGAACGTGGGATCGACCATGCGTGCGCCAGAACGCCGGAAACAACAGCTCCGTGGTACGCCGCAGCCGGTCGGGCGTCCCACGCGGCCCCGCGATGATGAGGGGGCGGGTCCGGCGCGTCACGAACGCCGCGTCGAGGAGGAGAAACGGCAAGCCACCAAAATGATCGCCGTGCAAGTGACTGAGGACGACCGCGTCAATCGTCCCCGGATCGACACCGAACCGGTGCATCGACACGAGCGCCGACGCGCCGAAGTCGATCAGCAGACGCGTGGTCGGCGTCTGGAGGTAAAAGGATGTGTGCGATCGCCCGCCGCTCCCGAAGGCGTCGCCGCAGCCAAGGACGCGCACCGACACATCTGAGCGTGTGTTCCGTGGCACCAGCGAACCTACGGAGATCGCAGCGGTCCGGACACACTGTCGGCGGGTCGGGCGCGGAGGAACGCGGGAAAAGCGGGAGGATCCTTGGCGAAATAGGTGCGATAGCGCTGCGTAAACGCCAGTGGAGCGACCGCGTCGCCGTCGCCCTCGTCCTGCAGGGTCGGCAACAGGCCGTTCACGAAGTACATCTCGAGATCCGTCCGCTCCTTCGTTGCGACTCTCCCGCGACTCTCGACGGCAAAGAAGTCCTTGACACGCCGGTAGACCGCCGAGGACACGTTGATCCGGTCAGGCAGACCGGCTGATTCGACACGGGATGCGAGATTCACGGTATCGCCCCAGATGTCGAACGCGAATTTCTTGATTCCAACCACCCCGGCAACGACCGGACCAGTATGGACGCCGATGCGCACGGACCATCCCGCGTGGCCGTGGATCGCCCGCTCCCTCACCGCTTGCACCATCTCGAAGGCCGCCAGCACGGCGTCAACGGGATGGGACGGGGTGCGAACCGGCAGGCCGCCGACGCAGAAGTAGCTGTCGCCGATGGTCTTGAGCTTCTCGAGCCCGTAGCGCGCGACGATTTCGTCGAAGGCGGTGAAGTACCCGTTCAGCTCCCGGACGAGGTCCTCAACCGCCATTTTTTCCGTCGACCGCGTAAACCCGACGAAGTCGGTGAAGACGATCGTGACGTCCTCGAAATATCGCGGCGCAACTTTGCCTTCGGCGGCCAGTTCCGCGGCCACCTGCTCCGGGAGTACGTTCAACAGGAGAGACTGCGACACGTGCCGCTGGCGTTCGACCTCGGTATTGCGGGCGGCGAGCTCGCTGTTCGCGGCCGTCAACTCCTGCCGCGCATGCCTGACGTGCTCGGCCATGTCGTTGAACGCGCGCGCGACCGTCCCAAATTCGTCTCGGCTGTGGATCGTCAGCCGATAGTCATGGTTCATGGCGCACATCGCGGCGCCCAGCTTGAGCTCGGAGAGATGGGTCGTGAAGTAGCGGGGCACCAGATACGCCACTGCCGCCGCCAGAACCATCGCGATGCCGAACATCGTGAAGGTCACCCGCCCGGTCAGCCGCGTGACTGATGCGAGCTCGGCCTCGGCCTGCCGTACTTGCTCGGCCTGCTGTCGCTGCAACTCTGGCAGGATGTCGACGAGAATCCCGCGGCTGAGCGGCTCGGCGCGAATTTGAGAGGCGAGCGCGCCACCCCGCTCGACACCGAGATTTTCATAGACCGTGCGCCAGGTCTGAGCCAATTCTCCGTACGTCTGTTCCAGGTTCGTGACCGCTGGCCGCTCGCCCGCGTCGCTGACGTCCTTGAGCTGGCGAATGGCTGCGGCGGCTCGCTCGACCTCCTCGTTGAAGAGCCGCCGCGCTTCGGGGGCGTCGCGGCTCCCCTCGATCCGGGCGACCAACGAGACCTGCTTCTGCAGGCTATCGACCATGTCGTGCAACGACGCCATCAGCACCTGGCGCTCGAGCGCGCGATCGAGCGTGGCCGTCGTGGTGGCCCGCAATCGGACGCTCCACCACTGAAACGCCTGATTCACGGCGAACAGCGTCATGATGAGGAGGAACGCCGAGGCCAGCCGGCGTCTGATGGTCATGGCGGCGGTGTGGCGATTTTAATCCGAAAGCATTCGGTTACGCCCGGACCGGCCGAAAAATGGGCCTCATAGTTCCTAAACCGTTCCTATCTTCCTGGTGCAGCAGCGGTGCGATCGTGACCGCAGGTTCGGCGCGTCTCGGGGAAGCGGCTCAGAGGAAGCGGACGAATCCTGCGCGCATATCGGTAATCGATGTTTGGCAGCCGAGCTACAATCGTCGAGCATGGCGACGGCGGCCACTTCTGATGGGCGAGACGATCGACTGGTAGCCTTTCTCCATTCCGTAGCCCTTCTCCGGGAGTTCGACGAGCGGGAGTTGCGCGCGCTGGGATCACTGACCACGCCTTGCACGGTCGATGAAGAGCAGTGCGTCATATCTGAGGGGGAGCCGGGCACCGCGTTGTACATCGTCGAGGATGGGGCCTGTGCGCTGGAGATCGGAGGCCGTGTGGTGAAGGCCATCGTCAGCGGCGAGGTGTTCGGCGAAATGGCCGTCATCGATCGGCAGGCGCGCACCGCGACAGTGCGTGCAACCAGACCCTCGAGGCTGTTGGCGCTCGAAGCCGGTGCACTGGCGCGCTTCGAACGAGCCGAGCCGGCCGCCGCACTCAAGCTGCACAAGGCGATCGCCCGGCAACTGACGAGTTATATGCGGCGGGCCGACGCGCTGTACGACCGGATGGACGTTCTCATCGTGCAGGACGGCGGCTGCGCCCCAGGCTACGACGTCGTCACTGCGCAACTGACGCGGGGGCTCGAACAGATCGGGCGCCAGGTTTTCGCGGCGCGCGAGGGGTTCAAGTCCCTGGCCTCCGGCACCGCCCGCGACTTCTGCTGTCTGGTGCACGACCGGGCGCTCTACGAGCGGCTCGAGCATCTGCAGGGCGTGATCCATTCGGCCGCGTTCGCCCAGGCGCGCGGCGCCAGCTTCCGAAGCGAGCGCTACCGCGAGTTCTCCCAAGCGGAGCTGCAGCGCCGCGCGGCCGACCACATCCTGACCCGTCGGGTGAACATACTTATCGGAATCGGCGGCAACGGCACGTTCGCCGGCACCAACGCGCTATCGAAGCTCCTGCCAGACAGCGTCAAAACGTTCTTCGTCCCGGTCACGATCGACAGCGACCTCTACGGCACTGAGTGCATCGGCGAGCACACGGGAGCGATGATCGGTGCCGAGAAGATCCACTGTTACGTGGCGGACGCCCGCACGCATCATCGCGTGTACATCATCGAGATGATGGGCGCCGAGGGCGGTTACCACGCGCTGCATTCGTGCCTCGGCGCGGGCGCGGATCTGGCGTTGCTGCCGTCGTCCAGGTACGAGGCCGCGCGTGTCGTACGCGGGCTCGAGCGGCACCGCTCGGCCGTCATCGTCGTCGCGGAGGGCTACAAGCGAGAGGAACGCCGGGCGGCCGGTTTCTCCGGCAACGCCGCGCAGTACTTCTGGGACGAGTTGCTCGCCGCGGGCCTCGACCCGACCCGGAAGGTCGTCTGCGAGGGATTCTCGCGTGATGTACGCGGCGCTCCACCGAACTACCGCGATATCACGCTGGCGCAGCGGATGGCGCGCCGCCTGGTGGCACTCGTGCTCGAAGGGCGAACCAGGGTCATGCCCGCGATCCTGGGCGCGAGCGAAGGCGCCATCGAGTTCGACGACATCCGCACCGACAACTCAGTGGAGTCCGGGCTGGCGGAGCTGGCGAATCAGCTTGGCGCGTGACCGCCGGTTCTTGTCCGTCTCGAGACCACCGAGTAGAATGGGCCCCTTTAGCCAGCGAACCGTGCGCTTCCACAGACGATGGCCGCCTTCCTCAAAGTCATGACCGTTCCCACGGTCGGCCCGTGAGCAACGCTCCGACCAACCAGTCGGGAGCGTGGTACGACCGTGCGCTCGCGTATTACCAGGCCGGCGACTATGCCCGATGCCGGGATTGTACGCAGCAAGCGCTCGCGGCCGACCCGCGCAACGTGCCCAGCCTGGTCCTTCAGGGGATGGTCCTTGTCGAGTTCGGCCAGCCGGAAGAGGCCGTCGAGTCGCTGCGGCAGGCGATCGGAGTTGCGCCGGACAGCGCCGAGGCGTGGCGGCAGCTCGGCGGCGCCTTGCTCATCGTCGGGGGGCGGACCGAGGCGCTGCAGGCCTTCGAGAAGGCGCTGGTTCTAGGCCCCAGAGACGTGTCCGTGCTGATCGACGTGGGCAACCTTCTCTTTATGTCAGGGAAGCCTCAGGAGGCGATCGACACGCTCGAACAGGCGCGTCGCCTGGTGCCCGGTGATCTCACGATCCTCCGTAATGTCGCGGACATGTACGCGTCGTTGCAGCGTCACGAGGACGCGCTCAGTGCGACGCGCGAAATCCTCGAATCGCGGCCGGAGGATGTTCTGGCGTGTTGCGATGCCGCCTCCCTGTGCCTGCAACTCGACCGCCTGGACGAAGCCGCGGACATGTTCCGCCTGTTGCGTCGCATCGATCCGGTGCAGGAACATGAGATTTTCGCGATCCATGGCCTGGTGATGACCGAGATGCGGCGCCGCGATTGGCGTCGTGCGTTCGATTTGATCAGCGAAGCCACCCGTGTGGACCGATACGACCTGACGACGAGCTTTCTCATCTACATCAGCAATAACCTCTTTGGCGGAAGCCACGGCGCAGAGATTCCCCTGAGCGAACTGGTCGCCCGTTTCGACACCGAGCAGGATGAGCACCGTCGCCTCCACGCGGAGGTTTCGACATAGGCTGCTCCCTGCCCTGACGTGACATTCACGCGGTTGGGCATCGAGCCGAAGGAGATCTGCGTGTCAGGAGTGGCACAACCGTTCTCGCAGCAGCCCGCCGCAGGCCCCGAGCCAACTCGATGGGTGAAGTGTCCCCGGGACGGGGCGTTCATTTACCTCAAGCGCCTGGATCGAAACCTAAAGGTCTGTCCAGAATGCAGCTATCACTTCCGCATCAGCGCCCGCGAGCGCGTCGCTTTTCTGGTTGACCCCGACACGTTCAATTTACTGAGCGACGATATCGAGCCGAGGGACCCGCTGCAATTCGTCGACGTCAAACCGTATACCGCCCGCGTGCTGGAGGCCCAGCGGAAGACAGGCGAGAAGGAGGGGGCGATATACGGCACCGCCAGAATCGACGGGCACCAGATCGTCATCGCCGCGCTCGAGTTTGGTTTCATCGGTGGCGCCATGGGCTCCGCGGTCGGCGAGGCCATCACCCGCGCCGCGGAACTGGCCACGCGCGAGCGCGTCCCGCTGCTGATCATCACCGCCTCGGGCGGGGCGCGCATGCAGGAAGGCTGCATTTCGCTGATGCAGATGGCGAAGACCAGCGCGGCCCTCGCCGTGCTCGCCGAACAGCGCATCCCGGTGTTCGTGCTCCTCGCAGATCCGACCTATGGTGGGACGACCGCGAGTTTCGCGACGCTTGGTGACGTGCTCCTCGCCGAGCCCGACGCGATGATCGGCTTTGCCGGCCGGTCGGTCGTCGAGAGCACCATCAGGCAGAAGCTGCCTCCGAGTTTTCAGAGCGCTGATTTCGTGCTGGAGCACGGCATGATTGACCTGATCGTCCCGCGCGGCGAGCTTCGCAACAAACTGGCTCGTCTGGTGGCGGCTTACAACGTCAGCCTGGCCGGGGGTCGGCAACAACCGACGGCCCTGCCGCCACTCGAGACCGGTCACGCGGCGGCCTCTTCGAGCACGCGTGATGTCTGGGAGACCGTGCAGCTGGCCCGCCACGCCGACCGGCCCAACACACTGGACTACATCAACCGGATATTTACCGGGTTTCAGCGGCTGAGCGGTGACCGGCTCTTCGGCGAGGACCCGGCGATCGTCGGCGGCGTGGCCCGCCTCGGCCAGCTCCAATGTATGGTGGTCGGCACGCTGAAAGGCGGCAGCCTCAAGGAAAACGTCGATCGCAACTTCGGCATGCCGCACCCGGAAGGCTACCGCAAGGCCCTCCGCCTGATGCAGCAAGCGGCCAAGTTCCAGATGCCGATCATTGCATTCGTCGATACGCCAGGCGCCTACCCTGGTATCGGCGCCGAAGAGCGCGGCCAATCCGTGGCGATCGCGCGGAATCTTTTCGAAATGGCGAGAATGCAGACGCCGATCATCACGGTCTTGACGGGCGAAGGAGGCAGCGGTGGTGCGTTGGCTCTCGCGGTGGCCGATCGCGTCCTCATCCTCGAAAACGCATACTATTCGGTGATCAGTCCCGAAGGCTGCTCCGTGATTCTGTTCAAAAATGTGACCGCGGCGCCGCAGGCCGCCAAAGCGCTGCGTCTCACTGCCCACGAGCTGCTGCGCCTCGGCATCGTCGACGAGATCGTGCCGGAACCTGTTGACGGGGCCCACACAGATTCAGATGCCACCGCTCAGGCCGTGCGCGTGGCGCTGGTCCGTCATCTCAACGCGCTGCTGCCGCTCGAGTACGATTCGCTGGTGCAGCAACGCTACAACCGTTACCGCAGGTTCGGTGCTTCACAGGAGCCGACGCGTGGAACCGAAAAGCACTGAACGTATCGACCAGGTCGTCAAGGAAACCAAGGACCTTCTGTCGAAGCTGGAAGGCACCAGCGTCCGACGCCTCTGCGTGGAGGCGGGCGACTTCAAGATCGAGATCGAGCGCGCCGTGGCCGAAGGCGCCGCGGTGGCGGCAGCGGCTCCCGTCGCAGGGGCACCGGCTGCGGCGGGTCCGGTTGCCCGCGACACCCGCCACGTTATGCTGGCCCCGCTCGTCGGCACGTTCTACCGGGCGCCCAACGCCGGCGCGAAGCCCTTCGTGGACGTCGGCGAGCGTGTCCAGCGCGGTCAGCCCGTTGGGATCATCGAGGCCATGAAGCTCATGAACGAAGTGGTCGCCGACGCCACTGGCGTGGTCGTCGAAATTCTGGTCGAGAACGCACAGTCGGTGCAGTTCGACCAGCCGCTGCTCGTCATCGACACTGCGGCATGAGCGCCCGGCGTGTTTAACAAAGTCCTGATCGCCAACCGTGGCGAGATCGCTGTTCGCATCTGGCGTGCCTGTCAGGAACTCGGGATCAAGACGGTGGCCGTCTATTCGAAGGCGGATGCCGGTTCACGCGTCACCCAGCTGGCCGACGAGGCCATCTGCATCGGCCCTCCCCCTGCCGGCCGCAGCTACCTGAACGTGCCGGCCCTGATCGGCGCTGCGCAGATGACCGGCGCCGACGCGCTTCACCCTGGCTACGGGTTCCTGTCCGAGGAGCCTGACTTCGCCGAGATCTGTGCGGAGAACCAGATCACGTTCATCGGTCCCTCGCCGGACGTGATGTCGCGCGTCGGCGACAAGACGCTGGCGAAAAAGGCGATGAAGGCCAGCGGCGTTCCGCTCGTCCCGGGCACCGAGGACACCGTCGACTCGCTGGACGATGCCGATGACATCGCCAAGCAGCTCGGGTATCCCATCATCCTGAAAGCCGTGGCCGGAGGCGGCGGCCGCGGGATCTCGGTGGTCGAGAAACGTGAGGACCTGGCACGGATCTACGCCAGCACCCGCGCCACTGCGCAGCAGCTGTTCAAAGACGGCCGCGTCTACATGGAGAAGTTCATCCCGCTCTTCCGGCACACGGAAGTGCAGATCCTGTGTGACAACTACGGCCGCGGCATTCACCTCGGCGAGCGGGACTGTTCCGTTCAGCGGCGTCGCCAGAAGCTCATCGAGGAAGCGCCCTCGATCCACTTCACCGAGGCGCAGCGTCAGAAAATGTGCGACACCGCCGTCGCCGGCGCCCTGGCCGCGGGCTACACCAGCGCCGGCACCGTCGAGTTCATCCTCGCTCCGGATGGCAACTTCTACTTCATGGAAATCAATGCCCGGATCCAGGTCGAGCATCCGGTGTCGGAAGCGATTACCGGCGTCGACCTGATCAAGGAACAGATCAAGCTGGCGGCCGGCGAACCGTTGCAGTACACCCAGAAGGACATCCAGCTTCGGGGCCACGCGTTCGAGTGCCGCATCAACGCCGAGGACCCGGATCGCGATTTCGAGCCGGACAAGCGCGGGAAGATCGACAGCTTCATCTCTCCGGGGGGACCGGGTACCCGCGTCGATTCATACGTCCACTCGGGGTGGACGGTGCCGCCGTTCTACGACTCGCTGGTCGCCAAGATCATCGTCTGGGCGGAGGATCGGCCCAGCGCCATCGACCGCATGCTGCGCGCGCTGAAAGAGACGACGCTGGACGGTATCCACACGACCATTCCGTTTCACCGCCGGGTCTTCAACCATCCTGTGTTCCGTGAGGGAGACGTGTTCACTGACTTCGTGGCCCGCCACTTGACCACGCCGTCAGGATGAACTTTGATAGCTCGCCGCATGAGCGGCGACGAGGACGATCGGCATGTCTGTCGAAGAAAACAAGGCGCTCATTCGACGTATCATCGACGAGGCGCTGAACAACGGTCGCCTTGATATCGCTGACGACTACTTCTCTCCCGATTACACCGTCCACATTCCGGGGCGTCAGGACATGCCGCGCGGACCGGCCGCCTTCAAGGCGGCGATCGGAATATGGCAGGCCGCATTCACCGGCTGGCACATGACGATCGAGGTTCTCGTCGGGGAGGGCGACCTGGTCGCCAACCGCTTCACCACAATCGGAACGCATACCGGTCCCCTGTTTGGTATGCCGGCCACCGGACGGAAGATGGTCGTACACGGACAGGAGCTGCACCGCCTGGCGAACGGCAAGGTGGTCGAGTCCTGGATCTGCGACGACGTGCCGGGCATCCTCGTCCAGCTCGGGCTGATGCCGCGACCAGGCGGCCCTCCACCCGGACGACCGTGACGGGGATGGTGCGGAGACGGTTCGTCCAGGCGGCAGGAGGATGGGGATGCGGTTGCACACAGCGTTGATGTGGACGATCAAGCGCGGCAGCGAGGAAAAAGTAAGGGAGCTCTTCGCCAGTTACGGGCGCCCCGAGATGATCATTCGCGATGAACAGGGCATCGAGCGCGGCAAGCTGCTCAGCACGCTCGTCTTCATGAAGGACAACATCGTCATCCGCGTGGCCGACGCCGAGGTGGAAGATCTCGGGATGCTGGCGAAGCACCTGCGGAAGCAGCCCGCTATCCAGGAGCTCGAGAGAAAGCTCGATCAGTACCTCGAGGTGCCGCGTGACATGTCGACGCCGGAAGGGGCGCAGGCGTTCTTCAAGCGAGCCAGCATGGACTGTCTGGTCGCCCGGGGCTGGGACGATTGAGCCACTGTCATGGCTGATGATCTGCGTTCGCTCTTTCGCATCGACGGCAAGCGCGCACTGATCGTCGGCGGCTACGGCGGACTCGGGGAAATCGTGACGCGAGTGCTCGTGGCGCACGGAGCGGCTGTCGCCGTCGCCGGGCGTTCGCGGGAAAAGGCGGATGCGCTCGCCGCCGTCCTGAAGACCGAAGGAGCGGAGGCCATCGGCGCCAGGGTCGATATCGCCGACCGGCAGAGCGCCCACGCGCTGGTCGACGACGTCGTGCAGCGGCTGGGCGGCCTCGACATTCTCGTCAATCTGGCCGGCATCGATCTCGAAGCGGATGCCGATCGCTTCCCGGAAAACGACTGGCGCCAGGTGCTCGACGTGAACCTGAGCGGAGCCTTCTGGCTCGCGCAGCGCGCCGGAGAGGCGATGATCGCGGCTCGCACTGGCGGTCGCATCATCCTGTTCTCGTCGACCAGAAGCGTGGCGGGCGGCCGGCGAGGGTTCGCCGCCTACGCGGCCAGCAAAGGCGGCCTCAACGCGTTGGTCAAACAGCTCGCCACGGAGTGGGCCAAGCACGCGATCACAGTCAATGCGGTGGCACCTGGTTTTGTGCCGACGGAGCTCGTCCAGCAAACGACGATGGACGAAGCATTCAAGCAACGGATGCTCGCCCGGATTCCCTTCGGCCGGTTCGGCACGCCGACCGAGATGGCCGGGGGGGTGCTCTTTCTCGCCGCCCCGGCATCCAGCTTCGTCACTGGCCAGATCATCTTCGTCGATGGAGGCGTCACGTCAAGCTCATGACCACCCCAAGCGGTACCGGCGCCGCGAAGCCGCGGATTGCGTTCATCGGCCTCGGGAACATGGGGCTCGGCATGGCCTCCAAGATTGCCGAATCCGGTTACCCGACTGTCGTCTACAACCGCACCCGCTCGAAGAGCGAGCGCGCCGCCGCGGTGGGCGCGAAGATCGCGGACTCGCCGGCCGACGCCGCGCGCGACGCGGACGTGGTGATGCTGAGCGTCGCCAACAAGGACGTCGTCACCGCGATGCTCTTTGGCGACAACGGCGCGATGACCACGTTCCGGAAGGGCGGTCTGATCGTCGACATGAGCACAGTGCCCCCGGCGTTTGCCCGCGAGCTGTCGGGGAAGGCGCGTGCGGCGGGCTACCGATCGATGGACGCGTGCGTCCTTGGAAACCCCAAGCAGGCCAGGGACGGTGAGCTGCGGGTGATGGTCGGCGGCGACGAAGCCGACGTTCGATCGGTCGATGACCTGCTCCGCACGATCGGAAAGGAGGTCACGTACCTGGGCGGGAGCGGCATGGGCGCGACGATGAAGGTCGTCCTGAACATGCTGATGGGCGTCCAGATGGCCAATCTGGCCGAGGCCGTCGTGCTCGGCGAACAGGGCGGACTGCCTCGCAATACGGTGCTGGACATGATCGCGGCGAGCGGGTTCAGCTCGCTGGTGATGAAATTCCGCTGTGAGCTGATGAAGTCACGCGGCTTCGAAAAGGCTTCCTTCAAGCTCGCGCTGATGCGCAAAGACATGGTTGTGGCGCTCGAGGAATCACACAAGCTGGGCGTGCCGATGCCGGTCGCGGCGAGCGCATTGCTCGCGCTGACGTCCGCTCAACAACAGGGTCTCGGCGATCTCGATGTGGCAGCCATCCTCGCGTTTCAGGAACGGCAGTCCGGCATGGAGAACTATCCCTGGCCGGCCCAAGGCAAGGGCTCCGGTTCGGAGGAGAAGGTGTGATCGTCGACATCCACGGGCACATCACGCCGCCCGAGCTTTTCGAGAAGTTTCCGATGCCGCCGGCCCTCAAGGATATCGCGGGGATGATTGCGCGGAAGCAGGCGGTCGGCATCGAGCTCACGATCGTCGGCAGCCCCGTCGGCTTCGGGACGATGACGCCGGTGCCCGGCTTCGACCCCTACGAACAGTCGCTCGACCAGCTCAAGTCCTTCCACGCATGGCTCGCCGAGACCGTCCGCAAACATGCGCCGCATCTGGCCGCGTACGTGTACACGAATCCGTTCGGCGGACCCGCGGAGCTCGCGCAGGCGGCTGAGACGATCAAGATGCCGGGCTTCGTCGGCTTCATCATCAATACCAGCATTCGCGGCGAATACCTCGACTCCTCGCGCGCGGACGACTTCTTCGCGATGGCCGCGGAGCTCGACGTCCCGGTGTTCCTGCATCCGCCCGCCGAGCCGGTGGGCACGAAGGCCTTTGCGGATTTTCGCGTCGTCGAGTATCTCGGACGGTACCTGGAAGTCGCGGCGAGCCTGGCCGCGCTCGTGTTCGGAGGCCGCCTCGAGAAGTACCCCTCGCTGAAGCTGGTTGCGGCAACGGCCGGAGGGCCGATCGGGCTCGCCGCCGGGCGACTCGATCTGGCGGCGAAGGCGCGTCATTTCACGAGCGAGCCGGGCCGCACGCCCACCGCGCTGAGCGAGCCGCCGAGCGCCTACCTGCGCCGGATCTACGTGGACACGGCCAACACCAGTCTTCCGAATCATCTGGCGAACCTCGACCTCATGGGCCCTCAGCGCATCCTGTTTGGAACCGATTCGCCGCCAGTTGCGACTCCCCTGGAGGTGGCGCTCGAGGCGGTGAATGCCCTGCCCGTCGGCGATGAGGACAAGGCGAACATTCTTCACAGGAACGCCGAGCGGCTTTTCAATCTGACGGGCGCGGCCGCGTGATCGGGCGCGGGGAGGCTGTGTGGATCTCGGACTGAAGGGTAAACATGCGATCGTTTCCGGAGGCTCGCGCGGCATCGGGCGCGCCTGTGTGCTCGCCCTCGCCCGCCAGGGCGTCTCGGTGGCGGCGATTTATCAGCGCGAAAGCGACGCCATCACCAGCCTGGCGGCGGAACTGAAGGACATCGGCAACGGGAGCTACGTCGTCCAGACCGACGTGTCCGATGCGAAGGCCGTCGAGCAGACGATCGGCGCAGCCCGGAGCCGCTTCGGCACGATCGAGATCGTCGTCAACAACGCCGGCGTCGTCAGCCACAAGATGATCGCCGATCTCGACCCGGCCGAATGGCACCGCGTGCTCGACACGAATCTCACGGGACTCTTTCTCGTCACCCAGGCGGCCCTGAAAGCGATGACGAGCGGAGGGTCGATTATCAATATCGGCTCCGCCGTCGCCCTGCGGGGCATGCCCGGGCGCGTGCATTACGGCGCGTCGAAGGCCGGCACGCTCGGCTTCAGCCGCTGCCTGGCAAAAGAGGTCGGCCCGCAGGGCATCCGCGTGAATGTGATTGCGCCCGGCATCATCGAGACCGATCAGGTCACCGGCCTCACGCCGGAAGGGCGCCTCCGCTACGAGAAGCTGGCGGCGCTCAATCGGCTGGGTCAGCCGGAGGAGATCGCGGACGCCGTGCTCTTCCTCGCGAGCGACCTCTCCCGATTCGTGTCCGGCCAGACGATCAACGTGGACGGCGGCATCTGATGCCGTCCGAGGATGGCGTTCGCTTCCTGCTCCGTGTGCGCGTCCCGAAAGACCGCGAGGCGGATTTCCTGGCGCGCTATGCCGCGCTGGCCAGGCGCATCGAAGACGGCATTTCCGGCCACATCGTCCACGAGCTGTGGCAAAGCGCCGATGACCCGGAACGCTGGGCCATCGTCAGCCAGTTCGAGAGCCTCGAGGCGTCGCGGGCGTGGGAGCAGTCGGCGGATCACAAAGCCCTGACCATGCCGCTGCGCGAGTGCTGGGTCGAGGCCGAGCGCTCCTCCTACGCGCTGCGCGTGGAGACCCGGCGCCGAAAGGAGTGAGATGATCCGAGCGACTCTTCACATGAAAGTGCGGGCGGGCGCGGAGGACGAGTTCGTCCGTGCGTTCACCGCCGTGGCCGAGAAGGTCCGCCTCGATCCAGGCTCTGTGCGGCAGACGCTGGTGCGCGATCCGGGCAACCCCTCCAGCTTCGTGGTCATGACCGACTGGGTCGACCGCGATGCCTTCACGCGATTCGAGCGCAGCGCGGCACAGGACGAACTCACCGCACCGCTGCGGGCGCTGCGAGAGTCGGCCAGTATGACCGTCTACGAAGTCGTCTTCCATCTCGAGGGAGGTGCCGATGCGAACGCGCGTCATGGTCATCGCGACGATCAAGGCCGGTAGCGAGGAGGCATTCGAGCGCGACTTCGCCGCGATGCGCGTGCGCATGAAGAGCGTGCCCGGGCTGATCAGCGATGAGCTCCTGCGCCATTCGACCGGCGAGGACGTGATGCGCGGGGCCGAGCCCGACGCGGACGTCGGCGGAACCGGCTACATCCTCCTCAGCGAGTGGGAGAGCCGGGACGCGTTCCTCGCGTGGGAGCGGGGATCGCAGCACATGCGCTCACCACACTGGGCGGGAAAGGCCCAGAGACGGATCTTCGACGTCGCAGTCAGCGATTGATCGCCGGGCGGCTCCGGTTACGTCGCGGAGCCGCGCTTCTCGATCTTCTCCTTGATGATCTGCATCTGCGTCTTCGTGTTGTTGTTGATGTACCCCTCCATCTGTTCGTCGTTGGCCGGCGCGCTCGGCTTCATCGTGAACTCCTGCACCCACCGCATCTTCGTACCGCCGTCGGCGGGCTCGTAGTACCACTCGATATTCATGAATTCGAACGGGCCCGTCTCGATGCGGCGCGCCTTCACCGTTCGCGTCTTCGGATCGGTTGTGCGCTCCGACACCCAGCTCCACACGCGGCCCTGCTCGTCGG
>Ga0190265_10001470_pt1 | contig 15512 bp, 17 predicted proteins | sample Popmic124T_FD_133135 | JGI IMG/M metagenome (GOLD analysis project Ga0190265, IMG submission 133135) | Populus adjacent soil microbial communities from riparian zone of Indian Creek, Utah, USA - 124 T | ecosystem: Environmental > Terrestrial > Soil > Riparian zone | place: USA: Utah | collected...
GCTCGTCGGCGCGCTCGCCCTCACCCGCCTGGCGAGCGCGCACTCGGTCCGGGATTGAGTCGGTAGGTCCCTAGCGCCGCTTCCCCCGCTCGAGCTGGGCGCGGATCTCGCCGCCTGTGTACTTCTCGGTGTGCACGTTCGCGTAGGTGGCTCCGGCGCGGATCGCGCGGACCAGCTCGCCGAACTCACCCGGGGCGATGCCCTGGGGCGCGGGACCGATCACATTGGCCGCACGCAGCGTGCCCGTGACCGTCGCCGGTGAGTCCGGGCAGGGCTGCGTGCCGGCCGGGCCGCCGCCTGTGTTGTCGCAGAGGAACACGATTACCCCGGCGTTCACGCCGCGCTGACCGAGATGGATGTGCGCCTGCAGGGGCTTGGCCTCGAGGCGCGCATAGGTGAGCCGGTACCGGATCTCGCTGCCGTTCTCTCGGATGCTCGCCCGGAACGTGCCGTTGCCGCTGGTCGAGAGCGCAGGCACCTCCTGATAGCCGGTGAGCTTCCCCTTGAAGTCGTTGCCGCCCTGGGCGAGCGCCACCGCCCCGGCCACTCCGATCGCCGCCAGAGCACCCACACCGACGGCGAGCTTTGCACGGGCATTCATCACCTGAACCTCCCTCTAGTGGGATGACCTGGTGAGAGGTACGGGCGGGCGGTTGCCCCGGTTCGACCCAACTGGGCGGCGGCGCCGCCTAGAGCTTCTGCCAGAGCCCGCCGAGCGTGCGCAGCTCGTCCCGCGAGAAGCGGTCGAGGAAGAGGGCGCGCACGCCGTCGAGATGGGTGCGCCGCGCCGCGTCGAAGAGCCGCCGGCCCTCGGGGGTGATCTCCGCGAACAGGCCGCGCGCGTCGCTCTCGCAGCGCTCGCGCTTGAGAAGCCCCTCGCGCTCGAGCCGGTCCACCAGGCGCGTGAGACCGCTCCGGCTGAGCAGCACCGACTCTGCCAGCTCCGACATGCGCATGCGGCCGTCGGGCGAGTCGGCGAGAAAGAGCAGAACCTCGTACGAGGACAGCGGGAGCTTGTGCTCACGCGCGAGCTGGGCGTCCAGCTCCCTGGTGAGCTCGGCATGCGCGCGCAGCATCCCGCGCCACGCGGCCAGCTCCTCTTCGTTCAGAAGCTCTGCTGTAGAGTGATTGCTGATGCAATCATTATACCGGGCCGCTGCAGGCGACCCTGAAGGGGCGCTGGTGCTTTTCCACGGGCGCGGGGCGGACGAGCACGACCTGTTTCCGCTGCTCGACATGCTCGATCCCGAGCGGCGCCTGCTCGGGGCCACCGCGCGTGGCCCGCTGTCGCTCCCGCCCGGCGGCGCCCACTGGTACGCGGTGCGGCAGGTGGGCTACCCAGACCCCGAGACCTTCCACGCCACGTATCCGCAGGTGGCCGCGTGGCTCGACGGCCTGCTCGCGGAGCACGGCATTGCGCCCGATCGGACGGTGCTCGGCGGCTTCTCCCAGGGCTCGGTCATGTCCTACGCGCTGGGGCTCGGCGCCGGCCGTCCGCGCCCAGCCGGGATCATGGCTCTGAGCGGCTTCATCCCGGAGGTCGAGGGCTTCGAGCTCGACATGGACAAGGCCGCCGGCCTGCCCGTGGCGATCGGGCACGGCACGCACGACCCCGTGATCTCGGTCGAGTTCGGCAGGAACGCACGCGATCGGCTCGAGAAAGCCGGCGCGGACGTGCTGTTTCGCGAGTCGCCGATGGCTCACACGATTGACCCGGGGTTCTTGCGCGAGCTGCCCGCGTGGCTGCGAGGGACGCTGAACTCAGTCGCGACGGAACATCCGGCGCACCCGGTCGAGTAGCGCCCGGAAGAACAGCGAGAAGCCGCCGATCGGCCTCGTGGTCGTGGGCGACTGGCTGTCCCCGGCCGCGGGCGGCGCGGTGGCAGCGCCCTCGGGCGTGGCCGCGAGCACCGCGTCGACGATGCCCGGCTCCGCCGCCGGCGGCGCCTCGATGCGCTGCTGGAGGCAGTCCGCGAAGTCCTTCATCAGCCGGTTCGAGATGTCCTGGATCATCCCGCCGCGCCCGAAGCGCGCCAGGCGTCCGGTGATCGTGAAATCCGTCTCGACCTCCACCTGGGTCACGTCCCCCTCGGCGTGCATCGTGCTCACGATCGTGGCCTTGGCCGATCCCTGGCCGCGCTTGTCCTGCCCGGTGGCCCGCATGGTCACCCGATGAGCCGCCTCGTCGAGCTCCTCCATCTTCAGCTCGCCGCGGTAGGCCGCGGTCGTCGGGCCGAGGCGGACGCTGAAGGTGCCGCGGTAGGTCCCGTCCTCGCCGGCCTCGGTGATCTCGGCGCCCGGCAGGCAGGGCGCCACGCGCTCCACATCGATCAGCGTCTCCCACACGCGCTCGAGCGGAGCGCGGACCTCAAAAGACTGCTCGAGCTTCACTGCGCCGGCGCGGCCGTGACCGGGCCGCCGGCGCGGAGGGCATCGAGCTCGGCGGGAGTGTCCACGTCCTCGCCGCCGCCCAGGTCGTCGCACGGCACGTCGCGGACCTGCACGCTCAGCAGGATGTTGCGCGCGCCGTGGTCCCCGCTCACGTTGCGGAACGACTCGAAGAGCTCGCGCTCGAGAAGCACGGGATGACCGGGGGCGCCGAGATAGGTGGCGCGCACCGCGGCGGCGTCGCCGTCGCGCGCGGCGATCACCCGGCGGATCGCGTCCGGGGACATGCGTGGCTGGTCGCCAAGAGTGACCACGACGGCCTCGCAGTCCGCCAGCTCGGCGAGTCCGCACGCGAGCGAGGCGGCCAGACCCTCGTCCCAGCGCTCACAGGTGCACGGCTCCGCGCCGCGGAGGTCCACGGTCGCGGTGACCTCCTCCACGAGCGCGCCGAGCACCACAATCACGCGACCCACAGGTGTGGCGGTCATCGCCCGCACGGCGTGCTCGAGCAGTGGCCTGCCGTCGAGCTCCGCGAGCTGCTTGCGCCCGCCGAAGCGCGTGCCGGCGCCCGCGGCGAGAACGAGGCCACCAATCATGCGCCCACCTCGTGGATGCGCCCGGCCGAATGCGAGAGCCGACCCCCCTCGCGGCCGTTGCGGACCGCCACGACCTCGGACATGATCGACAGCGCCGTCTCCTCCGGGCTCACCGCGCCGAGATCGAGGCCGATCGGCGCAGCCACGCGCTCGAGCAGCTCCTCGTCGAGCCCGGCGGCGAGCAGCCGCTCGCGGCGCTGCGCCTGCGCGCGGCGGCTGCCCATCGCGCCCACGTAGGCGGCGTCCGACTGAAGGGCGATCGAGAGCGCGGCGTCGTCGAGCTTGGGATCGTGCGTGAGGACGGCGATGTAGGTGGCGCGGTCGATGCCCCCGAGCCGGGCGAAGGCGTCCTCGGGCCAGGCCACGATGACCTCCTCGGCGTCGGGGAAGCGCTCGGGGGTGGCGAACTGCGAGCGCGGGTCGCACACATACGGTCGCCAGCCTGCTGCGCGGGCGAGCCGACAGAGCGCCGTGGCGTAGTCCACCGCGCCGAACACGACGAGCCGCGGCGCGGGCGCCACCACGTCCACGAACAGCGAGGTCTCGCCCAGCTCGCGGGTCTCCGAGCGCTCCGCCCAGAGCAGCTCCTCCGCGGCGGACCGGCCCTCGCGGTCGAGCTCGTCGCTACCCAGACTGCCCTCGCTGCTGCCGTCGGCGCGCACGAGCAGCTTCGCGCCGAGCTCGGCACCGGAGATCACGGTGACGAGCGCTGCGCGGCCATCCGTGGCCGCTATGCGGGCGAACTCGGACTGCAAGCTCACCTCAGATACTCCTCCACAAAGACATCTATTTCCCCTCCGCACGGAAGTCCAACATCCCAGGCCTCGCTGTCGGCGATTCCGAAGTGCAGGAGCTTCGGCCCGGAGCCGCTCAGAACCTCGGCGGCGGCCTCCACCACGGCTCCTTCGACGCACCCGCCCGAGACCGCGCCCGAGACGTCTCCCCGGTCGTTCACAGCCATCTTCGCTCCCGGCGCGCGGGGTGCTGAGCGCTTCACGCCCACCACCGTGGCGATCGCCACGCGCTCGCCCCGGTCCACCCAGGTCTGCACGTCCTCGAGCACATCCTTCATCTGAATCCACCTTCCATCAGCTCCGCCAACTCCGCCAGCGATGCAAGCGAGTTTCCGGCGAGAAAATGATCGACATGCGGCAGAGCCGCCTGCATCCCAAGGGTAAGCGGCTCGTACTCCGGGTGAGCCTTGAGCGGGTTCAGCCACACGAGCTGGTGCGCACAGCGCTGTAGCCGCGCCATCTCCGCGGCCAGCTGCTCGGGGTCGCCTCGGTCCCATCCGTCGGAGAGCAGCACCACGATGGCGCCCCTCCCGAGGCGGCGCCCGTGCTCGCGGTTGAGCGCCGCGAGCGCCTCGCCTATGCGTGTGCCGCCGGACCAGTCGCCGGCCGCGGCGGCGGCGCGGTCGAGAGCGCGGTCGGGGTCGCGGCCCGCGAGCTCGGCCGTCACGCGGGTGAGCCTCGTGCCGAACACGAAGGCCTCCACGCGCCGGCGCGCGGCCACGCACGCCTGCATGTACTGCAGCAGCATGCGCGCGTAGGGCTCCATCGACCCCGACACGTCGCACACGAGCACGAGCGGACGCGGGCGTGCGGCCGGCTCGCGCCAGTGGCGCTCGAACGGGTCTCCGCCGGTGCGCAGGGAAGAGCGCACGGTCCGGCGGAGGTCGGGGCGCGCGGCGTGAGGCGGAGCCCCGCGACGGCGGGCAGGGCGTGTACGGCGGCTGGGTCGGGTTGGACCCGTGCCGGCTATCCGCCGGATCAGGCGCCGGGCCAGGCGACGCTCAGCGTCCGTGTACTCGGCGAAGTCCTTGTCCCGGAGCAGCTCCGTGTCCGACCACGCGGCCGGCACCACCTCGACGTCCGCGTCAGCCGGCACGCCCACCTCCCTGCCCGGCACGGCCACGCGCGGCAGAACCAGCGAGGCCACGTCGTCGAGGAGCTCCGGGGGCTCCGCCCGCTCGTGCTCCGCCGGAGCGAACAGCTCTGCGAAGGCCGCGTCGAATGCCACGAAGTCGTCACGGCGTGAGCACAACGTGGCCCGCAACGCAAAGTAGGCGGCGCTGCGGTCAGCGGGATCGACGGCCGCGAGGGCACGGTGCGCTCCGAGCAGCTCGTCGAGGCCCACCCGAGCACCTCCGGCACGCATGGAAGCGGCCAGCAGGGCCAGCCGGCCGGTGAGGCGAACCCCGAGGCGACCGGCTCGGCCGGGCGCGGAGCGTTCGCGTCTAGGCACCGTGGAGAACCCCGCGCTCGCGCGTCCGCTCGATGTCCTCGCGCACCTTCAGGACCACGCCGAGCGTCTCGTCGAGGTCGGCGTCGTCGAGCGCCAGCAGGGCCTGCGCCCAGGCGATCGTCTCGCCCACGCCGGGGAGCTTGTAGAGCTCCTCGCCGCGCAGGCGCGCCACCGCGCCGCAGACCCGCTCCGCGATCTCGTCAGGCACGCCCGGCAGGCGTGCGCGCACTATCTCGGCCTCGCGCTGGGGCGTCGGGTAGTCGATCCAGTGGTAGAGGCAGCGGCGCTTGAGCGCGTCGTGCAGCTCGCGGGTGCGGTTCGAGGTCACGACCACCAGCGGGCGCCGCTGCGCGGTGATCGTCCCCAGCTCGGGGATCGAGACCTGGAAGTCCGACATGAACTCGAGCAGGAACGCCTCGAACTCGTCGTCGGCGCGGTCGATCTCGTCGATCAGGAGCACCACCGGGTCGGTTGCCTCGAGCGCCTCGAGCAGCGGCCGGCGCAGCAGGAAGCGCTCGGAGTAGAGCGGCTCATCCGCCCCCGCCCTCAGGTGAAGCAGCTGGCGCGGGTAGTCCCAGTCGTAGAGGGCGTGATGCAGGTCGATGCCCTCGTGGCACTGGAGCCGGATCAGCCGCGCACCCGCGACGCCGGCCAGAGCCTTCGCCACCTCGGTCTTGCCCACCCCGGCCTCGCCCTCCAGGAGCAGCGGCTGCTCGAGCGTGGCCGCAAGGTAGACGGCGGTGGAGAGGCCCCGGTCGGCGAGATAGCGCTCGCTGGCCAGAGCCTCCTGGACGGCTGCGGGACTGTCGAGGCTCAGGCGCTGACAGCCTCCTCGAGCGCCCTGCGCGTCAGGACGCGGGCGAGGTGGCGCTTGTAGTCGGGCGTGGCGTTCAGGTCACCCGGCGGGTCCGTGCCCTCGGCGGCCTGCTCGGCCGCGGCCGCGATCGAGGCGTCGTCGAGCTGGCCGCCGCGCAGCGCGTTCTCAGCGGCGGCTGCCCGCAGCGGCGTGGCGCCCATGTTCGTGAGGCCGATGCGCACGTCGTCGCACGTGCCGTCCGCAGTGCGGCTCACGAGCGCGCACACGCCGACCATCGCCCAGTCCTCGGACCGGCGAGTGAACTTCTGGTAGCCGAAGCCGTAACCCTCCAGCCCGGGCAGCCGGACCTCGGTGAGCACCTCGTCGTGCGCGAGCGCGGTTGTGAGGTAGTCCTGGAACAGGTCGGCCGCGGCGATCGTGCGGTCGCCGTTCGACCCGCGCGCCGTGACCTCGCCCTCGAGTGCGAGCAGCACCGTCGGCAGGTCCGAGGCCGGATCGCCGTGCGCGAGCGAGCCTCCGATCGTTCCGCGGTTGCGCACCTGCTGGTCCGCGATCTGCGAGGTGGCCCGGGCCACCACGCCGAGCTCTGTCGTGTTCTGGAGATCGGCGTGCCGCGTCATCGGGCCGATGCGCCAGCCGCCGTTCTCCTGCTGGATGCCGTGCAGCCCGGGGATCTTTCTGAGGTCGACCAGCACCGTGGGCGCCGCCAGCCGGAGCTTCATCAACGGGAGCAGCGAGTGGCCGCCGGCGAGCAGCTTCGCGTCCTCGCCGTTCTCGTGCAGCATCCGGATCGCTTCCTCGAGCGACTCGGGGGCCTCGTAGTCGAAGGGTGCGGTGATCATGCGGCACCTCCTTCCTGGATCGCCTGCCAGACCCGCATCGGGGTCATCGGCATGTCGAGCTCGGTCACGCCGAGCGGCTTGATCGCGTCGAGCACCGCCGCAGCCACGGCCGGAGTGGCCGCGATCGTGCCCGCCTCGCCGATGCCCTTCACCCCCAGCGAGTTAACCGGCGAGGGTGTCTCGGTGCGGTCGGTCTCGAACGAGGGCACCTCCGCCGCGGTCGGCAGGGCGTAGTCCACGAACGTGCCGGTCACGAGCTGGCCGTCCTCGTCGTAGACCACCTGCTCGTAGAGCGCCTGCCCGATCGCGTGCACGATGCCGCCGTGTATCTGGCCGTCGATCAGCATCGGGTTGATCGCCGGGCCGCAGTCGTCCACAGCCACGTAGCGCACGACCTTCACCTTGCCGGTCTCCGCGTCCACGTCCACGACGCACGCGTGCGCGCCGAACGGGAACACGAAGTTCTCCGGGTCGTAGAAGGAGCTCTCCTCGAGGCCGGGCTCGATGTCGGCCGGAAGCTCGTTCGGCGGGATGTGCGCCGCGCCCGAGATCTCGGCCATGGTCATCGACTTGTCCGGCGAGCCGCGCACCTGGTACTTGCCGCCGGCCAGCTCGATGTCCTCCGGGGCTGCCTCCAGGAGCGCCGCGCAGATGCGCTTCGCCTTGTCCTGCACCTTTGTCGCCGCGCGCACGATCGCCTCGCCGCCCACCGCCAGCGAGCGCGACCCGTAGGTGTCCCAGCCCCAGGTGCCCTGGTCGGTGTCGCCGTGGAGCACGTCCACGTTCTGCGGGTCGATGCCGAGGATGTCACCCGCGATCTGCGCGAAGCTCGTGTCGAGCCCCTGGCCGTGCGGGGACGTGCCGGTGTAGACGATCGCCGAGCCCGTGGGCGTGACGCGCACGTTCGCGGACTCCCAGAAGGCGGCCTGGAGGCCGACCCCCTGCGGACCGACCGCCCGCGAGGGCGCCAGGCCACACACCTCCACCCAGGTCGAGAAGCCCACTCCGCGGTGGATGCCCTGCTCGCGCAGGCTCGCCTGCTCCTCGCGGAACGCGGGGAGGTCGAAGTTCTCGAGCAGCTTGTCGAGCGTGCCGTGGTAGTCGCCCGAGTCGTAGAAGATCCCGAGCGCGGTCTCGTATGGGAACTCGTCCTTGCGGATGAAGTTCTTGCGCCGCAGCTCGAGCCGGTCCATGCCGAGCTCGTCGGCGAGCCGGTCCATCATCAGCTCGATCCAGTAGGTGGCCTCGGGCCGCCCCGCGCCGCGGATCGCGTCCGTGGCCATCTTGTTGGTGAACACCCCGGTGAAATGCAGGTCGATGTTCGGGATTCGGTAGCAGCCGCCCATCACCGGGAAGCCGAGCTCCGGGATGAACGGGGTGAGCAGCTGCTGGTAGGCGCCGAGGTCGGCGATGACCCGGACCTGGCACGCGGTGAGCGTTCCGTCGTTCTTCGCGGCGAGCTTCACGTAGTTGATCTGGTCGCGCCCGTGGTGGCTCGTGGTCATGTGCTCGGAGCGGGTCTCCACCCACTTCACCGGCCTTCCGAGCCGCTTCGAGAGCGCCAGCACCAGCGCCTCCTCGCTGTAGGTCTGGAGCTTCGCGCCGAAGCCGCCGCCCACGTCGGGGGCCACCACGCGCAGCTTGTCCTCGGCGATGCCGAGCATGCCGGAGAACACGAAGCGCGCGATGTGCGGGATCTGGGTGGTGGACCACAGCGTGAGGTCGTCGCCGCGGGCCTCGGCCACCGAGCAGCGTGTCTCGATCGGCGCGCCCGAGGTGCGGTGGTTCACGAAGCGGTGCTCCACCGTGACCTCCGCCTCCGCGAGGCCGGCGTCGATGTCGCCGCCTCCCACCGCCCACTCGTGCGTCTTGTTGGTGCCGAACTGCTCCCAGACGAGCGGAGCGCCGTCCTCGAGCGCCGCCTCCGGGTCCACCACGGCGGGCTTCGGGTCGTACTCGACGATCACGTCCTCGGCCGCGTCCACCGCGGCGTGCCGGCTCGTGGCCACGACCACCGCCACTGGATCGCCCACGTGCTTCACCTCGCCGCGCTTGAGCGGCCAATGCTCGGGCGTCTTGATCTCAACGCCGGGCGGCGCCCAGACCATGGGGAGCGGGCCCGCGAAGTCGCCGGCCATGTCGTCGCCGGTGAGCACGGCCACCACGCCGCTGCGCTCCTTCGCGGCGGACGCGTCGATCGACGTGATCGTGGCGTGCGCTTCGGGCGAGCGCACCACCACGAGGTGCAGCATGCCGGGGAGGTTGATGTCCTCTGTGTAGTTGCCCCGGCCCGTGATCATCCGGGGGTCCTCCTTGCGCTTCATCGGCGTACCGACGTGCGTGGTCATGCCGACACCCCCGTTCCGGCAGCGGCCTTAACCGCTTCGACGATGTTGTGGTAGCCGGTGCAGCGGCAGAGGTTGCCCTCCAGGCCGTGCCGGATCTCCTCGTCCGAGGGATTGGGGTTGCGCGTGAGCAGGTCGGCGGCGGCCATGATCATGCCGGGCGTACAAAAGCCGCATTGGAGGCCGTGCTTCTCCCAGAAGGCGGCCTGCATCGGATGCAGGCCTCCGTTGCCGTTCGACAGGCCCTCGATCGTCGTGAGCTCCGCGCCGTCGGCCTGGGCAGCCAGCACGGTGCAGCTCTTCACGGCCTCGCCGTTCATGTGGACCGTGCAGGCGCCGCAGTTGGTTGTGTCGCAGCCCACGTGCGTGCCGGTGAGCCCCAGCTCGTCGCGCAACCAGTGGACGAGCAATAGCCGCGCCTCCACGTCACCCTCCCGCTTCTCACCGTTCACGGTGACCTCGACGTGCACGCTCGCGCTCATCCGACTACCTCCCGGTCCGCGTCTCTCTCCTGTGCTGCGCGACCGATGCTACCGCCACTATTGTGGCCGGGAATGGTGACCAAGGATTTCGAGTTCGAAGGCCATCGTCTCGTGTACGACGAGTACGGGACCGGCGCCCGAGTGGTGGTGCTCCTGCCGGGCCTCCTGTTCTCGCGCAAGATGCACTCTCCGCTGGCCGAGACGCTCGCCGACCGCGGCTACCGGGTGCTGAGCCTCGACCTGCTCGGCCACGGCGAGTCGGATCGGCCACCCGAGATGTGGAACTACGGGATGCTCACCTTCGGCCGCCAGGCGATCGCGCTGCTCGACCACGCCGGCGTGAAGCAGGCCGTGATCGGCGGCACTTCGCTCGGCGCCAACGTGACACTCGAGGCGGCCGCGGCCGCGCCCGAGCGGGTGAAGGGCATGCTGATCGAGATGCCGGTGCTCGACAACGCGCTGCTCGGCTGCGCCATTGCCTTCACCCCGCTGCTCGTGGGCCTCACCTTCGGGGCTCCGGTGTCGCGTCTCGTGGGCCGGGGTGCCCGGCTCGTGCCGCGCGGGACCTGGCTGCTCGGGGACATGCTGCTCGACTGGCTGGCCCAGGACCCGAAGCCGTCCGCCTCCGTGCTCCAGGGGCTCTTCTACGGCCGGGTGGCGCCGCCGCGCGAGGAGCGCGAGAAAATGACGCAGGAGACGCTCGTGATCGGCCACTACCGCGACCCGATCCACCCCTTCTCCGACTCGGACATGCTCGTGCGCGAGCTGCCGAACGCGCGGCTGCTCCAGGCATCGTCAATCCTGGAGCTCCGGCTCACGCCCGAGCGGCTCACCAACGAGATCGTCGAATTCATCGAGCGCTGCTTCAAGCCGGCTCCCAAGACCGGTGCCAGGCGCCGGGCCGCCGCGAGCACTCGCCGCGGCGCATCGTCCACGCGACGGCGATCCACGTAGACCCTCCACTACGCTTCGCGACCCGTGTCTCACCGTAGAGAGCAGAAGGAGGCGCTGCGCCGCGAGCGTGAGGAGCGCGAGCAGCAGGCGCGCTCCGCCGAGCAGCGCAAGAAGATGGTCGGCTACGGCGCCGCATCGGTGCTTGCGATCGCCGTTGTGGTGGTCGCGATCCTGCTCGCCACCGGCGGCGACGAGGCGGGGAGCGGCCCCGGCAACTCCGGAAACGTCTTCCCGGACGACGGCAGCTTCCCCGAGCAGAAGGTGTTCGAGGTGGCGCCCGCGGCGAAGGCCGCCGGCTGTGAGGTGCGCACGAAGAAGGGCGCCGCGGCCACGCACACCACGGATCTCGCCGACAGGATCAAGTACAACACCAACCCGCCGACGACGGGCCGCCATTACGAGATACCGGCCCAGGACGGCATCTACGGCCAGGCGCCTCAGGACGAGCAGCTGGTGCACAACATGGAGCACGGCCGCGTGATCGTCTGGGTGAAGCCCTCGCTGCCCTCGAAGCAGCGGGCCGACATCAAGGCCCTCGTCGAGGACGACGAGTATCAAATGGTCCTGGTGCCCAGGAAGAACATGCCGTACGCCGTAGCCGCCACCGCCTGGGACGCCGACCCGAGGCCGAACGGCACGGGCGAACTGCTGCTCTGCAACGAGGTCAACGACAAGACGTTCGACGCACTGCAGGCGTTCCGCGACGAGCACCGTTCGCAGGGCCCAGAGCCGATTCCGTAGGCAATTTTCCCTGCAAAGCTGCAATTTGCAGCATTTCTTGCGCGAGCGCAACAGGCTGACTGCAACCGTGTTGGGGTTGTAGTGAAGCTGCTCGCCTCAGCAGCGGTGCTCCTCTGCGCCCTGGCCCTCGTCCCACCCGCGCTGGCTGCCAAGCCGGCCGATTTCGAGCGGGCTGCGCCCCACGCGGCCGGCGCAAAGGTGTCCGCGCCACGCGCGTTCAACCTGGTGGGGCTGCACTGGCGAGGCAGGGCGACGCCCGACGTGGAGCTGCGCGTGCTGCGCGCAGGCGGCTGGGGGCGCTGGCAGCATCTCGGAGTGCACGGCCAGGGCGGCTCGGATCCCGTCTGGGTGGGGCGGGCGCGCACCGTCCAGTACCGGCTCGACAGGCGAGTGCCGGGACTGCGGCTCCACTTCGTGGCGGTCGGGAAGCGCCGCACGAAGGTCCACGCGGCCCAGGCGACGACGACTCCGTTCCCATACGTGCCGCGTGAGGACTGGGGCGCTTCGAGCTGCGTGCCGCGCGGAGCGCCCGACTACGGAACGGTGAAGGCGGTGCAGGTGCATCACACCGTCTCCCTCAACGACTATACGGCGGAAGAGGCGCCGCAGATCGTGCTGGCCATCTGCCGCTACCACCGCAACTCGAACGGCTGGAACGACATCGGCTACAACGCCCTCGTCGACAAGTACGGCACGCTCTACGAGGGGCGCGCCGGCGGACTCGACCAGGCGGTGATCGGGGCTCACGCGCAGGGCTTCAACTCGCAGACGGCCGGGATCGCGAACATCGGCGACTACACCTCGGTCGGCGCCAGCCAGGAGTCGCTGGCCGCCACGGCCACCTACATCCGCTGGAAGCTCGGGGTGCACGGCCAGCCGTTGGCCGGACCGGTCACGCTCACGAGCGCGGGCGGGTCGGCGAGCCGCTACCCCGCGGGCAGCAGCGCCACGCTCGAGCGCGTGAGCGGGCACCGGGACACGGGCAAGACGTCCTGTCCTGGGAACGCCCTCTACGACCAGCTCGACGACATCCGCGCGCTGGTCGCGTCGGGCACCGCCTTCCCAACCGTCTCCGCACGGGTGACGGCCGCGCTGGCCGACCAGCGCGTGGACTATGGCGAGGTCGTGTCGGTGAGCGGAGCGCTCGTAGGCCCCGACGGCAACCCGCTGGCGGGACAGGCGGTGGAGGTGCAGGTGAACAGCGACAACGTCTGGCGCACCGCGCGCCGAGCCACCACGGGCACCGACGGCGGCTTCCTGACCGACCTGAAGCCGGCGAAGCGGATGTACGTGCGCGTGCGCTATCCGGGCAGCGCGGACGTTCGCGGCACAGCCTCGGCTCGACTGCTGCTGAACCTGCGCCCGGTGCTGGCCTTCAACCGTCCGCCGAAGCGCGGCGTGCGGGGGCGCCGCGTGGTGGTGGCGGGCACAGTGGGGCCACGAAAGCGCACGGTGACCGTCGTCTTCCAGCAGCGGGTTCGGGGGCACTGGCGCAAGGTGGGCACGCGCTCGGCACGCACGCGCCGCGGGCGCTTCGAGACCTCGTTCGTGCCGACGTTCAGGGCGGCGTACCGGTATTACGCGGTGGCTCGGTCGGATCTGGACACCGACCGGGGCGCGTCGAAGATGCGGTCGCTCCGGGTGCGCTAGGGGACCGCCTACCAGCCCTGCTTGAGGTCCTCCGAGTACAACCCGTGACCCGTCGCCAGCATCCGCGCCGTCCGGGCCAGTATCCGCAGGTCCAGCCGCAGTGAGCGGTGCTCCACGTACCACACGTCCAGCTCGATTCGCTCCGGCCACGGCAGCGAGGTCCGGCCGTTGATCTGTGCCCATCCGGTGATGCCGGGCCTCACCTCCAGGCGTCGCCGCTGGCGGTCGGTGTAGCGGTCGACCTGCTCCTGCACGGTCGGGCGCGGACCCACGATCGACATCTCTCCCCGGAGCACGTTCACGAGGTTGGGCAGCTCGTCCAGCGAGAAGCGGCGCAGCAGGCGGCCGGTGCGCGTGATGCGGGGATCTCCCTCGAGCACGTAGAGGCCGGCCCCCATCGACTCGGCGCCCTGGACCATCGTTCGGAGCTTCCAGAGCTCGAACGGCCGGCCGTCTCGGCCCACCCGCAGCTGGCGGTAGAAAAGGGGCCCGCGGCTCTCAAGCCTGATGGCCAGCGCAGCCAGCGCGAGCAGCGGTGCCGTGACCACCAGGAGCGCCGCGGCCAGCACCACGTCGAGTACGCGGGTCAACGCTGGTTACCGTTCGGCCGCACCGGATGCGAATCCTGTACCTGCATCAGTTCTTCATCACCCGGGCGGGAGGGGGAGGCACGCGCTCGTACGAGTTTGCGCGCCGCTTCGTGGAGGCCGGGCACGGGGTGCGCATGGTAACCGCCGGGGACGGCACCCGGACGGAAGACGGGATCGAGGTCGTGGGGGTGCGCGGCGCTTACTCGGACTACATGCGCGCCACCGGGCTCTCGAACCTTCGGCGCATGCTCGCCTTCGCCCGGTTCGCCGTCGGTGCCACCCTCGCCGCCCTGCGCGGCCCGCGGCCCGACGTGATCTACGCCACGTCGCCGCCGCTCACGATGGCGCTCCCGGCGCTGGTGGCGGCCGCGCGCTGGCGCGCTCCGCTCGTGTTCGAGGTGCGCGACCTGTGGCCCGAGGCGCCGATCCAGATGGGGGCGCTCCGCAACCGGCTCGCACAGCGGTTGGCGCGGGCGCTCGAGCGCGTCGTGTACTCACGCAGCGCGCGCCTGATCGCCCTGTCGCCCGGCATCCGCGCGGCCCTCCCGCAGGACAGGACAGAGCTCGTGCCGAACTCAGCGGACCTTGACCTGTTCGACCCGACCCCACCCAGCGGACCCTTTGTCGTCTCCTACTTCGGGGCGATGGGCGAGGCGAACGACCTGACCGCCGCGGTGGAGGCTGCGCGGCTCCTGCCTGACGTGCGGGTGGTGCTCATGGGGGATGGCAAGCGCCGTGCCGAGCTGAAGCGGGATGCGCCGGCCAACGTGGAGTTCCGAAGCGGTGCCAAGGAGGACGTGGCGCGGCTCGCGGCGGAGTCGGCGGCCTGCCTCACGCTCTTCAAGGACGTGCCGGTGCTCGCCACGAACTCGCCCAACAAGCTCTTCGACACCTTCGCCGCCGGCCGGCCCGCGATCGTGAACATGGACGGCTGGATGCGCGAGCTGGTGGAGCAGAACGAGGCCGGGCTCTACGTCCGCGCCGGCGACGCGCGTGACCTCGCTGAGAAGATCGCCTGGCTCCGTGACCACCCTGAGGACGCCGCGCGGATGGGCCGCAACGCGCGGGCGCTAGCCGAGAGCGAGTTCGGCCGTGACGAGCTCGCGGGGCGTGCGCTCGCCGTGCTCGAGGACGCGGCGCGTTGACCCTGCTGTCCTACTGCGTGGTGAACACGGGCGGGCGGGATTACCTGCTCGACTGCCTCGCCGCGATCAAGCGCACGCACCCCGAGGGCGTGGAGCACGAGCTGCTCGTGCTCGATAACGCGTCCGCGGACGGCTCGGCCGAGGCGGTTCGCGAGCACCACCCAGACGTGCGCCTGTTCGCGCTCGAGCGGCGCGAGGGCAAGGCCGACAACGACTCACGGCTGCTCGAGGCGGCCCGCGGGCGCTTCTGCCTGCTCCTGAACGAGGACTCGGAGCTGCGCGACGGTGCGGCCCGCGCGCTGCTCGATGCGCTCGAGGCCGACCCCGGTGCGGCGGCCGCGGGCGCGCAGCTGCTCACGAGCGAGGGTGACCCGACGGCCTGCGCGTGGCGTCTCCCCGACATCCCATGGGCGCTCGCCGCGGCGGTGTTCAGCCACGACCGGGTGGCGGTGCAGAGCAAGGGCGACCGCGTGCGCGAGGTGGGCTGGGTGCAGTCGAGCGCCATGCTGGTCCGGCGCGCCGCAGCGGAGCAGGTGGGATGGCTCGACGGCGACTTTTTCGTCTACTCCGACGAGACCGACTTCTGCCGCCGCCTCCACGACGCGGGCTGGCGCATCCTGTTCGTACCGGGCGCGCAGGCCATCCACCATGACCAGCTCGGCACGGACGCGGGCGCGATGCGGCGTCGGATCGTCGAATTCCACCGCAACCGCGA
>Ga0190265_10001471_pt1 | contig 15509 bp, 11 predicted proteins | sample Popmic124T_FD_133135 | JGI IMG/M metagenome (GOLD analysis project Ga0190265, IMG submission 133135) | Populus adjacent soil microbial communities from riparian zone of Indian Creek, Utah, USA - 124 T | ecosystem: Environmental > Terrestrial > Soil > Riparian zone | place: USA: Utah | collected...
CCGCACGTCCGCGAGTTTTCGCCGTCAGCGCATTCGACGGTTCCCGGCGCGCAAACGCCGCCGCAGGTCGTGCCGCTGCAGATGAAGGGGCACGCCGTGGCCGGTCCCCATTGCCCATTGCTGCCACACGTTTCTTGCGTGCTCCCCGAAGTGCAGCGCGTGGCGCCGGGCGTGCACACGCCGCCGCAAGCATTGCCGGTACAAACGTAGGTGCACGCCGAGGGCGTGCCCCACTGACCGCCGTTCGAGCATGTCTGCTGCGTCGTACCCGAAGCGCATTGGGTGGAACCGGGGACGCAGACGCCGCCGCAGCTGCTGCCGACGCATGCGTTGGTACAGGTGGCCGGTGCACCCCACTCACCATCGTTGCCGCACGTTTGTACGGTGGTGTTCGAATCGCATCGCGTTGCCGTGGGAATGCACACGCCGCCGCAAGCCGTGCCCACGCAAGCGTAGGTGCAGGCCGCGGGGGTGCCCCATTGGCCGTTCGTGCCGCAGGTTTGACGCTGGGTGTTCGACGAGCACTGCGTGGCGCCGGGGGTGCAAACGCCGCCGCATGCGTTTGCCTGACAGACGTAGGGACACGCCGTCGCAGCGCCCCACTGCCCATCACTTGCGCACGTCTGCGCCTGGGTTCCCGACGCGCATTGCGTCGAGGCGGGGGCGCAGACGCCGCCGCATGCGCCGTTGACGCAAGCGTACATGCAACTGGCGGCCGCTCCCCATTGCCCATTGCTTCCGCACGTCTGCACCTGCGTCGGCGATATGCATTGGGTCGAATTCGGCATACAGGCGCCGGTGCACACGCCAACGCTGCAAACGCCCGGACACGGCGCGCCGTCATCGACCCATTCACCGGCGTCATTGCACTTCTGTGGGGCCTGTCCTCTGCACTGGCGCGCGCCTGGCACGCATACCCCCGTGCACACGCCATTGAGACAGACATACGGGCAAGGTCCGTCACCCTCGGCTTGCCAAGTTCCGCTCATCGAGCAGGTTTGAGCCGTGTTGGCGGCGCAGCGCCGAGCGCCGGGCGCGCACATCGTCATGATGTCGGGGGCACCAACGACATCGCTCAAAACGTCGACTCCCGGTAAGTCAGGTCTCGGACCGTCGGGCGGCGTGCGATCGCTCGCGACATCGGAAAGACCGGAACCATCCCGATTGCCGGCGTCGGTATTGCCGCCAGCCTCGGTATTTCCGCCACCATCGGTGCCGGCGCCTCCTCTTCCGCCGCCATCGCGACCGGCGTCACTGACGCCTCCGGCGCCACCGGCACCGGCGCTGCCCGCCGCGCCGCCACCGCTCGATCCGGCCGAGCCACCTCTCGACGAGCCGTCCTGTCCCGATCCCCCGGACCCGGTCTGGCCACCCGACCCTGCGTCGTCATCGAAGAATTTGCGGGCATCCCCACACGCGATGAGACTCGACGCGAGCAGAACGCCCACTATGCATTTCCAGAACGAGCACGGTCCCACGGCTAACCTCTTCTTTTCATCGCATTGCGGATTCATTCAAAAGCGGCCCGCGACGCCGGCGGACGTTGCTCCGACCCACGGGTAGAGGGTGGGGCGCGCCGCGGCCGACGGTTCCGATTTGCCGCTCATGAGCAGCATCACGACCCCAGCGGCAATACCGACCCCACCCACGCCGTAGCCGACGGCCGAGAACGTCGTGGCGCCCTTTGCGTCGCTATCGAGCTTGTCGACCTCCGCTCTCCGACTGCTCGGACACGCGCCGTCCGGACCATTGCAGATATCACTGGCCTCGGATCGCTTGCCCAGCGCCTGCAGGAGAAACACCGTGCCGGCTCCGACGCCGACGGCGCCGACGCCGAACGCCGTGTACGCTCCAATGCGCAGGCCGCTTCCCGAGCTGGCCGTTTCCGTCGGTGTCGATGGGTCGCGCGCGGCGACTACGCGCGGCGCAGGCGCCCCCGCTTCAGGCGTCGCACGACGCGCGGCGGGCACTGCGGGAGGCGAGACGGTTGGATCGGGTTCCAGCCTGAGGACCACAGATCCCTTGCCGCCATCTCCGATCCGAACGGTCTGCGATTGCGCGCGAAAAGCGGTGGCCGAGGCCTCGATGCGGTGCTCGCCAGGATCGATGGGCTGCTGCACGCCGACCAGCACGCTCGGAATGGGATTGCCATCCACCTTGACGGTGAGATCCTTGGCAGCCTCCGCCCCTTCCACCTTGATCTCGATCGATGCAATCTTCGGATCGACAGCGCTGATTTCCTTTTGCGCCGTCGTCTGGGCGTCGCGGAAGGCCGGTGGAGCGTTGGCAGGCAGCTGTTCCTTGGTGATGCGGAGGTACGCTTCCCGCGCCTTGACGAATTGGCCGACCTTGGAATATGCGCGCGCCAGGTAAAGGAGGTGTGGAGGCGCATGCATGAGGGTTTCAGCCCTCGTAAGAAGATCGATGGCTTCCTTGTAGCGACCGCCGTTGAAGGCTGCGACTCCCTCGGTGGCGAGCGAACGCGCACCCGCGCGCTGCTCGTCCGTCTGCCCATGGGCGGCGCCGCTCGACATGCAAAGTGACAACGCAACGGCACAACTCGTGGCTGCCGAAGAACGAAGAATGCGCATCATCGAGTAGCGAGTGGGGAGAGGCGAGCGCGAACTATAGGAGAGTTTTTTCGCTCGGCAATGTCTTTGTGGCCCCGTGCGGAGCAAGCGCTTGCGATTTCGTGCGCGTTGAGTGCCGCCATTGGAGACCGTGCGCACGGTGTCAGAGCATTGCATATCGCTATTGCAACGGGTGTGAAACGAGCCGGCGCGCTCCGCGCCGCCCGCACCTCCGGCTCAGCGTTCCTTTACCAACCGTCGAGCCGCTGCGTCGGATCCTTCTCCGCCGGCGCCAAGTGCCACTGGTGCCAGCGCCCGCCGGGGCTGGCTCTCCGGGCGATTCCGACCGATAAGAGTGCCCTTGCGACGTCGATTCGGCTCACTAATCTTTCTGCGCGCCACCGCTTGGGGCGCAGTGCAAAACCAGCGCTTTTTTTAGCGCGCCCGGACCGATTCGAACGGCCGACCACCGGATTCGAAGGCCCGGCCTTTCTTGCCCGTTTCTCCGGCGAAATGCCCATTCTTTGCTTGTGCCGTGCCGATTTTGTACCGCGCCCCAGGTGTCGGTCCAGGGCCGCCTGCAGCGAAACGGGCGGCATTTGGCCGTACACCAGGTCCACCATCTTGCTGTCGACGTGGCCCAGCATCTTTGCGATATCGGCATTCGGAACTCCCTGCTGACGTAAGAGCGAGCCGTGGGTTCGGCGCAGGTCGTTGAGCGTTACAGGCTCGATGCCACCCTCCTGGCAAGCCAGAGCGAGGTCACGCCTCGAGTTGGTCCACTGTTCGACGACGAACTCTCCCCCGGTGCCATCACGCAACGCTTGCTCGACGAGATGGCGAAAGATCGATGGGATCGGGATATAGCGGTCAGAACCCTTTGTCTTGGTTCCCGGAATTTTGGCGAATCCGGAATGAAGATCGACGTCCGAGCGCCGGATTTTGTAGCTCTCGGAGCGCCGCGGCCCGAGTCCAACAACGAGCGCAACGTGAGCAGCGCGTTTGGGGGGCAAGCGTTTTAGAAGCTTCGAAAGCTCTACCCAGGTGAGGGCACGCTTTCTCGGCACATAGCCAGCTGAGAAGTTGATGGGCATGACTGCCCCAAGGTCGAGCGGGTACGCGTTGTGCTCGCGTTTCGCGACCTTCAGCATCCCGCGTAACGCCACCAGCTCTTTTTTGATCGTATGTTGTGAAGCGCCTTCGGCCTTGCGACGCGCCGTGAATTCGTTGACGCGCGCGGCATCGATGTCGATGAGCCTTGTTCGTTCATCCAGAACGCGGGCAATGTGCGCAGTTTTCGTGTCGTACATATCTAGCGTCCCTTCGGCGCTGCCGGCTTCGCGCTTGAATCGGAGGAACCACTCGATTCCATCGGCAAGCGTGGCTTTGTGCGCGGCGTAATAGGCCGGGTTCGCGGCCTGGCGTTCAAGTTCTCGGCGAGCGAGGAGTGCCGCTGTGCGGTCGCGGCAGTGCGTCGAGCGCCGGACGATTTGTCCGCGGCGATCTCGAACCCTACACCAATAGATTCTGCCTCGTAGATAGATGTCTGCTGCCATGCGTCTTCGTTCCTTTTCTGTAGATAGGCTTCGAGGTTTCGGGCGGGCACCCGCTTTGCGCGGCCGCCCTCGACGAGTTCAAAGGCACCCATTCGCTTGACGAGCTCGTAAGCCATCGAGCGGGAGCACTGGAGCAGCTCCTGAATGTCGCGGGCCTTGTAAAAGGGCTTACGTTGCACGGCCTACGGCTCGCTCGCTGACCGTTGGCTCGCCCTCGGACGCTCTCGGTGCGCAAGATGCTGGGCAAAGCTGCCGTTCCAGACGAAAGTCATGCCGCGTCGCACGAAACGGCTGAACCGAATGCGGGCGTACCGAAGCAGAGCCGACATTGGCTGAGATCGATGAGCTGACGGCGAAAGCCCTTACCCCGTCGCGATCACAACTTGACGACGCTATCTCGGGACGCGTATTTTGCCGCATAGAAGCTTCTCCTGAGCCTCAGTTCCTTTTCCCCGCTGGTTTGGCCGCCTGGGGGAGAAGCGAGACTGAGGCTTTCGAGTATTTCGCTCCGAACTAACGAGCTGTCGAACGTGAGGTCGGCCTCTACCCCGACGGCTCGGGTCATTTCGCCCTTCTACTAAACCGAAACGGCCATCGCAGTTGTTCACGAGTTGTATCGTATCCAGCCGTCTTCCTCATCGAGGTTGACGAGTTCCGAGGGCCACCTCCTTGTATGCCTTCCAAACCTCCGGATCGCCGTGTCGCACTCGTCAACAGCGGCTTCTGACCCTATCCATCGAGTGGTCGGAGCTTGCCATCGTCACCGAGCGACATTCCGCCGCCTCCCTGCTTCCTCCGACTCATCGTTCGCGCTACTTTCACAGCTTCCTTCGTCGTCATCGTCAATTCTACTCTTCAGATGTCTTCGGAATCACCTCGCGGCACAACACGCGCCTTGGCCGCGTCCACCGGCCGCTTCGTCTGCGTCACTGGCAACGTCGCCCCATGCGCCGAGGTCGATACGACTGGATCCACCGGCGAACGAGCTGCAGTCGCTTCTTTTGGTCCCGCATAGGCATTTTGCGCCGCTTGCGTTTCATCTTCCGGCGCAACCGCAACTGCCATCCCCAAACGTCCTTTCGTTGCTTCTGCTCGTAGCCCGTCGGCTTGTCCGTGCGTTGCAGTTGGCGTTGCCTGCACATTGGCCCTTGCGCCGTCGCTGGATGCCTTCGATTCCGTCGCCATTTGCCTCCGGATCGTCTTGGCCGGTGCTTTCCTGCGCGGCTTGACCCGTTGAAGGTAGCTTTTCAAAGTGGTTGGCGCGATGGTCACGCCGCGCTCTGACACGAGCTCCGCGATCCGATCAAGGCTGTATCCTTTCGCTTGCAACCCGTGGATGGTCGGAGCGAGCAACCGCACCGCTTCCTGCTTGCTCACCTCGACAGTCGCTAACTCGGGCAGATCGGCCAACGAGTCTTTCAGTCGCTCGATCTCATTTTTGCGATGTCCCATCTGCTTATCCCTCGCTGAGGCGCTTCTACGTGGCGTCAGCATTGCCGTACTCTATCGAGTCCGTTTCTCGTCGCCATTCAAAACAACAGCGGATTCGCTGAAACATCGCCAACCTGTGCACAGCCTGTGTGCCGACGATACTGTCAGCTGTGGGCACTTGGCGATGGCGCTATCTCCAATCGATGTACAACGAGGAAATGATTTTAGACGAAAGCGGCAGGGCAAGATAAAGGACCAGCTCCACGCGTTGGCTAAGTCATGGGCCGCTTTCTTGAAATCCTGACTCTACGCGTGGCCCGCAAGACTCTCGACGGCACCCAACACATCAATATTGCTCAGCCAATGTGAGAGTCACCGTCGGACGCGGCGATGATTTGCCGATACTTCGCGCGATTCGTCGGCCGAGGGCCATCGGGCGGATCACGGCCCCGCGGTCCACGGACCGCCCGGTGCCCAAACCTGGTTGAAGGTCTCGCCGGCGGCGCAAGCGCGCGCGATCGGAAGCAGAAACGCGGCGAGGAACGACGCGGTCTCCGAGAGCTTCGCCGGGCATTGCGTGTTCGGAAGCTTGTTACGGAACGCGGTCCACTGCACCAAGGTCGATGGCTGCTCGGTGAAGTCGGGCGTGAAAGCGATCGGCGCCACGTCAATGGCGGTCTCGCGGTTCGTAAACGTTGCGGCGATGGCCTTCGAGAGCAGTGCGCCGTCAAAGGCGTACTGACTCGCGAGGAGCCAGACGTCGTAGAAGTCCTTCATGCGGCTGTTCAGGGTGCGCAGGTAGACCATCGCCTGGAACTTCTCGGCGACCACCGTTTCGCGCGGGTAGCCCGAGAGCTCGGGCGCCGGGAAGTCGAGCAGCGCCGGGTACGTGATGGTCTCCGCCCCCGGAGTGACGACGTCGCCGAACCCGACGTCGATCTGCATGGCGACACGCGCCTTGCCGAGCAGGCCGACGAAGCGCACGCGCACGCCCTCGTACTCCGTGTCCTCCTTGATGCGCTCAGCCTTCACGGACGCCGGGTCGAAGACCATGCCGTCTGGCTCGACGTCGGCAGCGCACACCTCACGGACCACGCGCTCCAGATTCTCGAGCGAGTTGTCGAGGCGGCCGAGGAAGTCGAGGTCCTTCGTTGCGCGCGCGAGCGGCGCGTCCCACACGTGCAGCATCAGCGCACCCTTCAGGACAAAGCGCGCCCGGTACGGGGTCTTCGACAGCCGGTAGAGGAATCGCTCCATCGCGTAGTACTGCAGCACCTCCTGGAAGGGCCGCTTCGTCGCACGCGCTTGGTTCTGGAGTCGAGCGTGCACGGAGGCGTCGAGGTTCTTGACCGTCACGGCATCGTCTCCAGGTAGGGTCGCATCGCCCGCTCGACGTGACGCATGCGGGCGTATTTCAAGAGGACGTCGAACTTCTTGCGGCGGCGCTCACGCCAGAGGCGCAGTGCCTCCAACACGACGTCCATGCCAAGCTGGTTCCGGTAGCGGAAGCAGTCGACGAGCGTCTTCTCCGGGTCGTAGATGCGGACGGGCACACCATCGAGCGTGTGCGTCTTGATGCCTTCGTGGAACGCGGGGCCCGAGAACCATAAGAATCGGGTCGGCGGGTAGTCGAGGCGCGGTTTCCGCGTCCCGCGCTCGAGCGCCACGTCGATAGCGTGCGGTACCTGCGTCGTCAGCTCGTGGAACGAGAGCGCCGAGATGAGGCAGAGGACGCCGTGCGGAACGCGCCTCGCGACCATAACGAGGTCGGGGTGCGCAAGGGGCTCGAGCGACCCGAGGCGATAGAGGCCTCGGGTGACGGGCTCGATGACGCCAGCGTCCCGCATGGCGTAGAGCATCTTGCGGTTGATGCCAAGACGCAGGGCTTCGGACATGCGGAGTGCGCCGCCATGTCGGCGGAACAGCTCGACCTCATGCTCGAAGGCTCTGGGGCTCACGGGGACATATTGCCTTCAAACTTTTATGAAGTGAAGGCGATTTGTCTCCCCCGCAGCGCGCTACGAGCGGCCAGGCCGACGGCCGTGGCGGGAGCAATACCTGCTCGCGAGCTCCGGTGTCACACACCGGCGGGAGCCCAGGCTTCGCTCCGTGCGCGCTCTCGGTCGCCATGCCTTTCGCGGCGCCAGTGGAGCGCAAGATAGTCAAACATGGCAGTTGGGAGAAAAGCGGTGCGGATGCACAAGCGGCGGGAGGCAGGACGGTGCGCACGAAGAGCGGTTGGGGCGAGCGGTTTCCTAAACCGTTGGCCGGACGTTCGAGTCGTCTCGGGGGCGCCACCAAGCATCACCGACGAAACAACCCAAACGCCGACGATGACGGGCACTTGGACGACAAGTGGCGCGCTCCGGGAAGCGACGCGAACGCGACAGCGTGCGACGGATTGGAACGCTGCGGTACGCGGGGCTGTTGTAACGGCGTGGTAACAGAACACCTTGTGCGCCCGCGTTATCGCGGTTCGGGGAGGAGAGCGCGCTTCGGCGCGCAATGTGCTCGCCGCGGTGGTACAAGCCGACTGCGGTAGAACTTGCCGCGATTCCGTTCTGACCGGGCAACGGCTCTAGCTCCACTCACCCCGCTCGTCGAGAAGAATCGTGCCGGTGGCTAGCTCGACATCTCGAGCTAGCCAGAGCCCGCTGTCGCTCTTGATCGCGTCGTTGAGAAGTTCGCGAATCACCGAAGGCGGATGGATGCGCAACACGTTGGCGAGGGTTCGAGCATGGTGAGTTTTGATTGACGATGATTGAAGGAAACGATCAATCAGCGCCTTGTGAAAGCGCCGATGACTGGGTTCGTTCGAGGTCTCAACCGCGCCGAGTAAGCGGTAATAGTCGTCGTCAGAGACCGCCTTCTGCAACAGTAGCAGCAGAGTCCCTTCGGGGAACTTGCCTAGAACCCCCTTGAACAAGGAAAGAACCTTCTCGAATCCTGCTGATTGAGCAAGAAGTGCGCTGACGACGCCCGCGTGGTATCGGTTCAACGGGCCGGCGATCTGTACGAACCGCTCAAGAGACGTGTCCCCGCGCACCCAGGCGTCGAGCACGTCATCAGAGACAGGCAGATTCACTCCGAGTAGTCCGTGTTTGACGAGCTCGTCGTCCCGATCGCTGGACCATCGCGCAAGTCTGATCCATTCGGAGAAAGGCCGCTGTTTGCCGTTCTGGGAAACTTGCATTGTGAGACCTGTCTCGGTCTCCCAGCGCGTAAGCAGACCTAAGAACCGATTGAAATGGTAAGTCGGAAGAAAGAACGGAGTCCGATGTAGCTGCCCTACGATACTAGGAATTCCCTTCACGCGGCAGCGCGATAGTGCTTTCAGCACGTCCTCCATTGCCATCGGCTGCATCGTTCCACGAACGCGTTTCCAGATTTCGTCCACGACAACTTCCGGCGCATCGTGAATCGATGCCAATGCTCGCAATTCCGGAATGAGGTGAAGGTCAGAAAACGACTGGGGAAGTCGGGCCAAGAGCTCCGGAATCATTGCGGAGCCGTGGCGCTTGATTAGGACCCTCCACCCCAGCACCGTTGGCTCTTGCTGTACCCATCTGCGAGCCGTTTCGTCATTAATCAACGCCGACACCTGCTCGCCAAGCTTGTGATGCTGCCTGGAATAGCCGTTCGCAAACGCCCGCTCCTGAAAGCGGGCGATCCAAGGTTCGCCCCGCTCGACGATCCCGTACCCCAGTACCTCTTGCGCCTTCGCGGGCATGGCCTCGAATCGCTCCAGTAGTGACTCGAAGATGCTATCGTCTCCACACTGAACGAGAACGCGGTTTAGATCGATCCAGGTCGATGAGTTGGTTGGAAGTAGGTCCTCGTAGTCAGATGCGATCCACTTTGCCAAGTCGATGTTCGCACCTCGGTTTGCCGCGGGGCGCAGCCGGTATGCCTTTGCCGCGATAGCGGGGAGAAAGGCTCGCGTCCACGTTGGGATGGCATTGGAGCAGGAGATCGCGATCGGCCCGGCAACGTCACCGGTGAGCCGCCCCGTAGAGACGAGCGTTTCTAGCCAATCTACCCAGCGCGAATCACCACGATCTGCGATCGTCTCGAGAATCGTACTGGTGCCATTCGCACCGATCCAGTTTGCCAGCTCCGATCGATGCTCCCAAGCTAGCTCGACGTTGATATCGTCGTCACCGTTGAGTATGTAAAGACCAGCATTGTGCAGGCTCGCAATTGCCTCAAGTGACCGGCGAAATGCTTCGGGGTCGGCAGACTGAAGGCCGGCGAGCGCTCCCCGCCGGTTTACCGCGAGCCGCTGTTCTGTGAGCATTGCCTGGACTTGAAGCGTCGTCCGACCCACGCTTTCCGGCCGGGTCGCCCTGGCCAGGCGAGTCGCGAGCACAGCGTCTCGCACACAAAGCTCGTCCACAACTGTTGCCTGCGGAGACAGACCCGACTCTATGGCCAGCTCTATTGATTCTCTGAGTGCGAGTTCCCGTGCGCCCTCCGCAACCGACTGTGTTTCCAACAGACCTGCGCCTACGAGCCAACTCCAATACAGATCGTGAACCGGACGAACGTCTGCTCCGTTAATGTCGAGAGTGCCGAGCTGACGAACTCCATCAACCGCCTCTGCAATTCCCAGCTCCACGCCAGCACGATGCAATTCAGCTTCGAAGATAGACCGGCGTCGCGTAGCGGATGTCAGAGCAGTTCGCGCCGCGGCGCGCGTCAACGCCGTTGTGAAAGCGGTCGGCATTCCGTGCGAAACATGACGGTGAAACGCTGCCAAGAGTTCGCCTCGACTCGAGACAGGTCCTCCAAGCAACATGTGCAGAACGAGTGCGAGAGGGAGTCGAAGAAGTTCCAGGACTGCGCCATTCGGCACCTGGGCGTTGGGGAATGCTACCCGATAAGTCCGCCGAACAACGTCTCCGGGAAGTGGCTCTAGTACAGTGATCTCGAAGCGTGCGTCATGTTCCGATCCAAAGCGGGCAGAAGCTATGATGCGGTTGATGCCAGCAGTAGCGAGGGCTTTTCTGTGTTCGGATGAGTCGGCCCCCCGGGCACCAGCAAACTCTGACCAACCATCGAGAAAGAGCACAACACGGCTGTCGCTGAGAAGCTCGATCGGATCGCCACCGAAGCCACGTATGTAGGCAAGCACCGCAGCCCACGTTGCAAACCGCCCCATGGGCAAGAAAAGGGGTACGTGTGCACCTGTGAGCATCGCTTCCGCCATGTGCCACAAGGCGAAGGTCTTGCCCGAGCCCCTCGGAGCGATCATCAACTGGCGGGCGCGCTGACGTTCAGCTATTTCGGGGACGGTGAAGGATGTCTCCTGGTCAAGACGCACGCGACGTGGTCGGGTCCCAAACTCATTGATAGCGCTGCGTATTCGAGGCGTCGTTTCAGCGAAGAGTGGGACCAACGACGGCGGCGTCGCGCTATCGAGCAGCTGCTTCGCAATCGCGCGCAACTTGTCGTCCGAAGCGCGCCCAACGCGCCGCTGAGCGACAGAGCCGGGTAAGTCTCTACACACCAGCCAACGAAAGAAGTCGACGACGAACCGCGCGGAAATGCGGCTCGCAAATTCTCGGTATCGGTCATCCTTCTCGTTGTCAGCCCAATCCTGCACGGCCTTTGCCACCAAGACAGGAGTGCGCATCAGCTCACCAACGAGGCCGATTGCCGACCCCTCGAGATCGAGCGCGAGTACATTGCGCTGCTGGACTGCGAGTCCCAAAAACGCAGCGGGATCCTGCGTAACGACAGTCACCGTTGCTAGGGGGCCTATATGAACCGTCAGTGGCGGATCTCGAGAAGGTGTGTCCGAGAGATTCGCAAGTCGATCAGCGCGAAGGCGACCTTCAGACGTCAAGGCAAGAGAGTCCATCGCGACGAGCCCAGCCCTGCGTAGGTGGTCCAACGTCGGCTGTCGATCAGGGCACTCGGGTGGCCAGTTGAGCATGGAACCAGTATGGGAGTCGTTGGCCAGAACCAGGAGCAGCGCATCGCCCTGTTGGCCCAATGACGGTGGACGGGCCAGCGAGATTGACTTTGTCCAGTCCGATGAGCGGTCCTCGATGTACTCTTTCCACCGCGGGTCTAGGTTGTACGTCGTGACCTCATGGAGGAAACTCGGCGAGTTCCCCGGGCTGGCCACGATCTTTCCACTGTCGGCTTGATAGAGACGATCAGCAACGACGAGATCGCCCAGAAAGACCTTGTCCCGACGTCCGGCACAGACCCCGCACATTGCGAGAAATCTCGGCTCAAGTTCCTGGACCAGACGCGTTGCTGCCGTCGCAGCGGACGCTTGTCCCATCCCTTGTGCTCGAGCTACTGCGATCTGAAAGACACTGCCGTCTTCCGCGAAGAAGGCCCGATAGTCGAAACGAAAGCCACTCTGATCGCGCGTTTCAGTCCAGCTGCCCTCGGGTGACCGATCGCTGACCGACAGCACGCCATCACGCTCATCTTTGAGCGCGGTCAAGACCAGAAGATCGATGGTAGGGTAACCAGACACGCCGGATTCGTAATCGTACCTGACGCGGGATTCCTCCGCTCCGGCAAACAACATGCCGCGAGCTTCACGGCCGTGACCTGCCCTGCGTTTTTCGGCCCAACAGAGGCTTGAGAAGATGTCTCTCCAGCCCGCCTGGAGCGAAGCGCAGTCCAATCTGGCTTATGCCCGACACCCCCCAGCGAGTCTCACCAGGGCGGCGTTCGTAAGCGCCTCCGCAAAAAGTTGGCAGCTGTCGCCAGAAGCGATGGCGGGTGGGGAAACTGAGTTACCCGAACCTCTCGTTCGCGATCCTTTTCGCGAACTGCGGCGGCGCGAAGTTCGAGGAAAGTTGCCTCCTCCTCCTGGTACTCGTTTCCGACATTGGGGAGCCAGCTCAGTGGCCGAATTTCTCCCGGGATCCGTATTTTCCAAGCTCCTCGATCGCGCCAGACCGCCTCGATGACGTCCAGTGGAAGTGCAAAACGGCCCTTCTTTCCCTCAGGGAAGTCGAGCAACAGCTCGAGAGCATTTCCGAGTTCATCCACGGCGAGAACCTCGCCGATGCCCCACCACCCCCCGTTCTTCGTTCTGCCGAGAATCTTTATTCTCGAGCCTTGGCTTCCATGAAGCGCGATAACCGTGCGTCGGAATTTGGCATCGACGAACATATGAAGTTGCTCCGGTAGAATTGCTTTCGTGTGAGCGCCGCTGCGAATTGGGTACACGAACACGTCTTCGAGTTGCCTGACGAGGTCATCCTTTTTTAGCCGCACGCCGATGGGCTGACCCGCAAACGGCCACACGTTGATAGCGACGACTTTGCCGCTATCGACTTCGATCGGTACAACGTTGAAAAGCGGGGTTGGCCGGCACAGATCACGAACGGCTTCTTCATAATGTCGTTGCGTTCCACTGGCGTCTTCCAAGGTCAGCGGCAAATACTTCTTCACGAATTCCCCTGCTGCCGCTGCCCCGACAATGATTGTGCCCCCGTAGGTGTTGGCGAGCGCGGCCACGTCCTTCGCGGCCTCGAAGCGATCGGTCCCCAACGCCTTGACCTTGAAGTCGAGCGAAGTCTTCTCGTACCCAGCATCGACATTCGGCAATTGTGCGAGCCCTTCGATGGGGGAGAACATGTGCCTCTCCATCCTACCCGGTCTGTTGAACGACAGGCACCAAACGATCTCAGGATGCCTTCTTTTCGCGCTATGGTTGCGTGATCGGAATATTTACCTCTGCGCGTGCTCTCCCGATCTTTTGCAGCCATTCGGCGTCGAAGAAGAAGTTGTGCGCATCAGTTTGCACCGGCACGATCGTTCCAGAGTTCATCGCGTAGGGCCGTAGCAGTCGAAGCAATCGCGCCCGGGGAGTGCGAGAGTCTGGGTTGACGAAGACGAGCTGCCGGAGAGAAATGTTCTCCTGCAGGCCGGCAGCCAGCAAGTACTTGAAGTGAGAGTCGGTCGCGGGAACAGAGAACCCGACTACGATGATTCTTGTGGCGGTCTCGAGTGCGGCGATCGCCATCTGCCAGACTCGTTGGAGGTGCCCGGCGAACTGCTTTTGCCAAGTTGGAGGCAGAATCAACGGCACCAAGTCCTCGCGAGATCTGAGATCTTCGTAGCTCGGTCGTATGACCACCCTGTCTCCAGTGTTGTCAATTCCCCAATTCATCGAACCGTGAATCTTGAGGATGCTGAGGGCGCGTACCGGGTCGGCAGGCTGGGGATACTCGCATTCTACGTTTGCTTCACCCTCGATGCCGTACCGGTAGCCAACGTCGCCGAAGGAGTCCAAGCCCCGCTCCAGCTCCGTGTCATAGTTGAAAGTGATGACGCTGTTTCGGGCGGTTTGAGTGCCGCGAGTGAGCCTCCCGCTGATCACGCCGGCGTACCAATCATGAGAGGTGAGGTCATATCTAAAGTCCGCGACAGTTGGCGCGTGCGCCGTGGCGGTCTTCCATTTCACCGGCGTTAGCCATCCTTCTTCGGCGCCTTGATCTCGCCAGCCAACGCGGTGACGGGGACGGCTGCCCGATGTCGCTTCGCAGAACCGGAGCGTTGCGCAAATGGCCAATGGGACCGCTTCTACAAGGTCTTGCTCTGGACGCGCCGAGGCGAGGCTGAAGAGCTCCTCGATGTTATCGACGTTGACATTGACTCGGTACGCCGCGCCAGCGGCGCGTCTGCGAAAAGCCAGGACGGACTTCACCGCATCGAGTTCCCTGTGGGCTCCCGTGCTTTCTAGCCACGAGGTGCTGTCTCTCATGCGGTTTAGAAATGTCGCAAGTGTTGGCATGCTAGCGTCGACGGAGAAGCCTGCTCCGAGGATGTACACGTTGTGATCGACTTCAAATCGTGGGGATGTGTCTGACACGCACAGGAAAGCGTATCAGGTTCCTGCAGCCTGCATCCAGCGATGACGTCATTCCCACAACGTACGGTGGCAATGGCTCGTCCTCCGGGAGGAGATCCGCTCAGGACGAGGGCCACTCCTCTGGTCACCTCTCGCACGGGTACGTTACTGTGGCTTCGTGGTCCGGAAAATGAAGAAGGCAAGAAGACCCACGAAGATCCGAGCGGGAAACATCCCCAACATCGAATTATCGAGCCTCAAAAGGCGGGCTGACAGTGAGATGATCCCAATCGCGGATATCAAAGTGCCCCCGTTTGAACCGGATCCGGAATTCACACGGCGTTGGCTCGATGTGACACGAGGCACCACCGAGGCGATTTTTACACGCGTGCCAACTGAGCAGATTCTCCCGGGATTCCTGGCCTCAAATGGGGGCGGGCAATGTCGGCTCGTTCAAGACGCATTCGAGGAAGAAGCCGTGTTGGTCTTGCTGTATGCCATCCGCTGTGGTCATCGCTCGGGTGTGACGCTCTACGCGCATGGAAATGCTGGCTATCCGCCTTACGCGTGTTCGGATGACGCTGCATTGTTGACCGCTTACCGACGGTTTGGGTGCCTACAAGTTCCTGCGCTGATCATGGGCCAAGCTGCGGCGTCCGACCGTACGTGTCTCGTTTTCCGCGCAGTACAGACCCCCCGTGGGCATGAGTTCTTCTTCGAACGCGCCCTGCCGGGCAAGCCCGCATCGATCGAAATCTTACCGACAGGTGGCTCCACCACGCGGCTCGAGCAGGTGCTTGAGGCGTGCCTGGCTCGTCTTGCGACGGAGCTCGTTCGCCTCCGCGATCTTCATATTTCGGCGGAACATGCTCCGCACTACCATCACGTCTTGATGTCCAATGTGGTGCGAGCCATTCGTCTCGTAACCGCCGTACGACAATTGGTAAGTGGCAGTCTTGCCGAGGTTGCCCTAGTCGCGGCGCGCTCGCTCTACGAAATGGTGACCGCTCTGTACCTCGACTGGCTCGCGCCCGAAGCCATCGGTCCCATGTTCTCTTACGTGGCGCAAATGAACCGAACTGAATTTCGTCACGCGGTCGAAGAAGACACGCAAACTCGACGACG
>Ga0190265_10001472_pt1 | contig 15505 bp, 13 predicted proteins | sample Popmic124T_FD_133135 | JGI IMG/M metagenome (GOLD analysis project Ga0190265, IMG submission 133135) | Populus adjacent soil microbial communities from riparian zone of Indian Creek, Utah, USA - 124 T | ecosystem: Environmental > Terrestrial > Soil > Riparian zone | place: USA: Utah | collected...
CTGCTCGGTGCGCGCTATTTCGCCAATCGCATCCCGATGCAGGCCGGCACCATTGTCGCGAACCTGAATACCGACATGTTCCTGCCGCTGTTTCCGCTCAAGAGCCTGATCGTGCAGGGCCTCGAGGAATCGGACCTCGCCAACGACCTGAAGAAGGTGGCGCGTCCCCTGGCGATCGAGGTGCTGTCGGATCCGGAACCGGAACGCAACTCGTTCGTGCGCAGCGATCAGTACAGCTTCATCAAGACCGGCGTGCCGGCGCTGTCGCTGAAGGTCGGCTTCACCAGGGACTCCGCCGAGCACCAGATCGTCAGGAAGTGGCGGACCGAGCGCTATCACGCGCCGAGCGACGATTTGGATCAGCCGGTCGATCGCAAGGCCGCCGAGGATTTCGGCAAGGTCTACCTCGAGCTCGTCGCCGAAGTGGCCAACCGTCCCACCCGGCCGAAGTGGAATGACGACAGTTTCTTCAGGCGTTTCGCCAAGTGACGCTCACGCTCGCGCCTGAACTGGCGTCGATCGTCCGGCCCGGTGTGATTTGGTGGACCGGCGCCACCGTGGTCCTCCACGATCACGCCCTCGATCCACTGCTTGCGGAGGCCGAGGCCAAAGTGCGCATGTCGCCGCCCGCCGAGTCTGCGGCCGTGCGGACGATGTACAAGAGAGTCGGAATTGATCCCACCAAGACACGGCCGTCGAACGAGGCATTGCTGCGCCGCGTGCGCAAGGGCGACGCGATTCCGCGCATCAACTCCGCCGTCGATATCGTGAACTGGTGCTCGCTCGAATTCCAGTTGCCGTATGGGCTCTACGATGCGGCGAAGATTTCCGGTAGCGTGATGATGCGGCTGGGCAAGGACGGCGAGAAGTACGCCGGTATCCGCAAGGATGACGTGAATGTTGGCGGGCGGATCACCGTTGCCGACGGCAGCGGGGCCTTCGGGAATCCCACCTCCGACTCCGCCCGCACGATGGTGACGCCGGCGACCACCGAGCTGCTGGTCGTGATCTACGCGCCAAATGAGATTCCGAAGCCGCAGCTCGATCGAGTCATCAGCGCTACCGCCGAACGATTCCAGCGGATCTGCGGCGGGAATGAGACGGCGCGCGCCCTGTCATAGGGGTCCACAGATTACGCCGACTAACACGGATACGAGTTCGCCGGCGCCGGGCTTCCACCTTCGCGCGAGCGCTTCGGTGGACAAGCCGCCCGGCGCTCGGACCTGCGGCGCGTAGCGCCGCCGGCGAACTGGTGTCGTGTTCGGGCTCGCGCCGCTGAATCCGTGAAATCTGTGTAATCCGTGGACAACGATCTCAGTGTCTCTGTGTCTCTGCGGCCGTCTTCGCGTTTTTCAGGCGCCGGTTGAAGAAGTCGGCCGTCGCCTTGTAGCCGCGAACCCAGTTCTGGTGCCGCAGGAAGTCGTGGACCTCGTCTGGCAGTACGAGCTGCTCGACTTCGACTTTGCGTTTCCGTAGCTCGACGATCAAGTTGATCGACTCGATGAACGACACGTTGCGGTCGTCGTCGCCATGGATCAACAGCACCGGCGACTTCCACGTATCGACGGTCGAGAGCGGTGAGGCGCCGAAGGCGCGTCGCGAAAACTCCGGATCGTCGTGAACGCTGTAGTCCGGCACGAAGGTGCGGATGCCCTGGTTCCAGTCGTGCACACCGTGGAAGTCCACGCCGGCGGCGAACAAGTCGGACGCGCGTGACAGGCCCATGGCGGTGAGGTAGCCGCCGTACGAGCCGCCCCACAGGCCGATGCGGCTGGGATCGACATCAGGCCGGCCCTTCAAATACAGGCCGGCGCCCATCACGTCGTTGAACTCCGCGCCGCCCGACGCGCCGTAATTCAGGGCCTCGCGGAACTCGAGGCCATAGCCGATGCCGCTGCGGTAGTTCACCGACAGCACGATGTAGCCCTGGCTCGCCAGCCACTGATTCATCGCGTAGGCGTTGCGGTAGTAGTAGTTGTAGTGCCACGTGGTCAGCATCTGCCGGCGCGAACCGCCGTGGAAGAAAATCAGCGCCGGACGCCGCTCGCCGGGTGTCATGTCGCGCGGCATGAAGAGCTGCGTGGGGATCGGCATGCCGTCGGTGGCGGTGATCGTCACGGCCTGCGGTGTGACGAGCCGCGACGGATCGAAACCGGCGGGCAGCATGTTCTCGAGCAGCGAATGCGCGTTGCCGTCCGGCCAGATCACCATCACATGTGGCGGCATCAGGGCGTCGGCGTGGAGCACCGCGGTATGGCCGTCGCTGGTGATCACCGGCTGCCATTCGCTGCCGTTCGATTTCATGGCGTTGCGTGCCGGCCGCGACGATCCATCCACGGGCACCGTCCACACGTGCCGCCGATCGATGTCGTCCTGGTTGGAGTTGTAAATCATTCGCGATCGGTCCGGCACGATGTTCACGTACTCGACCTCGAAGTGACCCGGGGTCAGCAGCGTTGCGGTGCCGCCTTTGGCCGGTACCGAATAGAGCAAGCGCCAGCCGCTTTTTTCCCACGGGAACACGAGACGATCGCCGGCCGCCCAATACAGCTGGTGGTCGGACACCACGCCTTGAAAGGCGCTGCCGTACCCGGCGTCGGCCTTCCACACCTGCCGCGCCTCGCCGGTTGTCACGTCGGCGACGCGCAACGACCACGGCTCGTCCACCTGGCGCCGCGGCGAGAACATGGCCGCGCGGGCCGCGGCGCCCTGGCGAATCCACGCGATCTTCGTGCCGTCGGGCGACCAGGCGGCGTTGCCGTCGCGATCGAGCGATGGATCGACGTAGCGCAGCTCCTTCGACGCCAGCGTGAACACCCCGATATAGCTGTGCGTGCCGCGGCCGCTCGTGAACGCGAGCATGGTGCCGTCCGGCGACCACGCCAGGCCCGAGGCGCCGCCGCGGGCGTTGACGAGGCGAGCCGGCGCTTCGGCGGAGCCGAGATCGCCGCTCCAGATCTGTCCGCGCGAGACCCAGGCCACCCGTTGGCCGCGCGGTGACGGCACCGGTCCGTTCCCGATGCCGAGCCGCTTCGGCGCCCCGCCGTCGATGCCAACCGCGAACACCGCCTGCTCTGTGCCGTCCTGCAGCTGGGCGGGATTGGGGTTCTCACCCTGCCGGTTCGCGCTGTCGCCACGCACGTAGACGATGGTCTTGCCGTCGCTCGTCCAGTTCAGATCCGTGATCCACAACCCATCGTCACCCTGGTAAGTCGTGACGGCGCGCCACTTGTGATCGCTGCGGCCAGCGAACGGGCCGGTGCCGGGCGCGGGGTCGGCGACCAGGATGTTGTGCACGCCGCTGTGGCTCGACACCCACGCAATGCGCCCGCCCGCCGGCGCCGCCACGAGATCGGTGGGGAAGGGCGTGGCCATCAGCGTATCGATGCTGAGGGGCCCCGGTTGCTGCGCTGATGGCGCAACAGCGATCAGGACGGCGGCAACGATCGTGATCAGAACGCGCGGCATGCTAGTACCTCTGGTAGGTGCCCTTGATGGGCACCTGATTGACACCTGGCTTGCTGAAATCGCAAATGCCGGTTGGGAACACGGCCGTCATTTTCGTCTGCTGCGCCTCGGTGAACGAGACCTTGTATTCGGAGAAGTTCACCGGCTCGAGCTGGCACTTCATCACGTCGTTGGCGAGCGGAGCGCCGGCCACGAGACGCGGCTCGCCGTGAACCGGGTAGAGGGTGTTGCACTTGTTCTGCGCGGTGAAGCTCGCCGGCTCGACGATTCTGGCACCCGATGGATCCCAGCACGTGTCCACGGCCTCGGCCGGCTTGTGCTTGACGACCTTGTCGATTGACAGCGGCGCCGGATCCGCCGTCATTGCGTCAAGCCACGCGTTCATCGTGTCGAGGCTCGCACCGACCGGCGCGGCGTTGGAAGCAATCCAGATCACGGTGTTGTCCGAGCGCCCGTTGGCGCGCTCCAAACGCGCGCGCACCACGAAGTCGCGCTGGCGATCGTGGATGTCGCCGCGGCTGTCCAGGTAGGGACGGGACATCAGGATCGGCACGTTGCCGAGTGCCGCGTTGTACGACGCCGTGAGTCCGCTCTCGTACATCCCCTTCAGCGCAATCGGATCGCCTTCGGTGCGCTCGGCCACGACCTTGCCATCGATGTCGGTGCCGCCGACCTTCTCGTTCACCTCGAGGAATTCGTCGACGGTGATGGCGCCGCTGTTGAGTGCGGCCAGGCCGTATTGAAGGCCGACGTTGTCGGTGGGGCGCCGTGCCCATCCCGTTTGCGGATCGCGGCCGTAGAAGGTCGCGCGGATGTCCTGCGTGGTGCAGCGCGCGCCTTTCGGGTTGGTCACCGGATCGAAGATCAGCGTCTTGTCCGCCAGCGCGCAGCCGCCGGCATTGGTCGGCACGCCGAGCCGCCCATACGCCGCATTCCATGCCCTGGCCGTGCCCGGCGTGAAGCCTTCGACGGCGGTGATTTTCTCCTGCGTCCACACGGCCTTGTCGAGCTTCGGCCACAGGTTGGTCAGCAGGATGCTGTCGATGGTGTGCAGGCTGGAATCGGGGAAGGTGAGGCTCGGCATCAGGCCGTCGAGCAGCCCGGGATACATCTGTGTGATCACCAGCTGCTGGATTGCGCCGCCGGATCCGCCGCTGCCGATGAAGAACTTCGGCACGCCGTAGCGCTCGATGATGTATTCCTTGATCATCATCAGCGTTTCGCCCTGCAGCACGCCGTTGCCGCGGCGGCCGTTGACGAGCTCCGACGAAATCAGGAACCCGAAGCCTTTCGACAACGCCTGGTGATTCAACACACCGCCGCCGGGTGGCGGGGCCATCACGCCCTGGATGTACTGCGTGCCCGAACTGCCGCCGAACGACACCACGACCTTCCGGTTCCAGCCGTCGGGGGCCTCGAGCATGGCGAACTGATAGATCGCGCGGTTGATCGTTCCCGAGTCGACGCGAACGATGTACGGAACGGTCTTGCCGTCGGTGGTAGTGGTGGTGACGAGATCGGCGGGATGAGGGCCGGCCCGATCCGCTAGCATCTTGAACGTGTTGCCGGACGATCGATAGAGATGCCAGGTCTTGCGCGGCGCCGAGCAGTTCGCGTCGAGCGCGGGCCCGAGCCCCGAGGCTGCGGTGCTGCATTCGTAGGGTGTGAGATGCGGACCCGACAGGATTGGCCCGGTGATCGGATGGTTGGCAATGGTGAGCCTGGCCTCGGCCCTGGGCGACGCGGTGGTGGCAAGGAGCGTATTCGAACCGAGCTTCATGCCTTCGATCGTTCCGCGGTAGCTGCCCGTTCCGTGATCGTGTGCAAGAGCGGTGGTCACGTCCTTGCCGTTCAGCGTGAGCGTGACCTGCGTGAGGCGCGTACCGGCCGTGCCTCTCACTTCGACGAGCGCGTCACCGCCGCTCACGAGATCGGCACGCGACGACAGCGTGCGAATCTCGAGCGGCGAGCGCGACTGCGAGAAGCCCGGCTCGTGATCGACGACAGCGACGGCAGCGATCGCGATCGCCATGGCAGACGCGCGCAAGATCATCTCCTGCTCCTTGAAAGACGATGTGAAGGGCTGCAGTTTACCATCCGGATTCCACCAGGCTACGGCTGTGCTTCGTCACCTGCGGCCGCGCTGGACGCAATACGGCCGCGCTTCAAGCACAGCAGCAACAGCGGGTGATAGCTCGCGGAACTGTAATGGTGATATGTTCGACAAGATCGTTGGAATGCGCCAGACCCCCCCTGTGCGTCGTTCGCGAGCCGTGATGGCTGCCCATCACGCGATTCGTGATCCGTTAAACACCGCACCGCGGTCCCCAGGTGTTTTCCGCCATCCCGCTCAAGTGAATACCCGATTCCAAGTAATCCTCCAACCTCGCAGACTATCAAGTCGGGAGACCGAACATGAGAGCCTCCGTTGACTCCCCCGTCATGAAGGAGACACCGTCAATGCCACACACGACCGCGATGCCTCCGCCACTGGTGCAGGCAAGCCCCGAGACTGCCACCGCGTTGTTGCGCGAGCTGGTGTCGATCTTGCGCGAGAGCCGGACCGAGCTTCGCGAAGAGTGGGCGAGACGCATCACCGAATCGCGACTGCTGATGGCGATGACGCGAGAAGAAATTTTCGCGGAAGCCACGACCGTATACGACAACTACGTGGCCGTGCTCGAGACCGGTAGCGTCGAGGCGCTCCAGGCCTACGCCCGCGACCTGTCCGAACGCATCATTCCCCGCGGCGTCGAGACGCAGGAAGTGCTCGGCGTCGTGCTGCTGCTGCGCGACGTGCTCGCGCGCTCGCTGTTCAAGAAGTACCAGCTGGATTTCGATCTGCTCAACCGCGTCCTCGACGCGTACGAGCCGGCCGCCAATCGCATTGCCAACACCGTGGCGGTCGGCTTCGTCCAGGAGCGCGAGCGCATCATCCGCCAGCAGCAGGAAGCGATTCGAGAACTGTCGACGCCGGTGCTCCGCGTCCGCGAGCGCCTGCTGATCCTGCCGATCATCGGCTTGATCGATCCGCAGCGCGCCCGGCAGCTCACCGAGCAGCTGCTGCGCGGTATTCGCGAGAACCGCGGCAAGGTCGCGGTCATGGACATCACCGGCGTGCCCTCGATCGACTCGGCGATCGCGAACCGCCTGGTGCAGACGGTCGAGGCCGCCCGCCTGCTCGGCGCCACCGTCATCGTCACCGGCCTGTCGCCGGAAATCGCCCAGACGCTGGTGACCATCGGCGTCGACCTCAGCAAGATGAACACGGTCGGCGACCTGCAGGGCGGCATCGAGCTTGCCGAGCGCGTGCTCGGTTACAAGGTTATTCCCGTCGAGGAAGTCGCGGCGCGCACCCACTAGCGCCGGCACGGCCGCGAGGCGACGCTGGTGCCTCCCACGGGCACCAGCGCTCCCTGACCTGCCGCGCCGCCCGCCTGGACACTGGAACAAGGACCGCATGGCCGTTCCAATTCTGAAGCAGCGCCACCACTTGATCGCGAGCATTCAATCGGCGCTCAGCGACCAGGATCTGCTCGGGCTGCGCGATGATCTCGCCCGCCTGGTGGGCCAGCATCGGGCGCTTGGCGTGATCATCGACGTGACCGCGCTCGACGTCCTCGATTCCTTCGCCACGCGCACGCTGCGGGCCATCGCCTACATGACCAAGCTGCGCGGCGCCGAGACGGTGATCGTCGGAATTCAGCCCGACGTGGCGACGGCGATGGTGCAGCTGGGCCTCACTCTCGAGGACGTGTTGACGGCCCTCGATCTCGAGGAAGGCCTGGCACTCCTGGATCAGCGTCTCGAGGAGCGCCATGGCAGTCAGTAGGGACAGCCAGGTGCACGTGCGGATCCAGAATTCCGCCGACATCGTGGCGGCGCGCCAGCAAGGCCGGGCGCTGGCCGCGATTGCGGGTTTTTCCCACAGCAACCTCACGATCATCGCCACCGCCATCTCCGAGGTGGCCCGAAACATTGTCGAGTACGCGAAGGAAGGCGAAATCATCATCACCCTCATCGACGACGCCAGCAAGAAGGGTGTGGAGATCGTCGCGTCCGATCAGGGGCCCGGCATTCCCGACGTCGGGACGGTGATGCGCGACGGGTTTTCAACGGGGAAAGGCCTTGGCATCGGCCTGCCGGGCGCGCGCAGGTTGATGGACGAATTCGCGATTTCGTCCGTGGTCGGGACGGGAACGATCGTGACCATGAAGAAGTGGGTCGCATGACGGGTCGAACGGTGGAGACCTCGGGCGAGGTCCTCTCGTGGGCCGTTGCCGAAGCCGCGTTCCCGAACGAACCGGAATCGGGCGATCGCTACGTGGTCCAGCCCGTGGCCCACGGCGTGCTGATTGCCGCGGTGGACGGGATGGGGCACGGCACTGAAGCGGCCGCGGCGGCGCGGATCGCCGCCGCTACCCTGGAGGCGCACGCCTTCGAATCGCCGGTGGCCCTGATGCTGCGCTGTCACGACGCGCTCAAAGGGACGCGAGGCGCGGTGATGACCCTCGTTTTCGTGCATCGGCGCGATCAAACGCTGACGTGGATCGGGGTGGGCAACGTCGAAGCCGTGCTGTTCCACGATGGCGGCGAAGCAGCCATCAGTCCCGACTGGGCGCTGCTTCGCAATGGGGTGATCGGGTACCGGCTTCCCGCGCTGCGCGCCGAGCAACTGCTCTTGAGGCCGCGAGACACGCTGGTCCTCGTCACTGATGGCATCGACGCCAATTTCGGCGACGGGCTCAACCTCAACGACGATCCGCAGGTCATCGCCGACGGGATACTCGCCAGGCACCATCCCGGCAACGATGATGCGCTGGTGCTGGTGGTGCGCTACCTGGGAGGCGACCTGTGAGCGCGCGCCGGCGGGAGCTCGCGTCGCACTACGAGGTGGCGCTTCAGCACTACCTCCTGGAACCTGAAGAGCCCGCCCTCGCGCGCGCGCACGAACTCGGACGCCAGGCGCTCACCGAGGGCCTGGGTGTGCTCGACATGGCGACGCTGCATTCGGATGCGCTCGCAACCGCCTTGAAGCAACCGCTCGGCGATGGCGAACAGAAGCAGGTGCTGGAAGCGCTTGAAAAATTCTTCCTCGAGACCCTGTCGCCCTTCGAGATGGCGCATCGCGGGTTTTGGGAAGCCAACATCGTGCTGCACCGTCTGAACGATGTGCTCGAGGCGCAGGCCAAGCGGATTGCCGGCCAGCTCCACGACGACTCGGCACAGTTGCTGGCGTCGGTGCATTTTGCCCTTGCCGAAGTCGCGAGGCAGCTGCCTGACGAGCGGGCGAAGGAGATCCAGGCCGCCCGCGGCTTGCTGCACCAGATCGAGCAACGCTTGCGCACGCTTGCGCACGAGCTGCGGCCGCCGATTCTCGACGACCTGGGCCTGGGCCCGGCGCTCGAATTCCTCGCCGAGACCGTGTCGAAGCGTTGGGGCCTTCCCGTCGGCGTGCACGTGACGCTCGATCGGCCCCTGCCGGCCACGGTGGAAGCCACCCTGTATCGCATCGCGCGCGAATCGCTCACCAACGTCGCCAGGCATGCCAAGGCCACGCGCGCGGACGTCCGCGTGACGCGGGCCGCGCATCACGTGTCGTGCTCGATTTGTGATGACGGTGTCGGCGCCGATGTGGCGGCCCTGGCGCCGGGGAGTGGCGGGCGGGGCATGGGCCTGGTCGAGATTCAGGAACGGGTGACGGCACTGGGCGGCGTGCTCCGGCTGGGCGCCAATGTCCCGCGCGGAACCGACTTGACGGTTGAGATTCCCCTGGAGAGTTGATGGTGATGTGCCGGACCAAGGTCACCGTGGTGTTGGGAGACGATCATCCGTTTATCCGCCAGGGCGTGCGCCGGCTGCTCGAACGCGAGGAGTTCGAGATCGTCGGCGAGGGGTCGGACGGGCTCGAGGTCGTGGCCCTCGCCGACCACTTCCATCCTGATGTGATCCTCCTCGACATCTCCATGCCGACGCTCAACGGCATCGGTGCCGTCCGAGAGTTGACGCGCGTGTCACCGGTGTCGAAGGTGATCGTGCTGACCATGCACACCGAGGAGCATTACATTCTCGAAGCGCTGCGCGCCGGTGTGAAGGGGTGTGTGTCCAAGACGCAGGCACCCGAGCACCTGCTCCAGGCGATTCGCGAAGTCTGCCGAGGTGGGATCTATCTGAGTCCCAGCGTGTCCGGCGTTGTCGTCCAGGGGTATCTGTCGAAGAGCGAAAAACCCTTTGACCCGCTCACCGACCGCGAGCGGCAGGTGATGCAGTTGATTGCCGAAGGCAAGACGACCAAAGAGGTCGCGGTGATCCTGGGCGTGTCGGTGAAGACCGCCGAATCGCACCGCAGTTCCCTGATGGCCAAACTCGACATTCACTCCACGGCCGAGGTCGTCCGGTATGCCATCCGCCGGGGGCTCGTCGAACCCTGACCTCGTCCCCGTTCCTCGTCCCCCCGGCCTCAAGATTTTTCCCTGCAAAAACGGAGGGTTTACCCGATACGGTCGACACACGGCTGTCGTATGCTGTGACTTGTTCCCCCCAAGAACAGCGAGCTCATCGTGAGCGCACAGCGACTTTTGTTTTCCCGGCGGTATCGGGCCGCACTGCTTGATTACCTGCTCGGCAACGGCGAAACCGGGTTGTCTAACGCGTACGACCTCGGCAGGAGTGCGATCGACGAGGATCTCGGGCTGCTGCAGATCCTGCGGGCGCACCAGCGGGCCGTGAATGCCGTACTGGAGTCCACGCAAAACGCGCCCGACAGTCTCAAACGGTTGAAGGCCGCTGAGGACTTTCTGATGGAGACGCTGTCGCCGTTCGAGATGACCTATCGCGGCTACGTCGCGCTGCTCGATCGCGACCACGCCAAGGCAGCCGAGGGCCAGACCGATCGCCGAAAGGTTCGCCGGCGCGCGCAGTAGCCGGCCGCGTCCTCCCGCCAGTCCGTGACTTGCCGGTGCGTCGCACCGAGATTTCCCCCGCTCAACTCAGGGGTTCACCTGATGCCTCGCTTACTGCCGGATCCTACGATGGCGCAGTTGTGCCGCTCTGCTTGGCCGAAAGGCTCGCCCCCGACTCGCACCAGCTGATCCATGTGGTCATCGCCGACGGCCGTCCGATCTTCCGCGATGGCCTGCGCCGATTGCTGCAGACCGAGCCGTACCTCCGGATCGTGGGCGAGACCGCGCCCGGCTGCGATGCCGTGACCCTGGTGCGCGATCTCCGGCCAGACATTCTGCTCGTGGATTTCGAACCCCACACGACGTTCGAGACGCTGAAGACCCTCGCCGAATCAGGCCAGGCCGTGCGCACGATCATCCTCGCGGAGTACGTCGACGGCGCCGATCTCACGAAAGCCCTGGAGCTCGGCGCGCGTGGACTGGTGCTCAGGGATTCGGCCGCCGACGTGCTGTTCAAGAGCATCCACTCGGTGTTGTCGGGTCAGTACTGGATCGCCACCGACTCCGTCGGCGATGCGCCTGCCGGCTTGCGCAAACTTGAAGCGGAACTTCGGCGCCGGCGAGTATTCGGGTTGACGCCTCGTGAGGTCGAAATTGTGCGGATGGTGGTCGGCGGATTCACCAACAAGGAGATCGGCGAGAAGCTGGCAATCGGCGAGAACACGGTCAAGTCGCACCTGACGCACGTCTTCAACAAGGTCGGGGCCTCGAGCCGGGTCGAGCTCGCGCTCTTCGCCAAGCATCACCGCCTCCTCGATAGCGTGTAGTCATGCGGCGCGATCCTTGCTTGGGACGCCGTGCTCACCGCACTGTGAGCAGAAAAGTGGCTTGATGACTGTCGTGCCCCCGAACTCCCACCCGGGGAAGGCAACACGGGTGGTACTTGCGGACAACCATTCCATCTTCCGGGCAAGCCTGCGCCAATTGCTCTCTGTTCCGCCCACGACCATCAAGGAGGTGTACTCCGTCGATGTCGGGACGGGATTTCAGGTCGTCGGCGAAGCCGGCACCGGTGAAGAGACCGTCCGCATTGTCGAATCGGTCGAACCTGATCTCCTGCTGCTCGATCCTTTCATGCCGCGGATGTCGGGCCTCGAGGCGCTGGGGGAGCTGCAGTGCCACAACGAACGCATGCGCACGGTCCTGCTCGCGGCCGCGGTCGACAAGCCGCAGCTCCTCACCGCGGTCCAACTTGGCGTGCGCGGCGTCATCCTGAAAGACTCGACCACCGAGGTGCTCTTCGAAGCGATCGTCTCCGTGCTGGCGGGCCAGTACTTCCTCGGCCGGGCGCTCATCAGCGACTTCATCGAGACGGTGCGGCCGCTGATCGATTCGTCGCGGGCGCAGGGCGGGAAGCTGGCGTTCGGGCTCACGCCCCGCGAGCGCGAGGTGCTCACGCTGGTCGCCGCAGGGTGCGCGAACAAGGAAATCGCGCGGCAGTGCGCGGTCAGCGAAGAAACGATCAAGCACCATTTGACCCGGATCTTCGACAAGGTCGGCGCCTCGAATCGCACCGAGCTCGCCATGCTCGCCGCGCGCCATGGTCTCGACACGAACACCAAGCGTGGCCCTGCGCCCGACCGGGTTACGGGCCCTCCTCCGATGGTGGTACGACCGCCCGTCACCTTCGGGTGATTGGCCGCCATGCCCGACTCGGCGCACGCTACAGGAACTTGGGCTCTCCCCCGATGCCAAAGAATCGCCGTCGCCTAACGATCGTCCGAGCGTCAGCAGTCCTCCTGATGCTGCTGGCATTTGGTGCGCCGCTCGGCGCACAGTGGCCCTTTGGGCCACCCCCGCCGCCGCCGCCGCCACCAGCATGGCTGCTGGCGAAGGTGGATCCCCTGCTGCTCGAACAGCTGGAGAATCTCACGGGGCAGTCGTACGTGATCGTGCGGGCGCAGAACGCCGGCGTGGTCGGCTTCGTGTCCACGCTGGTCAACGTACTCGGGGGTACGCTGGGCCGCCCGTTGCCCATCCTCACGGCTCGCGCCGCCCGCCTGCCCAACGCGGCGGTGCTGCTGCTGGCCGCCACTCCGCTGGTCCAGCGCATCGCCCTTGATCGCCTCATGTTTGGATCCACCGAGCGCACGAGCGCGACGGTGGGCGCCGACGTCGTCCGGCAGCAACTCGGCTACGACGGCGAGGGCATCGGCGTCGCGGTGATCGATTCGGGTGTTACCGCCTGGCACAACGATCTCGCCGACCCGAATGCGCCCACGACGCAGCGGGTCGATCAGTTCGTGGACTTCGTCGGCGGCCAAACGCAGCCGTACGACGACTACGGGCACGGCACGCACGTCGCCGGCATCATCGCCGGCAACGGCGCCGACTCCAATGGCGCGCGCACCGGCATCGCTCCCAAGGCGCGACTGGTGGTGCTCAAGGTGCTGGACGAGGACGGCCGCGGACGCATCAGCGACGTGATCGCGGCGATCGACTACGCCGTCGCTCACAAAAGCGAATTCAACATCCGTGTCCTCAATCTGTCGATCGGCGCGGGCGTCTACGAGTCGTACAACACCGATCTCCTCACGCTGGCCGCCAAGCGCGCAGTCGAGGAAGGCCTCGTGGTGGTTGCGGCCGCCGGCAATCACGGCCGCAACGACGAGGGCGTCTCCCAGCACGGGGCGATCTCGGCGCCGGGGAATGCGCCGTGGGTGATCACGGTCGGCGCCGCGAGCCACATGGGCACCGCCAGCCGCACGGACGACACCATCGCGGCCTTCAGCTCACGCGGTCCGACCGCGTACGATCACGCCGCGAAGCCCGACCTGGCGGCGCCGGGTGTGGGCATCTACTCCCTCAGCAGTCCGGGCAGCACGATGTACGACAGGTGGGAGCAATACCTGCTCCCGGGCGCCGAAACCGCGCCGCACCTGCCGTATCTCAGCTTGAGCGGTACCAGCCAGGCCGCCCCGGTCGTGGCCGGCACGGTGGCGCTGATGCTGCAGGCCAACCCGTCGCTGACGCCGAACGCGGTCAAGGCGATCCTGCAATACACCGCGGAAATGTACGACGGCCATTCCTATCTGGCACAGGGCGCCGGCTTTCTCAACGCGCGCGGCGCGGTTGACCTGGCCCTCGCCTTCAACACCGCGCCCGCGGCGCGCGTGCCGTCCCCTCCTGAATGGAGCGGCCAGATCATCTGGGGCAACCACCAGGTGCAGGGCGGCGATCTGATCTCAACGGCCAACGCGTGGGGCACCAGTGTCGCGTGGGGCGCGGCGACGGATGCCGATGACGAGCTCGTGACATGGGGTGAGTCGTGTTCGGGGACCGAGTGCGGAGTCGGCGGCACCGGGTGGAGCAGCTGGGGTGCGAGCTGTTCGGGGACCAACTGCGACGCCATCGTCTGGGGCTCCGGGCAGTCGGTGAACATCGTCTGGGGCGACAGCTGTGACGGCGAGGACTGCCAAACGCTGTGGGCCACGAGCGACGACGACATCGTCGTGTGGGGCAACAGCGACGGCGACATCGTCGTGTGGGGCAACAGCGACGACGACATCGTGGTGTGGGGCAACAGCGACGACGACATCGTCGTCTGGGGCAACAGCGGGGATGATCCGGCCACCACGCCCGTGATCTGGCCGGAGTAGCACGCCCATGTTCGCCTGGCTTCATCCGGGACGGTTCGCGCGGCGAGGGGTCGAGGGCCCAGGCACGGCCGCGCCCTCACTGATTACCGAACAACGGGCGGCCTGGGCCGCCCTCCCGCGTGTTGCGCAGGTCTACACCGCGGGCGTGATCGGCGCGGGCGCGTACGTGCTGGTGGCGTGGTTCCCTCTCACCTATCCCCGTCCGTTCGCGTTTGCGGCGCTGCTCGTGGTCGCCTGCCTGACGGCGATCTGGAAGGTCAAGCTGGTTCTGTCAGCCAAGAACGAGTCGACCCTCTCGGTGGCGTACGCGTCGGTGCTGATGGCTCTCATCATGCTGGGACCGCAAGCCGCAATGGTGATGGCCGTTGCCGCCGCCTGGACGCAGTGCACGTTCCGGGTCCAGCGCCGCTATCCGGCACACTGCACGATGTTCAGCATGGCCGCCGAAGCGATCGCCGTCCAGGCCACCGGCGTGGCCTACGTGTGGCTCGGCGGGCCGACGGCGCCGCTGTCGTTCGCCAACCTGCCGCAGCCGCTCGTCGGCGCGATCGCGGCGCATTTTCTCGTCAACACCGGCCTGATCGCCGGCGCCATTGCGATCTCCGCGCGCCAGCCGCTGTGGAAGGTCTGGCACGACAACTTTCTCTGGACCGGTCCCGGGTTCATGGTGGCCGGCGTCGCCGGCGCCGGCGCCGCGGTCGTGATTGGGCGCGGCCAGCTTGCCGCGGCCATCCTGATGCTGGCCCCGGTTTACCTGACGTATCGGACCTACCGCGTCTTCCTGGGACGTCTTGCCGATCAGAAGCGGCACGTCGAAGAAACCGAAGCGCTCCACCGCGAAGCGATCGAGGCGCTCGCCCAGGCCAGGCGTGCCGAGCGCGCGCTCGCCGACGAAAAGGAGCGCCTCAGCGTGACGCTTCGCAGCATTGGCGACGGTGTCATCGCCACGGATCTGCAGGGGCGCGTGCAGTTGGTCAACCACGCGGCCGAACGGCTCACGGGCTGGACGCAGGACGAGGCCATCGGGCTGCCGATCGCGCACGTGTTCCAAAGCCTGGATCACGACACCCGGGAGGTCTGCAATCCCCTGGAGGACTTCAGCCGCGATCCCAGCCGCCCCGGCGCCGCGCGCTTCACGATGCTGGCGGCGCGCGATCGCTCGGAGCGTCCCATCGAAGAGATCGCGGCGCCGCTACAGGATGCGACCGGGCGGACCATTGGGATGGTCCTGGCCTTCCGCGATATCAGCGATGCGCTCCGGATGCAGGCGGAGCGCGCGCGGGCCGACAAGCTCGCGTCGCTGGGTCTGCTCGCCGGCGGCATCGCGCACGACTTCAACAACATTCTCATGGCCGTCATGGGCAACGTCTCGATGGCGCGGGCGACGCTGCCGAGCACCGGTGACGCCGTGACGGCGCTGGCCCAAGCCGAACAGGCGTGCGTTCGGGCGCGGCACCTCACGTGGAATCTGCTGAC
>Ga0190265_10001473_pt1 | contig 15490 bp, 18 predicted proteins | sample Popmic124T_FD_133135 | JGI IMG/M metagenome (GOLD analysis project Ga0190265, IMG submission 133135) | Populus adjacent soil microbial communities from riparian zone of Indian Creek, Utah, USA - 124 T | ecosystem: Environmental > Terrestrial > Soil > Riparian zone | place: USA: Utah | collected...
CAGTGCTGCGCGTCGCGCGGTCTCATCGTGAGGCGTGCGGTCCATGTCTCAGTCCGGCGCGCCGGCGATCATGAAGAAGACGACGGAGAGGACTGCAAGGGAGGCAACGACCACGGCAACGGTGGCCATCCACGTGCCCTTCTCCCCCGCGAGCCGGGAACGGGCCTGCAGGCCGAGGACGATCGCGGCGATGCCCACGGCCGTTCCGGCCAAGCCGGCCGCTCCCGAGAGGTCCCACGTGATCGTGACTCCCGGGACCGAGAGCAGCGCGAGCGCGAGGGCGAGTCGAGGCCGCGGCGGAGCGCTCGGGGCGACGTCTACTGCGGGTCGTGCGGCGTGCGTGGACATGCTGCCTCCTGTTGGTTGGCTTTCGTACTGCCAACCTAGGCTCGGCCGCGCCGCCTCACATCGGGGCAGGCACTCGTTCTCGCTAAGCGCCAGTACCTAGGTTTGCGCAGCGGTGAGGTGGGCGAGCACGGCCAGCACTCGCCGGTGGGCCTCGCCGCTCTCGGGAATCGAGAGCTTCATCAGCACGCTGCGCACATGCGCCTCGACGGTGCGCTCGCTCAGGACGAGGCGGTTCGCGATGCCCGCGTTGGTGAGCCCCTCGGCCATCAGCTCGAGCACCTCGCGCTCGCGTGCGGAGAGTGCCGCGAGCGGGTCGTCCGCCGCGCTTCCCGGCGATACGAGGCTCGCGACGACCTGAGGATCGAGCGCTGAGCCGCCCTCGGCCACGCGCTCCGCCGCCGCAAGGAACGCCCCCACGTCGAGCACCCGGTTCTTGAGCAGGTAGCCGAAGCCGCCCTGGCTCACGAGCTCGACCGCGTGGGCGGTCTCGATGTGCTGGGAGAGGACGAGCACCCCGAGCTCCGGGTGCTGCTCCTTGATCTGCTTCGCGGCGCGCGCGCCCTCGTCCGTGAACGTGGGCGGCATGCGCACGTCGAGGACCACGAGATCGGGCCGGTGCCCGGCGACCGCGGCGGGCAGGTGCTCGGCGTCCCCGAGCGACGCGACCACCTCATGCCCGCCGTCCTCGAACAGCCGCACCAGGCCCTCCCGCAGGAGCACCTGATCCTCCGCGATCACTACTCGCACGGCAGCTCCACGGTGAGGACGGTGCCGCGGTCGGGCTCGCTCTCGATCGCGAGCGAGCCCCCGTGAGCCGCCGCCCGGTCAGCAAGTCCTCGCAGCCCACTACCCCCGTTCGGTGCGGCGCCACCGATCCCGTCGTCGGTAATCGAGATGGCGAGCTTTCCGTTCAAAAGCTCGGCGCTCACGGTGACCTGGCGGGCCTCCGAATGCTTGACGGCATTGGTCAGCCCCTCGCTCGCGATGAAGTACGCCGCGGCCTCGAGCTCCTGCGGAAAGCGCTCTCCGTTCGCGTTGACCTGGACCGGAAGCGGGGCGCGGGCGGCGAGCTCCCTGAGGGCGGGGGTGAGTCCCGCGTCGAGCTGCGCCGGCCGGACTCCCCGTGCGAGCTCCTGGAGCTCCCCGGCCGCGACGTCGATCTCCCTCACGGCACCGTCGATCGACTCGCCCGCCTTCTCAGGCGAGTCGCCCAGCTCGTGCTGTGCGTGGCGCAGTGCCAGGCCGATCGAGATCAGCCGCTGCTGGGCCCCGTCGTGCAGGTCGCGCTCGAGCCGTCGCCGTTCCTCATAGCCGGCGGACACGATTCGTGCGCGCGAGGCCTCCACCGCGTGGAGCTGGCGGCGCAGCTCCACGCGGAGCCTTGCGATCTCGATCGCGAGGCCCGCCGTCTCCACGACCTCCTCGAGCAATCCCGGCCGCCCCTCGTCGACAGGGCTGTGAAGCACTATCCCAAGCGGAAGCCCAGCGCGTGTGATCGGCGTTCGCACGCGACTGTCCTCCGCCTGGTCGTCGGCGGGGCGGCCACGCGCATCGACATAGAGCTCGCTCTCGGGCAGGAAGAAGCGCAGCTCGAGCCGGGGGTCGGACAGCACCTCGCGGAGCAGTGGCTCGACCGCCTCGGGCGCGGCGCGTCCGGCGCGCAGGTCCTCGAGGAAGCGCACGATCCGCGTTCGCGCGTCATAGCGAGCGCGGCTGAAGCGGCGGTCGACCGCGTCCTGCACCCGCCCGCGCAGCGGCCGGAATGCGACCGCCACGAGCAGCGTCGCCACGGCCGTCGGCCAGGCCGAGCCGCTGCCGAGACCGGTGCCGAGCACCAGCGTGATGCCCGCATACGCGCCCGCGAGCATCAGCGTGAGCACGCCGTAGACGAGCGTGCGGTTGATGACCCGGTCTATCTCGTAGAGGCGGTAGCGAAGAACCGCTACGCCGACCGACGTCGGGATGGCCCCGAGCATGAAGAAGAAGAGGGCGGTGAAGATGTCCCCGTCGTCGCCGCTGCCGGTCGCGAGCGCCCCCGTCAAGCAGACGAGCAGCGTCGCCGGAACCAGCACGGCGGTGTACGCCAGCCACTTGAGCTGCAGGCGCTCGATTCCGGAGGCGCTGCGGAAGCGCACTCGCACGGCCTGGACCCCTGCGACCAGGCCGCCGAGCATGCCGAGGAACGCGAGCGGCCAGAGCCACCCGAACACCCCGGGGAGCATTGGCAGCGGCTTGTCCACGTGCTCGTAGGGCGCCTCGAAGGGCTCGCTGTCGAAGAAGCTCAGGACGAGAAAGGCCGCCAAGGACGCGGTGGCGGCCAACGCAACGCGCCGCCACCTCGGCGAGGGCAGGCGGCCGTCGGGAAAGACGAACGCGATCGCGATCAGCACCGCGAACAGAAGCGGCCAGGCAGACTGATCCCAGAGCACCGCCCATTCAGGGCCAGGGAGAGCGCCGGGCTGCTCCTGCAGGGCATACGCCGCGTAGGACTGAGCAACACCAAAGGTCGCCAGCAGAAACGCGTTCGCGATCAGCAGCCAGCCGATCGGATGACCTGGTCGCCGCACCGCCACCAGCAGCCCGACTCCGGTCGACGCGAGCATCACGACCACCGCGAGCGCCCACTGCCACGCAGGCTCTCCGTGCGAGCCCGCCAGCGCGTTCAACACCGTCCCGAGCACGCCGAAGGCCACGGCGACAGCCGCGAGAGCCCAGGGCCACGGGGAGAACCTGCCCACGGGACCATCGTCCTCCCGCGGAGGCCTCACCGCAACAGCACTGGCACTTAAACGGGCGGTGGCGGCCTATAGCGTGCGGCGCCGTGCCCGAACACATCGCTCTGATCCGGCGCCCGAGCAGTCGAATGGCGGAGGGCATCGTCACCTACGGCGATCGCGCGCCGGTCGATCCCGCGCTGGCCATGGAGCAGCACGCCGCCTATGTGGCCGCGCTCTCGGATGCAGGGTGGGAGATCCGCGAGGTGCCCCATGCCGACGACCTGCCGGACTCCGCGTTCGTGGAGGACACCGTGGTGGTGTGCGGCGATGTGGCCGTCCTGACGAGACCCGGTGCGGCCGAGCGGCGCGCGGAGGTCGAGGGGACCGAGGAGGTGGTTCGTTCGCTCGGGCTGAACGTGGCCCGGATCGAGGAGCCGGGCACACTCGACGGTGGCGACGTCCTCCAGGTGGGCACGACCCTGTACGTGGGCCGCGGCGGGCGCACCAACGCTGAGGGCATTCGCCAGCTGCGCGGGCGGGTGGCGGCGCAGGGCTTCACCGTCGTCCCTGCGGCGCTCGACCTGGTGCTGCACCTGAAGTCGGCGGTCACCGCACTGCCCGACGGCACGATGGTCGCCGCGGACCCCTCGCTGCTCGACACCTCGCCGCTACCGACCGTGCGCCGGGTCCCGGAAGAGCAGGGCTCGCACGTCGTCGTGCTGGGTGAAGGCAAGCTCTTGATGGCAGCCTCGGCACCCAGCTCGGCCGAGCTGTTCGACGACTTGGGCTTCGACGTGATTGCCGTCGACATCAGCGAGTTCGAGAAGATGGAGGGCTGCGTGACCTGCCTCTCCGTACTCGTTCACCTCTAGAATTGGTGGACGGATATGGCGAAGAAGACATGGGTTCTGGATACCGAAACTAAGGGCACGGGCGCGAACGTGGTGCCCCTCGAGAAGGTGCTCACGAAGCCCGAGCCGGCGCCCGCGCGGCGGAGGCCCGCCCCGGCCGCTGAGCCCAAGCGGGCGGAACGCCGCGAACGCAGCCACTCAGAGCCGCGTCCCGTGGAGAGGTCGGCCACGCCACTCCCTGCCGGGCACGTCCGCAAGCGAGCCACCGGGGAGATCGGCAAGGTCCTGGCCGTGGACGCCAGGGCCGGCACCACCACCGTTCGATGGCTCAAGGGTGGCGCCACGTCCACGGTGCCGCTCTCGTCAGTCTCGCGCCGCTAGTTCGGTCCAGGCGCTGTGTCGGCGGCGCAGCTCGGCGGCAGTGAGATCGGGACGGCCCACGCCCTGGTAGTTCTCGACCCACTCCTCGACGTCTCGGTGAGATCGCGCGACCGCCCAAAGATCCCACAACGATCGATCGCGTACGGCCGACCCGGTCGCCGTCTCGTAGCTGGCTAGGAATGCGCCGGCGACATGCTCGTCGTAGAGCAGGTAGAGGTCCATGCGACACCAGCCGAGATCGAACCCCGCAGGGCCGAGCGCGGCGCCGGACCAATCCACCACGCCCGACAGGACAGCGCCCTGCCAGAGAACGTTGCCCGACCAGTAGTCATAGGGCGTCAACACGGTGGGCGCGCTCCGAATGCCCTCCCAATCCGCGCCGACACGGGCGGCGGCTGGGCCCGAGAGCTTTCCCTGCGATCCCCCCGTCCGGTCGAAGACGCGTTCGAATCCGGTCGCGCGTTGGAGGTTCGCGGCATGGATCCGGGCGAGGGCCTCGCCCAACTGCGCAGCCCAGTCGCGTGGATCGGCTGGGGTCACGTGAGCATGCCCGGGCAGGCGCGAGATCACCACGGCCGGCCGCCCGGACCAGGTTCCGTCGACGTCGCTGGCGAGCAGTCGGGGCGCCAAACCGCCGAGCCCGTCCAGAGCTGTGAGAACCCGCGCCTCGCGCTCGCCCGCGTCATCGCCAGGGGGAAACTCGCGAAGGACGACGTCCAGCTCAGGGTTCGCGGTCTGAACGAGATGGGTGCGTGCGTGCGTCCCACCCGGGAGCGCGTGCACCCTGTCCACGGTCGCGAGCGGCCCGGCGATCTCGGCAATCCGCTGAAGAGCTGCGCTCATCGGGGGCACGGGCTTGATAGTGAACAACGATGTACCTCCTGGGGGGGAGATCGGGTCCGCCGGTGGGGCGATTCGGGCTCCCTGGCGCCGCGCTACGCTCGCTGGACCGTGGCGACACACGCACCAACTAACGGCCCGGCTCGGACGCCGGTTTCGAGGGATTTCGCGCTCGACGTGGGTATCGCCGTGGCCGTCTTCGCAGGAACGGTTGCGCTCCTCGCAGTCGGCGAGTCGGAGGCAGGCGAACAGCTCGACCTGGTGGGCCTCTTGCTGTGTGCGGCCGCTTCGCTGCCCCTCATGGCCCGCCGCCGAGCGCCGGTGCTGGTGTTCGTGTTGACGGGCCTCGCCAGCGTCGCATTGCGACTCGCAGCCGACCCGGTCGGCCCTCCCATCGGCCCGACGCTCGCGCTCTACTGGATGGTCGCGGCGAGCGACGAGTCGCGCGCTCACACGCGCCTGATGCTCGCAATCGCGGTGCCGATGCTCGTCGCGCACGTGACCGCAAGTGGGCTCGCCCAAGACAGCTTCCCAGGCACCGAGGCGCTGTTCGGCGTGCTGGTTTGGGGCGGTGCGTGGTGGGTTGCAGACCGCACGCGGCTGCGGCAGGAGCGGATGGCCGAGCTCGAGGAGCGCGCCGTGCGTGCTGAGCATGAGGCAGAGCGCGACCGGCGGCTGGCAGCGGCTGAGGAACGCGCCCGCATTGCGCGCGACCTGCACGACTCAGCCGGCCACGCGATCAACGTGATCCTCGTTCACGCCGGCCTCGGCCGCCTGCGCGCGGAGGATCCGCCAGCGGTGCGCCAGGCCTTCGAGACGATCGAGGACGTGGCGCGGGAAACCGTCGGAGAGATCGATCAGATGGTGCGGGCACTCCGCGACGATGCCGCGACCCAGAGCGCGAACGGGGTCGAACCTCCACCGGGGATAGCGGCGGTCGAGGGCCTCCTCGAACGCCACCGTGCGACCGGTATGGAGGTGGCTGCGACGGTTCGCGGCGAGTTGCACCCGCTGCCTCCGGCGATCGACCGTGCCGCGTACCGCATCCTCCAGGAGGCGCTGACCAACGCCGCGCGGCATGGAGGTGGTAGCGCCACGGTTCAGATCGCGGTCGAGTCCGACGAGCTCCTGCTCACTGTCGAGAACCCGCTGGACGTGCGCGTCAACGGCCCGGTACGCAGCGGAGGCCACGGAATCACCGGCATGCGCGAGCGTGCCGCGCTCCTCGGAGGCACGGTCGAGGCGAAGGCGCTCGGCACGCGTTTCCGCGCGCATGCGCGGCTGCCCATAGGAGATCGACGCGGATGAGCGCCGAGCCCGTCCGCGTCCTGATCGTCGACGACGACGATCTCATGCGTGCCGGCCTGCGCGGCGTGCTGACCACCGACGACGCGATCGAGGTCGTCGGCGAGGCGGGCGACGGTCGCGACGCGGTGTACCGCACCCGACTCCTCAGACCGGACATCGTGCTGATGGACGTGCGGATGCCCGACCTCGACGGCATCTCCGCAACGCGCGAGCTGCTCGCTGCCTTCCCGGACGTGAAGGTCGTGATCCTCACCACCTTCGAGCAGGACGACTACATCTTCGGGGCACTGAACGCCGGCGCATCTGGCTTCCTGCTGAAGCGGACCCGGCCCGAGGAGCTCGTGGCCGCGCTTCATACGATCGCCGCGGGCGACTCGCTCCTCTCGCCGTCTGTCACGGGCCGCGTGATCGAGCGGATGGCGCAGCAGCCGGCGCCGGACTCCTCGCGTGATTCGCGATTGGACGAGCTGACCCCGCGGGAGCGGGAGGTGCTCGAGCTCGTGGCCCGTGGACTCTCGAACGGCGAGATCGCCGAGCTGCTTGTGATCGGAGAGTCCACGGTGAAGACCCACGTGAAGCGCGTCCTCGCGAAGCTCGAGGCACGAGACCGCGTGCAGGCGGTCATCTTCGCCTACGAGACGGGCCTCACACCCCCCGGATTCAGCTCAGCCTGATCTACGACGCGGCATGAGCGACCGCGAGCCCATCCCCCCGGACTACGACCAGAATCCCGAGCGGTTCCAGCTCGCGCGAGCCGTGCTTCGGCAGCACGCGCTCGCACTTGACGTACATGAGCAGGTGGCCCGTCGCCTGCTCCGGGACGGGCTGGTGCCGGTGCTGGACGTGGGCTGTGGCGACGGCGAGCTAGCGCGCCACCTGCCGGACGGCACGTGGACAGGCGTCGACAGCTCGCCGGAGATGCTCGCGCGTGCTCCGGAGCCAACCGTGTGCGCAGATGCGCGCGCGCTTCCCTTCCCGGACGAGTCGTTCGGCTCGGTTGCGTTGCTCTACGTCCTCTACCACCTGCCCGACCCGGACGCCGCCCTGGGTGAGGCCAGCAGAGTCCTGCGTAGCGGGGGTGCCGTGGCGGTGGCCGTCCCGAGCTCGGACGACTCGCCCGAGCTGGCGCACGCGCTCCCCCGGAGGGCGCTCACCGTCGACGCCGAGCTGGCCCCAGCGCTGCTCGAGGGCCTGTTCGACGACGTGCAGGTCGAGGGCTGGGATGCACCGCTTATCGAGCTTCCAGACGGCGACGCGGTGTGTGCGTACCTGATCGGCAAGGGCGTCCCCGAGAGGGAGGCGGCGGAGGCTGCCAAGTCGGTCGCGCTGCCGATGACCGTCACGAAGCGCGGTGCACTGCTGTTCGGCCGCAAACGCTGAGCGGGTCCACCTCAGGGGGTACCTCGAAATCCTCCGCCGGGGTGTTTCTGGCCGAGCTGCGCGGGCCTAGCCTGAGCGCACCATGAACGCCATATCCGTTCCACAGTCACCCGCCCGCGCTCGGCGCATGCTCTCCCCGCGTGTGCGGCGAGCGGTACTCACAGCGCACATCGTCGCCTCCGTCGGACTACTGGGCGACGTGGCCGCCGTCCTGGCGGTGAACGTTCGCGCCGCCACGACGACCGACCCGGGATTTGCGAGCGTCTCCTACGAGCTGCTGCAGATGTTCAGCGTGGTGTTCGGCATCCCGCTCAGCTTCACCGCGCTCATCACCGGGCTCACGCTCGGTCTCGGGTCGAAGTGGGGGGTGCTTCGCCACGCCTGGGTCACGGCGAAGTTGATGCTGGTGCTCTCGGTGATTCTGGTCGGTGCCTTCGTCATCGGACCCGCGACCAACGAGATGCGGCACGGGAGCGGTGACGCCGAGACGGTGCTCATCCTCGCCGCGGCCTGGGACGTGCTCGCCCTGACCGTGGCCACGGTCCTGAGCGTCTACAAGCCGGGAAAGCGACGCTAACTCGACTCGGTGGCGCGCACGGGGGCGGGCATCAGCCCAGCACCGGCGATCACGAGGCAGAACGCGAGAAAGCGGGCGGTGATGCCGGCGGGTCCAGAACCGATCGGCTCGTGGAAGACGAGGATCCCTCCGATGATCGCGGTGAGGTTCGCGGCTACCGAGGTGATCGCGATGACCTCGACGGCCTCGCCGATCTGGAGGCTGCGAGCAGAGGCGTAGAACGAGATCACCCCAGCGATCAGCGCGGTCAGCGTCCACGGGCTGACCAACCCGAGCAACGGTCCTGGTGCCGCCTGGGTGAGCCACTTGAGCGCGACGTCGGAGACGCCGAACAGCGCACCCGCGGCTGCGCCGAGCAGCAGCCCCTCGGCGCGTGGAAGGACATGGCGGCGGGTCGAGATCCTCACCAACACGGCGCCGAGTGCAAAGATCGCGCCCTCGACCGCGATTATCGCGGCCAGCGACGCGCGCTGCGGGTCGTTCGCGCCGCCGCCGGTCAGCCCGATGACGACCAGCCCGGCGGCGGTGATCGTCACGCCGACCCACTGTCGGCGTCCGAGGCGGAAGCCGAAGAAGCGCTCGGCGAACACCGCGAGGAAGACAAGCCCGCCGGAGAGGACCGCCTGCACGATCGACAGAGGTGCCAGCGACAGCGCGCCGAGGTGCAGACCCCAGGCTACGACCGCCACAATCCAGCCGACCAGGAACCACTTGGACCTGAAGAGGCCGGCGGCGCTGCGCAGCGGATGACGAACCACGATCGGCGGGGCAAGCACCGCCCCGCGCTGCTTGAACAGGAAGGCGAGGTTGGTGGCCGCCGCCGAAGCGAGCGCGAGGGCCAGTCCGAGGGTCACGACAGGGCCGTGGCCGGGCGGTTGTCGGCGCCGTTACTCCGGCGGAGGCGGGGCGGTTCTCTCCCGATCCGCGTAGCCCTCGCGGAGAAGCGTGGCCTTCTCTGTGCGTGTCTGTTCCTCATCGGCGCTCGCTCGCGAGCTCGGCAGCACGCGTACGGCTTCATCGAGCACTGCGCGGCGTCGCCCAAACTTGCGCTCGTAGTCGCGTACCGCCCTGACCGTCTTGGCGTCGGCGCCGGCGAGCGCTTCGGCGATCTGGTCGGTCGTGAGACTGTCATAGCCCGGCAGCGGCTCGCTGCCGCGCATGTAGCGCAGCTTCTCGAGCACCGCCGGCCGGCTCGCGTGAGCGCGCTCATAGGTCTCGACCGCGGCCAGCTCGACCTGCGTCAGCTGCGAGAGCTGATCGCTGATCTGCTTGTCCTTGAGCTGGTCATAGCCGGGGATCGGGAGCTCGTGGTCATCTGATGAGCCGGCGTCCGGCACTTCAGGGGTGTCGCGCTTCAGGAACCTCATCTGGGTATCTCCAATGCTCTTGCGTGCTGGCGCTCGGGGGCGATTCGGACCACGTCCCAGGCCAGGTGGCAGCGCTCCAGCGCCCCGATCAGCCAGGCGCCGGGGTCGACCTGCCAGCGCCCCAATCCGTGCCGGGCAGAGGTGGGGAACGCATGGTGGTTGTTGTGCCACGCCTCGCCGAAGGCGAGCGGTGCGAGCCACGCGAGGTTGCGCGACTCATCTGTGGTGGAGAACGGTCGCCGGCCGAAGTAGTGGCAGAGCGAGTTGATGCTGAAGGTCACGTGGTGCAACAGGAAGATACGGACCGCTCCGCCCCACAACAGTCCGGTGAGCCCGCCCACGAGGGAGCCCGTCAGCGCCACACCGAGGGCGAACGGAAGCGCGAGCCCCACCATCACCCAGAGCGGGAACGTACGACTGATGAAGCACAGGTCGCGGTCGGCGAGCAGATCCTTGGCATAGCGGCGAGGGTTTGCCTTGTCCTTGCCGCGCAACATCCAACCCACATGTGCGTGTCCGAGTCCGCGCAGCGCGCCGCGCCATCCATGGGCATCGTCCGTGTGAGGGCTGTGCGGGTCGCCGGGTTGATCTGAGAAGCGGTGGTGCTTTCGGTGAGTGGCGACCCATTCGAGCAGCGGGCCCTCCACCGCCATGGAGCCGAGCACCCCAAGCAACGCCCGCATCGTCCGCGTGGTCCGGAAGCTGCGATGCGTGAACAGTCGGTGATAGCCGACGGTGATGCCCAGGCCCGTGAGGGCGTAGAAGATCCCCAGTACGAGCAGGTCGTGCCAGTGCAGGGCTCCGCCCCACGCCAGCCATCCGCCGACCGCGAGCGCGGCAGGCGGCCCAAGGAAGACGATCGTCCGCACAACGCGCTCGGTCGTCTCGTGCTCAATCGGCACCATCTCCGCGACGCTCATCGCGCGTCACCCCAATGACGCGGGTCGCTCTTGCGGGCGAGCCTCGCTGCGTCCCGGGAGACCATCTCGACAACCGCGAAGCGCTCGTGTTCCTCGACCAGCTGCTCGCTCTCGGGATTCTCGTGATCGAGTGCGATTGCAAAGTGGGTGGCGTACGAGCGCACCGACTCGTACTCCATGGATGTCAGCCAGATCGCGCACAGGCAACCCACGTCGCCGCACTCGCAGCGAAAGGAAGCCATCCCCAGGTCGGTAAGTGCGAGCGCCCGCAAGCGTGCCGTCGACTCGTTGTCGTTGCGGGTTCGGGCCTGCGTGCCGGATTCGCGATCTCGCCAGTTAGGCATGGCCGTTGCCGTTGCCGTTGCCGTTGCGATTGACGGCCGCGTCCAGCGTGGGGTAGATCTCGAACAGCGCGTCGTACTTCGTGAGCTGGAAGATCCTCATCACGTTCGGGTTCGACAGCACGAGCGCCAGCCGCTGGCTGGACGGCTCTTGACGTTCCCTCGTGGCGAGCAGGGCCCGTAGCCCACTCGAATCGAGGAAGCTGCAGCCGGACAGGTCCACGACCAGCTCGCCCGCCCGGTCCTCCGGCACGCCGCGCAGCGTCTCCTCGAGCGCCGGTGCGGTGGCGAGGTCGACCTCTCCCATGATCGAGACCACAGGGGTCCCGGTCTCGAGTTCATCGGTGGCTGCCACGAACCTCTGGCTCGCTCCGGCGGTGACACGGCGTGTCATGACTGACCTCCAGCGTCTCGGGTTCCTCGCCGGCCAGAGGGCTCGGGGCCGACAATGCTTTCGACCGGACGCTGAGGTCGAGGTTCGCCTGGACCGTGATTCCGGGGTCCAAGCTCCTTCCAGGGTACCACTCGAAAACCGCGCGGGATTAGACTCGGCTTTCTGGGAATGGCCTCGCATATGAACTCTGGACCGCCCGAGCCGCTTCGCATCCTGATCGCCAACGAGCGAAAGGAACGCCTCAAGCTGACCACCGGGCTGGTGGCCGCGATGGGTCACCACGTGATTGCACGGAGCCTCGAGGTCTCTGAAGTGGCGGCGGCGACGGCCGAAACGATGCCCGATGTGGCGCTGGTTGGCCTGGGGGAGAGCTCCGAGCATGCACTGGATCTGATCTCACAGATCGTTCAGGAGGCCGCCTGCCCGGTGATCGCGATCCTCGAGACCCAGGACGCGGAGTTCGTGAACGAAGCGGCCAAGCGCGGAGTCTTCGCATACGTGACCCACCGCGATCCGGAAGAGCTACAGGGCGCGGTCGACATCGTCCTGTGGCGCTTCGCCGAGTTTCACCGCCTCGAGGGCGCGCTGGGCCGGCGCGCGCTCACCGAGCGGGCCAAGGGGATCCTGATGGAGCGCCACAGGATCGACGAGCGAGAGGCGTTCGAGCTACTCCGCTCTCACTCCCGGCGCACGGGCCGCAAGCTGATCGACATCGCCGAGGCCGTGACCACCAGCCACCTGTTGCTCGCGTCAGAGGTGAACGCGCCCGTCGAGGACCAGGGCGGTCACCGGCCTGCCGCGTGAGGGTCTTCCGCTACTACGCGCCGGAGGATCTGCGGCTCGAGCAGGTGCCGGTTCCTGAGGCGGGGGCGGGCGAGCTGCTCTTGCGCGTGCGGAACTGCGCGACCTGCGGCACCGACGTGAAGATCTACTTCCACGGCCATCGCAACCTGAAGCCGCCGCGCGTGATCGGCCACGAGATCGCCGGCGAGGTGGCGGCGCTCGGCGACGGGGTGGAGGAGTTCTCGGTGGGAGACCGCGTGCAGGTGAGCGCCGCGGTGCCCTGCGGTGGATGCCGCGAGTGCCGGATCGGGCACGAGAACATCTGCGAGAACCTGACGGCGATCGGCTACGACTACGACGGGGGCTACGCGGAGTACCTGATCGTGCCCGAGCTCGTCCTGCGCGTGGGTGGTGTGAACCCGATGCCCGCCCACATGGCGTTCGAGGAGGCCGCGATGGCCGAGCCGCTCGCCTGCGTGCTCAACGGCCAGGAGCTGGCACGGGTGGGCGAGGGCGACGACGTGGTGATCATCGGCGCCGGACCGATCGGTTGCCTGCACGCGCGCCTCGCCCGTGCGCGCGGCGCTTCGCGGATCACGCTCGTCGAGCGGAGCGCCACGCGGCTCGAGCTTGCGGCTTCGCGTGTGACGCCCGACGAGATCGTGCTTGCCGAGGACGGCATGGACGCGGTGGCCGCGGTCCGCGCAATCTCCGATGGGCGCGGCGCCGACGTGGTGATCGTGGCCGCCCCGTCCGCCGCGGCTCATCAGGACGGCATCGCGATGGCCGCGAGCCGTGGGCGCATCAGCCTCTTCGGGAGCCTTCCGAAGGACGCCCCGACGATCTCCGTCGACGCCAACGAGATCCACTACCGCGAGCTGACGGTCGTGGGGGCCGCGAACTCCACTCCGATGCAGAACGCCGCCGCCCTCGCGATGATCGCCGACGGGCACGTCCCGGTGGCAGACCTCATCACCGAGACGCTCCCGCTCGAGGGTCTCCCGGACGCGATCATGTCGGCCGCGGGAGGTCACGGGATGAAGTACGTGATTGCGCCATGAATCAAGGGAGACTGCGATGGGATTGAGAGACGGGAGCGTCGAGGCCCTGCTGGCCGTGTCCGACCTCGATCGGGCAAGGCAGTTCTACGAACAGCAGCTCGGGCTTGTGCCCGAGGAGGAGGAGGGGGAGGACCAGGGCGTGCGCTATCCGTGTGCTGACGGAACCCGGATCTTCGTCTACCTGTCTCCCGAGAACGCGGGCAGGTCGCCGGCCACGGTGGCCGGCTGGCTCGTCGACGACCTCGACCAGACGATGGACGAGCTGGCGTCCCGCGGAGTCGAGTTCGAGCGATATGACCAGCCCGGCCTGAAGACCGACGAGCACGGCGTATTCGACGCCGGCCGCTTCAGGGCCGCGTGGATCAAAGATCCCGACGGCAACATCATGGCGCTCACCGAGTTGACGGGCTAGTTCTCGTCAGAGCAGCTCGGCGATCAGCGCCGCCGCTCGCGCCGCACCGTCGGTCTCGACGGGTCGGTAGTCGACCTCGCGGCCGATCTCCTCGGCGATCGCGGTGGCGATCTCGGCCGGGCCGTCGTTGTCGAAGTCCATGCGGCGCCCCGCCCCGTAGCGCTCGAGCCGGTGGCGCACGTGGAAGTTCTGCTCGAAGTGATGGCGGAGCGGGAAGTACAGGAACGGCCGCCGGCTCGCCGTTAGCTCCATCGAGGTCGTGAGCCCGCCCTGCACGATCGCCAGGTCGCACGCGGCGAGGTGGCGATACAGGTCGTGGACGTAGGCCCGGACCTCGAGCCCGTCATGCCGCGGCAGGCTTTCCGGGTCGATGCGCGGGCCGGCGACCACGACCATGCGGAGGTTGGGCACGCGCTCCTTCGCCTCAGGGAACGCATCGATCACGCGCCTAAGCAGGTGGGCTCCCACGCCCGACCCGCCCACGGTGACGATGCAGACTCGTTCGTCGTCTCGGTAACCGAGCGTGCCGCGGTCGCCGAGGCGGGCGGGGTCGAAGCCGGTCACGTAGCCGGCGAAGTCGTAGTGCTCCTCCGTCCACTCGCGGATCGGTGGCAGGTTGGGCCCGAAGTCCTCCGGAACGATGTCGTCGGCATTGCCGACGAACACCGCGCGGTCACGGACGCGCGGGAAGCGCGCGATGTGCTCGATCATCTCCGCGTTGTAGTCGGCGGTGAGGAGCGACTCGTGATCGCCGCCGTCCTCCATGGGAAGCCAGCCGACGAAGTCGGTCAGCCACACGTAGGCGGCGCTCTTATGTTCGGGGTTCTCGTGCAGGTAGTAGTCGAGCTCCCACGCCTCGTCGCCAATCCAGAGGTCGTAGTCGTGCTCGCGGACGAGGTCGTGGAAGACCATGAAGTTGGCGAGCAGGATCTCGTCCATCCGCCGGATCGCCTGGAAGCAGTGCAGGTCGTGCTCGGCCGACTCGCTCTCGACGTGGCCGGACTCGTTCGCCAGCTGCGCGCTCGCGGGATGGATCCGCTCCCCGCGGGCCTCCAGCACCTTGGTGACCGGGTGCTGGGCGAGCCAGTCGATCTCGAGGTCGGGGTGCAGCTCGCGCAGCTCGGCCGCGATCGCAGCGTCGCGCTGCGCGTGCCCGAGCCCGATCGGCGACGAAACGTAGAGCGCGCGCTTCCGGCGCGACTTGCCGCGCACCCAGCGCGCCGGCGGGCGCGAGGGCAGCGCGAACTCGCGCAGAAGCAGATTGACCTTGACCGGGTCGCGCACGTGCGGGGCGTGGCCCGACCCTTCGAGCATGACGAGCTCGCCGCTGGTCGCCTCCGCCAGGGCGACGCCGCGGCTGGGCCCGGCGATCCGGTCCTCGGAGCCCTGGATCACGAGCACCGGGCAGCGGACACGGCCGGCAAGGTCGCGGGCCTCGTCCGCGCCCATGCTCTCGGCGAGCTGCGTGGCGATCAGCGTCTGCGCGTCCGTCTCGAGCCCCCACCCGACGCAGTCCTCGATCGGCTTGGTGGAGTGCGGCTCGGGGAACATCTGCGAGAAGAAGAACTCGAGGAAGCCTCTGTAGTCCCTCAGCCAGTAGTAGCGGTTGTACTTCGCCCAGCCCTCGTCGGTGTCGAGCTCCTTGTCCCAACGCTGGACGGTCGCCCTGGCCTTCGGCGGCTCGCTGAGCGGGACGGTCGGGCAGATGAAGACGGACCCGTCGACCCGCTCGGGGTGCTCGGCCGCGAGCAGCAACGCTCGCTGGGCGCCCAGCGACAGCGAGACGAGCATCGCGCGCTCCGTGGCCGTC
>Ga0190265_10001474_pt1 | contig 15489 bp, 7 predicted proteins | sample Popmic124T_FD_133135 | JGI IMG/M metagenome (GOLD analysis project Ga0190265, IMG submission 133135) | Populus adjacent soil microbial communities from riparian zone of Indian Creek, Utah, USA - 124 T | ecosystem: Environmental > Terrestrial > Soil > Riparian zone | place: USA: Utah | collected...
GCTGGAGCTGAACTACGCGCAACGGCGCAGCCTGTACCAGACCCCCGCCGACCAGGTCTACACGATCACGGTCGCCATCGAACCTCCGGCCGGGACGGCACAGCGGACCGTGCGGGCGGCGCTGACCGAGCTGGTCGCGACGCACGAGGCCCTGCGCTCCCGGCTGGTGATCGGCGAGGACGGCCGGATGCTGCAGGAGGTCGCCGACGACGTCGCCGAGGCGCGCGATCGGATCGAGGTCGACGTCCGGCAGATCGGGCACGCCGACGAGATACCCGACACCGCCGTCGACGACCCACCGACGGTGGATCCGCGGATCCACGCGGCCCGGTGCACGCTGTACACGAGAGACGGGTCGGTGCGACACGTCATCCTGACCGTGACGCACCTGTTCGCCGACGGCATGAGCCAGCGCGTCCTGTACGAGGACCTCGACGCCCTGCTGCGCGGGAAACCGGTCCGTGGCGCGGCGCACCGCCGGCAGGCCAGCGACTACGCCGAACCGCGGCTGGCCGAAACGACCCGCGAGAACACCGACTTCTGGAAGGCGCGGCTGGCCGGCGCGCCCCGGTCGTGCACGTTCGGCGGCTACGTCCGCGGGGGCGAGGAGACCCTGCGGATCGCGCGCCGGGCCGACGATCGGGTCCACGGCGCGGTCATGGATGCCGCGCGCGGTCTCGGCGCCTCACCGTTCACGGTGTGGGCGACGGCACTCAGCGCGCTGGTGAGTGTCTACACCGGACAGGACAGGCAGGTGTTCCGGTCCGTCTCGGCCAACCGGTTCGAGCCCGCCGACGAGCACGCGGTGGCGAACCTCGCGCAGCCGGTGTACATCCGGCTGGACGGCCGGCGTCGGGACACGCTGGAGGAGCGTGCCGAGCTGGTGTTCGAAGCCGCCCTCGAGGCACACACCCGCGGGATGTTCGATGCCACGGAACTGTTGGCGTGGCTGGACTCCCCGGAGATCCGCAACGGCGTGGCGTTCCGGCCCGCGTTCGACCTCAACTTCCTCGTCCACGACGACGGCATGCCCGCACCGGTGGGCGACTACATCCAGCGGCGGCGGGTGGTGCCCGCGCGCGCTACGGCCGACCTCGCCGTCCAGGTCCAGCAGGGGCCGACGACGCACGTGCGGGTGACCGCCGGAGAGCCGGTCTGGACCGCGCGGGCCGCTGGCGACATCGCCGCCGACCTCCTCGAGGTGCTGCGGTTCGTCCGCGACCACCCGGCCATGCCGGTCCCCGACCTTCCGGTCGCGCGGCTGCGGCCCGCCTCCGGCACGCGCCGCGGCCACCGGAGCGGGATCGGCATCGACGACGACGCCCAGCTCGCTCTGCTGACCGGGGTCGCCGGGGTGCGCTCCGCGAGCTGGACGGCGCAGCCCGGTGCGGACGGCCTGCGCGTACTGGCCGTGGTCGAGACCGAGGGCGCGGTCACCGCGGACGCGCTCGCCCGGTCGTATGCCCGACGGCAGCCGTGGTTCTCCGGCGCCGTCGTACCCGACCAGGTCGAGGCCAGGCTCCCGAAGACCGCCGGTGCGAAGGGATGACGCGATGAGCCGCAAACCCGCCGTGCTCGGTGGCCCGCCGTTGTTGTCCGAGCCGCTGCCGATGACCCGCCCGACGATCGTGGCCGACGGCGAGCTGTTCGACCACTTCGGCGCGATCTTCGACAGCGGAACGCTCACCAACGGCCCGGCCGTGGCCGAGTTCGAACGCCAGGTCGCCGCCTACCTCCAGGTCGAGGCCGTCGTCGCGGTCAGCAACTGCACCACCGGACTGATGCTCGTGCTGCGCTGCCTGTCTGCGACCGGCACGGCGATCCTGCCCAGCTTCACGTTCATGGCCAGCGGACACGCGGTGCGCTGGAACGGTCTGCGGCCGCGGTTCGCCGACTGCGAACCGGACACGTTCGCCCTTGACCCGCAAGCGGTGCGCGACCTCGTCGACGACGACGTCTCCGCTGTACTCGGCGTGCACACGTTCGGCATGCCGGCCGACGCCGACGAGCTGGCGAAGGCGGCCGATGCGGGTGGCGCCCAGCTGGTCCTCGACGCGGCGCACGGCCTGGGCGGGCGCTACCGCGACGGCACGCGGATCGGCTCCAAGGGCCTCGCCGAGGTGTTCAGCCTCAGCCCGACCAAACCACTATCCACAGCGGAGGGTGGGCTGATCACGACCAACGATCTCGACCTGGCCGCCGAGCTGCGGCTCGCGCGCAACTACGGCAACCCGGGCGACTACGACAGCCGGATGGTCGGGCTCAGCGCCAGGATGACCGAGCTGTCCGCCGCGATCGGGTTGCGCAACCTGCCGATGCTCGACGCGACGCTGGACCGCAGGCGCCGGTTGGCCGGCAGCTATGCCGAGGCGCTGGCCGAGCTGCCGGTCGGGTTGCAGCGCGTGCCCGACGGTGCCACTCCGGTCTACAAGGACTTCACCGTTCTCGTCTCCGCCGACACGTTCGGGCTTTCCCGCGACCAGCTGGCCGCCGCGCTCGCCGCCGAGGGCATCAGCACCCGGGCGTACTTCGATCCGCCGATGCACCGCCAGCAGGCCTATGCGGAGTTCGGCGGGCGGCTTCCGGTGACCGACATGGTCGCCGGGCAGTGCCTCACGCTGCCGCTCTACTCGCACATGCCGTTCGAGAACGTCGACCGCGTCTGCGAGGCAGTCGCGATAGCCTACGGCCATCGGCACGAGATCGCGGCGGCATGGGGAGACCAGCGGTGAACTATGTCCAGCAGCTGCGGACACTGGTCGGCACCCGGCCCCTGATCCTGCCCGGCACCTCCGTGCTCGTGCTCGACGACGAGGGCCGGCTGCTGCTGGTCGAGCGGGTCGGCATCGCCGGCTGGGGACTGCCCGGTGGCTTCATGGAGCCCGGTGAGTCCTTCGAGGAGGCCGGCCGGCGAGAGGTGATCGAGGAGACCGGGCTGGAGATCGGTGCCCTGACGCTGCTCGGGGTCTTCTCCGGTCCCGAGTACTACTTCCGTTACCCGCACGGCGACGAGGTGTTCAACGTGACCGCCGCGTACACCGCGAAGACACTCGGCGGCGGGTTGCGGTTGGACGGTGTGGAGCTCAGCCACGGGCGGTTCTTCGGCGTGGACGAGCTGCCGGAGGACATCATCGGGCCGGAGAAGCCCATCGTGGACGCCTACGCCGCGCTGGTCAGCGGCGAGCCCGCGCACTGACCCGCTCCGCGGCGCCGGCCGGGCCGGCCTGCGTTGAGCCGGTACCCCGCCAGAGTGCCGCGGCGCAGCCGATGGACACCACCGCGGCTGCCACCAACAGGAGCCGGTGGTCGAACGTGGCCACCAGGACCGCGCCCATCGCGATCGAGACCGTGTTCGGGATCAGGATGAACATGTTGCTCGCGGCGTTGACCCGTCCCTGCATCCGCACCGGGGTGTGTGTCTGCATCGCCGTGCTGAAGCCGACGATGAACCAGACCATCGCCGCGCCGTTGAGCACGGAGGCGGCCACCACCACCGGCAGCTCGGGTATCGCGAGCGCGACGTTGCCGACGCCGAACGAGGCCAGCGCGAAGGCGACCAGGCGGCCCTCGCCGAGCCTGGCGCACAGCCGGCCGGCGACCACTCCCCCGACGATCGCCCCGGCGCCCTGAATGCTCGTGACGACACCGAAGAACGACGTTGGTCGGTGCAGTCCGGCGTCGATCACCGCGAAGATGACCGTCTCGAAGAACCCCAGTACCGCCCATGCGCACGCACCGGCCGCCGTCACCCGTGCCAGCAGCGGCACCGCGCGAATGTGCCGGAACCCGGTCAGGCACTCCCGCCGGAACGACTCCCGCGGGCCGGGCGGCGTCTCCACCACGCGGATGCCGCCGAGGATCAACGCCGCCAGCACGAACAGCGTCACCACGAAGACGGCCAGCACCTTGCCCCCGAGCGCCGCGTAGAGCCCGGCGCCGACCAGCGGTGACAGCACGCGGATGCCCTGGCTGGTCGCCTGCAAGGCGGCGTTGGCGGCGGCCAGCTTCTCGTCGGGGACGAGCTCCTTCAGCAACGCCGAACGAGCGGCCGAGATGAACAACGCCGACGAGCCGTAGCAGAACGTCACCGCGTAGAGGATCCACATCTGCCGCACGGAGTCGACGGCGAGCAGGCTCAGCACCACGCCGCCGGTCAGCACGTTGGTGAGCACCAGCAGCCTGCGGCGGCGCACCCGGTCCACGACGCTGCCGACCGCCGGGGCGAACAGCACGGGCACGGTCAGCGCCAGGAAGATCGCACCGGCAGCGCTGTTGCTGCCGGTGAGATCCTTGGCCCAGATGCCGAGGGACAAATAGAGCGCGGTGTCGCCGAGGTTGGACACCGACTGGCCGATCAGCAGCCGCCGGAATCCTGGCTCGGTGAGTACCGCTATCCGCCGCAACGGATGTCGGCTGGAACCGTCGCCGGCCAGCCCGCCGGGTCGATGCCGTGCTGGCAGAGGAACGCGAAGGCCAGCCGCTCCAGTCCGAACGCCACGCATCCGGTCGCCAGGTCGGTCGAGTCGGGCCCGCTGATGTCGAACCGCGACGTGAAGAAGCTGTCGTGGTAGTTAAACGATCCGCAGGCGATCGTGCGGTCCGGAGCGACATGCAGGCGCAGCTCGTACTTGGACTCCGACAGGCTCTGCAGCGTCATCTTCGCCGCGAAGTCGGCGCCCACGAAGAACGGGTCGTTGCCCACCTCGCAGTGACCGCTCAGCTGGTGCGACTCGAGGAGCGCGCGCACCTTCTCCATCAGTGCCTGCCTGCGCTCGCGGACGTGGTCGCGGTCGCCGATGAACACGATCTCGCGCATCGTGAAGTCCCACAGACGTTCCAGGCCGTCCTCGTACTTCGACTCGTGCCGGAAGACCTTGGCCGCGGCGGTCACCGTGGTGCGCCCCGTGGGCAGCCGCATCCCTTCGTGCTGGTGGTACACGTGGAAGCAGGTCGCCGGCGGCAGGCAGTACTCGGCCGGTCCGGCGTGCTCGAGCACGTAGGAGGCGACGTCGCCGCCCGGCGCGTGCCGGTCGGTGAACGCCCGGTAGTTGTCGATGTCGCCGCGCAGCCGGGTGGCGAACATCATCAGCTGCGGGAACGACTCGATGTACCCGCACCGGTCGAGCACCTCGGTCGGGATCAGGGTCGGGTAGCGCACCTCCGTCGCGCCGCATTCCCTGGCCAGTTCCCGGAACCGCCGGTCGAAGTACTCCATGAGCGCGAGCGGCGCGCCGCTGACCGCGGTCAGCCCGGGTGCCGTGGTGGTGGCCGCCCGCATCGCACGCAGCCGGCCGGCCAGATCCGGGGCGTAGGTCGCACGCTCCGGCAGCCGCCACACCACCCTGTTCGGCATCTCCCGGCGCCGGGCGATGTCGTCGACGACCAGGCGGCGCACCTTGTCGGCCACCTCCTCGGCCCGGCCGGGGTCGGCCAGCGAGATCTCCACGCCCGCGACCCCGCCGCCCTCGCGGATGAGCCGGAACTCCTCGATGTCCTCGCTGACGTAGTAGACGTGCCGGCGCAGGTCGTCCGCGTGGTGCTCGGCCAGCGGCTCGGCGAACGTGACGGCGACGGGTGTGCTCATCGGTGTGCTCCAATACGGTCGGCCAGGGCACGCACCGTCCTGGCTCGGAAGAAGGTGACGAGCGGCAGTTCCACCGCGTAGCGGGCGTTGATCCGGTCCCGCAACTGCGCCGCCTTGAGCGACTGCCCGCCGATCTCGAAGAAGTCCGAGGTCACCTCGGTGACCGGGACGCGCAGCAGGTCGCTCCAGATGCCGGCGATCTCGAGTTCCAGCTCGCTGGCCGGTGCCGGACCACCTTCCCGGTCGCGGCTCTCCCGCTCGGCCGGTGCCGCCAGGGCGGCGTGACTCACCAGCCCCTCGGGGGTGAGCGGTATCCCGGCGATCCGGTGCAGCGCGGCGACCTCGACGCCCGCGGGCAGGTCGGCGGCGAGCCCGGCGACGCACTCCGGTGCGGAGAGCTCCTGTGCGGCGACGTAGTACCCGACCAGGCTGTCCTGCTCGACCGTCATGACGGCGTCGCGTACCGCGGGCTGCTGGCACAGTGCGGCGGCCAGCGCCGTCACGTCGACCGGTACGCCGCCGACTGTGACCTCGTCGAGCACGTCCAGCTGCCCGTCCGGCAGCCAGCGCGCACGCCGCCCGGTGGCCCGCAGCCGCTCACCGTCGATCGGACCGGAGACCGACGGCTCGCCCACCACCTCGATGCCACCGAAGTACAGCTCTCCGGTGACGCCCGGCGGGACGAGTTCGCGGTCGGCGCCGAGAACGTACGCCGATACCCCGGGAATCGGGCGGCCGGCCGGAACGCGTGCCGACCAGCCGTCGGCACGGGCACGGTAGGCGCACACACCGCCGAACAGGTGGAGCTCGTGGTAGACGGGGACCTCGGGAGCCAGCGAGCGCCAGGCGTCGAGAACCCTGGCGGGGAAGGCGTCGCAGTGCACCACGATCATCCCGGCGAGCCGGGCCGCGTCCTCGCCGGTCATCGTCGACGACAGCGCCGCGAGCCGAGCCGGGGTCAAGCTGACCAGGCCGTAGGGAGCCTGCCGGACCAGCCCGTCGAGTTCGTCGCGCACGACCCGCACGCCCGCACCGGTGACCAGGGCCAGCAGCACCGCCGAGAGATCGGCCGCCGCCACCGGCGTGTCGAGCAGCGGCACGCCACCGGCCAGCCGCTCGCCGTACTCCCCGCGCGCCCATATCAGGTATCCGGCGAGCGCCCGGTGCGCGACCGCGTGGCCGTCGACCACGCACACCGGATCCATCGGGTCCACATCGGACGGCGTGGTGCCCGGTAGCGGTCCGGTGTCGGAGCCGACCTCCCGCACGGTCACTTGCCCGCCTGGCGCGGTCACCACCGCGCTCACCCGCGACCGCTCGGAGTCGTCGCCGGGCGGCACGAAGCAGAACGCGGCGCCGGCACGGCAGGTCGCCAGCACGGCCACCACCGAGTCCGGTCCGGGCGGCAGCGAGACGGCCACTGTCGAGCCCTTCCCCGCGCCGACATCGCGCAGCTCGGCGGCGAGCCGGTCGGCCCGCTCGTCCAGTTCCCGGTAGCTGAGCCGGACGTCCCCGTCGGACACCGCGGTGGCGTCCGGGGTCGACCTGATCTGGTCGTCGATGAGATCGTGCACGCAGCGGTCCGCGCCGGGCGCGGACCGAGAACCGTTCCACACCGAGACCAGTCGGTCCACTTCGGCCGGACCGAGCGGCGAGAAGCCCTTCTGCGACTCCGCGGGCCTGGCCATCGCCCGCAGCACCGCGATGTAGTAACGGTGCATGGCCTCGGCGAGGTCGTCGGACACCTTGTCGGTGTAGTAGTCGACGCGCCAGAGCATCTGGTTCGACCGCGGGTTGCGCAGCACGCCGGCGTTGACGCTGAAGCTGTTCGGCTCCGCCCGGTACTCGGCCTGGTTCTCCACCCGGCCGTCGCGGATCTCGACGCCGGCGCCGAGCACGTCGCTCATCACGTGGAAGTGGTTGTACAGGAACGAGGTGTCGAACAGTCGCGAGCGTGCCCCGGCGTCCCACTGCATGTGCGCGTAGGGGTAGCGGCGGTTGGGCAGCATCTCCTGCTCGGCGGCGAACGTGCGGCGGATCAGGTCCAGCCAGGTTCCGCCGGGCACGTCCACCATCACAGGTGGGATGTTCAGGAACATCCCGCGGACCTCGGTGCTGTCGACGTCCTCCGAGCGTCCGTGGGTGCTCACGCCGGCCATCACGTTCGCGCGGCCGCTGAGCAGGCTCAGCACCTTGAGATAGGCGGCCAGCAGCACGGTCTTCACCGGGACGTCGGCGACCCCGGCGACGTCGAGCACGGCTTCGCACAGGTCTTCGGGGATCAGGGTGTCGGTGGAGCGGTGGCTGGCGTTGCGGGTGGAGGTGAACCGCCAGCGGCGCACGCCGTCCAGGATCTCGCCGCCGGTCGGCGTGTCGTACGCGGCGCCCGGTGCAGGTCCGTCCGGCCCGTTTCCCCACCGTGGCAACTGGAACGGCACGCAGGAGGTGAGCTTGCGTGCCCAGAAGTCGCGCTGTTCCGGCGAGTCGATGGCCTCCCGCTCCAGCTCGATGAAGTCGCGGAACTGCGCCGCGGGCCGCGGAAGGACGGCCGCACCCGGATCCCGCAGCAGCGTCAGATACCGGCGCAGAGTCTCGGCCTGCGTGGAGAACAGGCTCCAGCCGTCGAACACGGCGTGGTGCTCGGTGATCGTCCACTGGAACTCGTCGTCGGATCGCCGGTGCAGCAGGTACCGCAGCAGCGGCACCTCCGCTGCCCCGAACGGGTTGCGGCGTTCGCGGTCGAGCACGTCGAGCAGGTGGCGCTCCTGCTCCTGTTCGGACAGGTGCCGCAGGTCCGACACCTCGATCGGGAGCTCGACAGTGGGATGGACCAGCTGCATGGGCTCGCTGAACCGGCTGAGGTCGAACGCCGTGCGCATGATGCTGTGCCGGGCCACCACGTCCCTGGTCGCCTGGCGGAACGCGGCCTCATCGAACGGTGCGCGAACCCGGAAGACGTTGACGTTGTGGTACGGCAGGTTCTCCGGATCCAGCGTCATGTGGTAGACCATGCCGGCCTGCAGCACCGACATCGGGTACGCGTCCTCCAGCCCGGCCGGCAGGTTCGCCCGATCCTCCGGCGACACCAGCGAGAACGGCGCACGCACGCGCTCCTGCTCGGCGATCGGCTCGGCGAGCTCTCCGAGCCGGGCGATCGTCGGGGTGGCGAACAGGTCCCGCAGGCTGATCGAGATGCCCCGCTCCTTGATCCGGCCGATCGCCTGCAGCGTGCGGATCGAGTCGCCACCGAGTTCGAAGAAGCTGTCGTCGACGCCCACCCGGTCCACCTCGAGCACCTCGGCCCACACCTCGGCGAGGACGCGTTCGACGTCGTCGCGGGGCGCCACGTAGGCCTGCCCGAGCTGCGGGCGGACCGCCTGGGGCGCGGGCAGCCGCTGGTGGTCGATCTTGCCGTTCAGGGTGGTCGGCAGCTCGTCGAGTACCACGAACACCGCCGGAACCATGTGCTCCGGCAAGGACTTCGCGACCTGCTCGCGGAGCTCGCCGGTGGTCAGGTCGGCGCCGACCACGTAGGCCACCAGACGTGGCCTGTCGCCGTCGTCGGCGCGGACGACGACGGTCGCGGCGCGCACCCCGGGCACGGTCCGGAGCACGGCCTCGATCTCACCGGTCTCGATGCGGAACCCGCGAACCTTGACCTGGTCATCGTTGCGCCCCAGGTACTCCAGCTCCCCGGCCGCGTTCCAGCGGCCGACGTCACCGGTGCGGTACAGCCGGGCGCCTGGCACGCCGCTCCACCGGTCGGCGACGAACCGTTCGGCGGTGAGGCCGGGCCGGCCGAGGTAGCCAGCGGCCACCCCGGCACCGCCCACGTACAGCTCACCGGGCACGCCGGAGGGCAGCAGGTCGCCGTGCCGGTCGAGGACGTAGACCGCCAGGTCGGGAATCGGCACGCCGATCGGGCTGTCCGAGCGGTGCACGTCCGCGCTGGTGAGCGGCCGGTAGGTCACGTGCACGGTGGTCTCAGTGATGCCGTACATGTTCACCAGGCGCGGGCGCTCGTCGCCGTGGCGGTCGAACCACCGGCCGACGCTGCCGAGATCGAGCGCCTCGCCACCGAAGATCACCAGGCGCAGCGCGAGGTCGGCACTGGTGTCCGCGTCCACCGCCTCCAGCTGGCGGAACGCCGACGGAGTCTGGTTCAGCACGGTCACGCCTTCCCGGCGCAGCAGCTCGTAGAAACCCTCCGGTGAGCGCGTCACCAGCCGGGGCACGACGACAAGGCGGCCGCCGTAGGCGAGCGCGCCCCACATCTCCCACACCGAGAAGTCGAAGGCGTGGGAGTGGAACATCGTCCACACGTCGTCGTCGTCGAACTCGAACCAGTCGTGCGTGCTGGCGAGCAGGCGGCTCACGTTGGCATGGGTGACCTCGACCGCCTTGGGCCGGCCGGTCGTGCCGGAGGTGTACAGCACGTAGGCCAGATCCGTCTCGCGCACCCGGACGTCGTCCAGCGGACCCGCCGGCGCGCCGGCGATGTACTCGGCGTCGGCGTCGAGGTCGAGCACCGCCCAGCCGCCGGACGGCAGCACCTCGCGGGACGCCAGGTCGGTGACGGCCACCGCCGCGCCCGCATCGCTAAGCATGTACCCCAGCCGCTCGCGCGGGTAGTGCGGATCCAGCGGAAGGTAGGCCGCGCCGGACTTCAGCACGGCGAGGAGCGACACGATCAGGTCGGCGCCGCGATCGAGGCAGATGCCGACGATCGAGCCCGGACCGGTGCCGCGATCCCGCAGCACCCGCGCGAGCCGGTTGGAACGCGCGTCGAGATCCTCGTAGGAGAGCGCGACGCGGGTGTCGCAGACCGCGGTCGCCGACGGGTTCTCCGTCACCCGCGCGCCGAACAGCTCGTGCAGTGGTCGACTGTCCACAACGGATCCGAAGCGGTCACCCCTGGCGCGGGTGATCACCGCGGCCCGTTCGTCGTCGGTGAGCATCCGCAGCTCGCTCATCTGGGTGTCCGGCTCGCCGGCCGCCTCCAGCAGCCGCAGGTAGCAGCCGATCAGCTGCTCGACCGCGGTCGGGTCGAACAGGTCGGTGTTGTACTCGACCTCGAACCCGGTGCGCTCGCCCAGGAACACCGACCAGGTCATGTCGAACTTGGCGGTGCCGCGTTCCAGGCCGATCGGCTCGAGCCGGGCGGCACCGATGGAGCCACCGGATCCGGGCCGGTCCTGCGCGCCGAACACCACCTGCACGACCGGGCTGTGCGTGAGCGCCCGCAGGGGGCTGAGCTCGGACACCAGCCGCTCGAACGGCAGGTCCTTGTGCCCGTAGGCGTCCATCGCGGCGTCACTCGTGCGGCGCAGCGCGTCGGCGAACCGGGGGTTGCCGGAGAGGTCCATGCGAACGGGCACGGTGTTCACCAGCGGTCCGATCACCTCGGCCAGGCCCGTCTGGTCGCGCAGCGACACCGGGGTGCCGACCACGAGGTCCTCCTGCCCGGCGTAGCGGGCGAGCAGGACGCCGAACGCGGTCAGGTACGTCGTGAACGGCGTGACGCCGGCGGCCGCGCTGATCGCGCGCATCCGGTCGGCGAGTTCCCGGGGCACCTCGAACGTCGCGGTCCGCCCGGTGAACGTCTGGGCAGCCGGTCGCGGCCGGGTGGTCGGTACCTCGAGCACCGGCGGCGCCCCGGCCAGCCGGTCGCGCCAGAACTCGACCTGCTCGCAGAGTTCACCCGCGTTCAGCCGGTCGTGCTCTGCGGCGGCGACGTCGAGGTAGCGGACGGGCGCCTCGGCCAGGTCGGCGGCACGATCCCGGTACAGCGTGTTCAGGTCGCGCAGCAGGACGCCGAGCGCCACGCCGTCGACGACCATGTGGTGTGCGGTGAGCACCAGCAGGTGTCGCTCGGCACCGGCGCGGACCAGCAGCAGCCGGGCCGGCGGTCCCTCGCACAGGTCGAAGGGGCGGCGGGCGTCCTCGGTGGCGAGGGCCAGCGCGGCCGCGTCCGGGTCCTCCGAGGTGGACACGGTGTGGTAGTTCCATTCGGCCCGCACCTCGTCGTCCACGACCTGCTCGGGCCCCGATCCCTCGGTCCCCGGCAGGAACCGGGCGCGCAGCGCGGCATGCCTCGTCACCAGCTCGGTGTACGCGAGGCGCAGGACGGGTGCGTCGAGCGGTCCGTCGACCCAGCAGGCCGCCGGCGTGTGGTACGTCGCGGTGCCGGGGCTCCACTGCTCGAAGAACCACATCTGGCGCTGTCCGAACGACATCGGGCCCCGGTCGGCGGCCAGCCTCGGCAGGTCGTCGGCGTGCTGGCGGGCCAGCAACCTGGCCAGCTCGGCCTCGGCGTCGAGATGGAGATCGTCGATACTCACGTCTTCGTCCCTTCCGCTAGCGCGCGGTGAACCCGCCGTCCACTGTGATCACGGCGCCGGTCACATCGGTCGATTCGTCGGTCCCGAGCCAGACACATGTCCGCGCCACGTCCCCGGCGGCGACCAGCCGGTTGGTGGGCTGGTCGGTCGCGAACACGCTCTCGTGCTCGGCGTGTGGGATGCCGAGACTGCGGGCTATCTCGCCCAGCATGCGGCCGTCGAGCTCCGGGTCGTCGCGGACCGATCCCGGGCACACCGCGTTGACACGCACGCCCAAGGGCGCGAGATCCAGCGCGGCGGCCTTGGTGAGGCCGACCAGCGCGTGCTTCGCGGCCACGTAGGCCGAGAAGTGGCGGTAGCCGACCAGGCCCGCGGTCGACGCGATCGACACGATGCTCCCCCGGCCGGCGGCGACCATGGCCGGGGCGACAGCCCGCAGCATCCGCCACGACCCGTCCAGGTCCACGTCGAGGATGAGCCGCCACTCGGCCTCGGTCACCTCGTGCACCGGCACTCCCGCCGGCGTGGCCAGCCCGGCGTTGTTCACCAGTACGTCGATGCGGCCGAAGCGGTCGAGCGTCTCGTCCACCGCCGCGGTGACGGCCGCGCCGTCGCGGACATCGGTGTGCCGCGTGGTCACCGTCACGGCGTGCTCGCCGCACAGCTTCGCCGTCTCGGCCAGCTGGTCGGCGGTGCCCAGCGGGTACGGGCAGCCCTCGATGTCGCCGGCCACGTCCAGCAGCACGAGGTCCGCGCCCTGCTCGGCGAACGCCACGGCGGTGGCCCGGCCGATGCCGCGGGCGGCACCGGTGACGACGGCGACCTTGTCGCGCAGGCGCATGGTCAGTGCCTCCCGGTCATGATCGTCGCGAGCTTGCGGACCGTGCGGAGGCGGTAGACGTCCTTCACACCGAGGTCGCCGAAACCGGCCGCGCGGGCCTCGATCGCAGTCCGGAACGCCAGTAGCGAGGTGCCACCAAGGAGGAACAGGTTGTCCTCGCGAGTGACCGGCACCCCCAGCAGCCGCCGCCACAGCGCCATCAACCACTCCTCGGCGCCGCGCCCGTCGTCGCTGCCCGGGGCCGCTGCCGGTGCCTCCTCGGTGGGGTCCGGCAGCCGGCCGGCGTCGAGCTTGCCGTTCGGAGTCGTTGGCAGCGCGTCGATCCGGGTGATCGACCTGGGCAGGTGGTGCTCTGGAAGCTCGGCGGCGAGCCGGTCGCGCAGCTCGGCGGGATCCGCGTGGTTCCCGACGACGTAGGCGGCGAGGTAGGCGTCCTCGCGCTCGCGGACCACCACGGCGGCCGCGACGACCGCCGGATCGCGTAGCAGAGCCGCCCGCACCTCACCCAGCTCGATGCGGCGCCCACGGAGCTTGACCTGGCTGTCGAGCCGGCCGAGGTGCTCCAGCTCGCCGGAGGGCAGCAGCCGGCCCCGGTCGCCGCTGCGGTACCCCCGGGCGCGCTCCGGCCCAGCCGGAAACTGTTGTGCGGTCAGCGAAGCACGGCCGAGGTAGCCGCGGGTCACGCCGGGGCCCGCGACGTGAATCTCGCCGGGCACGCCGACGGGAAGGCACCGACCGAACTGGTCCCGGACGGTCAGCGACCAACCGGGGATGGCGGTGCCGATGGACCGCGACCCGTTCGCGACAACCCCGGAGTCGACGACCTTCCAGCTGCAGTGCACGGTGGTCTCGGTGATCCCGTACATGTTCACCACGCGCTGCCGCGGGTAGCGGGCGATCCAGTCCCGGAGCGCCGTCGACTCGAGCGATTCGCCGCCGAAGATCAGCAGTCGCACCGCGAGCGGGTCGGACCCGACGTCCACGACCGCGAGCTGGGCGAAGGCGGACGGCGTCTGGTTGAGGACCGTGACGTTCTCGCGGCGCAGCAGGCGATGGAAGGCGTGCGGGTCGCGGACGGTGTCCCGGGGAACGACCACCAGCCGGCCGCCGGTGGCGAGGCAGGCCCAGATCTCCCACACGGAGAAGTCGAACGCGTAGGAGTGGAACAGCGTCCACACGTCCCGCGGGCTGAAGCCGTACTCCTTCGTCGCGGCCAACAGGTTCAGCACGTTCCCGTGGGTGGCGAGGACACCCTTGGGCGTCCCCGTCGAGCCGGAGGTGTAGATGACGTAGGCGTCGTCGCTTCCGGTGATCACCGGAAGCCGGGCGTCCGCCGCGTCCGAAGCGCGGTTGGCCGGCAGCACCGGCGCGGCGGAGTCGATTGCCACACCGTCCTGCGCGACGATCGCGGCGAGCCCGGCGTCGCGTGCCATGAACGACAGCCGTTGGCGCGGGTACGCCGGATCGAGCGGCACGTAGGCGGCGCCGGCCCGAAGCACGCCCAGCAACACCACGATCAGGCGGGCCGAGGGCTCCATCGCGACGCCGACGCGGTCACCTCGACGAACGCCGGCCGCCGCGAGGCCGGCGGCCACCCCGCTCGCCTCCTCGACGAGCACGCGGTAGGTCAGCCGCTCCCCGGCGCAGCAGACCGCGACCGCCTCCGGTGCCGCAGCGGCCCGCTTGGCAACCGCCGAGACGATCGTGGCGTTCGGGTCCACCGCGAGGTCGACACGCTGGTCGGCGCGGTGGTCGGCCGCGGGCACCAGTTCGATGCCACCGACGGCGGTCCGCTCGTCGCCGTCGAGCACCGCGACCATCGCCGCCAGCAGTGCCTCGGCCGCGGCCGGATGAACCAGGTCGGTGCGGTGGTGGCAGGCCAGTTCGGTGCCGCTCAGGCGGAGCTCGATCGCGCCGGGCTGGTAGGTCCGCCACTCGTCCACAGTGGACACGTCGGCGAGGTCCACGGTCACGGCGGGCATGTCGGCACCGTCCGGCAGCGCCGCGCCCGGCAGGCGGACCGAGTCGCGGAGCTCGGCCCGGCTCGCCCGCTCGCCGAACTCGCCGAGCTCGATGGCGAGCACGCCGCGGCCTCCGGTCCACGTGACGCTGACCGGCACCGCCGCCGCGCCGGTGTACCGGCCGAGCACCACGGCGGCCGCCACGCATACGTCCGCGTGCCGCAGGCCGTCCCGGACCGCGGCGGTGCGGGTCGCCACGCCCTCGGGTAGCGGCTTGCCGATCCGCGCCCAGTCCATGGGTAGCTCGTCGACCTCGCGGGCCACGGCCTCCGGTGGCGGGACCGTGTCGCGCGGCGCCGAGGTCAGCCGGGCCCCGAGGCGGCGCACGCCGCGCGGGTCCATCGCCGATGCGTGCGCGGAGACGATCAGCTGCCGGACCCCGTCGGCGTAGCGCAGCAGGACGAGCCGGACTCCCCCGCCGCGCCGGCTGTCCAGCGGCCGCCGCATGATCCGCCGGCGCACCTCCGCGGCCCGCTCGTCGGTACTCGCCAGCACGGTGTCCTCCGTGAACACCCGGGTTCCGGCTTCAACGGGCGGCCCGGCGCACGCGAAGGCGGCCGCGAACACGGCGCTCTGGTCCATCTCAGGTCTCCAGCGTCAGCTGGACCACCCGCAGCAGCGGAAGCGGGTCGTCGGCCAGGTACATGTGCCCGCCGGGCAGCTCGACGACCGAGCAGCCGGCGGTGGTCACCTTCGCCCAGC
>Ga0190265_10001475_pt1 | contig 15489 bp, 11 predicted proteins | sample Popmic124T_FD_133135 | JGI IMG/M metagenome (GOLD analysis project Ga0190265, IMG submission 133135) | Populus adjacent soil microbial communities from riparian zone of Indian Creek, Utah, USA - 124 T | ecosystem: Environmental > Terrestrial > Soil > Riparian zone | place: USA: Utah | collected...
AGCGAGTGGGCGGTGGTCTCGTGCTACGGGGTCCCCGGCGGCGACAACCCGTTCTACGTCGAGAAGATGTTCGAGACCTTCGCGGCCAACGCCGGCATCATGGGCTTCGAGATCTACTACCAGAACGGCGGCGAGGTCTGCAGCGTGCTCAGCGACGACACGACCCACCCGGCGGCCGCCGCGCGCTACAAGGAGCTCTACCGCGAGCCCTGAGCGCGCGCGCTCAGCGCGCGACGCGCAGGTTCTTCTTCAGCTTGTCCAGCAGCAGCCGCGTGCGGACGAGGCCGATCTCGGCCGCCAGCTGCACGAACGCTCGCTCGCGAGCCCGGCTCTTGGCCACGGGCTCGCGCTTGTGCGCGCGCTCGAGCGGTTGCTTGACGCCATCTCCTGCGCGCGCTCCCCGCGTCCGGATGGCGGCGGGCTCGGTCTTTCGCGCCGCCCGCGGCGTTGCGACCGAGCCAACAACGTCCGTGCCCGCGACTGGCGCGACTTGGGCGACCGCGGGCCGGGTGATTCGGACCGCCGATGCGATGCGCAGGATCCGCGGTCTCGCCGGCGCTTCCCCGTTTGGCGCGCCGTTCGAACCCGCCTCTTCGCTGGAGAACTGCGCGCGGCGTTCCTGGAGCAAGAACGCCGCGTTGCGGTTGCTGCGCCGCGCGTCCAGGCACTGCGCGCACAGCCGATCGCCGTTCGCGTCCTTCTTGACCGCCATGCGCCGCGGCGGCGCCGGCGCGGCTCCGTGCTCGCCATTCACCGCGCCGCCCACTACGTCAGGCAGCGCATCAGGCAGCGCGTCAGAGAGGGCGCCAGAAAGCGCGCCTTCGCGCCGGCGGGCGGTACGGTCACAATCCACACAGAACACGACATCGCCCAACTTCGACATTGCGCGCAGGCTACGCTGTCCGCGGCCCGGAGTCGACGCATGCTCGGCTCGGACGATGAGGAGTGTCGCTATGCGCTTCGCAAAGGTGGTCGCCGTCGCGTTCGCAGCTCAGCTAACCGGCTGCGGGCCCGATCCGCTGTTCGTGAATGGACAGGTCGGGCTCGACGACGACTGCGAGGTCAGCGCCGACGATGAGCACGCCGTCGAGCTGCCCGTGTTCGACATCGCTACGGGCGGAACCGCGGGCTCGGCCGCGTGCGACGACCCGTTCGTGGCGCAGCTCTGGGTCGAGAACGGCGAGAGCGAGCGCGCGCGGGTGACCGAAGCCGAGATTCGGCTGATCACCCTGGGCGGCGAGACGCTGATCTTCGCTGAAACAGACCCGCCGCTGCCCAACCCATTCCTGTTGAACACCGCCGGGCCCGTCCCGGCCGACGGCAGCGGCGTGATCGAGGTCGAGGTCGTTCCCACGGAATATGCTCACTCTCTCACCGCGTTCGTGGGCCAGAAGATCGCAGTCAGCGTCGTGCTCCATGGAGAGACCGCCGGCGGCGACGAGATCGAGAGCTCGAGCTTCACCGCCCCGATCTCGATCTGCGACGGTTGCCGCACGCTGTGCGCGAGTGACCCCGAAGCCGAAGACGCGAGCTGCAGCGCCCCGGAGCTAGGCCCGCTGCGCACGTTCTGCGTCGACCCGGAGTGCTGACACCAGGCGGCCTGTCCGCGCGCGGGCGCGGCGGCGTAAGCGCAAGCTCGTGAACAGCGCCAGCAGCAAGCCCAGCCCGTGCCCGGCGTGCGCGCGCGTTGCGCCTGGCCCGACGCGGCAGCTGCACGAGGCGCTCTCGTCCTCTTCCTCGGGCGGGTCTTGCGCGCTGCCGGCGTCCTTCTTCGAGCCGCCGCCGCCGGCCGCGCCGGTGCCCGCGTCGCTCGTGCCGCCATCGCGGATCGAGCCTGCGCCCGGTACGCAGCTCGCTGGCTCGTCGCCGCTGCCTTCGATGCAGCTCGCGGTCTCGGGGAGCGCGGCGCAGTCGGTCGACACGAGGCCCGCGCTCGGGTCGCACAGCTGCAGCACGTCGCCGTCGCAGCGGCCCTGCGCGGACACGTCGTTGCACGGGTTGCAGTCGAGCAGATCGGTGCCTTCGGGGCACTGTTCGGGCGCGTCGCAGTGGCCGTTGTTCGCGAGCGGGCAGTAGTCGGCGGGCGCGACCGCGGCGCTGCCGGGCGGTACGCAGTGATGCCCCGTCTGTTCGTCCGCGAAGCCGCACACCTTGCCGGCGCGCACGCACGGGATCTCGAGCGTGGTCTTCGTCGATGGGTCGCAGTAGCGCAGGGTGTTGCCCTGGCAGGTGCCGAAGTAGTTGCTGCCGCCTTCGACGTCGGAGCAGGTGACGTTGACGTCGAGCAGCTCCGCGCAGTAGCTCGCCGGCAGGCAGGCGCGCGTTCCGTCGCTGACGGTGGCGCAGCAGCCGTACCGATCGCCGCAGTCGAGCTGCGACGCGCACTCGAGCGAGCAGAAGCCGGTCCCGGTGTCGTCGCTGTCCGCGATGCAGAACGGATTGTCCGAGCCGCACTGCTGGTACATGGATGGGTCGCAACCCGCCGCGGGGCCGAGCCCGGCGGGGTTGAGGCAGTCGAAGCCGATGCGCGAGTCGACCAGACCGCAGATCAAGCCCGAGCCGTCGCAGTCGACCTCGGTCACGCCGTCCTCTCCGCAGTAGACCAGGCCTTTGCCCTGGCAGCGGCCGAAGAACGTCTCGTCGCCGCAGCTGCCCGGCGGAACGATGCACTGCGAGGTCGCAGCGTCGCTCGCGTAGCCCTCGTTGCACAGGCACGCGTAGACCATGGGTGCGCCCTCCGGGTCGTCCCACTCGGGGTGGCTGTGATCGGGGCAGTCGGAGGGCATCACAGTGCAGCCGCGCTCTTTGCCGAAGCTGCCCTGGCCGAACGGACTGCCCTGGAAGCCTTCGTCGCAGGCGCACTCGCCGAACGGGTTGCGCGAGCTGTTGGGCGGGCACGCCTCGCCGCGCGCCACGCACTCGCTGCCGAGCCCGAAGAAGCCGTCGCCGCAGTAGCACTCCCCGCCGACCTGCACGCTGTTGTCGGGGCAGTCGACGTTCGCGTACGCGATGCACGCGGTGCCGTCCGCGGCCGGCGTGAAGCCCTCGTCGCACGCGCACAGACCGCCGCGCGCGCTCGACTTCGGCGGGCACTGGGAGGGATTGCCCTGATCGAGCGCGAGCACGCCGACCCCCGCCCAGGCGCCTGCGAGCGCGGTGCACTCGGGTGGTGTCGCGCGGTCGAGCGCGACCAGCTCGTCGCACGCGACCAAGCTCCCGCGCGCCATGTCGTCGAAGACCGACTCGCGCGTGAGGTGGCGCGTGAGCGTGCGGTACCACACGCGCTCGACCAGCTGGCGGCTGGTCGCGCCGGCGGCCAGGAACGCCGCGCGGTTGGGGATGCCGCTGTTGATGTGCACGCCGCCGCCGTCCTCGAACACCGACAGCTGTTGAAAGTCGTCCATGTGCGCGGGCTGCTCGCCCAGGGTCGGATCCTCCAGGCTGCGCACCACCACCCGCGGCGGACGCAGGCAGTGCTCGCCCACGGTCCAGTCCGCGGTGTCGACCATGGCGGCCATGACGTCGGCGATGCTCTCGTTCAGCGCGCCCGACTGGTTCTGGTAGACCAGGTTCGCGCTGGTGTTGATCACGCCGTGCGTGACCTCGTGCGCGAGCACGTCGAGGCAGCGCGAGAACGAGAGGAACTCGCGCCCGTCGTCGTTGATCGCGAGGAACGGGCGCGGGCCGTCCGCGAAGAAGGCGTTGTCCATCGATTGCCCGAGATGGACCGCGACGCGCAGCTCGCCGCCCTGACCGTCCCACGAGTTGCGCTCGTGGGTCTGCCGGAAGTAGTCGAGCACCTGGCCCACGCCGTGATGGCTCACCGCGTGATCGGTCGGCCACTCGTCCGTGGTCGCCGAGCCGACCAGCGGAAACGAGAAGATCGCCAGCGGCGCACTGAAGATCGACGCGTTGCCGGCGTGCTGCGTCCACAGCGGACCAGCGCGCGACTGGTCGAGCAAGACGAACACACCGTCTTCGGCGAAGCGCGTGATCGCGAGATCGATCGCCGCGCCGCCGTGATCGCGCGCGGCGCCGGTCGCGGGCTCCACGCTCTGGCTGTGCACGCGCCGGTGCTGGGCGAGCACGCTGCCGTCGCCAGCATCGACGTAGCTCGCGTAGATCTGCGGGATGCCCGCCTCGACCACGCGCTGCGTCACCTGCCACGCCGCCACGCCGCCGCGGCGCTCCGCTTCGTGGCCCACCCACACGCCGAGCGCCGGGCTCTGCTCGTCGAAGACCAGCCCCTGGGTCGCGCGCGCGTTCAGCGCTGCGGCGCTGCGGCGCGCGGCGGCTTGCGCGCCGTAGCGCAGGTCGTGCAGCGGCTGCAGCTCGCTCAAGCGACTGGCATGGACGGCGGTCAGCGCTCCGCCGGCGTCGAACTGCGCGCGCAGCTCGCAGAGCCAGACCGGCCTGCCGTCGTACACGACGTCGAACGCGAGGCTCAGACCGCCGTCCGGGTCGCGCATGCGGCTGCGCTCCACCAGCGCGAGCTGGCCGGCGGCCGCGGTGAGGCCGAAGCTCGGCAGGGCAGCCTCGAGCAGCAAGCGCTCCGCGCTGGCGTTCGGCGTGGCGCGCCCGGCGTAGGGGTTCGGGACGCGTCCCGTCAGCTCGCGCAGGCTGCCGAGCTGGGGATCGAGCCGCACCTGCAGCGGGCGCGACGACAGCCTGGCGAGCTGCACCAGCCCGCGCGCCACGGAGAGGCGCGGCGCCGCGGCTTTCGGCATGCGCGCGAGGGACACGACGCGCGCGTCGAGCGCGCTGCGATCGAACGCCTGCGGGCGCTGGCTCAGATCGCGCGGAGCCTGCGCGCGCGGCTTGCCCACGTGGGTGCGCGCGCCGTCCGGGGTGGAGACCGCCGCGACATCATCGATCGAACGCGTGCGCGCGCGGCGCGCCTCCGCGGGCGCCGGTGTCGAGGACGCGGTGAGCGCGGCACGCCGTGCCTCGGGCGCCTGCGAGCGCAGGGGCGCGTCCTCGCTGATCCGGCTGCACGCCGCGAGCGGCGCCAGCGCGAAGCAGGTTGCCAGTGCCAGCGCGGATCGGACGAGAAAAGGAACAGGAAGGCGGGAAGGCGGGAAGGAAGAAAACCGGTTTGAACTTCCCGGCTTCCCGGCTTCCTGTTCAATCCCTGTTGTTGGCTGCGTGAACGACACGGTTGATTTGCGCCTCCGAGCTGCTCTACTCGCGGGATGTTAGGTGTTGCTCTGCAACGCGTCCATCGTTCGTGCCCGATGTCGTGCTGGGCGTGGTGCTGCGCCTTGCAGCTGGTGCACGCGACCGTCGTCGCGTCCGAGGCGAGCGCCGAGCCGCCAGTTGCGGCGGTGCGGATCGACGCGGTTTCGCCCGAGACGTTCGGCGCGGGTGCGACGCTTGCCATCACGGGGGCCGGGCTACGCGAAGGCGACCGCTTTCGGCTAGGTTCCTCCGCGCTCGAGGTGGTCGAGCTGCAGGAGCAAGCGGCCAAGCTGCGCGTGCCGGCCGGGCAGAAGCGCGGTGGGGCGCTCACGGTGCAGCGCGGCCCGCGCACCGTGACCCGCTTCGACAAAGTGCGCTTCGTCGCGGCGCCGCTGCTGCTCGCGGCGCTGCCGCGCTCGGCGTCGCCCGGGCAGCGCGTGACCGTACGCGGGAAGAATCTCGACGCGGTGACCGAGCTGCGCGTCGGCGAGAGCGCGCTGCAACCGGCCGCGAGCACCCGCACGTCGCTCAGCTTCGTCGTGCCCGACGGGCTGCAGAGCGGCGCGCTCAGCGTGCGCAGCCCGGGCGGCGAGGCGAGCCTGCGCCAGCCGTTCGAGATCTACTACCCGCCGGTGGTGACCAAGGTGAAGCCCGCGCGCTTCGGCGCCGGGGCGATCCTGCGCGTCGAAGGCTCTGGGCTGAGCGAGCAGCTCGCGATCAAGCTGGGCACGACCGCCATCACCGCGGTCAAGAAGACCAAGAAGGGGCTCGAGCTGCAGCTGCCCGCGACGATGAAGAAGGGCGGTCCGCTGCTGCTGCGCTCGGCCGGGCACCCGCCGGTGCGCTTCGACGCGCTCGAGTTCGTGCCGGCGCCGCGCCTGAGCTCCGCCAAGCCGCTGAGCGCCAAGCCCGGGGATACGGTTCAGCTGCGGGGGAGCGGCCTCGACGCGATCGACGAGCTGCGGGTGGGCGAGCAAGTGATCGAGCCGAGCGCGCGCAGCGCGAGCCAGCTCGACTTCATCGTCGGCCCCACGCTCGCGAGCGGGGTGATCGAAGTGCGCGGCGCGGGCGGCTCGGCTGCGCTGCGCGCGCCGCTGGTGGTGGTGGGCGCCGCTGCGCAGGCGGAGCCCGTTGTGCAGGCCGAGGCCGTTGCGCAGGCCGAGCCCGCTGCGCAGGCCGAGCCCGCTGCGCAGCCGCCCGAGAGCACGCCCGAGAACAGCGCCGAGCCGGGCTACCGCTTTGGCGCCGACGAGCTCCCGGGCCTGCTGTCCGGCGCGATCAGCGACTACACGCTGCCGCAGATCCAGCGCGACATCGAGCAATCGGCCGTGCTGTACGCGACGCCTGCGGGCTCCGCGGCGGCGCACGCCGGCAGCGGATCGCGCAAGGCGATGCGCGCGCTGAGCGCAGCGGCGGTCGCGCTCGCCGTCGAGCTCGCGCGCATGACGGTCGCGCAGCGCGCGCTGTGCAACGCGATGAGCACCAGCAAGAAAAAAGCCGCGGACAACGCGCAGGCCGGGGAGCTGCTGGCGCGCGCGACGCAGCATAGCCAGAAGCTCGTGCGCGAGGGGCTGGGCACTTTGTGGAAAGGCTTGCCGGATACGGCGTGGACCGACGCCGCGATCGCCGGGCGGCTCGGGCTCGCGGCCGTCGACGACCAGCTCGCGCGCGTGATCGCGGCGAGCGACGGGCTGCAACGCGAGTGCGCCGACCGAGTCCACGGGCGCGAGAAGCTGGTGGCGCGCGCGACCGACACGGCCGACGCCGGGCTCGCGCGCGACTACGAGGCGATCGTGGAAGGCGAGCTCACGCGGCTGCAGGCGTCGGCGGCGAGCCCGGACCAAGGAAGGCAGCGCGTACAACAAGCGCTGGCGGTGTTCTCGAACGAGCGCCGCGCCCACTGGCAACAGCGGCTCGCGGCCTTGAGCCAACGCGTGCAAGATCGCGCGACGGTCACCGGCAAAGGCGCGCGGACCGGCAAGACGGCCACGAAAGTGGGCAAGCGATGAGCGCGCGCTGGCCGCGAGCGCTGTGCGTCGCCAGCATGCTGTGCGCGTGCAACGGCCAGATGGCAAGCGATCCGGCTCCGTCGGATCCGGCCGCGCCCACGAGCCCGGCCGCGCCCGCGAGCCCGGCGACCCCAGCCAGCCCTACGGGCCCAGCGAGCCCGAGCACCGAGCCCACCGGGAGCGAGTGCAACGGCCAACCCTGCGCGCCGCCCAACCAGTGCGTCCGCTACTCCGGGATCGCCGGCCCTCGCGTCCCGCTCTACGCCTGCGGCATTCCGTGCGCTCCCGACGGCGCATGCCCTGCAGCGATGACCTGCCGCGTGATCGCCGACGGCCCGCGCCTCTGCCAGTGATCGGGAACCGAGGCTTGTGCACACCAGTGCACAAGCGCGTGCACGCGCGTGCACGCGTGCCGAGGGGCGATCACCATCTCGCCGCCGTAGACCGGGCCGTGTCGCGGCATTTCGCTGATGCGGCGCTGCTCGGCAGCCCTGGCACCCGAGTTGCTTTGGGCTCACGTATCCGCAGCCAAGGAGTTCATCTTGAAAGTACAGCTCGCATCTTCGGTCGCCACCGTCTTACTGCTCGCGAGCACGGCGCATGCGCAGCGGTTCAGCGAGGTCCGGTTCGGCGAGAACTTCGACCTCGACGCGTACGTCAGCGAGGTCCGCGAACCCGGGCCGCAAGCGCCGGGGCTGCAGTGGAACGGCAACCCGAACGTCCGCCAAACGTCGACCGCTCCCGCCTGCTACTTCGTACCTGGCCGGGTGAACGTGCAGAAAGGAGAAGGGGTGCTCAGCGCCGAGCGCGGCAGCCTCATCTACGAGCTGCTGGCGAGCCTCGGCCAGCAACACAGCCACTCCGGTATGGCGCGCGATTCCCAGCGGATCCGCCACAACACGATGGCGACGTGGGCGATCAGGAAGAGCGAGGACTGGGCCGGCGTCCCAGCGAAATTGGTGGGCACGGGCACGGACAGCCTGCGCGAAGGATACCCCGGTACCATCACGCACTCGGTCGAGGCCGCGGTTTCGCACAACGAGTTCAACTTCGCCGACGGGCTTGTGTTGTCGGCGGGCAGCGGCCCGATCTTCGGCTTGTCGCAGCTCTTGGAGCTGAGCGACGCCGACGCCGAGATGGCCGACTTTCGCGGCCATTACCGGCTCTTCGCCTATACCGACATGCTCTGGCGCGACCCCTACGCACGCAGCAGCGACGACGGCAACATGTGTTCGGGCAGCATCTTCCACGCGCATACCCGGGCGGGCAATGGCGGCTGGACGAAGGCTCAGATTCGTAAGTACTCGACGGAGGTGCGCCAGCCGGCGGCGGCGCTGCTCTACAGTCAGCTCCGACACAAGATCATCGAGGATACGAGCTGGTTGAAAGAGTTCGGACTCACGTTATACAGCCTCAATAGCGGGTCTGGACTGAGCACGCTCGCGATGCGCATCTCCAATCAGGTCGTCAACTGCATGGCCTTCAACGACTGCAACAACACGACGCCGCGCTGGCAAGCAGGCGTCGGCAGCGGCGCGAGCGTCTCACCCGACGATCTTTACAACCTGGCCTTGGTCAACGCCGTCAACGCTCACCTCGCCAACAAGACGAACACTTTCGTGTACAGGACGGCCAAGCCGCTGGAAAAGACCGGCGACTACCTGTGCTGCGAGCGCAAGACCATGGAGACTTCGGAGCCCTTCCCGACGCAGCCCGGAACCGCGCTTCCCTACACCTACACTCAGTGCCTGCGGCAGTACTGAGGAGGTGTGATCGTGTCTCGAAGCCGCAAACGCTACGCGCTGATCGCGAGCGCGATCGCGCTGATCTGGCTCGGCCTGCTGTGGGGCGGCGGGGCCCTCCAGCGGGCCGCGCTCGACCGCGACCCGGACGTGCAGGCGCGTGCGCCGCGCGCGACCGCGTCGCGGGTCGAGCCTCCCCGCGATCGCAGCGAGCCTCCACCGTTCGGATCGCTCGTCAACGCCGACGGCTCCGCGCGCCTGCCCGAGTTGCAGCTGGCCGATCTGATCCACGACGTCGAGCTCGAGAAGGGATACGCCTGCCCGGGTGAGGATGTGCTCGTGCGCATGTACGGCAAGCCCGAGAACGCGGCAGGCGTGCTCCCGACCGCCGAGCTGAACTTCAACGTGGGCGGCGACTTCGGCGAGACGGTGACGGTGAGCGGCAAGACGCCGGGCGTCCGCGAGCTCACCGCGGTCGCGTCCAACGGGGTCGACAAGATCGCGTACCGGCCGTTTCAGCTGACGGTGCTCGAGCCGGACGCGCCGGAGTGCCGCGATCGGCCGTACGCGACCTTGGCCGTCGAGCTCCATCCCGGCGACCCGCACGCGATCGAAGCGCGCGTCGTGGCGACCCACGGCGTGGAGGGGCGGCTCAGCTACGAGTGGGACTTCGGCGACGGCGCGCGCGCGGAGACGCAGGAGCGGTTCGCGAGCCATAGCTACGCGCTGCGCGACCAGACCCGCACCCTGAGCACGTATCTCGTCACGGTGCGGGCGTTCGACCCGCGCGGGCGCATGGCCCAGGGGCGCGGCAGCATTCACCTGTCGAACAACCACTTCCGCGCGCGCGCGTTCGGGGATCGCCTGGTGCCCGTGTTCTACAGCCCGTTCCCCCAGCCGTCCGCCGCCGGTGCGCGCTTCGCCGTGACGTTTCGCAGCCTCGAGGACGATCCCATTGCGTTCGACAAGGCGACGCTGACCGAGCGCAGCTGCCTGGCCGGCCGCGAAGACCGCGTGCGCACGATCGACCCTGCTGCGCTGGGCGTGCCGCGCCGAATCGCGGCCAAGGAGCGCCGCGAGGCGTCCCTGCTGCTGCGCGACGGGCTGATCCACGAGGACACGTGCGTGGTCGAGCTCGAGCTCACCGGCGACAGCACGCCGCCGCGCATCGGTCGCGCCATGCCCGGCTCGCCGATCGACTACCGCGAGGTTCGCACCCGCTTCACTTTCGAGCTGTTCGCGGCCCCTCCGGCCGACCAGGGTGGAGCGAGCGAGCTCGCGAGCCTCCCGATCACGGACCCCGTGCTGCTCGCCAAGCTGCTGCGCGCGAGCGAAGAGGCGCCTGGCGGCCGCGTGACCAGGGCGATGCTCGAGCAGCTGGAGAAAGCGGAGAGCGCGCACTGAACACGCTGGAAACAGGTGCGCTTCAGCCTTGCTGTCCGCGCTTTCGATGCGATAACCCGTGACGGGCGGCATGAACCTGGGGCAGTGGCTGACGCTCGCGACGTTTTCGGGCTTGCTGGCGCTGGGCATCGTCGCGATCCTGCGCACGCGCAGCAGCTCACTGGCCGCTCCGCTCGCCGCGGTGTCCTGCATCAGCTTCACCTGGAACTTCGCGGTCTGGGCTCACTCGCTGACCGGCAACTGGGTGTGGACCTGCGTCGACCTCACCGTCTCGCCCTGGACCTGTCCTTCGGCGCTGCACTTCGTGCTGACCTTCGTCGGCAAACGCCGGCGTCATGGGCTGCTCGTGCTCGTGACTTACCTGGTGTTCGGGATCCTGAGCGGCGTCGCCGCCACCGGCTTCGTGAGCGAATGGGGACGGGCGGCAGCCCAGAGCGCGCCGTGGGACTATGGCTTCGCCGCGCTGATCCTCATCTATCTCGGGATCGCGGCGCGGCTGCTGACGGCGCACTGGCTCGAGCACCCGAGCGCCGAGGAGCGAATGCGCACGCGGGTGCTGGTGACGGGCATCGCGACCAGCGCCGTGATGGGGATCCTCGACCTGGTGCAGGAGCAAAACCTGACCATCCCCGCGATGCTGATCTCGGCCGTGCTGATGACCGTGGTCGCGTTCGACTTCAACGTGTTCGCGAGCAAGCTGACCGGGCTGCTCGTCATCTACGGCGCCGCGCTGGCGCTGATCGCAGCCGTCGGTTACCTGATCGCCTTTGCCGTGTTCGAGCGCGCTCCCGGGCCGATGGCGCTCGCGATCCTCGCGATCACGCTGTGCTGGATCGCGCTGCTCTGGCAGGCCGCGCGCGCGACCGCGCACGACCGCACGCGCATGGAGCGGCTGGCCATGCTCGGCCGGTTCTCCTCACAGCTCGCACACGATCTGAAGAACCCGCTCGCCGCGCTCAAGGGTGCGGCGCAGTTTCTTTCCGAGGAGCGGGTCCAGGGCCGATCGATCGACGCGCAGCACGAGTTCCTCGAGCTGCTGGTGAGCGAGAGCGAGCGCCTGTCGCGCCTGGTCGATCGCTATCAGCGGCTCGGACGACTCGAGTCGATGGCCTCCAGCACTGCGGTCAACGAGTTGGTCACGCGCGTCGTCGGTCTGCACAAGCTGGCCGAGCGCAGCGACGTGACCGCGCGGCTCGAGCTCGCCGCCGAGCTGCCGGAGTGCGCGCTCGATGTCGACCTGGTCGCCACTGCGGTCGAGAACCTGCTGCGCAACGCCAGCGAGGCGACCAGCCAGGGCGGTACGGTGACGATTCGCACCGAGCGCGTGCCGCAGCGAACCGCGCGCGAGGCGATCGCGATCACGGTCGAGGACTCCGGCTGCGGGATGAACGCGCGGGATGTGGAGCAGGCGTTCGACGAGTTCTTCACCACCAAAGCCAGGGGCAGCGGCCTGGGCCTGCCGCTGGTCAAGCGGGTGGTCGAGGCGCACGGTGGCAGCGTTCTCGTCAACAGCGAGGTCGGGCGCGGCACCCGCGTCGTACTGCTGTTTCCGATCGAGCAGGCGAGCGGATGAGCGCGAACGAGAAGGCGACCGTGCTGGTCGTGGACGACGACGCAGCCGTGGGCAAGGTGTTGCGCGCGATCCTGGCTCAGGCCGGCTGCGAGGCCGTGCACGCGGAGAGCGTGGCGCAGGCGCTCGCGGTGCTGAGGGAGCGTTCGGTCGACGTGGTGATCAGCGATCTGCGCATGCCGGACACGGACGGCTTCGGCATGCTCGAGCTACTCAAGCAATCCTGGCCCGATGTGCCGCTGATCATGCTGACCGCGCACGGCAGCGTACCGCTCGCGGTCACCGCCATGCGCGCAGGCGCCGCCGACTTCATGCTCAAGCCGTTCGAGCGCGAGGAGGTCGTCGCCACCGTCCAGCGCACCCTGGCCGCCACCGCCGCGCAGCGCGGCAAGCCTCCGGGCCACCGAGAAGCCGGCGCGGGCTTCAGCGGCAGGTCCACCGTGATCGCCGAGCTCGAGGGGCGCATCGAGCGCGCCGCGCAGGTCACGGCCACCGTGCTGTTGCGCGGCGAGAGCGGCACGGGCAAGGAGCTCGCCGCCAAGCTCATCCACCAGCGCAGCGCGCGGCGCGACAAGCCGTTCGTCGTGGTCGACCTCGGCGCCATGCCCGACAACCTGATCGAGAGCGAGCTGTTCGGGTACGAGAAAGGCGCGTTCACGGGTGCAGTTCAGCGCAAGCCCGGGCGCGTCGCATTGGCCGAAGGCGGCACGCTCTTTCTCGACGAGGTCGGCGAGATGCCGCCGTTCATGCAGGTCAAGCTGCTGCGCGTGCTGCAGGAGCGCGAGTATCAGCCGCTGGGCGGGACGCGCGTCGCGCGTGCGGACGTGCGCTTCATCGCGGCCACGCATCGCGACCTCGAAACCATGGTCGGCGGCGGCGCCTTTCGCGAGGACCTCTACTACCGGCTGAGCGTGGTGCCGATCCACCTCCCGCCGTTGCGCGAGCGCCGTGAAGATGTCGCGTCCCTGGCAGCGCGGTTCTGTGAGTCGTTCGCGCGCAGCAACGGCCGCGATGGCCTGCGGCTGGGCGTCGACGCGGTCGTGGCGCTCGAGCGCCACAACTGGCCTGGCAACGTACGCGAGCTGCAGAATTTCATGGAGCGCCTGGTCGTGCTGAGCGAGCGGCAGGAGATCTCGGCGCAAGACGTCGTGCGCGAGCTCGGCGGCAGCCTCGATGCCACGCGCCGGCTCACCGGGCAGCCACCACCCAGCGACGAGCCTCCGGTGAGCCTGGAGACCAGCCTTGGTGCCGCAGAGAAGACGGCGATCGCCACCGCGATCCGCCAAGCCCGCGGCAACCGCACCCTGACCGCGCGCATCCTCGGCATCAGCCGTCGTTCGCTGTACAACAAGCTCGCCGAGCACGGCCTGGAAGACCTCGGCGTTCCCGGATCTCGCTGAGCGGTCTCGAGCGTGGTTCAGCGGCGGTGCCGCCGCGCCTCTGTCAGTGAAGTGGATCCGGCACTTCGGATCGAAGGACCAGCTCGTCTGCGCCACCGTGGACTGGCAAAGGCCGCGCGAGGAAGCGTCGCGCGAGGTGGAGCCGGGGGATCTGCCGGGAGCCGTCGCGGTCGTGGTCGAACGCTACGAGCAGATCGGCGACGCCAACGTGCGGCTGCTCGCGCTCGAGGATCGCGTCCCGGCCGTTCGCTACCTGCTCGAGCAAGCACGCGAGGGCCACCGGCAATGGGTCGAACGGGTGTTCGCGCGTTGCTTGCCCACGCGCCGGAATGCCGCGTACCGGCAGCGCGTGATGGCCTTCTACGCGGCGACCGAGGTCATGGTCTGGAAGCTCCTTCGCCGCGACTTTGGCTTGAGCCGCAAGCAGACGGAGGCCGTGTTGCTCGAGCTCGTCTCGGGCCTAGTACGCCGGCCGACCCATGACCGAGAGGAGCAGCCATGACGGGCCGACACCACCTGTTCGCGATGTGGGAGGGCGGCGGAAACGTACCGCCGATGCTCGCTGTGGCGCGGCGCATGATCGCGCGTGATCACACGGTGACGGTGCTGGGCGATCCGACGATCCAGGTCGAGGCGGAGCGCTTCGGCTGTCGGTTCATGCCGTGGCGGCGAGCGCCACACCGGACGACGCTGCGCCCGGAGGACGATCTGATGCGCGACTGGGAGGCCAAGAACCCGTTCGCGATGCTGAAGCGCTACCGCGACCGCTTCATCACCGACCCGGCGCCGCTCTATGCGACCGACACACTCGACGCGATCGATGCCGTGTCGCCCGACGTCCTCGTCCCCGAGTACACGGTCTTCGGCGCGCAGATCGCCGCGCAAAAACGCGGGCTGCCGGTGGCTGCCGTCGTCCCGAACATCTGGCCCTTGCCGGCGGCGGGCGCACCGCCGTTCGGTCCAGGCTTCCTGCCTGCGCGATCGATCCTGGGGCGTACGCGCGACGCGCTCTTCCGCCGGCTCGTGACCTCGATCTTCGACGACGCGCTCCCTGCGTTGAACGAGACGCGGCGCCAGCACGGCCTGCCGCCGCTGGCGGCGTTCTTCGATCAAGTGTTGCAGTGCGACGCGTTGTTCCTGCTCACGAGCGCAACGTTCGACTTCGCCTCGCCGTTCGTCCCCGAGCACGCGCGCTACGTCGGTCCGGTGCTCGACGATCCGCAGTGGGCGGAGGAGCCCTGGACGCCGCCGTGGCCGGAGCAGAACCGCGATCCCCTCGTGCTGGTGGGCTTCAGCTCGACCTTCCAGAATCAGGGGCCGGTGTTGCGCAACGTCGTGAGAGCGCTCGCAGGACTGCGCGTGCGTGCGCTGGTCACGCTCGGGGCGATGTTGCCCGACGGCGAAGTGCAGTCGACCGGTTCAGTCGTCGTCGTCCGCTCCGCGCCGCATCGCGAAGTGCTCGCGCAGGCCGCGCTCGCGATCACGCACTGTGGACACGGAACGACCATGAAAGCGCTCGCCGCAGGCGTGCCGATGGTGTGCATCCCGATGGGTGGCGACCAGGACGACACGGCCGCGCGCGTGGTCCACGCCGTCGCCGGCGTGCGGCTCAAGCCGGGCTCCAGCCCGGCAGCGATCGCCCGCGCGGCGAGCGAAGTGCTCGCAGAGGATCGCTTCCGCGCGAACGCGCAGCGGCTGAGCAAGGCGATCGCGGAAGAGCTGCGCAGCGTCGACGTGGCCGTGGAGCTCGAAGGGCTGACACGCCGCACACGTTCATTCGGAAAGGTAGCGGATCCCAGTCATCGATTCGGATAGAGCCCACAGCCGCTTGCCGAGGTCGACGTCCTTCGCGATGGGATTGACCCGGGCTTTCCCCGGCTTGCCTCCGATCTCCAGGAAGCCGCGCGGGCCGCAGTAGTCGCCGCCGCTCACGTCGTCGGCGCAGGCCGCATGGATGATCGGCTTCGCGGCGTTCGCGGGGTTGGGGATCAGCAGGCGCATCCGGTCCTGGAGCCACTTGCTGAAAGGGTTCCTGGGAGTCAGCGCTGGGCTATGCCTCCCAATATCGGTCGCAGCGAATCCGGGGTGAGTACCCAACGCGATGATCTGGCTGGCGCGCTGTTGCAGGCGTCGGTTCAACGGTGCGCCAGGCTCCCGACGTTGACGATGCGCGCGCGCGCGTCGTG
>Ga0190265_10001476_pt1 | contig 15471 bp, 21 predicted proteins | sample Popmic124T_FD_133135 | JGI IMG/M metagenome (GOLD analysis project Ga0190265, IMG submission 133135) | Populus adjacent soil microbial communities from riparian zone of Indian Creek, Utah, USA - 124 T | ecosystem: Environmental > Terrestrial > Soil > Riparian zone | place: USA: Utah | collected...
ATTGCAGTCGATGACGAGGCGCGACACGTCCGGCCAGAAAAGCGGCGCATCCAGCCGCGCCGATAGATGCCGCGCCACCGGCAGCGCGCCGGGGTCCCATGCGATGTGCGTTCTGAGCACATCCGCCGCAAGCCCGAACGGCTCACACGCTTCGGGGATGCGATTTGAGGCGTGATCGCAAACGACCGCGAACGGTCCGGGACCTTCCGGATTTTCCACCACGACAACCGGGCTCGCCCCGTCGGTCATCTGCCCCCGTCTCCATCCGCCTGCCCCCGAATGGAAGTTCCGTCACAACATGGCTCGGCAAGACCATATTATCCCGTTGGATAGGAAGGTCTAGAAATACCGGAACGACCCCGGACGCGGGGCGCGCCCTGGGCCCAGATTGGTTGCAGGGAAGCAGCGTCAGAAGCGATAGATGAGCGAGCCGCGGAAGGTATTGGCATCCGGATCGTAGGTCGTCTGGCCGGCCGGATATCCGACCGTCTCGGACTCGAAATCGGTGAACTGGTAGTCGAAGCGGGCTGCCCAGTTCGGATTGAGCGATACCTCCGCGCCGGCGCCATAGCTCCAGCCGAAGAAATCCCTCTCGCGCACGCCGCCGCCAGGCCCGGTGACCGGCAGCTCGGCATTGGCCCAGGCGCCGCCGAAGGTGCCGAATAGGAGCACGCGCGGCGTGATGGTGTAGCCGGCGCGCAAGCGGAGATCCGCCATGGTGTCGATGCTCGGGCTGACCTTGTTCAGGCCGGCATTGAAGTTGCGGCTGCCGCTGATATCGGCGGCCAGGACATCGCCTTCGATGCCGATGACGAAGGGGCCGCTCTGGAAGCTCCAGCCGCCGACCACGCCGCCCAGAATGCCACTAGTGTGGACATCGCCCGTGGCCGGAGAGAAATCGTAATTCACCGTGGCGCCGCCCAGCGTGCCGCCGAGATACCAGCCTTCGAAAACATTCTGAGGCGCGAGCGGGCCCGGGCCTGCATCGTAGAGATTTTCGTATGCGTCGGCGCTCAGCACCGGGCTCGAGGCCGCGACGCCGATCATCGAGACGGTGGCAAGAGTCACTGCCTGGAACAGTCGCCTGCGCATGCGAAACTCCTCACGATTGGGGACCTGGCCCCAAGGTAGAGCCCTACCCTTACCGTGGGTTAACAACGAAGGAGGGCGAAACTTCGCAGGGTAAACGGCGGGTTAAGGACGATTTCTGGGCAGCGTCAAAAAGCGCTTATGGCCCGAGGCATTAGCGGAGGCTATTTGTGGGAAACATGTCCTTGCCCAAGCATTTCCCAAAAGCCCCGGGCTACTTGGGCCACCTGGATACCGTGAAGCACCTGGGAGACACGGTCCGCGATTGACGCCAGTACGGCACGCGATTTCCGAAAGTAGGTAGGTCACGAGCGCTGCTTGGCGTTCACCTCGGCTTCGAGGTAGCTGCTTAGGTGCGCCAGCTTCCCAGAGAGAAGAAAGCGCCGGTCCCCCGCGTAATCGAAAAGCACACCCGAGCGCTCCACCGCCTCAATGCTTTGCTTCGCGGTTACGGGGAGCTTGGCGAGGAGTTCGGCGCGCGTTGCGTAGCCGGTCACGTCCATCATCGCGGTGATCACCGCTTCAAGGGTCCGGGTCCGATCTGTGCATTAGGGGGGTCATTGCGGGCCTTGAGCTTTCGCAATCTCTTCTATCGCGGTGAAGATGGTTATTTGCGCCGCTGAGAACAGCGCAATGCTCACGAGGATGGTCACAACGAAATCCAAGGCAGTCGCTACGCGCTCGTTATTGAGAAAGCCAAATGGGTGCAGGTGCCAAACCTGAATATGGGAGAAAATGAAAGCGATCAAAGCGCCGCTCAGTACCATATCGATAATCCGCACCGACAGGGAACCCGTCACGTCGGCAATGTATCGGACTACGCCGACTATCATTACGTTTCGTGCAAAATCGAACAGCCACTTGGTGAACCTCTGCGTATTCTCTGCCGTGCCTATGTCGTTTGGATGTGCTGGGCCGACAAATTGTTTCAGGTATGCCTTGAAGTCCATCTTCGCAGAATTTCCTAGTGCCACCTTAATCGAGAAGCCTCTAGGCTCCGTAGCTCCACCAAGCCCCTCCCAGTACAGCTGCGCCCAGTAGCCAGAGACCGGCTTTACCCCAGCCTTCCCAATCTATGATGTCTTCATCGTAATTGATGAAGCGGCCGCCTAAGAGAATGAGGCCCCCTATCCAAAGCCCGAACCAGAACAGGTTTTCACCAAATTCTTTGAGAGTGAGACTACCTATCGGGCGGTCCGAAATGTCGGCGGGCTTCAGCCATCCGTACCAAACGAGGACCCATAATCCGATAGCCACAAGAAAGACCAACGTCCGGGTAGGATAGCCGACGCCGCGAAAGAAGCGGTCCCAAAACTCACCGCGTTCGTTAGCGATCTGTTCCGCGAGCCTTTCTTGTTCCCGACGCTCCTCGTCTTGTTCAATCCTTTTCTTTAGCTCCGGGTCGGCAGCAAAGGCATCATCAACCCACTTCTTGAAATCATCGGTCATGGGCTCCCTCCCGCTGGGGCCCCGGAGGCAGAAGAGCCCTATTGCGGCGGACTTCGGAAACTACTATTGCGGGAAGTTATGTCCGGCGACAATCCCCTCATAGGTCTCGGTGACTTCGGGCCCGCAGCAAAGCGGCTAATCGAGAAGCTATCGGATGGCATAGGTGGCATTTGCCGCCCTGGCCAGATTAGGCGTGTCGCTCGGGCAGAGGCCGACGCGGCAGTGATACACGCCGAGGCCGACATAGAAATAAAAGAGATGCAGCAGCGTGCCATGAAAAGAATGGTGATCGAACAGGCACGCGATCAAGCGAATATCGAAGAAGTTGTCCGCCTAGCGCTGCCGCACCTAAAGGACGATGCCACACCCGAGAAGATGGACAATGATTGGATAGCCAGCTTCTTTGATCAATGCCGCATCGTCTCGAACGAGGAAATGCAAACGCTCTGGGGGCGCATTCTTGCTAGTGAGGCGAACGAGGCCGGGTCTTTTTCAAAACGGACACTGCGCTTGGTGTCCGATCTGGACAAACAAGATGCGGAGATGTTCACAGCGCTTTGTCGCTTCATCTGGGGTTTCAAGCCATCCGTTCTACAACCACTGATCTTGAAAGTCGGCGCCAGTATCTACGGAGACAACGGCGTCACCTTTGGCAGCTTAACCCACCTTGACGATATAGGGTTGATAACCTTTGACGGCTTGGGAGGCTTCACGCGCAAAAGATTTTCTGGGGAGGTCGATGCCTCTTACTGGGGCCAGAAGTTTAGGTTCCACTTTGCCGAGGCAAGCGGCAACGAAATCAATATCGGCAACGTCCTAATGACACAGCCCGGTATCCAACTCGCTCGCATATGCGGGGCGCAAGGCATACAGGGTGTCCCTGACTATGTATTTGAGTACTACCAATCGCACGCGCCTAAAATGGGCATTGCCTGTGTCCTTCCCCAGCCGGACACGGCTTAGTCCCTACACGAACCCTAGCCGGGTCCTTCATCCTCACTGGCCCGTGGAGTGAGAAATGAGGTCCATGCGTCTGATTGGTCAAGAGTGCCGTCCGTTTCGAAGATCCCAGACCGGTGCGCAGAACGAGGTGTCAGTGAGTCAGATTTTGACTCCACAACGAATTGACCTACCACCGCCATTGACCTTTGCGCGTCCAACGTCTTTCCCAGCCGAGGAGGCTCCCGGCCAGACTGATCGTCTGGGTGAACCCAGCCGCGTTGCGACAGGTAACGTCAGGGTGCCAGCTCTTAAGTCGGCGCACCTCACCTATCGTGCTCTCTTCCGCGTAGTCCATGAGCACTAACGGTTTCGTTGGTGCGTTAACGTCGCGCCGGTTCTTTATGAGTTCGCGGTCTAGCGTTCCGTTCAGGACACAAGGAACGCTGGCATATGTCTTACGCTCAGAATCGACAATTAGGGGCGCATCGATGGGTGCCGACCGTGTAATTTTAATGCCGAACATCAACAGGGCACCTATGAACAAGACAACTGCTATGGTGGCCAGGATATGGCTCGGTGAGCGAACACCGACGCTCATAGGCTTGTCCCCAACTTTACCGCCGAGCATTTTTACGCCTCGCGGCACTTTGCAAACGAACGTCCTTTGCTGAAAGAGACGTGCGGAAAAAACGAGGCCAGAGCGATGAAGTAAAGGAAGCATCGCGACGCATGGCAAGGACGAAGTCAGCTAAAACGCGCTCCCTCACTTCGTCGGTCGAGCTTTGATCGTCTCTAATCGTAGCCAGAAAGGCATTGCCTGCGCGAACAACGTCATCAGGCGCGAAGAGCCAAAGTCTCCGTACCTCATTAAGAGCTGCGTCGATCTTGTCTGCGTCCAAGTGGCGAACTGTGAAGCCCGGAAGCATGTCTACAATTTGCTGATAGCTGGCGATGCGTGCCTGCTGTCGGTCCCACGCTTTCTGGTAGACCCAAGCGAAGGACCCGATCAGCGCGGCGAGAACAAGTCCCCAAAATCCGGCCATGCGTGTACCTCACTTAATCATAGCCCCTAGCGTGGGGGGCGCTTCTCGCCAGCAAGCTGCTAACGCTCAACTTTGAACGTGCAACCGTTCCACAACGCCCCTGCGTGCCTGCGGGCGGTCTCTTGGCTATGTTCAATGTGGAAGCTGCATCCGTTTACCCAGCAATAGAGCTTCTCGATAATCGGAATGGACGCTGCCAGGAGGTCGGTTTCCCGCCCGTATTTCATTGGTGATATCGGGCCTGTTTTTTTCTCACGGCGTGTTGAGCTAAGCGAGTGCACAAGATACTTGTCACGATGGTTCCTCAACACAGCAAGTCGTGAGGATTTAAGAATTGTGCGAGCATTCGCTATCGTTTTGGTCAACTCCCTTCTGGCTTTCAGCGCCTGCTCCTCGGCGAATTGGGTTTGCACCCGAGCAAACGTTTGTTCTTCCAGAGCCCGCAATTCGGGGTCCGCAGAGGGATTGAGATTGTGCGATGGTCTATCCGCATAGGCAGCACGAGTTTCTTCGGTCAGAGCATCGATAATCCGAGGATGGTCTATGAGTTCAATGACGGTCGGAATGCTCTCTACTTCATCGGACTCATTGCCCGGGCAGTCCCATAGGGCGCAAAGTCGAATGAGTTCAAAGTCGTACATCGCGTGCTGAAAAACATGGAATGCGTTAGCTGCATAAGAGCGCGGTATCTGCGAGGCGAGCGTCGGGGAGAACACGACAATGCCGTTGTTCTCATGTAGAGCGGCCAAGTGGATAAAGTGCTCTAGCACCTTCTCGGACATATCCTTCGCCCGAGTGATACGCTCATCCTCTCCAATTTTATCGAAAACTTCCCGCATGGCGGCTAAGGTAGCTCGCATCCTATGGCGTCACGACCGTGGGCCAAGAAACCTTGTGTTCCCACAAAACGGCATCGGGAACGAGGGCGGCCACGTCATCCTGCACACCAATCTCTATACGACGCTGCCCTAGAACGCGCTTTTGCTTGACGCGAATTGGAACACGATTGGCCTCGTGACCACCCCATGCATCTAATTTCCGCAAGTTTTCGTTGTCGAAGAAGGACGCGAAATCAGCCAATCGCTTTTGCAGCTTATCAAACCGCTTGTCGGCATCTTTCAGCAAAACGTAAGTTGCGTTGCGCGTCTTGTCATCTAGTAAGCATGCGAACTCAAAGATTTCATCCTCTGTCATACCGGGCTCGACAGAGGCCAAAGTGCGCTCAATCCACTCAAGTTTCTTGACCGGATTGAAATTAGTGAGGCTTGCTGTTAGGCCGTCAAACTTACCGAGGTCAACTTGTCGAAACTCGCGCTTTGGACCCTTGAGCCGCGACGTGTCCGAACTAGCCAGCCTCACCGACTCCCCAACTTCCTCATGGACAATCAGGCGGCCTCCAGCTCGATCAATTTCTCGCAGTGCGGCGTGGACCGATCTGGCGTTTCGGATTCTTCGATAAAGCCGCAATGCTTCTTCTGCTGGTCGCCTAAGAAGCCTGAGAGCTTCTAGCTTCCGTTCGATTAGAGGTAGTGCTTGAAGGAGATAATCTTCTTGATGCTTTCGCTGGCTTTCATAGCGGAAGCGTCGCTCCGCAGCCGCCACAACGTCTTTGTCGGCACAGCAGTGTCCGATTACGGCGGCAACTTGCAGGGCATGAAACCAACAAAGATACCCGTGAAGAAACTTGTTAGGCTGGCACATGGGGCATGGTGCACAGTCGCCGTCCGGCCGCTTCTTCCGATCAATGTCAATCTTTGAAAGAAGGATAAAATGTTCGGATTTTGGGATACGCCCGTGGAATAGGCCTTCGAAGGTCTCGGGCTGACCAGTCGCTCGTATATGCGCCCTTACCGCCTCCTCAAAATCCGGATGAGGGCGGTCCTTGAAAATTCGATGAGCCATTTGTTCCCCGTGAACGAAACGTGAAAGTAGCGTCTTGTTCGCTATATAGGACCGGTTGTACCCGTTCCAAGGGGCGTATTTACCGGTTATCCCCGTTATTCCCGTGCCTTACGAGCGCTTTCCCACTTCCCACCCCCTAAGGGGGGTGTGTGAAAGAGAATGGGAAAGGCTGCGTATTCAAGGCGTTCCGAGGGCCGATAGTCCCATTTATGTCCCACTCGGCGGCAGCCGGAAGCAGTCTTTGTCCTGCAAAACCGCGCCGTCTTTAACCAGCGTATCGCGGAGCCTGTAGAAGCTGCTTGGCGGCACGCCGCTTCGCTGCTTCCAATCGGGATACGGGGTGCACTCTTGCTCGGACAGCACGCCGAGCATCTTGTCTCGGTTCTTGCGGGATTTAACCTTAGCTTTCTTCGGAGCCGCAACCTTTAGCTCCTCAACCGTAACCGCAACGCAACTTTCCCGACACTCTAGCGTCACGCTTTGACGCTCAAATAATTGCGCGTCTTTCTGCGCCTCGCAGATCAGCTCAGCCTTAATTTTGCCGCCACTCGCGGTCCGACCGGGGCTTCGTTTTTCGAGAAGGATTTGCGTGTCGAGCGCTCCAAAGAGTGCCGTAGAGCCGCGTGGACCTGCCTTTCTCTTTCTCCCGGAGTGGTGAACGATCAAAACAGCACTGCCAAGCTCTGCTTTGAGAAGATCGACGTTGCGAACGAACTGGTTCATATGCTGCGCGGAATTCTCATCGCCACCACCGAAGTTTCGCGCAAGCGTGTCGAGAATTATCAAACCCGGCTGTAGACCTGTCGCTTTGATAGCGTCGGACAGTGCCTTGCGTTCGCCATCGTCCAGCATGTTTATCGGGTGATCAACAAAGCCGAGCCCATGTAGCTCGCCGCCCCGCGCCCTTTGCCAAGCGGTAATGCGCGCCTTCAGCCCCCATGCTGCTTCGGCCTGCACGTAGATCACGTCTCGTTGGTGCGGCACCGTGAAGTCGAACCAGTCTTTGCCTTCAACGAGCGAAGCGGCCCAGTCGAGCGCCACGAAGCTCTTTGTGCTTTTAGGAGCACCATAGAGTACGGCCAGCGAGTTCTCTTTCAGGATGCCCTCAATCAGCCATTTGGGCTCGGGCATGTTCATAATATCGTCGACCCGCTTAATGCGGATGCGTCGTTCTAGGTCTTTCGACACGTAGGCTCCATCAAAACACTCCTTCGCAATTCACACCCCCGTAGCGTCGTCAAATCCACCGGGCCCCCTTTAAGCGGGGAATAAGCACCCTTTTCCTTTCCTTCGAAGAACACGACGCGGAGCGGCCTTTTTGTGCTCGCTCCATTAGCTTATAAAGGTATGGTTCAAAAAGTTGCTTGCTTTAACAATTCAGAGAAGTGTTCAGCAACGCGCTTGGGCATATATGGGGAGTCAGACGACCATTTTCAAGATGATCAACTGCGACTTGCAGCCGCATGCCCCGCCAGACTTACAATTCTGCTTGCGAATACTTGTTAAGCACCTATAGCTTGATGGCTACAGAGTGCCCTTCAAAGCCCCAAAGTTGGCTCAGGAAGCCCGGAATGTGCCCGGGTGGTGCGAGGGTAGCGGGCATTTTCGCACATTGCGCCTAAGTAGCTGATTTTTCATGCCCTTAAACAAACCTGCTTAGAAGCTCTGCCTTTACGATGGCACTCCGCTTCACACAGTGAAAAAGGAGGAGACGCTCGAAGCACTCGCACAGTGTTTGAGCGCTGTGCCGGATTAGGAATTAAAGCCCAATTATATGGTTGACAAAGCACCCATTAATCCCCACAAATCAAAAGCCCCGCACGATCAATGCGGGGCTGGCGGGAGTGCCTCGGGAATTGAGGTCACGCCTCAGATGGTTGAGGCGGGTCTGGATTCTTTATTGAGTTATGGGATTTTCGATGCGCCTCAAAAAAACGCCTCGTCTCGGCTTCTTGTTCGGACACTGCTTTGTTGTGCGCTTGCAGCGCGTAATAAAAACGCTTGAGGCGCAAAGTTCCAACCTCAAAGCCTTTGGCTATGCTTTCAATTCTTTTGACGTTCCATTTATCACGCTCCGGTGGAATATCGCCAGGCCAGAGGGAGATTTCAGCATCAGGCGCCCCAGCAACAATTAGGTAGCCGGCCATCAGTTGGTTCAAGAAAGGAACAAATGACACTCTCTCGCCTCCGGCAGTGTTTTCTTTAAATGTTGCGCCATGTGCAAGTTGGTTCCGTTTTGCGGCTTTCACACGAACTCGTTTGCTGGCCTTCGCCCACTCGGCCAAAAGGGCATGGTTGGATGGCGAGTTCAAACGCCGCTCGACGGCTGCGTTGGTCATTTTCAATTTTCCCTCGAATGATATGATCGCCCAGAACGCATCTTCGGCCGGGGAGTCTGCTGAGATTGCTCCGGATGGTTCGTGCGCGAACGGACTGACGGCCTCGCGGAAAACCCTGCACAGGGTATATTCTAGATCTGCCCATTTCGTTTGAGCGTATCCAACTGCTGCATAGATAGAGATCTCAGCCTGTGAAAGTTGGGTCGGCATGTATAACCTCAGATACGATCTGAATGGCTAAGCCCCGCAAATCTCAAAACGAGAAAGACCTAGAGAAGCTGGCCAAGAAGCTCTTGTCCATGCCTCATAAGCCGCGTGAGGAGTCAGTTCTAGGTAAGAAAAATCGGCCGGCACAGACCAAGACGGTCACGAAGCGCAAAGGAAGTTCAAAATGAATTTACGCGACGATTCTTGGCTGGCAATCGGCGGGTATAGTGGGTTCCCTGACCGCGCTTATCAACCCCATCTCAGCGGCGCTGGCGGGGTCCATGAGGTGAGGCTCCTCGAACAGCTTCATCGTTTGGAGCTGTGCATCGGTGAGCTTTGTCTTCTGCTTCAGAATATCTCGCGTCCAGTCGAGCGCATTTCCAAGGTTTAGGGCGGCTTCTGCCAGCGACGGTCGAGCGACGGTTTGAGCGCCAAAAGTCCACGTGTAGTCATGAAAGTAGAACCGCGCGTTTTGAGACGCAAAGCGCTCCTTACCAACAAGAAACACAGGAACGGCCACACTACTGACGGGACCGATGGCATGCATTGTTAGCTCAAATGGAAGCGCGCTCAGATAGCTGTAGAGAGCGATTGCGTCGTCAGCCGACCCACCTCCGCTAGAAAAAAGCAAAGTAACCTTCTTGGCACCCTCATTGACTAAACTGCATAGCGCGGCGCGCAATCCGTTGGTGAAGGGGAGATTGATCGGGCCGTAGAATGTAAGGACGCGATTAGCTGGATACTGCTGAGCCCCATTCATCTGTTTTTCCTCCAGCGCAAATAGCGCTTAGCCTTCTGTTTAGGCGTTTTTGGCTTCACCAATCCGCCGATAGGTCAAGCGACGACCTTCGGCCTGTTTGATGATCTTGCTGGCGCGTTCGGTATCCTCGACGCCCAGGCCTGAACGGTTGTTATAGCGAAAATCAAATTCAGCTACGTAGCGGTGAAGGTGGGCTTCGCCGCAATGCTGATAGACGCCTTTCATGCCGCGCTTGAAGATCGAAAAGAAGCCTTCAACGGTGTTGGTGTGAACGTCGCCGCGAACATACTCTTTGGCACTGTGTTTCACGGTTTCATGCTTGGCAAACTCTTCGCCGACTGAAACGTAGAGATTGCTTTCGTCAGTTTGCAGGACGCTCTTGCGAGAGACGTTGCGAACAATCACGTCGCGGACGTTTTCAGCGGTCACATGGAACGTGCGGGACTTACCGCCGCGCTCGACTAGAGAGACCACGGCGCGCTTATTACGAGGCCCCTTGCGCTTGTATTTGTAGGGACGGCCACGGCGCTGCGCTGATTTGATCGGCGTGTCACGCTCGCCAAAATAGGTTTCGTCAACTCGACGGTTTTACCTTCACCGCCTAAAGGGCCTGACTGGTCATTGGCCATCGCCTCACGGATGCGGTGCGAGAGAAACCAAGCCGACTGATAGGTGATACCGAGCGTCCTATGCAGCTGGTGGGCTGAATAGCCCTTCTTGCTCGACGCCATTAGGTGCATCGCCAACAGCCACTTATTGAGCGGGATTTTGGAGCGCTCCATCACCGAGCCGGTGGTGACGGTGAATTGCTGACGGCAATCGTTGCACTGCCACACGCCAGGGCGATGAGCGCGGCCCTGTAGGGCTGTCACCGAAAACGAGCCGCAATGCGAGCAGTAAGGCCCATCGGCCCAACGCTGCTTCTCAAGCCACTCACGGGCCTTCTCGGCATCTTGGAAACGAGGATCGGTGAGGTTCATCGGTCTAGCCCCTTCTGTCACTTGACAATATGGGGAGTCACCGATGCTTTGTCAACCATATAATTGTGGATTAAAAACCGCGCCGCACCCACCGCACGAGCCACAAGACCACGTAGGCGAGCAGCCAGGCGATAGGGATTAGCGCGAGCGCCGCAAGCCCGCGGCTCGGCCAGCGGTCTGCAAAAGTGGTCCTGTAAAGGTCCATAGCGAGGTCGCTACAGTTGGAATAGCTTTCCTGTGATGTGTCGCGGCCGCCTAGGCGCTCGATACAGCCTACATAGAAGATGCCATAACTGTCGCCCGCCTCCTTTACAGCCGCGTGATGGAAGTAAAACAACGCAAATACGGCCCACAAGACCGAGAGTGCGATGCCAATGCGTTGCCAGCCGTTGAGACGGAACCGCCGCATTGCTACGGGCCGAAGGACAACTTGGGCTCTAGGTAGATTTTGGTAAGAGGTGACCACCTGTAGGTGAAGACCTCTTTCTGTCCGGCACCCGGGCCAGCTTCACTTAGCGTTGTCCTAACCAGCATCTAGGTCTCGCCGGTACACTTGTTGAGCATGATCATCGCCTCGTCATTAGACCTCGCGCCTGTTTGGCCAACGACCACAGTGTAGCACTCCGGTTGATCGCCAACGGGCAGGGGCCCGCAGCCCGCTCCAATGACCGCAACAATGGTGAGCCCCAGCGCCCCTCGCAGGTTTGCGCTCATTCGCATAGTCCCCCACGGCACTCTAACATAGGTTGACTAGGTCGCGCTGTGAGACGGGGCCCCTAGTACTAGGGCGTGGGGACCCCTCCCCGGTGGGGGGAAGCCGACACCCTATCCCGGCACGCTCGGGGTCCCCCAGGCGCGCCAGTCCAGCGCTCATGTGGGCAGCATCTAGGAAATGGGCATGGCCACTCACTCGTAACGCTTTATGTAGCAAGAACTACAGGCCTATTCACTAGTTAACTGCTTGTTCCTACCGGCCGACGCAATGAAGCGAAGGGCGTCTGACCCCTTGCCAGCGGTGTACAGCGCCAGGCGCGAGCATGGCGCGCTGTGGGATTTATTCCCTCGGGCAAAATCCCAGAGCCCTGCGAGGGTGCGTGCGAAGGTAGCCCGTTACTGATCTTGTTCAACAATCCGAGACCCACCCCTCCCGCTCATGGGGCGCGTGTCGCACGGCAATCGCCTCGCGCGCTGTTAGCCTCCCGACTTGTACTCGGGCCCGGCGCACGGCGCGAGCGAGTGCAACTACACCGGCAAGCCCTTCGCAACGAGCCTATCTGTGATGGCCTGTTGGCTCGGGCGCAGATCGTCCGCCTCGAAGCCGATATAGCCGCTCGTTGTGTCGCCAGTCGGCTGGGCATGGTTGAGCAGGGCCTTGAGGTGATAGCCGTTCGTCACAACGGCCGCACCCGCGCTCGCATAGATGCGCCGCAGATCATGTGGGCTCCATTCCATGCTGAACTCGCCGGCGCGTGGTTTGATGTTGCCGATGGGTCCGGGCTCCCCTCCGATCGGCGAACGCTTCCCTGCCGGGAATAGCCACTCACTGTTATGCGAGCGAAGTACGCGCTCCGCGAGGGCCAATGCCTCGCATGAGAGAGGAACGTCGAAGGCGCGTTCCTCCCCTCCCTTTGGCGCGGGCCGGTGCAGCACTGTGCCCTTGAGGTCTATGTCCTCACGGCGGACGCTCCGAAGATCTGTCGGGCGGAGGCCGGTCATCAAGCCGAATAGCCATACGTCTTTGCGGCGCCCCTTCACCTTGTCGAGTTCCTTGAAGAACTTGGGAAGCTGGCTCGGACGGATGGCCGCTTTTCTTGCGGGTCTGCCCGCGAGCGTACCGCGACGCAGCGTTGGGAACGTGGGCAAGCGCGGGTCTGTGAATTGTGCCGAGCCCCACGCCGCGCGTATCAAGCGCCCCGCCATCTTCGAGGCGCTGGGGCCACGCTCCTTATTTATCGTGTCGAGAAGCGTAACGAGCGTCGCCTGATCAAGACGCCGGAGCGGTGTCTTGAGGTGGTCCGAAAGATAGAGCTTCGCGAGCTTCCGATATTGCTTGACAGTGTTCGGAGAGAGCGGCCCATCGTTGCGGGGTGCCGCTATGTGCGCCTCGATTGCTTGCTCTAGTGTGAGGCCCTGCACGCCAGCGACAAGTTTCGGGTCAAGGCCCTGCCGCACAAGCCCCGTGATCTTGCGCGCCTCCGTTCGTATTTGATCGAATGCAAAGTCATCAATCGGCGGCACGATGAGCTTCGCGCCGTCGGGGAGCAGGGCGCTCTGTTCGACTTCGTAGTGTTCAACCTCCGACTGGACTTGCTCCCACGCTGGGAGGGAGCCGAGGCCCTTGCTTTCCCACTTGCCCGTCGCGGGATGCTTGTAACGGAATTCGCCGTACTGGCGCACGCTACCATCGGAGAGGGTGCGGGCGACGTAGCGGAGGCCCCGGACAGCGGGGTCATCTAACGTCTCGTTCGCTTTGAGCGCGAGCGCACGACGAAAGAGACCGCGACCGTTGCCGTTCCTCTTTCCCAAACCCTTCCCCATGCCGGTACCGCGCGAAGCCATTTCCAACGCATTTCCTTCTCAGGAATGGCTTAGCACAGCCATTTTAGAGCGTCTATAGGAAACGGCGGGTTAATGGCCATCCCATGGCGTATGTGGCCGGGGTCTGTCTCAGGGCGCGCGAAACAAGGCGACCAAGCCTTGCGTCTCGACCTCAACCTTGGGGAAGCGCTCCCGCAAGCCTTCCGACAAAGAGGCAAGATCGTCCTCGCGATTGTTGAAGACGCCCTTCGCGTTATAGAGATCGAGCAGTCTCCGAGCCGCGAAGTTGGGTGCGATATCGCGCCCGAGAATGGTCGCGCCGAACAATACGGCGTCATCACCCATCAACGGGCGCAAATGGTCGACCGCCACGAGCTTCTCGCTCATGCTGCCCGGCAGACAGTGCAACACATAAGTGAGGCCGACCGATGCGAAGGGCGCCAAGTCTATCTCGATCGGGTCGAGCAGGTTGACTTGGTGGAGTACGGGATTGAAGCGCGCCAGCCTGCTTCCGGCCCGATCGAGACAGTGGCGATTGATGTCGAGTAGAGCCAACCGGTCGAAACTCGCGCCGCCCACGCGGTCGATGAAGAGGCCGGTACCGACGCCGGCCTCGAGATGACCGGCGGAGAGATTGGCGCGGTAGAGATCGAGCAGCCGTCGTGTCGGACAGCGCCAGGCAAAGCGGTTCGAGAGGCCGTGGACCAGCGCATCGTAAACCGAGAGCATGACGGGCGTGTAGATCGCATGCGCGCGAGCGATCGCCGCGCCGTCTCGCGCAGCGTTGGCCTGTCGCGAAGATAAGTCGGGCATTGCCCTGCTATGTCACCCGATACGCCAAAAAGAAAGGGCGCCTTAAGGCGCCCTTTGAGGTGGGAAGTGCTTTTTGGGGAAGGTCTGAAATTTGTTAGAACGTTGCCTTCACAGTTCCGACGACCCGCGCATCGCAGTTGCCAGGCCCGCCGCTGTTAAAGGCGCAGTCAGCGTCGCTATAGTCCGTATCCCAGTAGCGGATGTCGGCAGACCAGCGCTCCATAAAGCCGAGGGTAAGGCCGGCGTTCCAATAGGTATAATCCGCGTTGACGGCTTGGTAAGACTGATATCCGATCAAGCCGCTGATGCTGGGCGAGAAGAAGTTGAAGAGCTTGCCACCGAACGCGTAGCCCACCCCTCCCTCTGTCGCATTCGACTCGACGCCCAGGCCGAAATTGTCCGGCGACCAATAGTTCACGACGCCAAGGGACCAGTTCCCGCCCGTCCAGCCCACACCGGTCTTCAGCTCGAAATAGTCAATCGAGCTAAAACCCGGGAAGGTGTAGTACAGGCCGCCGATATCGAAGGTGAGACTATTCCACACCGGCTTGATACCGGCATAGTAATCGAGTTCGATGCCGTCCCCGAAGTCGGTATTCGATCCCCAGACGCCGGCATAGGCAATGCCATAGGCAGCGTCGAACGAAGCCTGCACTGCCGGATTCTCATCCGAGTTGGAAATGCCGCGGAAGATGTAGTCGGTGGTTAAGACGGCCGTCCCCGAAAGTGTCAGCTTCTTGCCCTGAGTGCCCGCGGCCAATTCCAACTCGCCGGGGTTGTCCTGAGCGTTCGCGGGTAATGCCAACGCGGCGGCAAACGCCGCACCCAGAACCAACGATTTGATGATCCCCACTTCCCTGTGCCGAGTCATTTCCCAGTCTCCTGATTGTCGCTTGTCCCTGCGAGTTGAACTTCCCGTTCAGGATGCTGCCCGGCACTCGTGCCCTTGGTGCAACGTCCCCCGTGACATGACAATAATCCCGCCCCCTGCCGAAGCAACGAAAAAGCCCGGTTTTCCGAAAACAACTTGGGCTGTGTGACTATTCTGCAATGGTCAACGGGTTTTGATGCCACATTGGGCTCATCGCCTATTGGCGTCGCCCAAAACTGCACAGAGGACGTGCATTTTGCCTATACTGAAGGCGGCTGTTGACCCATCCGCCAGCCCCAGCGGCACGAGGGGATCCGTCCGCTTAGCCTTGTTCCGACTCAGGCGCTCACCTAGAGTGGCCCCGAGCCAGCAAGAATTCGCTTGACGCAAGTGATTCCACGGACGCTCCCGCAAAAGCAGACATGGCTAATAAAGCGCAATCCGCGACCGTGCTCGTGACCGGCGCGGGACGCCGGCTAGGCCGCGCCATCGCCCTCGATTTCGCCCGCCGGGGCTGGCGAGTCGGGGTGCATTATCA
>Ga0190265_10001477_pt1 | contig 15467 bp, 12 predicted proteins | sample Popmic124T_FD_133135 | JGI IMG/M metagenome (GOLD analysis project Ga0190265, IMG submission 133135) | Populus adjacent soil microbial communities from riparian zone of Indian Creek, Utah, USA - 124 T | ecosystem: Environmental > Terrestrial > Soil > Riparian zone | place: USA: Utah | collected...
CCGTCACGCCACTAGTTGCGTCCCGACGTCGTGACCTGAAGTCCAGGCACCAGTGCTACAGGTACCTCCTACCCGTTCAGTTGCCGTCGGGAGGCTGCGCCATAGATGCCACTCACCCGTTCCTTTTCAGCCGAAACACCCCACTCTTGACCCCAGCCGGCAATATGCTAAGTTTTTGGCATGTTAAGTTCTTGGCACCCCGCCATCTCTCCCGACCGATCGATGCCCAAGTCACAGGTTCACGGTGATCTGAGCCGCCGCGAGCGGCAGATCATGGATGTGCTCTACCGTCTCGGACAGGCCACCGCCGCCATTGTCACGTCCAATCTTCCCGACCCCCCGAGCTCGACTGCGGTGCGCACGATGCTCCGGATACTCGAGGACAAAGGGCACATCAGGCACGAGCTCGAAGGCGTGCGCTACGTCTACAGTCCGGTGATGCCGCGCGAGCAGGCGCGGAAGTCGGTTCTCACCCACGTCGTTCGCACGTTCTTCGACGGGTCGGCCGAGCAGGCGATGGCAACGCTCCTGGCGAACCCAAAAACCGACATCTCCGATCAGGAGCTCGACCACCTCGCGAAGCTGATCGATCAGGCGAGAAACAGGCAGAAGGGAGGGGGACGGTAACATGTCGCCAATCAATGGATTGTTCTCGTCACCGGCGGACAACGTTTGGCTCGTGCTGCTCGCCGAAGCGACTCTCAAGGGAACGCTGGTTCTGGTCGTCGCCGTCGCTCTCACGTTCGCACTGCGGAACGCGCGCGCATCGATGCGGCACATGGTCTGGAGCCTCGCGCTCGTCGGCATGATGGCGATTCCGGTTCTCTCGCTCGTCGTGCCGCACTGGACACTGCCGCTGCTTCCTTCTCCGGTCGGAGCAGCGGTTCCGAACGGCATGAATGACGTGGCGTCCGATTTCCCGAGCAGCCAGCCAGTTTCCCCGGTAAAGCTTTCCGCGCCGACACGACCGATGCCCGAATCGGCGCGCGAACTTTCGGCCAACGCTGTCAGTGTCGGGGTCAGGTCGCAGCCGGCCGTCGCATCGCGCTCCACAATTCTCGCCCAGATCTGGCTCGCCGGTTTCCTCGCCTGTCTCCTCGCCAGTGCGTTCGGTGTGGCAGGCCTCCGTGGTCTGGCGCGGCGTGCCGTAAGAATCGACGACCCACAGTGGCTCAACCTGCTCGACTCACTGAAACGCGAGCTCGGGATGGAGCGGGAGGTATCCCTTCTCAGGAGTCACCACGCCAGCATGCCCGCGACGTGGGGCGTGTGGCGCCCGGTGATCCTGCTGCCATCTGAAGCCAGCGAATGGACGGAAGAGAGAAGAAGAGTCGTGCTGCTCCACGAGCTCGCTCACGTCAAACGCTACGACTGCCTGACGCAGCTCGCCGCCCGGATATCGTGTGCGCTGTACTGGTTTCATCCCGGCGTGTGGTACGTCGCCCGCCGGATGCGCACGGAACGCGAGCTCGCCTGTGACGAGCAGGTGCTTACACTTGGCGTGAATGCGTGCGACTACGCCGATCACCTGCTCGACATCGCCCGCGCCTTCCGCGCACCGTTGAGCGCGAGAATGGCCGCGGTGGCGATGGCCAGGCCGTCACAGCTCGAGGGCAGGCTGCTGGCGATTCTGAACGGTGATGAGGCACCGAAGGGTGCTGCGAGAACGGTATCGCGCGCACTCGCGCTCGCCGTCCTCCTCGCTGTGATAGTACCGGTGGCAGCAATGCACCCGTGGAGAGACGTAGCCGCCATACCGGCACCAGCCAGGCCGGGCATCGCCTCATCAACGGAGACCGACCCACCGGCTCCGGGCCCGATCGTCACGGACGGCGACACCCTCCGCTGGAGGGCGCGCGCATTCCAGGGTCAATGGATATCCATCCACGCGAACCTCGGAGAGATCCGCGCGGTGCCCACCGATGGCAATGAGATCCAGGTCGTCGCGGTCAAGAAGACACCGGGCAGTCCCGACGAACAACTTCGCATGAACGTCGATACGCGACGCCGTGGATTCGACGTGTGCGTCGTCCCCGTGAGCTCGGTCGTCAAGACCTGCGGGGATGCGGTTCGCCGAAGTGGCCCGAACGGTCTGGCCCGCGTCGATTTCCTGGTGAGAGTCCCTGCCGGTGTCGGGTTCGGTGGTCACACGGGCGTTGGCAACATTTCCGCGGAAAACCTCGAAAGCTACGCGTGGGCCACGACAGTGCTCGGCGACATCAGCATCGAGACGAGCGATCTCGCGGAAGCGAGCACCAAATCGGGATCCATCAGCGCCGTGTTCGGGCGCGCGAACTGGACGGGCGATCTCGAGTTCGAGACCGGCGATGGCGATGTGACGGTGGTCGTTCCCGGTAATTCCAGCGCGATGGTACAGGTGGAAACCAACAGCGGCACAATAAAATCAGATTTCGCGCTGTCACGGAGTAGCGCGTATGCGGGCGACTACCGCACAGGGCGCATCGGTGCGGGCAAGGCGATGCTCACGTTGCGTACCCAGATTGGAAACGTAGAGCTCAAGCGCGGTGCCGACGGTGTCATCGCAGCCGATACCGAGTCCAGAACATCGGGAATCGATCCAAAACCCAATCCGAATCCGGACAACCTAAATCTGAACCCCAATCCAAATTCAAATCTCAATCTAAATTCAAATCTCAATCTAAATTCAAACCTGAGCGGCGATAGCGACCTCGGCCTCCCCGGCTCCGACGACCCCACCGGGGAGCGAGTTCCGTTCAGTCCGCCGGCGGATCTCGCCAGTCGAGTGTCGGATGCCCGCATCGCTTCCGCCGTCGACCGTGCCGCCATTGCCAGTCTGCGTGAAGTCGCCGCGACACACCGCAAGCTGCACGCGGCCGATCTGGTAAAGGAGCGCTCGGAATGGGCGCTCAGTCAGGTCAGCGGAGGCCGGCTGCTACAGCCGCTCGTGGACGCGCTTTCCAGCAACGACTGGCGCGTGAGGGCGTACGCCGCCTGGGCTCTCGCCGCGACCGGAGAGCCGAGCGTGGTGCCGGCGCTGACGTCGGCGATGAGCGATCCCAATTATCGGGTTAGAATGCATGCGGTGTACGGACTCGAGCGCGGCGGCACGGCGGCTTTGCCTGCGCTCATCCGGGCGCTCAATGATGCGCACTGGCAGGTGCGCATCGGAGCGGTGGGTGCTCTCACCGCTCTCGACGACGAGCGGGCGATCGAGGCACTGCGCGCAATCCGGCAGGATCAGCATCCGCTCGTGCGCGAGGAAGTCGCGCAGGCACTCGGCAGACTGGAGAGATACTAGCTCTAAACGTCAACGACCGGCAGCCGACCAATCTTTAACTGAACGGGTGGGAGGTACCTGTGGCATAGGTGCCTGCTGCTCTGTTCACGACGCCGGGACGTACTCCTGCGCTGGTTGTAGCCAAAACACGACGGTGGGCTGTCCCGGCGTAGTGACCTGATGACCAGGGACCTATGCTACAGGTACCACTCACCCGTTCAGTTGCAGCTGGGCCTGAGCCTCGCCGTTGACAATCCGTCGGCTTAGCTCGATGAGGCGACGCGATTGATTATCGCCGTCGTCGATCCCGGCGCCGTCAGCAGCGCCTGGAGCTCCCGCTTGCGCAGATTGAACTGCTGTCCGGTGCCGACGATGCCGACGCGCAGCGCGCTGATGGTGAGCTCGGGCCCCTTGGTCACGTCGGCCGCATTGTTGAAGCGGACGCCCGAGCCATCGACGAAAGTGACTCCGCCCGCTCCGATCACGGTGCCGATCTCGCGTTTGACGATGAGCGCAGTGTCCTCATCGATGCCGAGGCCCATCAGCGCCGGGAATTCGGCAATGGCGACGAACAGGCGGTACAACCGGCGCCGCTGCGTGAAATGCGTATCGATCAGAGCGTGAAACCCCAGCAGCCCCAAACCGGGGCCGATGTATTGCTCGACGAGCTTTCCCTCCTCGTCGACTTCGTTGCCGGCGAGGGTGGTCTTGGTTAGCGCGGCTGCCCCGGCGCTGGTGCCGCAGATGGTGGCGCCATCGATGAACGCATCCCTGATTGCCTGCTCGAGCGGAGTTCCCGACAGCGCCGATACGAGCTTCACCTGATCGCCGCCGCCCAGAAATATTCCGCGCGCGTTCCGGAACAGGTCGACGATCGCCGGATTGTAGGCGTGTTCTCGCGTCGCGATGATCGGGATCGTGCAATTTGCCGCCCCCGCTATGCCCAGATCGGCCAGCCACCGCTCGCACGAAACCTGGACCTCGCTCGAAGCGGTCGTGAGCCCGACGATGGGCGCTCCTTCACGCGCGCCGCTCATGTCGATGAACGCGCCGAGCGCCGCACCTGTGGGTGTCGTGCCACCGCCCACGAGTATGAGGGTGCCCGCGGCGTCCCGCAGGCGGCGGCGCGGACTCCGTCCGTTCGAGGAAGATGCCGGGCTAATCAGGCGCTCCCGATCGCGATCCCTCTCCGGCCGTCACGCCCGCGGGCTGCAGCTCGTTGATCGTGAACGCGGCGAGGGCCGCGGCGACCTGTGATCCGACCGGGGCCTTGTCGTGAAGCCATCCCGCTTCGATGCACGAGTCGAACTGCTCGATGACGATCCGGCGTCCCTCCACCGTCGCGGAAGCGCGCGCGACTTTCTTGTCCTTCCTCGTCACATCATCGTCGGTTGCAAAGATCGCGACCCTGCACCCGGCGTCGCGTACGCGATCCTGGATGTCCCACTCCTTGGCGGGCACGATGACGATTCCTCCGTCCGGAACCGCATCGGCGACGATCGAAACCAGCCGCCGCGCCCGCTCGCGCTCCTGGTAACGGTCCGGCACGTCGGTGAGATCGGAGTCCAGTATGATTCCGATGTCGGCGCGGGAATAGGGAAGCCCCGCCTGCAGCAGATACGAGGGGGCGACGTCGACGATCAGCTCCGGGCCGGTGAAGCCGAGCCTCACCAGCTCGTCTCGCGTTTCGCTGCGGTTGGAGCCGCCGGTGATGCCGCAGAGGACGTGCTGGAGAAGCGGGGGCACGCCTGGTGTCGCCGCCAGTGCCGTCAGCTCCGCCACCGCGTGGTCGGCGGAGCCAAGCGTGCCCGCGAACGCACTCTGCACGATGTCGAGCGCAATGGCGGCGGCGCGCAAGCCGACGGACTCGTGCATGTGCTCGAAGACCAGAGTGTATTCGCCGGGCGCATCGCCGCCTCTCGTGCGGCCGTAGCCGACGTCGTGCCCGATCATCCCCTGGAGCTCGAGCGCAACGTGCTCGACGATGTGAGGGAGATAGGTTCCGCGCTTGAGCCTGACGATGAATCCGCCGGGCTCACCGATGCTGCAGCGGTGATCGTGGAGTCCGGGCATCGCCGCGACGAGCGCCGACGTCACGCCGGGCACATCGGCCGACGAGATGTCCTCGTACGCGCCGATGGTGAGGTCCAAGCGCGTGATGGCGAGGCGCGACCAGTAGTTCGCCCCACGCGTCGCGTGGAGCGCCGTCATGCGCACCTCGGAAAACGGATCGGGCCGGCCGTTTCTTCCTCCCACTATCTCACTCCGTCCGCCGAGTACTTGCGAATCAGGCTGAGGCTGGCGGTGACGTCGTCGGCGAGAACAACCACCAGGTCGTTGTCCTGCATCGTGCTCACGGCCTTGTCTATCGCTTCGTTCTCGTTGTAGATGATCTCGTACTGCTTCTCGTTGAATCCGCCCTCGCGCAGGCCCTCGATGATGATATTGGAGATGTTGCCGGGCTCGCGGCCGCGACGGAAAGTATCCTCCTTCACGATGACGTAGTCGAGACACGACGCAAGACGGCCCACCGTCCGCAGGTCTTCGTCGCGGCGATCGCCCGGAGCGGTGATCACACCGATGCGCTTGTTGGCGTCGAGGTTCTGCACGAATTCCATCAGACCCGAGATTGCGGCCGCGTTGTGAGCGTAGTCCACCATCACCCGGCCTCTTCCCACCCGCATGAGATTGAGACGGCCCGGCGTCAGCGACGGCGATGGGAAGAACGACAGGAGGCCGGCGCGGATGTCGTCGTAGCGCATGCCCTGCACGTAAGCGGTCGCGATGGCGGCCAGAATGTTCTCGCGCTGAAACCGCGCCGCGCCGCCAAGCATCAAGGGAACATCCCTCACGGGTGCGATCGGGATCTTCAGGCGTCCCCGCCGGATCACGAAGGTGTCGTTCTCGATTCGCGCTCCGATGCCATTGCGGAGCAGGTGCGCCTCGAACTCCTCGCTCTCTCCTTCGGGCTTTGTCGAGAAGAGCACGATGTCGCCCGGGCTGCGGTCGCGCATCGCGTAGACGAGGGGATTGTCGGCATTGAGCACCGCGTGTCCTTCCCGCTTGACGACGGCGGCGACAACTCCCTTCACGTCGGCGAGCTGCTCGAGGGTGTTGATGCCGCGCAGCCCCAGGTGGTCTTCGCTGACGTTGAGCACGACACCGACGTCCACCTCGTCGAACCCGAGGCCGGCCCGGATCAGGCCGCCGCGCGCCGTCTCGAGCACCGCGATGTCGACCGTCGGATTGGAGAGGATGATGTTGGCGGAGAACGGGCCGGTCATGTCGCCCTCCAGCACCATCCTGTTCTGGAGGTACGTTCCGTCCGTCGTCGTGAAGCCGACGACGTTCTCGCCGAGCCGGAACAGGTGCGCGATCAGGCGCACGGTCGTCGTCTTGCCGTTGGTTCCAGTGACGGCGATGACGGGAATGGTCGCCTTGGAGCCGGGCGGGTACAGCATGTCGATGATCGGTGCCCCGACGTTGCGCGGCTCTCCTTCCGTCGGGTGCGTGTGCATGCGGATGCCCGGCCCGGCGTTGACCTCGATGATCACCGCCCCATTCTCGCGGAACGGAACCGAGATGTCTTCGGTGAGCACATCGATTCCGGCGATGTCGAGCCCGATGATCCCCGCCGCCATCTCGCAGGCGGTGATGTTGTCGGGGTGCATGTCGTCGGTGCGATCGACCGCGGTGCCGCCGGTCGACAGGTTGGCCGTTCCGCGCAGGCAGACCATCTGCTCCTCTTCCGGAACCGACTCGAGGGTCAGTCCCTGCCCGCGCAGGAACCGCACGGTCTTCTCGTCGCTCGGGAGCTTGGTGAGCGTCTTCGTGTGTCCCACACCGCGCCGCGGATCACGGTTCTCGTTCTCGATCAGCTGTGCGATCGTGCTGAACCCGTCGCCGACTACGTGGGCGGGAACGCGCTCCGCGCACGCGCACATCTTTCCGTTGACCACGAGCACCCGGTGGTCGCGGCCGCGCGCGAACTGCTCGACGACGATGCGGCTTCCGTACTGGCGGGCGTCATCCCATGCCGCGTGCAGCGCTTCCTCCGATTCGACGCGCGCGGAGATCCCCCGCCCGTGGCTCGCGTCGAGCGGCTTGAGGATCACCGGATACTTGATCTCCTCGATGATTTCGATGGCGTGCTCGAGCGTCCGCGCGACATCACCCTTCGGCACCGGTAAGCCGATGTTGCCTAGCACGCGCTTGGTGTCGTCCTTGTCCTGGGCGATCTCGACGGCGATGGCGCTGGTGTAGTCGGAGAGCGTCGCCTGGATTCGCCGCAGGTTCTTGCCGAGCCCGAGCTGGACGAGCGAATAGTTGTTGAGGCGGCGGACGGGGATTCCTCTCCGCTTCGCCTCTTCCACGAGGGCCGCGGTCGAGGGTCCGAGCCGCACCGCTTCGTAGAGCGAGAGCAGGTCTTCCACGATGTGGCCGACGTTGATCTGTTCGCCGTTGATGCACGAGCGCACGATCCTGACCGCGTCGCGCATGCTCTGGAGCCCGACCTCTTCCTCCTCGTAAGCGACGATGACCCACCAGGTGTGGGGATCGCCGGAGGGGACGACGCGTCCGAAGCTGACATCGCTGCCGGCCAGAGACTGGAGCTCGAGGGCGACGTGCTCGAGGATGTGCGGGAGGTGGGTGCCTTCCTCGAGCCGCTCCAGGAACCCGCCCGGCTCCTGGCGCGTGCAGTGGTGTTCGGCCAGTGTCGGGATGGCGTCGGTGAGGCGCTCGTAGAATCCGGGAATATCGGCCGACCTGACCTGCTCGAGATTTCCGAGCCGGACGTCGCATGCGATCACCGGGGCGAGGCGCCAGTAGTTCGGGCCTCTAAGTGCGCGGATTCGCGAGACTTCCAGCTCGTCCGCGTCTATTACCGGTTCTGCTAAAGTGCTCATCTCGTCGTGGAAATCGGGGTCCTCAAAAGAGCAACACACGGACCACCGTCAGGGCTCGCGCGCTTGCTTATTGAACTGAACTACATCGCGCGGGTCAAGGCTTGGTGCCCCCTGCGGCGGCGACGGTCGCTTGGTCGGAGCCCGGCACTACGCTCGTGTCGCTCCGCGACACTCGCCGGTCTCCTCGGGCGCTCCCTCAACGCCGCCTCCGGGGGCACCAAGCCTTTCCTGTCTGGTTCTGTCTACGGTCGGCCGCGATTCCGGCGGGGAACGCGCGAGGGTGCCGCGCTGCGCGCGGCTGCGTACCCGCACGCGCTTCCGGCTTTCGGAACGCTTGGGGGGAAGTCGGGGAGTGCCGGGTTAGGAGGCTTTGCAAAGCGAGCGACGAAGGAGACGGGCGAGGGCCGCGGAGCGGCGCGAGCGCGGGTGCCCGCTTGCGGGCAGAGTCCCGGCTCCGCCCTAGCGAGCGTAGCCGTATAACCCGGCACTTCCCGACTGACCCGCGCGCAGATGCAGAGGAAGCAGGAAGCGCGGGCAGGATCTACTCCGCGGACATGAACGGGTAGCGGTAATCCGTCGGGGGAGAAAAGGTCTCCTTGATCGTGCGCGGACTGATCCAGCGGACGAGATTGAGCTTGGACCCCGCCTTGTCGTTGGTGCCCGACCCGCGGGCGCCGCCGAAGGGCTGCTGACCCACGACAGCACCGGTCGGCTTGTCGTTGATGTAGAAGTTGCCGGCGGCGTTGCGCAGAAGAAGCGATGCCTGACGTATCGCCTGCCGGTCGCGGCTGAAAACCGCACCAGTAAGGGCATAGGGCGAGGTCTGATCGACGATGCGGAGAGTCTCCTCCCACTTGGCGTCCGGATACACGTGCGCCGTCACGACAGGGCCGAAGATCTCCTCGCACAGCAGCTTGTAACCTGGATCCTTCGTCTCGATGAGAGTGGGCTCGATGAAGAAGCCCTCGTCGCCGCGCGCCCGGCCGCCGGAGATGATGCTCGCGTTGGCGCGCCCGTGGTCGATGAACTCGCCGATCTTCGAGAACGCCTTCCTGTCGATGACCGCGCCCATGAAGTTCCGGAAATCCGCCACGTCGCCCATGCGGATGTCCTTCATGATCGCGACCGTGCGATCGCGGACCTCCGGCCAGATCGACTGAGGAACGTACACCCTGCTGACCGCCGAGCACTTCTGGCCCTGGTACTCGAATCCTCCACGGGCGATCGCCACCGAGAGCACGACAGGATCAGCGGATGCGTGGGCGACGATGAAGTCCTTGCCGCCGGTTTCGCCGACGATGCGCGGATACGACTTGTAGCGCGACATGCTGGCGCCGATCGTCTTCCACATGCTGTTGAACACCGCGGTGCTGCCCGTGAAGTGGACGCCTGCCATGTCGCGGTGGGCGAGGACCTTGTCCGAGATCACGCCCGCATCACCAGCGACGAAGTTGATCACTCCGGGAGGAAGCCCGGCCTCCTCGAGCAGCTTCATGATGTACCACGCCGAGAGCGTCGCGCTCGACGCCGGCTTCCATACCACCGTGTTGCCCATCAGCGCGGGCGCGGTGGGGAGATTTCCCGCGATCGACGTGAAGTTGAACGGAGTGACGGCGTAGACGAAGCCCTCGAGCGGGCGGTAGTCGAGCTGGTTCCACATCGTGCGGTCGCTGAGCGGCTGCTCGTCGTACAGGTCCTGCGCGTAGTGCGGATTGAAGCGCCAGAAATCGATCAGCTCGCACGCGGCATCGATCTCGGCCTGGAATGCCGTCTTGGATTGGCCGAGCATGGTCGATGCGTTGAGCGTGGACCGCCATGTCGTGGCCAGGAGCTCCGCTGCCTTGAGGAAAACGGCGGCGCGATCTTCCCACGACCAGTTCGCCCAGTCCTTCGCAGCCTTGAGCGACGCATCGATCGCCTGTTCGACGTGCGCGGGAGTGGCGCGGTGCCAGTCGGCGAGCACGTGGCGGTGATTGTGCGGCATCACCGTCTGCGCGAGATCACCGGTGCGGACTTCCTTGCCGCCGATGATGAGCGGGATGTCGACACGCTCGGCAGCCATCGACGCGAGGCGCGCCTTGAGCGATGCGCGCTCAGGCGAGCCCGGCGCGTACGACTTTACGGGCTCGTTGACCGGCGGCGGCACGCGGCGGTTGCCGTTGAAGCCAGCGGCGACTTTCTCCTGCCCGAGCGGCGCCTGACCTGGCGGCTCGGACACCGTCTCTTCTTTTTTCGGCTTCCTCGATTGTGCGGGACGAACGGCGGAGGCGGACATCGCTCTGATCCTTGAAAAGTGGCCGGCGTGCTACCGTGAAAGATAATCTTCCGGGCTTCTCCGGCGCCCGGCCCGAGAGTAGAGTGCGCGGAATGAGGAAGCTCCTTCGAATCGTCGCCCCCCTGGTGCTGGTGCTCGCCGCCTGCGAGCAGGATCCGATCGAGTGGGGAGAGATCTCCTACCGTCCGTCGCGGCTCGGCGACCCTGACACCAGGAGCGCGATCATGAGCGCGAGTCTTCCGGCGATTCCGGGTACCGTCGGCAGCTGCCTGCGCTCCATCCGGGCCGCGGGCGACAGCAGCGATCTCTTCCGGGTCTGGTGGAGCTCGCGCGCCGACAGCAGCGTCGTGCTCTCGATGCAGCGCTCGACGGATCAGGGCCGCACGTGGCTGGCCCCACTGGTGGCCGACTCGACCGACCGCGGCCGCCGAGGGTGTGACCGGCCCGCGCCGGCCACGGTTTTCGAGCCGGTCAGCGGGTATCTGTATCTGGTCTACTTCATCGAATCGCGCTTCGGCGCCGGAGTGTTCTTCGCTCATTCGATGGACAGAGGCGACATGCTTCACGCCCCGGTGCCGGTGATCTACGGCAAGCGCCCCTCGGCGGCGCACGTCGCCGGCCGCGGCGACAGCGTGGTCGTCGTATTCGAGGATCCCAATGCGAGCCAGTCTCTGGTCGGGTATGCACTGTCCCGCACGAACGGGCACATCTTCGAGCAGCGCGGCCGCGTGACGCCGAACGAGGAAGTCGCGACCGCGCCGTGGTCCGCGCTCGAGGGCGACAGCGTCACGGTGTGGTGGAAGAGCGGCGACCGCGGCTCGAGGATTTCCGAAGACGCGGATCGAGTTGGATTCCGGAGCGGAGTGTGGAAATGACGGCGGGCACCTCACGATTTCTCGGCGCACACACGATCGACAATGGCGGGCTGCACATGGCCGTGCTCCGCGCGGGGACAGCTGGCATGACTGCCATGCAATGCTTCACGGCGATCCCGAAATTCTACGGCGACAAGGCGACGATCAAGCCGGAGCGCGTGGCGCGGTTCAAGGCAGCGCTGGCGAAGACGATGATCCAGCCTGAGAACGTCCTGGTGCACGCCGCCTACGTGCTGAGCGTGGCGACGCCCGACGACGATAAGTGGGAGAGGGCGAGCGCGGGGCTCACCAAGGAGCTTGAGCGGTCGAGCGCGCTCGGTGTCGGCGCGGTGTGCTTCCACCCCGGCTCGGCCGGGACGAGCGAGCGGTCGGCATCGACGAAGCGCATTGCCAAGGCGATCGTAGCCGCGCTCGAGAAGATCGACTCGACCACGAAGCTTCTCGTGGAGAATACTGCCGGTGCCGGGAAGACGATGGGGAAAACGGCGCAGGAGGTCGGCGAGATACTCTCGCACGTGCCGAAGGCGCTCCGGTCGCGCACCGGCTACGGACTCGATACGTGCCACCTTTTCTCCTCGGGCTACGACATCACGAAGTCGAAGCAGGAGCTCACGGCGGTGCTCGACGAGTTCGAGAGCGAGACCGGCGAGCAGCCGTCCTTCTTCCACCTGAACGACAGTGAGGGAGAGCTCGGATCCAACCGGGATCGTCACGTTCTCATAGGGGACGGGCACATCGGCAGGCAGCCGTTCGAGTGGCTCTTGCAGGACCGCCGCAGCGAGGGGATTCCTCTCATTCTCGAGACGCCACAGCTCAACTACGACATCGCCGACGATGACGACTCCCCGGACCCCTACGACCTCAAAATGATAAAGCTTCTCCTCTAGGATTCCGCGTTTCCCATAGGGAGAATCTTCGGTTTACCTATTGCATTCGCCCTACGGCACTATACTTTGCTCCGCTGACGGACCGCGTTTCACTCTGTAGCACATCGCATCCGATCATCAACCAGGAGACAAGATGGCAGCAAAAAAGAAGAGCGGAGGCAGGAAGTCCTCGTCACGCAAGTCTTCCCGCAAATCATCTTCCCGCAAGACGGGACGCAAGGCGGCGAAGAAGGGCGGGCGGAAGAGCAGCCGTCGCAAATCTTCGTCGGGCAAGAAGCGCACACCTAACGCTGCATTCATGAAGCCCATGCAGCCGAGCAGCGATCTGGCCAGCGTCGTCGGCAGCTCACCGATGCCTCGCACTGAAGTGACCAAGAAGCTCTGGCAGTACATCAAGCGGAAAGGCCTTCAGGATTCGAAGAACCGCCGCATGATCAACGCCGACGAGAACCTCCGTCCGATCTTCGGTGGCAGCCGGCAAGTCTCCATGTTCGAGATGACCAGACTCGTTAACAAGCACCTGCGCAACACATAAGCTTCTTTGACAGCATCGTCTAAAAAGGGGCGCGCTCAGGAGGCGCGCCCCTTTGCGCAGCGGTCGGTTGGCCGCACCATCTGGGACAACATCAAGTCGATCGCCGGCGCGCTCGCGATCTTTCTTTTTCTGCGCACGTTCCTCATCGAGGCGTACCGGATCCCCTCGGGGAGCATGATTCCCTCGCTTCTCGTCGGGGATTGGCTGTTCGTCAACAAGCTCGTGTACGGCCCGCACGTGCCCTTCACCAGCACCAGCCTGCCGGGATATCGCGAGCCCGAGCGCGGCGACGTCGTGGTGTTCCGGTCACCGCATCAGCCGGACGAAGAAGCACGCGGCGCCGATCCGACACCCACCCTCGTGAAGCGCGTGATCGGCGCGCCCGGTGACACGGTGCACATGCGGAAGGGAGTCCTTTATGTGAACGGCATCGCGCAGCGGCAGGGATACGGCACCCAGGGCTTCTCGGAGGTTGTCGCCAACTCGGTCGATCCTCTTTTTGATTGGCAGAAGCCGTTCGGGCTCCAGGGCTCGCGATTCGGTCCCGCGCCCATACAGCCGACGCACGACGACTGGGGGCCGCTCGTCGTTCCGCCGGAGCGGTTGTTCATGATGGGTGACAGCCGCTACAACTCGAAAGACAGCCGCTACTGGGGATTCGTGCCGCGCGAGAACGTGCGTGGGCGTCCGCTGTTCGTGTACTACTCCTACAACGCGGACGACAGCGACCGGCCGATTCCGTGGCTGACCGACATCCGCTGGGGACGGATCGGGCACTGGATCAGGTAGGAATTCTCTGGTTCGTACAGTCTGGAAACTGCGCGAAGAACTACCTGTTGTGAGTGATGGTTGCGGGTAGCGGGTTCCGTGTCTCTGCGCGGAATGCCCATGGGCTGGGCAGAGACACACAACCGCTTACAGGCAACTATTACACAGAACAGGTAGTTCTCAGTTTGCAGTTATCCGAGAGAGAACTACCTGTTGGGTAATGGTTCGCTCAGCCGGTCCAGTTGGCCTTTTGTCTATGGACGCTTCATTGGCGACAGTTACATTGTTGCCTCATGAAGCCACGCCCCGCTGAGAACAGGCGCCGCCCCTTCGTTCCGAGTGAGTGGGACCTGGAGGAGCCGGCCGCTTTTTCCCGGATAGCGCGATCGCCGGTGGAGCTGGCGCTCATCACCGGATTGGTGATGCGGATCTTCCGGGCGCTCGTTCTCACCCAGGGCACCGCTTCGAGCACGTACCTGGGAGCGGCGCTCGCCCTCGGCACGCTGTTCCTGCTCGGGATGGCCACGCTGCACCTCGGGAGATTTCCGGTCCGCGAGTGGCCGTACCGCGCCCCGCTCTTCGCGATCCTCGAGACCACGGGCGAGATGGCGATGAGCCTGGTGCTGATCGCGCTGCACCGCGAGCCGTGGGGAACGGCGCGCGCGGAGTTCTCCGACTGGCAGCCGATGGCCACGGGTGTGCTGTTCTGGCGCCTGCTGGCCGTGTGCGTCTGGGCTCTGCTGCTCGGCGCGACGGTGCAGTTCATTCGCGGCCGCGTGCTGAAGGAGACGATCAAGGAGCCCGAGCCGACTACTCTTCCCGACGGCCAGCCTTTCATCGAGCGGCGCCAGCGCGACGAATTCTGAGGCGCTCTCCGTTATACTTGAGAGTGGGCCCCAATCAAGCACGATATCTGACGAGGTAGACGATGTACGATGAGAGATATGTAATGCCGATGCGCCAGGAGCTGACCCAGCTCGGCGTCTCGGAGATGCGGACGGCCGAGGAAGTCGACGCGCGGCTGAAGAACGCTCAGGGAACTACACTTGTAGTTGTAAACTCGATTTGCGGATGCGCGGCGCGAAACGCGAGGCCGGCGGTGGCGAAGGCGATCAAGGGCGACGTCAAGCCCGACACTCTCACGACCGTTTTCGCCGGACAGGACATCGAGGCCGTGCAGCGCGCCCGCAGCTACTTCACCGGCTATGCGCCGAGCTCGCCCCAGATCGCGCTGCTCAAGGACGGCAAGCTGGTGCACATGATCGAGCGCCACCAGATCGAGGGCCGCTCCTCCGACGACATCGCTGCCGATCTCACGCGTGCGTTCGAGAAGTACTGCGAGGCCCGCACCGCGGCGTAGCCTTTCGGAGATCCGCGCGGGTCTCTCTATTGTTGGAGATTTCCGCACGGGAAGTCGGGCGAGGAGTCCTCTCCGTCAGCAGGGCTCGCTCGGGCGGAGCCCGGTACTGCGCTCGCGCCGCTCCGCGGCACTCGCCGGTCTCCTGGTCGCTCGCCAAGGCTGACTTCGAGGACCCCTCGCCCGCCTTCCCAACTGGCATCTCGGCAACGCAGAGCGCGCGCTTCCTTCGAGAATGCGTCGCGGTGCGAACCTAAGAACGTCTCCGCGGCGTTTGAACTCTGTCGCGATCTCGCCACGCACGACCCTCAACTTCACACACGGGTCAACTGAGCAAACTACGAGCGTTGTAGTTGGTTCGCCTAGACTGTGCGCTGGGTTCATATCGCGCTGCTCCGCTCTTACAGATCTATGTAGGGAGAGGTTGGGTGCCCTCGGAGTCGGCCTTGGCGAGCGACCAGGAGACGGGCGAGTGCCGCGGAGCGGCGCGAGCGTCGTGCCCGGCTCCGCCCGAGCGAGCCCTGCCGACGGAGCAGGGCACCCAACCTCGACCCCTACAGAGATCTGTAGGAAACGAAAACTCAGCGCGAATATGAAACCCAGC
>Ga0190265_10001478_pt1 | contig 15462 bp, 13 predicted proteins | sample Popmic124T_FD_133135 | JGI IMG/M metagenome (GOLD analysis project Ga0190265, IMG submission 133135) | Populus adjacent soil microbial communities from riparian zone of Indian Creek, Utah, USA - 124 T | ecosystem: Environmental > Terrestrial > Soil > Riparian zone | place: USA: Utah | collected...
GGTTGCGCTCACGATGACGCGCAGCGTGCACAGCAAAGAGGCCCCTTCCTGCCGGAAAGGGGCCTCTCACCTTCGCGTGGTAGCGGGGGCAGGATTTGAACCTGCGACCTCTGGGTTATGAGCACCCAGACCGCCGTCTCAGCCCTGCATCGCGGTCCAATCCGTGCCTGTGCACCTCCGCCAAGTCAGAGTCGTTAACTCATTCATCTCATTCCGTGTCGAGATGTCTCGCCGCGTCCTGGTCACGGATCCAGTCACGGGGTCCTCCGCCCGTTGAGCCGTTGAGCCGTTGAGCCGTTGGACGTCGAGCGTGCGTCGTACACGAGGGTGAACCTGTCGCGGGGACCTCTGGTCAAGGGTCGGGCGGGATGCTCCGAGACGAAGCCAAGGCCTGCCGCGCGTAGCCTCGCATGTCCAGGTCGCTTCCACGACCGCGCAGCAGGTCGAGGGCGTGGCCGACCTACGATGACGTGGGACGCCATCCGTCAGTAGCTGGCACGACCGCCGGAGAGGTCGAAGACGGACCCGGTGGTGTAGGACGCGGCCGGTGAGATCACGTACTTCACAAGCTCGGCGGCCTCCTGCGCGGTGCCGAGTCGCCGCATCGGGATGCGGGCCAGGTCATCGGGTGTTGGCGGATGGGCGCCGATCAATGGCGTGTCGACCTTTCCGGGTGCGACGGCGTTCACGGTGACACCGGTGGTCGCGTACTCCTGGGCGAGGGCCTTGACCATCCCTATGACGCCGGCCTTGCTCGCCGAGTAGCCGGTCATGCCCGGGACCCCTTCCTTCCCGGCGGTGGACGAGAAGTGCACGAGACGTCCGAATCCTCGCTCAGCCATCACGGGCAGCACGGCTCTGGAGAGGGTGAAGGCACCCACGAGGTTGATACGCACCAGACGCTCGAAGTCCTCACTCGTCTCCGTCGCCGAGGGCTGTACGGTGCCGAGCACCCCGGCGGTGTTGACCACGGCGTCCAGCCCTCCGGTGAGGGAAAGGGTCTGCTCGATGGCTGAGCGGACCGAGACCTCGTCGGTGACGTCGATCGGCACTCGGGAGACCTCACACTTGTCGGTCGTCGACCGCGCCTCGGGTAGGTCGGCGGCCACGACCTGCCCGGCAGTCGCGTTGAGCAGTTCGACGGTGGCTCGTCCGATTCCCGAGGCCGCACCGACGACCAGGCAGCGCATTTCGCGCAGGGACCTCTTCTTCGGGCATCCGGGCGGGCTCATCGAGCATCTACCCCATGCGCCTGGAAGTAGGTCGAGGCTCGGTGGGCGGCCAGGTCCGGATCGGGAAACAGTCCGATGTTGTTGGCAGTCTCGAAGAGCTCGGCGAGGTGCAGCACCGAGCGGCCGGACTCCAGGCCGGCGACCATGCGGAGGTGGTCCTGGGTGCCGGTGAGGTAGCTCAGCCAGGTCACGCCGACCTTGTAGTACTGGGTCGGTGCCTCGAAGATGAGCCGGCTCAGCGGAACGGTCGGCGTGAGGAGCCTTCGGAAGCCTGCCGAGTCTTTCTGGTCCAGCCGGGCGAGCGCGGCGGACGCGAATCGGGGGACGGCGGCGAACGCGCCGAGCAGGGCGTCGCTGTGGCCGTGTTCGTCTCCGGCGATGAGGTCCACGTAGTGGTGGTCGTCGCCGGTGAAAAGGCGCACGCCGTCGGGGAGTCGCCGGCGCAGTTCGACCTCGAGCTGCTCGTCGAGCAGGGACACCTTGATGCCGGCGACATTCGCCAGGTGCTCGTGGATCAGGGCCAGAACGGTCTCCGCCGCCTCAGCGCGTGACCCGCCCCCCCAGTAACCAGCGAGGGCGGCGTCGAACGCTTCCCCGAGCCAGTGCAGCACGACGGGCTTCGCCGCCGAGTCGAGGATGGCGGCGTACACGGCGTGGTAGTCGCCGGGACTCCGCGCCGTTCGGGCCAGCTCACGGCTGGCCATTACCACCGCGCTGCCACCTGCTTCCTCGACTTCGGTTAGCTGCTCGATGTAGGCATCCCTGATCTGCTCGAGGGTGTGAGGACCCTCGCCGAGCCGGTCGGTGGCAATCCCGACCACGACCGCGCCGCCTTCCGCACGAGCCTCGGCCAGGGTGAGCCGGGCGAGGCGAAGCGCGGATTCGGCGTCCAGGCCCATGCCGCGTTGCGCGGTGTCCATGCTCTCCGCGACTCCGAGCCCGAGTTTCCACAGCTGTCGCCGGACCTGGAGAGTCGCCTCCCAGTCGATGGTCGTCCTCGACAGGGCGCTCGAGCGGAGCGGGTCGGCCACGAGGTGAGCGGCCGCGTAGACGGCACGCGATTGGATCGGGACTGTCGAGGTTTCCAGCGGCGCCGGCTCAGTCAGGGAGACCGTTCGCGACCCGCCCCCGGCAGTAGGAAGGGACACGGTCTTGCTTGTTGTCGTCGCGCTCATGCCGGAAGGGTCTCCATCTCGCGTACGGGACCACGGACGTGGCGTTCGAAACTGTCCACGGTGCGAGAGACGATGACGTCCAGCGGGAGCGACCAGACGTCGTCGTTGAAGATCTCAACCTCCACCGGTCCGGTGTAGCCGGCAGTCCGAACCGCCACCGTCATCGGGGCGAGATCAGTCGTTCCTTCCCCGGGAAACAGACGTCCGTTCATGTTCTCCGGCTCAGGTAGCGGGAGCGCGAAGTCACTGACCTGATAGCCGGCGATGCGGGATCCTGCCGCCTGCACGGACGGCTCGAACGAGGCATCCCAGGCCGTTGCGTAGGCGTCGACCAGGATGCCGATCGATTCCGGCGGGAGGTCCTCGATGAGCCTCGTCGCGCTGGAGATGGTGCTGACGACGCTGCGACTCTGGACGAACAAGGGGTGCAGCGGCTCTATCGCGAGGCGCACACCCGCGGCACGCGCGTGAGGTTCGAGCTTCTCGAGTGCTGCACGCACCCGCTCCTCGGCGTGCGCGATGCTGCGGTCGTACTCAGGTAACCCGCCGGCGATGAAGGTCAGCATGGGGCTGCCGACCTGGGCTGCCAGATCCAGGGCGCGCCTGACGTCGTCGATGGCGTTCGTGAGCGCGGCTTCGGTCTTGTCGGCGACGAAGCCGACCCGGGACATGGAGCTGACCGCCAGGCCAGCTTCAGCGAGAAGACGAACGGTGCTGCGCACCCCGGTCTGGTGAACCGGGTCGATCCACAGCCCGATGTGTTTGATGCCGGCCCGGGAGGCGGCGTCGATCGTCTCCGGCAGTCCGTACGGGCGGGTGGTGGCCTGGTTCAGGCTCAGCTCCATGACGTTCTCCTGCCTGTGGTTTGGCGGCACAGGGACACCGGCGCCACGGGTCATCGGGGGCTCGCGACGCCGACGCGACGGTCGAAGTGGGCGAACGGTGGCGACGTCGTGTGCCCTGCCGGGGCGATGACGACCGGCTGGCCCGTGCGTGCCGACTCGTAGATCGCTCTGACCACCCGCAGCGAGGTGATCGCGTCCTGGCCGGTCACGGCGGGTCTGCGGTCGTTGCGGACCGCGTCAACGAAGTCGGCCACCTGGAGACGGTGGAGCGGCAGGAGGGTTGAGTTAACCTCGTTGACCGGGACGTCACCGACGAGGCCGTCGGCGAACACCGATCCTGCGCGTTCCTGCCCGGGCACCGTCCACAGGTCGTTGACAGCGTCCGAGCCCTCGGGGTACTCGGCGACGTCGGCCGTTGCTCCGTTGCTGCCGGTCACGGTGATCCGGGTGCCGAGGCTGGGCGAGGCCGCGACGGTGGCCGACAGCGTTGCGACTGCGCCGGAGGAGAAGGTGATGAGCGCTGCGGCCGTGTCCTCGACCTCGACCACGCCGTCGAGGACGAAGGTTCCGGCCTTGGCGGTCACCTCGACGGGCTCGCCCATGAACCACTGCAGCAGGTCGACGTTGTGGATGGCCTGGGTCATCAGCACTCCGCCGCCGTCGGCCGCCCAGGTGCCTCTCCACTCGGCCGCGTCGTAGTAGTCCGTGCCGCGGCGCAGCAGCACCTGGCAGTGCCCGAGCATGGGCCGGCCGAGGCGGCCCTCGTCGATCGCGGAGCGCAACGCCTGTGCTCCAGGCCAGAACCGTCGCTGGAACACCACAGCCAAGGTCACGGCGTTCCTCTCGGCGCACTCCACCATCCGCTCGGCGGCATCGACGTCAACGGCGATGGGCTTCTCGCAGAGCACGTGCACGCCGGCGGACGCCGCCTCGAGCACGACCGCTTCGTGGGTCGGGTGAGGCGTGCACACGCTGAGCGCGTCGACGCCGACTGCCAGCAGCTCCGTCAGCGAGCCCGCTGCGTACGGAACGCCTCGATCCCTGGCAAAGGCGCGCGCCCGGTCGACGTCGACGTCGCAGACGCCCACGACCTCTGTTCCCGGAAGCCCGGCGTAGGCCTCGAGGTGGTTACCGGCGATATTGCCGCAGCCGACGATCCCGACCTTGAGCCGGGCGCTCATCGCTGAGGCTCCGGTTGCGCGGAGACGGTCTCGGCAATGGTGCGATCTGGGGCGATCGATGCGCCGAGCTCCTGCAGCGGAACGGAACTGGTCTCCGTTGCGGTCAGTGCAGCGCCCGCAGCGGCGAGGCTGATGAGGGCGGAGATGACGGCGACGGGCATCCAGTCCCCGGGATTCCCGGCGGTCATTGCAGTGTAGATGGACGGGGCGAAGCCTGCCGCGATGAGTCCGATCTGCAGACCCAACGCCATGCCGGTCTGGCGGACCTTGAGGTTGAACATCTCGGCGAAGAACGACGGGTACGTGGCGTTGATCGCGGCGTAGCAGCAGGCGACCGACAAGAACGCAGTCAGGAACAACAGCGGGACGTTCTCGGACTGGATGGCGGCGAAGTAGGCGAAGATCATGATCGCGCAGCCGATGTTCCCGGCGATGAAGACCGGCTTGCGTCCGATCCGGTCCGACACCATGGCCAGCAATGGTTGGGTCAGCAGGGCGCATACGTGGCTGACGATGAGCACCCACAGCATCGTGCTCTGTGGCACGTCGTAGACGGTTGTCGCGAACGCCAGGGCGAAGACCTTGATCACCGTGTCCACGGCGAAGGCCAGGGAGCAGAAGGTGACACGGACGAGCGCGGGCCAGTGGGACCGGAATACCTCCACGATCGGGACCTGGACGAGGTGCTGCTCCTTCTTGGCCACCACGAAGGCTTCGGGCTCGGACAGCTTGGCGCGGATGACGAGGCCGGCCACGGTGACGAGGACGCTGAGCAGGAACGGCACGCGCCACCCCCAGCTCAGCATGTCGTCCTCCGGCAGGGCCGAGACGGGCAAGAAGACGACGGTGGCCAGCACGAACCCTCCGACTATGCCGTTGGGTGCCCAGCTGGTGAAGAATCCGCGCCGTTCCTCGGGGGCGACCTCGATCGTCAGCACGGTCGCGGCGGCGGTCTCGCCGCCGACGGAGATGCCCTGCAGGATCCGTAAGGTGACGAGCAGGATGGGGGCCCACACACCGATCTGGTCGTATCCCGGCAGGCAACCGACGATGAAGGTGCAGGTTCCCATCAGGATCAGGATGAACACAAGCACCTTCTTGCGACCAACGCGGTCCCCGAAGTGTCCGAGCAGTACCGCGCCGAGGGGCCGGGCCACGTAAGACACCGCGAAGGTGGCGAGCGATGCCAGGGTCGCCACGCCGCCGGCCTCTGGGAAGAAGACGTTGCCGAAGACCAACGCGGCCGCCACGGCGTAGATGTAGTTGTCGTAGTACTCCAGCGTGCCGCCGGCCATGCTCGCCATCGCCGCACGTGCCGGGCTGTTGCCCGGCGGCGGTTCGGACGTCGTCGGAGCTAGTACGGATGCGGTCACTACCTTCTCCTTCGTTCACAGTCAGTTGCACTGGGGCTGGTGGCCAACGGTTTGGGTCACGGGAGCAGGACGGTCTTGCCTCGCCCGAGGTCACCGCGTTCGAGCGCCGCGAAGGCGCTTGGCGCCTGTTCGAAGCCCTCGATGAGATCGACCGGGAGGCTGGCCAGTCCACGCTCGGCGACGAGTCGCGCAGCCATCTCGAGATCCACGCGGCGGTAGCAGAACGACCCGACAATGCTCAGCTCTCGACGGACGAGGTCGTCCGGCGCAGGCATGGCTGCGTCATGGGACAGACCAACCACGCAGATCGTTGCGCCTCGTTCTGCGCTGGCTGAGGCGGCGGCAATCGTCGCCTGGGTGCCGACGGTGTCGATGACGACGTCCCAGCTCCGATCAGGTGTTGAGCCTGGTGCGATCGCGAGGAGGCCTCGTTCGACGGCGGCTTCGCGCCGTCGAAGGTCGGGCTCGACGACCGTGACGTCGCGCGCACCGAGCACCTGCGCATGCAGTGCGCAGCCCATGCCGATCGGGCCGCCGCCGACAATGCCGACCGACACTCCCCCGCCGACCCCCGCCCGGTCGCAGGCGTGCACCCCCACTGCGATGGGCTCGACCAGGGACAGCGACCTCGGGTCCGGGGTTCCAGGCACTACGACGGTACGCAAGGCCGCGACCTGCAGGTACCGTTGAAGTCCGCCGTCGATGTCGACGCCCATGAGCCGACGCCGGCCGCAGACCCCACGCGAGCCTGTCGCACAAGCGTCGCATCTCTCGCAGACTTCGTTCGGGTCGACGGCCACCGACTGGCCCTCCACCCGGTCGGTCACGTCCTGTCCGACCTCGACCACCACTCCGCCGAACTCGTGCCCGACGACCGTTCCGGCGGCCATCCGGGCGTCCCTGCCGCTCCAGGCGGTCAGATCGGTGCCGCAGATGCCGACACTCTCGACGCGCACGAGCACATCCCCGCGCCCAGGCGACGCCGGCGGGCGACACTCCATCGAGAGCGTCCGAGGCCCCTGCCACACCACCGCATGCGCGGAGCCGGGCCCGGTCACAAGGCTGCCTGAAGCCGGTCGCCGCCGCCCTTGACGGCCACCAGGGCGGAGTCAGCCGCCCGCCGCCCAAACACCAGCCCGAAGACGATTCCGCCGACGTAGCGCAGGTCCTGCGCGCCGCCAGCGTCCGCTCCGACCGCGTACAAGCCCAGAACCGGCTGCCCGTCACGGTTGAGGACGCGGGCGTCGCCGTCCACCCGAAGCCCGCCGAAGGGCATCGTGATGCACGGCTGCACCTCCAGCGCCCGGAACGGGCCGGTCAACAGCGGGCTCGGTCGTGCGGGCATCGGTGCGTCGAGCGGCACGTGCTCGCCTCGGCTGGCGTGCCGGTAGCCCTCCAGCGTTGCCTGCAGGCCGGCTCGATCGACCCCCCAGCCCGCCACGACGTCGACCAGCTCCTCAAGGGAGTCGGTCTCGGCGCTACGGGCCCCGAGGTCGGTGGCCTCGGCGTGGCGGTCGAGGGCCAGCCCGCTGGGGTAGGGAACAGCCAGGGCCCGGTCCTCCTGCACTCTGTCGTCCCAGATCAGGACCCCCCGGCGGCCCGGCTGGTGCACGAGCCGCTGGTTGGAGACCTCGTCTCCCAAGGACTCGTCTGTGAACCTGCGTCCGAGCCGGTTCACGATCACGCCGTATGCCGAGAAGTAGAGGGTGAGGCGCAGGAATACCTCGGACGAGACCGGCAGCGGGCTGGGCAGCGTGTGGCCGTAGAAGGCCGAAAGGTGGCGGCTGGCTGCACCGCCTGCGCAGGTGCCCAACCGGAAGCCGTCGCCAACTGAGTGCGGGTTGCTCCGCACGGCGATGTCGTCGACACCACCGCCGATCAGCCGCTGCTTTAGCTCGGGGTCTCCCTGGAATCCTCCGGTGGCTAACACCACGGCGGCCGCCCGCACCACCACCTGGTCCGTCTCGTGTCTGAAGCCGACACCGACGACGCGGCCAGCCTCTCGGAGCAGCCTCACGTCACCGACGCCGGTGAGCACCCCGCCACCACCCGCCGTGACCTTCTCCGTCCAGGCTGCGAAGAGACCGAGAATGTCGATCTTGCAGGCCCTGCCCCACTCCAGGTGGTCCAGCCACTCCTCGCTGACACTCACCCCAGCCGCGCGGACGTCCTCGACGGCCTGCTCATAGCCCTCGACGACCGTCGGGCCAAGCACCGGGTCGGCATCCGGCTGGACCTGCCAAAGCACCTCGAGACTCGGCGCCGTCCACAAGATGCCCGCAGACATCGCCGCCGACCCGCCGACCGAGGCGCCCTTCTCCAGCACCAGAACGCGAGCACCCAGGTCGATGGCGCGGTTGGCGGTCGCAAGCCCGGCGGCACCAGCGCCGACGACGACCAGGTCGAACGGCTGCGAGAGGTCCAGCGACATAAGCGGTCCTTTCATGTGGACGAGACGGAGAACGTTTGCCATCCGCGTAGTTGCGTGTTCCACTTCGAATGGATAACGTTTGCCGTGACCTTAAGAGGTGGTCGATTCCACTGTCAAGAGCACCGAGTCACGGCACGGTAAACGCGAGGAGAGGAAGGGAAATGGCGACCCTGCGCCAGATCTCCGAGCTCGCCTCGGTGTCCGTCACCACCGCCTCCCGCGTGCTCAACGGCTCGGCGGGGAACCACCCGGTGTCTGCCGACATCGTGACCAGAGTCAGGGCCGCTGCCACCACGCTCGGCTACACACCCAGCGCTCCGGCCCGAACTCTGAAGACGCAGCGGAGCAACATCATCGGCGTCATCGCCAGCGACATCCTCGACACCTACTTCGCCGAGATCGCCCGTGGAGTGGAAACCGAGGCCGCCAGGCTGGGGTACGTGACGGTGATCGCGAACGCCAACCGCGACCCCTTTCAGGAGAACAGGAAGTTTCACGTGCTGCGTGAACACCAAGCCTCCGGGATCGTGTTCTGTGGCAGCGAGGTCGCCGGGGCACCAGGAACGGGCGAGCTCGCCCACGACGTCAACCAGGCCGTCGGCAGCGGGACCTGCGTCGTCTCGCTGGCCCCTCGCACATTCGACTCCACCCAGATCGTGGTTGACAACGCCGCGACCGCGCGCGAGCTCACCGCGTACATACTCTCGCTCGGGCACCGTCGCATCGCCTATGTCGGGGGGATCCCACGACTGACGGCATCGGAGCAGCGCGTGCGCGGCTACCGCGACGCCATCGCGAAGGCCGACGCCGAGGCGCGCGTCGAGGGGCTCTCGGGGATGAGCCAAGCGGCCGGCAAGAAGGCCATGAGGACGATCATCGAGTCCGGGCAGATACCCGACGCCGTCATCTGCACCAACGACGAGGTCGCCATCGGTGTCCTCGCCCAGCTGTGGGCATCAGACCTCCGCGTGCCGGACGACATCTCCGTCGCAGGAATCGGTGGCACCCGGGGAGGCGCGATCTTCGACCTGACGACCATGACACTCCCGCTCGCACAGCTGGGTGCGACCGCGGCTCGTCACATCGCGAACCACCGCGAGACGGTCGAGGTGCCCGAGGTGCCCGCGTACGAGTTGGTCGTCGGTGGTACCACCGCCCCGGCGCGCCACCGGTGAAGACCAGCCAGCGCTCCCCTATCGCGACCGTTGCCGGGCCTGCCGAGGCGACCGTGTCGGCGCCGCATGGAAACAGGGATCAGACATGTGCGCGTGTCACGGCGCAGGCCTCGTCTGACGGACCTTGCCGGCTCCACCCGTAGGCGCCCCCTCTGACGTGGGCGTTGCCCGTGGCCCAGCAGAGGCGCGCTCGCCGTGGAGCACGTGATGAGCCCCCTTCTCGCCGATCATGATTGAGGTGGCTTGGGTGTTGCCGCTGATGAGGGTAGGCATGACCGAGGCGTCGATGACGCGCAGGCCGTCCAGGCCCCGTACCCGCAGTTGTTGGTCCACGACCGCGAGGTCGTCGTTGCCCATCTTGCAGGACCCCACCGGGTGGTAGTCGGTCTTCGCCCACTGGCGGATGTAGTCGCGAATCTCGGCGTCGGTTCGCACGTGTGCGCCGGGCATGTGCTCGGTCTTGATGAACGGAGCGTATGCGTTGGTGGCCAGCATCTCCCGACCCCAACGGAAGCCTTCCATGGAGATTTCCCAGTCGTACGGGTCGTCGAGGAAGTTTGGGTCAATAGCGGGCGGCACGCCCGGGTCTGCCGACTGCAGTGTCACCGAGCCCACACTCTTGGGTCGGAGGTTGCAGGTGTTGATCGTCAGCCCATGGCCCTTGACGCGTTGTCGTCCGTGGTCGACGACGAACGCCGGTAGGCAGTGCATCTGGATGTCGGGGGCGGTCACTGCCTCGCTGGAGCGTACGAACATGCCCGCCTCGCAGACCGAGGCGGTGACCGGGCCGGTTCGGTAGAGGGCGTACTGGATGCCGGCGGCCAGTGCCTTGTCGGGACGGTCTGACTCGTTGTAGCTGACGGGTGTGGTCTCGGCGGTGAGGTAGACGTCCATGTGGTCTTGGAGGTTCTTGCCGACGCCAGGGAGGTCGTGCTTCACATCGATTCCGAGTGTGCGCAGTTCGTGCGCGGGGCCGATCCCGGAGAGCAGCAGGAGGCGTGGGGAGTTGACGGCGCCGCTGCTGACTATGACCTCGCGGCTTGCGTGGCCGACGGTGGGCCGGCCCTTGTGCGTGTACCTCAGCCCGGCTGCCCTTCCGTTCTCGATCAGTATCTGTGTGCCGAGTGCGTGCGTTTGTACGGTGAGGTTCCTGCGGTCGCGGGCCGGGCGAAGGTATGCGGTGGAGGCGCTCTCGCGGCGGGCGTTGCGTTGGGTGACGTCGTAGTAGCCGACGCCGTCTTGAGCGGCCCCGTTGAAGTCTGGGTTGAAGGTGAGCCCGAGTTCCTGTGCCGCTCTCACGAAAGCCTTGCTCAGGTCATTGTGCTGAACCTGCTCAGTGACGTTCATCGGGCCACTGCCGCCGTGATACTTGTCGTTGAGCCGCTCGTTGTGCTCTGCGCGGCGGAAGAACGGGAGGACTTGTTCGTAGCCCCAGTCGTCGTTGCCCAGGCCAGCCCAGCTCTCGTAGTCCTGCCGATGGCCACGAATGTAGATCATTGCGTTGATCGACGTGCTTCCGCCGAGTGTGCGGCCCTGGGGGTACCACATCCTTCTGTTGTTCAGTTCAGCTTGTGGCACGGTTTCGAAGCCCCAGTTCACCTTCGGGCTGGTGAGTTTGGTGAAGCCCACTGGGATGTGAATCAGCGGTGACCAGTCACGGCCTCCCGCCTCCAAGAGCAGCACTGTGGTGTCGGGGTCTTCGGTGAGGCGGCTTGCTACCGCGCAACCGGCGGCCCCAGCGCCGATCACGATGTAGTCGTAGCGGTTGTTGGACACTCTCCTCATCCCTCTTGGTGAGTCCGGTGGATTCTTGTCCCTGGCGCGACGCGGCTGCTGGTGTTGGCCCAGCCGTTCGCCTCGGTGGCCTTCAACCATCTGGATGCGCGGGCACGCAGTAGCTGGTGGTTTGCGGAATCGATCGCCTGCGGTGGAGCCAGATCACTTCCGGCGCCGACTGCCAGGGCGCCGGCTTCGAACCACTGGTCCGCATTCTCGGGTGAGACTCCGCCGGTGGCGATGACCTGCAGGTCCGGGAAGGGTCCGAGAAGCGCGCGAAGCCCTGCAGGGCCTGCCATGGACCCAGGAAAGAGCTTGACGGCTTGTGCGCCGGCTTCTTGAGCCAGCATCACATCGGAGGGAGTGGAAACGCCGGGGAAGCTCGGGACCTCCGCGCCTGCCAGCGCGTGGAACAGAGCGGGGGTGGCGCCGGGGGTGACCACGAAGTCCGCGCCGGCGGACTGTGCCCGCTCGAGCTGGTCGCGGGTCGTGACCGTGCCCGCTCCGATCGTGGCCGAGGGCAGTCGGGCCTTGAGCTGAGTGATGGCGTCCGAGGCGTTCGGCACAGTGAACGTCACCTCCAGGATGTCGATTCCCTGCTCGCCGAGGACCGACCCTGCCTCGACGACCTTGTGGGTCGACGAGCCTCTGAGGACGGCGAGAAGCCTGCCGCGGCCCAGGTGGGCGAGCACTTCGCTGGTGGCCGTCATCGTTGCAGCTCCTCATTGGCCAGGAGGTGTGCGCTGGTCATCTCCTCTGGGCGGGGCAGCCCTTCCCAGTCTCCTGAGGACGCCACCACGTACGCCGCGCAGGCATGTGCACGCACGAGCCGCTCGCTTACGGACAGGCCGTCCAGCGCGCCGGAGAGAAAGCCCGCGGCGAAGGCGTCACCTGCCCCGACCGGGTCAACGACCGGAACCTGCAACGCAGCGCCGTGCGTGGCAAGGCCATCAGGGTCGAAATGCATCGAGCCGGCGGCATCGAGTTTCATCACGACCTGGGCTCCTGGAGCAAGTAGCCCCTGAAGCACCTTGGCGCACGTCTGCGGCTCGGTCGACTCGAGCCCGAACACCAGGCTCGCCTCCTCCGGGCTGGCCAGCAGCAGGTCGACATGCCTGGCGATGTCGGCGAAGGCTTTGCGGGCTTGCATCGCCGACCATAGTTTGCTGCGGAAGTTGACATCGACACTGACGAGGGCCCCCGACGACTTGGCCTTATCAACGGCGCCGCTCCATGCTTCGCGCGCCGACTGCGACAGCGCCGGAGTGATGCCGGTCAGGTGCACGACGTCTCCTGGTCGTGGTTCGAGCAGCGCAAGGTCTGACTCGCAGAGCATGGAGCCTGCGGAGCCGCGCCGCAGATAGGTAGCGCGGGTACACGTTCCGGCACGCCGTTCACGCACGTAGGCCGCGGTGAACGACTCGCCTGTGACACGGGCCCGCACATCCACGCCTTCGGCCCGCAGCTCTCGCCGGACTTGTCGTCCCCATGGGTCGTCCCCGACGACCCCGATCCAGGCGGCGGCATGGCCGAGCCTGGCGACACCGATGGCAACGTTGAACTCCGCACCGCCCATGCCCACATTGAGGTGGTTGACGTGTTCGAGCGCTCGGGTGTCTGGGGAGACAAGGGCCGCAAGCGCCTCGCCGATCGTCCAGATTCTGCGCGGTCCGGTCATGCTGCCACGCCTCCTTGTGCCATGGTGCGCATGGAAAGTGCGGCGATCGTCAGCGCAGGGTTCATGGCTGCCGAGCTGGGAAAGACCGACCCGTCGGCGATCCACAGCCCGCTCACGCCGTGAACCGCTCCGGTGGGGTCGACGACGCTGCTGGCCGGGTCGGTGCCCATCCGGGCGGTGCCGCACTGATGACTGTTGGTATCGATCCCGAGGGTCTCGTGGAACACCAGTGGGTATCCGCAGGCACGCATGGTCCTCGTCAGCTTCTTCAGAAGCTGCTTGTGCGTGCTCAGGTTGGTCGGACGCCACGTGACCCCGACGCGCCCGTCCGGTCGGCGGCGCACACGGTGCTCGGCCCTGGGGAGGTCTTCGCTCATGACCCACCACTCCGTGGACCGGCCGGCGATGGTGTCTAGGACAACGTTCGGGACACGAGGGCGGCCGGCCTTCAGTTGCGGCCCTTGCAGTTTGCCGAGCGCCTGCACGTTTCCCCACGGGTACGGCGATCCGTCCGCTCCAGCGTGGTACCAGTCGTTGATCTGCATCGTCTTCTGGAAGACGATGTCGTTGCGCCGGCGGGGGTCGACGGCGACCATGGCGGAGTTCACATGCTGCATGTAGTGGCGACCCACCTCGCCGTGGTGGTTGCCAATGCCGTTCTCGTAGCCCGTTGCCCGGGAGTCCTGCATGAGCAATGCCGTGCGCACGCTGCCGCAGGCCAGCACCACCCGCGGTGCCCGTACCTGGAGCGGACGGCCGTGATGGGTGCAGCTCAAGCCGGTGATGACAGTCCCCTGAGACGCTGCCTGAATGCTGTCGACCTGGGTGTTGCGCAGCAGCCGGATACCACCGGCCTGCAGCGCGGGGCGCAAGGCGGCGATGTCGGCATCGTTCTTGGCGTCGATCTTGCACGGGTACCCGTCGCAGGTACGACAGCGGATGCAGGCGCCTCCCTTTCGACGGTCCACGCCGAGGGGAACGGGACTCGGATGTAGCCCGCTCCGACGGAGCCGGGCCACCAGATCTGCGGCGTACGGCTCGTGCGGCAGCGGAGGGTACGGCAGGGACGCACGGCGCTCGGGGGCGCACGGGTCGTCCCGGTCGTCACCGTGGACGCCGTACAGGGCCTCGACCTTCTCGTAGTACGGCTCCAGGTCGCCGTAGCAGATCGGCCAAGCCGGAGAGGTCCCGTCCACGTGTTCCACTTCGTCGAAGTCGGACTCACGAAAGCGTGGCAGCGCCGCACCGAAGACCTTGGTGTTGCCGCCGACGAAGTCGTGCAGTCCGGGATGGAAGGTCGTGCCGGTCAGGTCGTTCACCCAGGCTTCTGAGGACTTGTAGCGGCGCCGCAGAAATACCGCCTGTGGGTCCCAGTTGGCCGGCTCGTTGGGCAGCCAGTCGCCCTGCTCGAGGACCAGCACCCGGGCGCCGGAGTGGCGCAGTGTCCACGCGGCGGTGGATCCGCCGGCTCCGGTGCCGACGATGACGATGTCGGCATCGATGACGTCACCGGGCACTACCTCCGGTGCCGGGTCGGCCCCGAACTGCCACAGTGCGTCGGTCGGCACCGTCACTGGAGCGGTGGTGGGGTGCGTCCGTGCCGATTCGCGCTGTATCGGTCGCCTCACTTCACCGACCCCGATGTGAGCCCGGAGATGAAGTAGCGGCCGAGGAAGATGTAGACCAGCAAGGTCGGGAGGGCGACCAGGATGGCGCCGGCCATGAGGCTGCCGTAGTCGACGGTCGTCGTGCCGATCAGGTTGTTCAGCTTGACGGTGACCGGCCAAGTCTGTTCGGAGGTGACGACGAGCCCGAACAGGAAGTCGTTCCAGATGTTGGTGAACTGGAAGATGCCGGCGACCACGAATCCCGGCCACGACAGCGGCAGGATAACCCGCAGGAACGTGCTGAACAGGCCGCAACCGTCGATTTCGGCCGCTTCGACGATGGCTGTCGGGATGGACTCGTAGTAGTTACGGAAGATCAGCGTGGTGATGGGGATGCCGTACACGATGTGCACGAGCGTGACCCCGGTGAGTGTGCCGGTCAGTTCGAGTGCACTCAGGAACTGGAACAACGGGATGAGGATGGACTGGAACGGGATGAACATCCCCATCAGCATCAGCGTGAACAGCAGATGCGACCAGCGGAACGGTGTCTTGCTGAGGATGAACCCGTTCAGGGCCCCGACGACGCACGAGACGATGGTGGCGGGAACCGCGATCTGCGTCGAGTTCCACAGGTTGCCTCCCAGGTTGTCCCAGGCGGTCTTGAAGCCCTGAAGATCGATCGATGAGGGGGGCGCCAGGAAGGAGGATGTCCCGGCTGCGGAGCCCTTCAACGCGGTCGCGACGATCACATACAGGGGGGCGGCGAACCAGGTGATCAGGAGCAGGCAGGCTGCGAACACCAGCCATTCCCCTCCCGTTCGGGGCCTCCACCGGCGTCGGCTGCGCGGCGGACGTGACTGTGGGTGCGGTGTCTGTGCGTGGGCCTGCTCGGGTTGGACCAGCGCTTGAGTCGTCATCAGGCGCCCCTTTCCGCGCGGTAGCTGCGGGCCAGGTACGGCACCACCACCAGGCAGGTGATGACGAAC
>Ga0190265_10001479_pt1 | contig 15459 bp, 12 predicted proteins | sample Popmic124T_FD_133135 | JGI IMG/M metagenome (GOLD analysis project Ga0190265, IMG submission 133135) | Populus adjacent soil microbial communities from riparian zone of Indian Creek, Utah, USA - 124 T | ecosystem: Environmental > Terrestrial > Soil > Riparian zone | place: USA: Utah | collected...
GTGCGGTGCACGTGCTCGCGCATCACCACCGCGTCGTAGCCGGCCGGCAGCGGATCACCGGTGTCGACCACCGCGAAGGCGTCCGGGGGGAGCAGCAGCGGGGTGGCATCGGCGGCCCCGACGGTGTCGGCGGCGCGCACGGCGATCCCGTCCATCCCGGCGGAGTCGAACGCCGGGGAGGAGCGGCTCGCCCACACCGGCTCGGCGGTCACCCGGCCGACGGCCTGGCCGACCGGCATCCGCACCGCGGGCAGCCGCGCGGGGCAGCCGGCGGCCGCGCAGGCCTCGAACCAGGTCGACAGCGCCTGCGCTGCCGGCACATCGGACACGAACGGGCTGGCCGCCACCACGTCCCCACGCTAGTGCGCGGCACCGGAGAGCCGGCGACCACCTCGCTGCCCGGCCTCCGCGGTTGATCAACGGGACGGCATGGCTCTTCGACCGTCCCGCGGCGACCGTGGTGTCCCGCTCGTGGGTCAGCGGTAGAGCTGGACGTCGACCTCGGTTCCGGCAGGCAGCCCGGTGGCAGGCTCGGGGATGACGACGCAGCCGTCGGCCCGGGTGAGCACGGACAGCAGGGCGGACGGGCCGAAGATCGGAGTCGCGGTCCGGTCCGCGCCCACGGTGACCTGCACGACGTCGAGCCGGCCGGCAGCCGAGGGCAGGTCCCGGGTCAGCCGGGCCCGGGTCGACGGCTCCGCGGGTGGGTGGTCGCAGCCGGCCGACCGCCACACCAGCGGCACCCCGACCAGCCCGAACACCACCAGCGCGGACAGCGGGTTACCGGGCAGCCCCAGCACCGGCACGCCGCCGCACTCGGCCAGCAGGGTGGGCTTGCCGGGCTTGATGGCCAGGCCGTGGCACCAGATCTCGCCGAGCGCGGCCACCGCGGCGGCGGTCTCGTCCCGCGCCCCGACCGAGGAACCGGCCGAGACCACCACCAGGTCGGCCCGGGCGAGCGCGCCGTGCAGCGCACTCCGCAGGGCTCCGGGTTCGTCGCCGACGATGCCGGCCAGTACCGGTTCGCCGCCGGCGTCGGCCACCAGCGCGGCCAGCGCGGAGGCGGTGGCGTCCCGCACCTGACCGGGGGCCAGCGTCGGGGACGCCGGCGGCACCACCTCGTCGCCGGTGGAGATGACCACAACCCGCGGTCGGGCGTGCACCGCGACGGTGACCACGCCGGCCGCGGCCAGCAGGCCCAGGTCCGGGGCGCGCAGCGGCCGCCCGGCGGGCACCAGCACGTCACCCGCGGCCACGTCCTCGTCGGCCCGCACGATGCCGCTGCCCGGCGCGACCGGGCGGGTCACCTCGACCGTGCCGGGCATCGTCTCGGCGGTGAACTCGACCATCACGACGGCGTCCGCCCCGTCGGGCAGCACCCCGCCGGTGGGCATCCCGACGCACCGGCCGGCCTGTACGGACACCTCCGGCGCCCGCCCCATCCGGACCGAGCCGACCAGGTCCAGGTAGGAGGGCAGCCCCTCGGAGGCGCCGTAGGTGTCCGCCGCCCGCACCGCGTATCCGTCCACGGTGGACCGGGCGAAGCCGGGCAGCGCGGCCGGCGCGCGCACGTCGCCGGCCGGTACCCGGTGCCGGGCCGCGGCCAGCGGCACCGTCTCGATCCCGGTCCGCCGGGTCGGCCGGAACCCGGCCAGCGCCTCGGACAGGGTGCGGGCGTCGAAGAACTCCCGCCCGGTTGTGGTGGTCACCGGTCGGGCTGGCCGGGCGCGCCCCCCGGTTTCGGGTGGTCCCGGGCGGCCGCCCCGCCCTTGTCCAGCCCGAGCACGCTGACCACCGGGCCGAGCGCAACCTGGCCCAGTCCGCAGATCGAGGTCTTGCGCATGGCCTCCTCCAGCCCGAGGATCCGCTCCCGCTGGGCGGCGTCCAGGCTGGACCCGGAGGAGACGGCGCCGCGCAGGATCTCGTGGGCCTTGGTCGAGCCCACCCGGCAGGGCACGCACTTGCCGCACGACTCGTCGCGGAAGAAGCGCAGCACGTTGGTGGAGGCGGCCAGCAGGTCGGTGTCCGCGGCCAGCACGACGAGCGCACCGGAGCCGAGCATGGTGCCGGCCTCGGCGGCGCTGCCGAAGTCCAGCGGCATGTCCAGCTGGTCGGGCCCGATGAAGTTGGACGACGCCCCGCCCGGTTGCACCGCGCCGACCGGGCGCCCACCGCTGACCCCGCCGGCCAGCTCGATCAGCGACCGCACCGTGGTGCCCATCGGCACGCAGTAGACGTCGGGTCGCTCCACGTGCCCGGAGACGGCGAAGAACTTCCAGCCCACGGAGTCGTCGAGGCCCTGCTCCTGCCACCACGCCGCGCCGCGCTGCACGATCACCGGCACGTCGGCCAGCGTCTCCACCGAGTTGATCAGCGTGGGTCGCCCGTGCAGGCCGTAGTTGCCCGGGAACGGCGGCTTGTTGCGGGGCTCGCCGCGGTGGCCCTCCATGCACTCCAGCAGTGCGGTCTCCTCGCCCAGGATGTAGCCGCCGGGCGAGACGAACACCTCGACCTCCAGGCGGCACCCGCTGCCGCCGGCGTCCGGTCCGAGCAGGCCGGCGTCGCGCAGCGCGGCCAGCTCGGCCCGCAGGACGTGCTCCTCGGGGCCGTACTCGTGCCGGATGAACACCCAGCCCTGCTCCGCGCCGACCACGACCATGCCGATCAGCAGCCCCTCCAGCACCAGGTGCGGCTGGGTGGCCAGGATCTGCCGGTCCTTGAAGGTGCCCGGCTCGGACTCGTCGGCGTTGCAGACCGCGTATTTCACGCTGCCGGGTTGGGTGCCCCGAACCAGCTTCCACTTCTGCCCGGTCGGGAAGCCGGCGCCGCCCATGCCGCGCAGCCCGGAGTCGGTCAGGGTGGTGATGACGTCGTCGGCGTCCAGCTCCCCGGTCAGCAGCGCGCACAGGGTGGCGTAGCGCTCGCCGACCCCGGTGCCGGCCGGGTACGGGTCGTTGGGCCACGGTTCGTCCCGGGTCTTCGCGGCGGCGGTGCCGACACCTCGCTCCCGCGCCCCCGCCATCAGCGCGTCCACCTCGGACACCGCGGCCGGGCGCTCGTTGACCGCCACCGCCGGCGCGACGTCGCAGCGGCCCAGGCAGGACACCTCGACGAGCTCCACGTCCGCGTCCTCGCCGTAACGCTCGCGCAGCCGGGTGATCTCCGCGTCGCCGTCGCGCAACCAGCAGGGCAGGTCGTGGCAGACGTGCAGCGCCACCGCGGGTGGCGGGGACGTGCGGAAGTGCGGGTAGAACGAGATCAGGCCCTCGATCTCGTAGCGGGGCCGGCGGGTGTCGCGGGCCAGCTCCTCCAGCTCCTCGCGGGGCAGCCAGCCCAGCCGCTCCTGGATCGCGTTCAGCGCCGGGATCAGCGAGGGACCCGGGAACTTGCCGGCCCGGCCCTCGACGCCGGGCGCCCGCCGAGCCCGGACCTCGGCCGCCCGGTCGGTCACCTCGGTCATCGTGACCTCCTCACAGGGCTTCCACCTGCACCGCGCAGAACTTGAACTCCGGGATCTTCCCGAACGGGTCGATCTCGTCGATGGTCAGCAGGTTGGCCGCCGCCTCCCGGAAGTGGAACGGGATGAAGCAGTTCCCCAGCTGCTCGCGGTGGCTGATCCGCACCTGCAGCTCGATCACGCCGCGCCGGGACCGGGCCCGCGCCATCTGCCCGTGCGCCAGCCCGCGCTCGGCCGCGTCCTTGGGGTGCAGGTACACCTCGGCCACCGGCGAGATCGCGTCCAGGGCGAACGAGCGCCGGGTCATCGAGCCGGTGTGCCAGTGCTCCAGCAGCCGGCCGGTGTTGAGCACCAGCGGGTACTCCGCGTCCGGCAGCTCCTTGGGCGGCAGCCACTGCGCGGGCACCAGGTGCGCGAGCCCGTCGTCGGTGTTGAACCGCTCGTCGAACATCACGATGGTGCCGTCGGTGTGTTCCGGGTCGGCGTTCGGATAGAGCTTGCCGCTCAGCCCCAGGTTGTCGTAGCGCAGGTTCTTGTACGACGGCATCAGGGCGACCATCTCGTCGAAGATCTCCTGGGGCGTCTCGTAGTTCCAGTCCAGGCCCAGCCGGCGGGCCAGCTCCTGCTCGATCTCCCAGTCCGGGCGGGCCTGCCCGGGCGGGTCGAGGACCTTGCGGCCCAGCTGCACCCGCCGATCGGTGTTGGTGTAGCTGCCGTCCTTCTCCAGGTAGGAGGTGGCCGGCAGGATCACATCGGCGAACTCGGCGGTCTCGGTGAGGAAGATGTCCTGCACCACCAGGAAATCCAGCGCCGAGAGCGCCTTGCGCACCTTGTTGATGTTCGGGTCGGACAGGAACGGGTTCTCGCCGAGCATGTACATGCCGCGCACCCCGCCCGGCTTCAGCACCGAACCGATGATCTCGGTGACGGTGAGGCCGCGCTTCGGGTCCAGCGGCACGCCCCACGCCTGCTCGAACTGCTCCCGGGTGCCCTCGCGGTCCACGCCCTGGTAGTCCGGGTAGAACATCGGGATCAGCCCGGCGTCGGAGGCACCCTGCACGTTGTTCTGCCCGCGCAGCGGGTGCAGGCCGGTACCCGGCCGGCCGACGTTGCCGGTGATCGAGCACAGAGCGATCAGGCAGCGCGCGTTGTCGGTGCCGGTGGTGTGCTGGGAGATCCCCATGCCCCAGTAGATGACGCCGGCGCCGGCCTCGCCCCAGAGCCGGGCCACCTCGCGGATGGTGTCCGCGTCCACGCCGGTGATCTGCGCGCCCCGCTCCGGCGGGTAGTCGGCGACCGTCCGGGCCAGCTCGTCGTAGTTCGAGGTGCGCTCGGCGATGAAGTCCCGGTCGATCAGCCCGAGCCGGATCACCTCGTGCATCACCGAGTTGTAGAAGGCCACGTCCGTGCCCGGCTTGAGCTGCACGTGCATGTCGGCGTGCTCGGCCACGGTGGACGCCCGCGGGTCCACGTAGATGATCTTCGTGCCGCGCCGGCGGGCCTGCTTGAAGAAGGAGCTGGCCACCGGGTGGTTGGCCGTCGGGTTGGAGCCGGTGATGATCACGACGTCGGCGTTGACCACGTCCCCGTAGGTGGTGGACACCGCGCCGGAGCCGACCCCCTCGAACAGCGCCGCCACCGACGAGGCGTGGCACAGCCGGGTGCAGTGGTCGACGTTGTTGGTGCCGAAGCCGGTGCGGATCAGCTTCTGGAAGAGGTAGGCCTCCTCGTTCGAGCACTTGGCCGAGCCGAACCCGGCGATGGCCCCCGGCCCGCCGGCGCTGTGGACCTCGCGAAGCCGGCGGGCGACCAGGTCCAGCGCCTCGTCCCAGGTGGCCTCCCGGAAGTAGGGCAGCACCTCGTCGTAGTCGACCAGCCCGCCCGGCTTGCGCTTGCCGCCGCGCTTGTCCCCGGGCTTGCGCCGGCCGCCGCCGCTGCGCTCGCCGCCCGCGCCGGCCCGACCGCGGTCGTTGTCGACGTTCGTGTCGCCGCGCACGTCCCGGGACAGCGGCCCCTTCGGGTAGGCGGAGTCGATCCGGATCAGCGGCACGGTGAGCCGCTGTGGGGAAGCGGCGTAGTCCCAGCCGTAGCGGCCCTTGACGCACAGCCGGCTCTGCGAACCCGGCTGGTCGCGGCCCTCGGCGAAGGAGATCGCGCCGCGCTCCCGGTCCACCCAGTAGGTGAGCGCGCAGCCGACGCCGCAGTACGGGCACACCGAGTCCACCGCGTCCAGCTCCTCCCGGGGCCGGATCGGGATGCCGCGGATGGGCTTGTTGGTCAGCGCCCCGGTCGGGCAGGCCTGCACGCACTCGCCGCAGGTCACGCAGGAGCTGGCGCCCATCGGGTCGTTCAGGTCGAAGGCGATCCGGGTGGCGTAGCCCTTGCCGGAGCGGCCGATCACGTCGTTGCCCTGGATGTCGTCGCAGGCCCGCACGCAGCGGTCGCAGAGGATGCACGCGTCGTGGTTGACGTCGATCACCGGGTTCGACGAGTCCGCGCCGCGACCGGAGCCACAGGGCAGCTCGGTGGTCTCCCGGGCGACGTCGAACCGGTCGGCCAGCTCCAGCAGCAGGTTGTCGCCGGTGGTGGTCTGCTTGGGGTCCTCGGCCCGGGGCGGCTGGTCGGCCAGCAGCAGCTCGGTGAGCACCGCGCGGCTGCGCTCGACCTCCTCGGTGGCCGTCCGGACCTCCATGCCGTCCTCGCAGGGGCGCACGCAGGCCGCCGCGAACACCCGGCCGCCGGTGTCGACCACGCACATCCGGCAGACCCCGACCGGGTCGTAGCGCTCGTTGTGACACAGCACCGGGATGTCCACCCCGGCCTGCCGGGCGGCGTCGAAGATCGTGGTGCCCTCGGGAACGGTGACCTCGTGACCGTCGATGGTGGTGGTGACGGTGGGCACTGACGTCGGTGCCGGTGTTTCCTGCAGCGCGGTCATGACCTTCCCCGATCGACGACGATGCGGCACATCCGAGCCTAGATGACGGCGGTCACACCAGCTGGGTTCCGTGATCGGACCCCACCGCGGCGGCGCCGGAGTTGTGCTGGTCGACAACGTCGAGCCCGAGATCGAGGCACAGCCCGGCCAGATCGGCGGCGGGCGGGCGGCCCGCGCCGTCCAGCCCGCGGGCCCGGTAGTAGTCGGCGACCATCGCCTGCAGCCGCTCGGCGGTCAATGTGGCGGTGCGGCCCGAGTCCAGCTCCAGCGGCGTCTCCAGCAACCGGCGCGGGAGCGTGTCGTCGGCCGCGGTCGCGCCCTCGCGCAGGTTGAACACGCGTTTGGCCAGCACGATCCGCCGGGCCGTCGCGTGCAGCTCCGCCGCGTCGACGTCCCAGCCGGTCACCGAGCGCAGCAGCGCCGCCCACTCGGCGAAGGGATCGTCGAACACCCCGCGCAGGAACTTGCAGAGGATCATCGAGTCCATCACGGCGGCCCGGTCCTCGGTGGCCACCGCGGCCGCCACGTGCGCGGGCCCGCCGTGCATCCGGTCCAGCTCGCCGGACAGGTCGGCCTCGTAGGCGCCGGAGCGGTTGTGGTCGGCGCCGCGCGCGTTGACGGCCAGGCCCAGCGCCATCGACTGCAGGGTGCGCGGCTCGTAGCCGGGCAGCTCCAGGCCCTTGACCTGCGGCGCGAAGTCGATCGAGCCGCCCCCGACGGCCAGCGCCGCGCGCCGGGACCCCTCGGCCAGCAGCTCCCCGAGGCCGGGCTCGCGGCAGCCGATCGCGTCCAGCGCGCGCAGCAGCGCGGCGCCGTCGCCGAAGCGCAGCCAGGGCGCGTCGATCAGGCCGCGCTCGGCGCACTCCATGGCCCAGGCGATCGTGCCGCCCGCCGAGATGGTGTCCAGGCCCAGCTCGTCGCACCGGGCGCTGGCCGCGAACACCTGGTCCGGGTCGGACACCCCGCACAGCGGCCCGAGCGCGAACACGTTCTCGTACTCCATCCGCTGCTGGCCGCCGCCGCGTCGGGAGTAGATGTGCTCGCAGCCGATGGAGCAGGACGCGCAGCTGTTGCGGGCCACGCCGCGCAGCTCGTGCAGCTCCTCGGCGGCCAGCCGCGGTGCACCGTCGAAGCTGGCCGCCGTGAAGTTGCGGGTGGGCAGCGTGCTGACCGCGTTGAACGCCAGCAGGTTGGCCAGCGTGCCGAGCTCGCGGTACTTGCGGGTGGCCGGGCCGAAGCTGCGCTCGCGGAGGTCACGGGCGGCGGCCAGCACCGCATCCGGGTCGGCCACCGGGGCCCGGGTGCCGGCCCGGACCAACACCGCCTTGACGTTCTTCGCGCCCAGCACCGCGCCCAGCCCGCCGCGCCCGGCGTGCCGACCGTCGTGGCTGATCGTCGCGTAGCGCACGCCGCGCTCGCCGGCCGGACCGATCACCGCGGCGCTCCAGCCGCGACCGAAGCGCTGCCGCAGGGCCGTCTCGGTGTCGGCCGCGGAGAGCCCGGCCAGCTCGGCGGCCGGTTCCAGGCGCGCCCCGTCCACGTCGACCAGCACCACCGAGAGCGTGGCCGCACGACCGCGCACCACGATCGCGTCGTGTCCGGTGAGCTTGCCGGCGATGGCGAACCGGCTCGACGCCAGCGCGTCGGTGAGCAGGCCCGACAGCGGTGACTTGGCCACCACGGCGAACTTCGCGCTGGTGGTGAGCGGCGTGCCGACCAGGGGCGAGAACACGAACGCGAGTGGGGACGCGGCTCCGGTCGGGTCGACGCCCTGCGGGGCGAGGCGGTGCAGCAGCCAGCAGCCCAGCCCGACGCCGCCGAGGTAGGCCCGCAGGACCCCGTCGTCGAGCGGGAGCACGGTCGAGGTCACGGAGTCCGGCTGGACGTCGACGACCAGCGCCCGTCCGAAGTAGCCGCCCGCCGCCATGTGTTCGAGGGTAGGCGCCCGAGGGGCACACTGCCGGCGGTGCGCGGCTCAACCGCCGGCGTCGGCGGACAGGAACGCGACGCTGTCACCGGTGACCAGGGGCAGCTGCCGGTCGCGGAAGATCTGGTCACCGTTCAGGGCGGCCACCACGTGTCGATCGAGGGTGAGCCCGGTCGCCGCCGCGGCCGCGCCCAGCGTGGCCGCCCGCACCAGGCGTGGCCCGCGGCCGCTCGCGCCGGCGAGCGCACCGAACGCCTGCACGGCGATCTCCGGCGGCGGCCGCCGCAGCGCGGCCGCGTAGTCGTCCGGGGTGTTGATGTTGGTGACCGAGTCGAGCTGCGGGTCCAGCCGGGCCAGCTCGGCGTCGGCCAGCAGGGCTGCGTCGTCGACCGGGGCCACCGTGCAGTGCCCGGCCAGCATGCCCGGGCGCAGCTGCCCCTCGGTGACGAGCTTGGCGATCAGTTCACCCAGCGCCGTGCGGTAGCCGGCGGCGAGCGGTTGCCGGTACCCGCGGGCCACCGGCAGCGCGAGGTCGGCCCGGTAGGAGTCGATGGCGTGCAGCACCCGCCGGACGAAGGCCGGGTGCAGGAACGGCAGGTCGGTGGAGCAGACGAAGGCACACGGCGCCCGGTCCGCGACCGCCAGCAGCCCGGCGGCGATGCCCTGCATGGGGCCCAGCCCCTCCACGGGATCGCGCACCACCGTGACCGCTCGCGGCAGCTCGGGCAACGGCTGGTCCGGCGCGGCGACCACGACGACCGGTCCGGGCACGGTGCGGGTCAGCAACGCCGCCGTGCGGTAGAGCAAGGTCGAGCCGTGCCAGGCCAGGTCGGCCTTCGCCGTGCCCATCCGGGAGGAGCGCCCGCCGGCCAGGACGATGCCGGCCGCCTCGTCGCCTGCGCCGTCCATCTGGCCGATGCTAACCAACCCGGCTCGTTCGGACCCGCCGCTCGAGGCGGGACGCGGTAGGCGGGCGAGCGGAGCTCAGGAGGTGGCCCGGCCGGGGATCAGGACGACCTTGCCCGCGACCGTGCCGGACTCGGCCAGCCGCATCGCCGCGGCGGCGTCGTGCAGCGGGAGGCGGGCGGCGACCTGCGCCTGGATGCGTCCCTCCCGCAGCAGGTCGAACACCTTCCCGAGGTCCTCGGCGAGCCGGGCGCGGAAGGCGGCGCGGTTGCGGCGACCGGCCCAGATGTTGAAGAAGTGGGTCCTGCGGCCGTTGGGCAGGGCGTTCCACCACAGCAGGCGGGCGATCAGCGCGAGAACCGGCAGCCTGGAGGACCCGACATCGTCGCGGGTGGCGGCGGTGCCGTAGGCGACCAGCGTGCCGCCGCGGGCCAGCAGCCGGAACGACTCGACGATTCCCGGGCCGCCGACGTGGTCGAACACGGCGTCCACACCGGCGGGGGCCAGCTCGCGGACCCGGGCCGAGAGCTGCGGGTCGCGGTAGTCGAGCGGGATCGCGCCCAGCGCCCGGACGGTGTCGTGGTGGCGGGGCGAAGCGGTGCCGATGGCCCGGACACCGGCGTCCCGGGCCAGCTGCAGCAGGGTGGTGCCGACGCCGCCGTTCGCGCCGAGGACCAGCACCGTGGCGCCCTTCCCGACCCGGGCGATCCGGTGCAGCATCTGCCAGGCGGTGATGCCGTTGACCACGACGGCCTCGGCCTCGGCCGGGTCGACCCCGTCCGGGACGGCGACGAGGTCGTCGACGTCGAGGACCACCGCGCTGGCCCAGGCCCCGATTTTGGTCAGGGCGGCGACGCGCCGGCCCACCAGGGCGGGGTCGGTACCGGGACCGACGGCGGTGACGGTGCCGACGAGGTCGTAACCGGGGACGAACGGGAACGGCGGCTGGTCGTAGTACTTGCCGCGGCGCATCTGCTGCTCGGCGAAGGACACGCCGGTGGCCTCGACGGCGACCAGGCCCTGCCCGCGTCCTGGCTCGCGGGGCGCGCTGCGCCGCACCTGCAGGCCGTCGGGCTCGACGGCGCCGGGCAACACGATCTCGGTGACCGATCGGGATCCGAAGCCGCGGTCGGCGCCGGCGTCGGGGCTGGTGATGCTCGTGCACATGGGTCCTCCTGGACGTGACAGGTCGTCGCTGTTGTTATAGACTCTAACAAAAGCTTGAGCCTGTTAGGCTCCGGAGTCAAGAGTCAGGGAGGACCGCATGGCCGCGTCCACGGACCAGAGCCGCACCGGCGCCCGCGATCGCTACCGGAACCACGTCAAGGACGAGGTCAAGCACGCCGCCCTACGCCAGCTCGCCGACGGCGGCCCGCAGGCCCTGTCGGTCAACGCCATCGCCAAGGAGCTGGGGATGTCCGGACCCGCCCTGTACCGCTACTTCACCGGTCGGGACGACCTGCTCACCGAACTCGTGCTGGACGCCTACGCCGACCTCGCCGACGCCCTCACCGTCGCCGGCGCGCGCGGCGCCGGGCTGGCTCCGCCCGACCGGCTCCGAGCCGTGGCGCACGCCTACCGGCGCTGGGCCCTCGACCAGCCACACCGCTACGTCCTGCTCTACCGCCCGCCGCTGCCCGGCTACGACGCCCATGCCGACCAGCTCGTCGAGGCCGCCGGGCGCTCGATGGCCGTCCTGCTCGAACTGCTCGTCGATCTGGACGTCGAGGACGCGGAACTCCCGGCGGACCTCGCCGAGCAGCTCCAGGGCTGGACGGCCCGGCTCGGAGATCGCGTCGGCCCACCGATGGCCGTGCGAGCCATCGAGCTGTGGACCCGGCTACACGGTTTCGTCGACATCGAGATCGGCGGTTCCTTCGCCTCCATGGGTCTGGATCCCGGCCGGCTGTTCGAACGTGAGGTCACCCGGATGCTCGCCTGACGACGACTCGGTTGCGCCCCGGAAGGGAACCGGAACAGACTCCTCCGAGCGCAGTTCACTGATCGGAGGCCACGGTGGACGTCAACGACGGCACGCCCGAGAAGCGCCCTCCACTCGGTTCGCCGGAACACGAACGCAGTGGCCGGACCGTCGACGAGGCCGTGGAGAAGTTCGAGGCGGGCAGCCAGGTCGAGGGAGTGCACACCCCGTCGGGGCAGGCCGAGTCCGGCGAGTCGCGGGTGGAGCGCATGGTCGACGTGGACCGGACGAGCACGCCGCGCTCCCCGGCCGAGGAGGGATCGGACACCGACGTGTCGCTCCCCGCGGCTCCCGGACCGGAGGACATCGGCTCGGGCGGCGCGCAGCGCCTCGAGGGTGCCCGGATATCCGATCGGGTGGCTGCCGGCCAGCCCGTTCCCGACGGGCCTCCCTTCGGTTCCGAAAGTCCGCACCCGAGGGTCGACGACGAGGACTGAGCCCGGCGTCCGGCCGGCGGCGCCGGCCTTGGACAGGCATCGGTGCTGGCGGGGACGATGCTGGCATGGGCGAGACGGCGGTGTCGGCGGAGGACTTCGGGTATGTCCTGGACCAGGTGCGCGAGTTCGTGCGGCGGGAGGTCGTGCCGCGCGAGAACGAGATCATGGCCCAGGACCGGGTCCCGGATGATCTCCGGTCGGCGGCCGCGGACATGGGGCTGTTCGGCTACGCCGTCCCGGAGGAGTGGGGTGGCCTCGGGCTGGATCTGACCCAGGACGTGGAGCTGGCCTTCGAGTTCGGCTACACGACGTTGGCGTTCCGGTCGATGTTCGGCACCAACAACGGCATCGCCGGGCAGGTACTGGTCGGTTTCGGCACCGACGAGCAGCGCAAGCGCTGGCTCCCGCGGATCGCCTCCGGTGAGGTGGTGTCGTCGTTCGCGCTCACCGAACCGGGCGCCGGATCCAACCCGGCGGCCCTGCGCACCCGCGCTCGACCGATCGGCGACGGTTGGGTCATCGACGGGCAGAAGCGGTTCATCACCAACGCCCCGATCGCCGATCTGTTCGTGGTCTTCGCACGCACCTCGGATCCGGCACCCGGCAACCCGGGGATCTCGGTGTTCCTGGTCCCCGCGGACACGCCGGGCGTCCGGGTCGGGCCGAAGGACGCCAAGATGGGCCAGGAGGGCGCCTGGACCGCCGATGTCACCTTCGACGACGTCCGGGTGCCGGCGGAGGCGGTGGTCGGTGACGAGGTGTCCGGCTACCGGGCAGCCATGACGTCGCTGGCGCGCGGTCGGGTGCACATCGCCGCACTCGCGGTCGGCAGCGCGCACCGTGCGCTGGACGAGTCCGTGGCCTACGCGGCCGCCAACACCCAGGGCGGCGAGCCGATCGGGAGCTTCCAACTGGTCCAGGCGATGATCGCCGACCAGTACACGGGCGTCGCGGCCGGGCGGGCCCTGGTTCGGGAGGCCGCCCGCGCCTACGTCTCCGGTGCGGACCGGCGCATCGGCCCGTCGGCGGCCAAGCTGTTCTGCACCGAGATGGCCTGTCGGGTCGCCGATCTCGCCGTGCAGGTCCACGGGGGCTCGGGTTACATGCGCGAGATCCCGGTCGAGCGCATCTACCGCGACGTGCGGCTGCTGCGCCTCTACGAGGGCACCAGCGAGATCCAACGGTTGATCGTGGGCGGCGGGCTGCTCCGGCAGGCGGCCCGGCCGTGACGGCGCCGGAGACGCTGCGCGCCGCGAACCCGCGGCTGGTCGTGCCGTCCAGCGAGGGAAGGAGGGCCCCGGCCGCTATGCGTGACGGGGCCCTCCCTTCCTCAGCCGGAGCTAGAGGTGTTCTGCTTGACGGTGCCGGCGGCGTCCTGAGTGGTGCCCTTGACGTCCTGGGCGGCCGAGCGGCCTTCATCGGCGACCGTGCGTCCGGCCTCCGTTGCGGTGGACTTGACCGAGTCGACCGCCTGCTGCGCCGGTTCCTGCAGGTTGTCCTTGACCTCGTTGGCGATATCGGCCAGTGGTTGGCGCAGTTCGGAAGCCTTGTTCCTGGCCTGCTCGGCCAGCTGCTGCTCCTGGCGGCTGGCCGGCAGCAACGAGGAGACCAGCCAGCCGACCCCGAAGGCGATCAGACCGGCGGCGAGCGGGTTGCCCTGGGTCTGCCGGATGGCCTGCTGCGGCGCTTCCTGCAGCGTGGCCGCGGCCGACGACGCCGTGTCCGACACCGTCGCGGCCGCGGAGGAGGCGGCGTCCGAGGCGGACGACGCCACCGACGAGGCCGTCTGCTGGACCCGTGCACCCTGGTTGCTGGCGTACGGGTTGTACTGCCCGCGCGGATCGTTGCTGCCGATCACGCGGTCCTTGAGGTTGCCGACCGCCGCGCGAGCGCGGCCGATCCGACGGTCGACGATGCGGCCGGGCGTGACCTTCTCGGTCAGGGCATCCACATCGGTACTCAGGTTGGCCTGGGTACGTTCGATCTCGCGGCGGATCTGCTCGGGATCATTGGAAGTGGTCACGGGGTTCCTCCTTGGGAGCCCTTGAGGGCGTCGGGCACCTGGCTGAGTGTTTCCACGGTTCGTTCCGGGGTGGGGTTGACCTGGCGCAGCTTCTTGCGGCCGGTGGCGAACAGCACGGCGCCGATCACGGCCCAGATCACGGCGACGATCAGCGCGGCCCAGCCGGCGTCCATCACGTTGGACAAGCCGGCCCAGAGGGCCAGCGACAGGAACAGCAGCACGAAGTAGCCGGCGGCCCCGGCCCCGGCCATGGCGCCGGCGCCCTTTGCGGTCTTGCTCGCTTCCTGCTTGAGCTCGGCCTGGGCCAGGGCCAGCTCCTGGCGCAGCAGCGTGGACAGGTCGCGGGTCACATTGCCGATCAGGTCGCCGACCGAGACTCCGTGCACGTCGAAGGGGTCAGCGTCGGCCGGCGCTGCGGAATGCGCTGACCCGTAGGCGTCCGGCTGGCTCGCGGGGGCCCCCGATGCGTAGGCGCCGAGGGGTGGGCTGCCGCCGGGCATCGGCGGGGGTGTGGGTGCGCTCATCGCGAGTTGCCCGTTTCCGGACGACGCTCGGCCGGGCTGTTCAACTCCTCGACGTACTCACCGACGGTCCTGGTTCCGGACGGCGGGGTCGGCGAGCCGGCATCCCGGTAGTCGGGCGTCAGGTCGGCTTCTCCGGGTGCGTACGGCCTGGGGTTCACCGGAGCGACGCCTGGCGCCGGATAGTCGCCCCCAACCTGCGACGGGGACGAGTAGGTCTGCTGGTACCCGGGTTCGGGCGGCAGCGACCCGGGTGTGCTGAGCGGTCCTGCTGGCGGGCGCTCCGCCGGGTATCCCGACAGCGGGTCGCCGGGGTAGTCCACGGGACGTCCCACCGGCGCCGGCGACGGAACCACCGGCGGTGCCGATCCGAAGCCGGCTTGGCTCCGCGTGTCCCAGTCGGTGGCGGCATGCCTGCCGGTGTCGCGGTTGGCGTCGACCGCGCCACGAGTCAGGCGCCCGGCCAGGATCCCGGCGGCCGCCGCGCCGAGCAGGAACGCGCCGGGGCGACGGCGGGCCAACGCGCGGACCTCTTCGATCAGGTCGCCCGGCTCGCGGCGGTTCAACCACTCCGCCAGGTCGCCGAGCTTGTCCGCGGCCTGCTTGGCCAGATCCGACGCCGGGCCCTGCTGCTGCCCGCTGTCGGCCATCTCGTGCAGCTCGCTGGCCAGCGTGCGCAGCCCCTGGCTGGCCTGGTTCTGGCCGTTGCGAGCCTGCTCGGTCACCTGCCCGCGCGCCTGGCCGATCAGATCCCGGGCCTGACGTCGCGCCTCACGGCCGACCTGGCCGGCCTGGTCTGCCGCCGTCCCGGCGACCCTCTGTCCGGCCTCGGCGGCGGTCTGGCCGACTGCCGTCGCCTGCTCGCGGGCTACTTCACGGGTCGGAGGATCATTGGGGGAATTGGCTGATGCAGCGGGAAAGCTGCCTGTCTGTTGGGTCATGCCCGTGCGTACCCGCGCCATCCGAGGCTAAGCCCCTAATTCCGCAACGACGGCAACATTTTGGGATCGACGGCCCCACGTCACAGGGTTAGACGGCGTTCCTGGGGTTATCCGGTCGGCGGAACCGCGCGTCCTCGGGAGGTGCGGTGATCAGCCGCGACGCGCGGGCGAGCGATCAACGGGAGGTGTCGATGCGGGCGATGGTGTACCGCGGGCCGTACAAGGTCCGGGTCGAGGAGAAGGACGTTCCGCGGATAGAGCACCCGAACGACGCCATCGTCCGCGTGACGCTGGCGGCGATCTGCGGGTCCGACCTGCACCTCTATCA
>Ga0190265_10001480_pt1 | contig 15457 bp, 9 predicted proteins | sample Popmic124T_FD_133135 | JGI IMG/M metagenome (GOLD analysis project Ga0190265, IMG submission 133135) | Populus adjacent soil microbial communities from riparian zone of Indian Creek, Utah, USA - 124 T | ecosystem: Environmental > Terrestrial > Soil > Riparian zone | place: USA: Utah | collected...
GCTCGATCCCGATCTGGGGGCCAACACCAAAGCCGGTGAATACGTAGGCCGCGCCGGAGTCGGCAGCACTGTTGTTGCTCTGATTGCCATTCACTCCAGTGGTATTGCTATCTTCCTGAAACGCGCCGACCACCACTGCGTTGCTCGAAACGGCGACGGAGCCGAAGCGGTCACCCGAGCCGGTGTTGGAGGCTTTGAGATAGGCCGGTTGGACCCAGTTGGTCCCGCTGCGCATGAACACGTAGGCCGCGCCGGAGGGCGAACCGCTGTTATTGGTCTGAGTGCCGTTCACTCCGGTCGCAATGCTTTCTTCGCCATACGCCCCGACCGCGAGCATGTCGCCCGATACATTCACGGAATATCCAAAATGGTTCTCTGCTCCGGTGTTGGAGGCTTTGAGATAGGCCTGTTGACTCCAGACCGTTCCGCTGCGCGCAAAGACGTAGGCCGCGCCGGCGTTTGGCGTGCTATTGTCACTTTGATTGCCATTCGCGCCCCTAGCGTTGCTGCGCTCGCCGTCGGCCCCGACCACCGCTGTGTCGTCGGACAGGGATACCGAGTCGCCAAACAAGTCACCCGCTCCGGTATTGGAAGCCTTGAGGTAGGCTTGCTGGGTCCAGTTCGTCCCGCTGCGCACGAAAACGTAAGCCGCGCCGGCAGGGTAGGCGCTGTTGTCATTTTGGTTGCCATTCACGCCCGTAGCGTTGCTGGATTCTCCCGGCGAGCTGGCCACCACCGTGTCGCCCGATACCGCCACGGCGGTGCCGAACAAGTCATTCGCGCCAGGGTTGGAGGCTTTAAGATAAGCCTGCTGACTCCAATTCGTCCCGTTGCGCACAAAGAGATAGGCCGCGCCGGAGTTGAAGTTAGTGGTCGGGTCGATTCCGACGCCGTTCACACCCAGGGCGGTGCTGTCCTCCAGATAAGCTCCCACCACAATCGTGTCGCCCGATACCGCCACTGAATAACCGAATTGATCATTCGTGCCCGTGTTAAAAGCTTTGAGGTAGGCCTGCTGGGACCAGTTCGTCCCGCTGCGCACGAAGACATAGGCCGCGCCCGATTGCGAAGCGCTGTTGTTGCCCTGGTTGCCGTTTACTCCGGTGGCATTGCTGTCCTCGCCAGAGGCGCCGACTACCACGGTGTCGCCCGCCAGCGCCACCGAGGAACCGAAGTGGTCATTCGAGCCGGTATTGGAGGCTTTGAGATACGCCTGCTGAATCCAGTTCGCTCCGTCGCGCACGAAGACATAGACCGCGCCGGACTCGGGGGCGCTATTGTTGCTCTGGCTGCCGTTCGGTCCCGTGGCGTTGCTCGCCTCGCCCGGCGCCGCCACCACCATCGTGTCTCCTGACACTGCTACCGAATAACCGAAGTGGTCGTTCGAGCCAGTGTTGGAGGCTTTAATGTAGGCTTGCTGGCCGGGCCCGACTGCGGCGTGGGCCGGCGAAAACAGGAAGAGCGCCGCCACCAGCGCAGCCCAAAAACAGTCCAGCTTCACAACAGCCAACGCTTTCATTTGGATGGAGAACCAATTCCGAGAACCTCCACGGCGTCAGCAGTGCATGATAGTTCGACAGGATTCTCAAGGAAGTTTTTCATCCAACGCCGCGGCGCAAGAGCAGTAACAAGTCAGCGTGCTCCAAACTCATTGCTGCGCGACGCGATAAAAGGCCTGACCGAGTGGTGCATTCGTGTCGTGGAATTCGATGGGGTCGGGTGAGAGCGCGGTGAACGTGGCGTTGCTCGTCCACGGGCCGGTCACGCTCGTGGCGCGCTGCAACTGATAAGTGACTCCAGTGATGCCATTGCCGCCGATGAAATAGCCGCCACTGCCGTCTGGCGTGATAGCGAGTTGCGAACCAATGCCAGCGCCCGTAAGAACGTAGGCGGCGCCGGCAAAGCGAGCACTATTGCTATTCTGGTCGCCATTCACTCCTGTCGCGTTGCTACTCTCGCCCTGCGCGCCAACCACTACTGTGTCGCCCCATACTGCCACGGAGAATCCAAAGGTGTCACCCCCTCCCGTATTAGAGGCTTTAAGATACGCTTGTTGGATCCAATTCGTGCCGTTCCGAACAAACACGTACACCGCGCCGGAGGATGAGGTGCCGTTGTTATTCTGGTCACCATTCACCCCAGTCGCGTTGCTATCCTCGACTGGCGCCCCGACCACGACTGTATCGCCAAATACCGCTACCATGACGCCGAACTGGTCATCCGCCTGACTGTTCGAGGCTTTTAGGTAGGCCTCCTGGCTCCAGTTGGTTCCGCTGCGTCTGAATACGTAGGCCGCGCCTGCGTCCCGAATACTGTTATCAGTTTGATTGCCATTTACCCCCGTTGCGTTGCTGTCCTCCCGATATCCGCTGACAACGACCAAGTCTCCCCACACCGCAACTGACTCGCCAAATAAGTCAATCGCTCCCGTATTAGAGGCCTTAAGATACGCTTGCTGGACCCAATTTGTGCCGGCACGCACGAAGACATAGGCGGCGCCGGATTCGGCGGCGCTATTGTTGGTTTGGCTCCCATTCACGCCGATTGCATTGCTCGCCTCGCCTTGCGCGCCGATCACTACTGTGTCGCCCCATACTGCCACGGAGAATCCAAAGGTGTCACCAGCTCCCGTATTAGAGGCTTTAAGGTAGGCTTGTTGGATCCAATTTGTTCCATTGCGCACGAAAACGTAGGCAGCCCCGGCGGAAGCAGCGCTGTCATCACTTTGGTTGCCGTTCACACCGCTGGCATTACTGGCCTCGTCGCGCGCTCCAATTACGATCGTTTCGCCAGAGATCGCCACAGAAAAACCGAAGATGTCCCCAGCTCCCGTATTGGAGGCCTTCAGGTATGCCTGCTGAGACCAGTTTGTACCGTCGCGAACAAACACGTATGCCGCGCCAGCTCCGCTCGCACTGTTGTCGCTCTGATCGCCGTTCACTCCCGTAGCGTTGCTGGACTCAAAATCCGCTCCGACCACCACGGTGTCGCCTGATATCGCGACCGACCAGCCAAATAAATCATTCGATCCGGCATTGGAAGCTTTGAGATACGCCTGCTGAATCCAGTTTGTGCCCGTACGCACGAATACATAAGCGGCACCAAAGTTCGTCGAGCTGTTGTCATTGCCATCACCGTTCACGCCAACAGCGCTACTGTCTTCTCGGAAGGCTCCCACGACCATTGTGTCGCCTGAAATGGCCACAGACCGCCCGAATCGATCCTCCGCGCCAGTGTTAGCAGCCTTAATGTAAGCCTGCTGCGAGGGAATAGCTCCGCTTGAGGACAGAGCGAAAGTTGTGGCGAAAAGCACACCGAAAAAACGAATTATCTTCATAGCGCCATACCTTTCATTTGGATCGACGTAGCCTTGCTGCGCAGCAGGTTATCCAGTGAATGAATTCTTCGCGGTTTTCTCAAGAAACTTCAGGTTGAAGTGCGCTAACGAAAATTGGGGAAATCATTGTGTTCCAAATCACCGCACCAGCCGGACTCGATAGAAGCGGTGAGGAAAAAGGTTCGTGTCGGTGAACTGAAATGTCGCGCCTGCCACCGTGCTGGTCTGTAGCGGCGACCAGTTGGCCAGATCGAATGACGCATCAATGGCGTAGCGGTAAGTCCATCTCGCCGAAAAACTGAGTTGGAACAATCCATTGCTGGTCACACTGCTGGCCAGACGGAACGGCTGGAGATCAATGGTGCCGGCGACAAACAACGCGGCAATGTTCACGTCATTCACATCTCGCACCGAACGCAGCACGGGTGCAGTTCCAAAGCCCGCAAACGTGTTCACGTCATCAAGTGATGGAGCGGTTTCAAAGATGAAGCTCACGATGCCGACATGCCCGGTGGCGAAGGTCGTCAGCCCCGGCAATTCGAGAGAAACTCCCAGCACTCCACTGGCGAGTTGGTTTGTATCCAAGGTCAACGCAGCGCCCGCTGGGACGTTGGTGGCGCGCGGATTCGAGAGCACCGCAGGATCGAAGAGCAGCGAGAAACTCACTGCGTGCTCGTTCCCTATGCTCTGCATTTCAATCGGCACACGCACAAAGGCGCCGCTGTAACCGATGGTTTCTTCGATGAACACAACGCGCGGATTGTCGAGCACAATGAGATTGCCGGGTGCGCTGGTGATGGCGCCGTAGGCATTCGTGATGACCACAGCATAAGCGCCCGCGCTGCCCGCTTGAATCTTGTTCAGCGTCAGGATCGCCGTGTTCACGCCTGAGCGATAGGGGTCGTCCAATAAATTCGTTCCCTGATGCTGCCATTGAAAAAAGAGCGGCGCGGAACCGACGGTCGTAACAGAGAACGTAACGGGTGCGCCCGCGGGCGCATTCGTGCTCAGGGGCGGCACTAAAATTCCGGGCGGGTTTGGCCCGGCCCAGTTCAGCCGCGCGAGGCCGCGCTCCCCGGCCGGGCCATCGATGGCGATGCGATAGGTCGTGTTGCTGGCGCAATTGAAAGTCACTCGGCTCGCGCCGCCGCCCGCCGAATCGTCGTCTGCTCCCACCAACGAAAGAGTGGCCACCGTGCTGCCTGTGTAAACGGCGAGCAACGTGTCAAAGCCGCTGCCGATTGTTTGAAAAATCGCACTGCCCGAACGGGGCGCCGTCCAGGCAAACCAAATGGAGTTGCTGCCGAAAACTCCGGCGTGATTTGTTTCGCCACTCTGGCGTGTCGCGCCGCGGCTGCTCGCGCTCACGGTGCCGGACGCGCCGGTGATCACGAGCGCGTTGGCCAGGCTGTCGTTCCACGCAGGATTAAAATTCAATTCGTAATCGCCGTTAAAACCGTCGTAACCATCCAGCGCGATCTGATAGGTCATGTTGCTCGCCGCCCCGAAAGTCACCTTGCTCCAAATCGCTCCGGGCGCATCGTCATTACTGACGATGAGGCTCAGGTTCGAAACCGTCGCACCGCGATACACGCCCAGCAATGTGTCGAAGGAACTGCCTTCGGTGGTAATGACCACGTTCATGTTCGAGGGCGCGGTCCACCGAAACCACACCGAGGCGCCGCCGTCGTTGCCCCCGTGACTCGGCTCACCCGTTTCCCGCGATGCTCCCTCCGTCGAAGCGGCGATCCCTGCCGTCACGCTGTTGAGAACCAGTGCATTGGTGAAGAAATCGTTTTGCAGATTTCCCGGCCCGCCGTTCGTCCCGCTCACGTCGAGATCGATGAGGATGCGCGTCCAGTTGTTTGACTCGTTGCTTTCCAAAATGCTGTTTTCAGGATCAACGACCGCTTCGAGCCAATAGCGGCCGGCGGGAACATCACTCACATCGATCCATTGGTCAGTCAGATTTGCGCCATAGACGTCGGCCCAGCCCACGGAAAGGCCCTGCACCAGGCCGCCGCCATATTGGCTGGAACCGGGTGAGCCGGGAAGCGCCCCGTCGTAACGCGTCAGATCGATGATGGCAAAACTCGTTTTGTCGCCCGAGACAATGATGTCACCCACGCCATCGTTGGTCAGTGCGGCACGAAGATGGAAATTCAACCAATTGTCGAAGTGCAGATGCTGATGCCCCGGATGAAAGGTGAAAGTCCCGGCATAACGGTCCCAGGACGTTTCGTCATCGCGGAACACGCGCTGATAAACGCCGGGCGTGGTGGAACTGCCATGCAGTTCGAGTGGTCCCGCGCCACTGTTCGGTGTGGCGGTTGAAATGCGCAGCAGGACGCGGCCGGGAATTTCGTTTCGATCCAGATACCAGCCGTAAAGATACTCCCGGTCTTCATCCGCCCAGACCGTCAAGTCCGGCAACAAGTCCCGGCCGCGTCCATTCGGATGGTCCCAGGTCAACACCACGACACCCTCCGCATTGGCCGCCCCCGAAACAGAAATGCAGTAGGTCGCGTTGGCGACAGCATGGAAGCTGACCACGCTGGTATTGGTCCCGCTATTATCATCGCAACCCACGCTCGCGAGCGTCGCGAGGTTGGTCCCGCCATAAATGCAGAGCACCGTGTCGAAGTTGCTGCCGGCGGTTTGAAACGTCACGGTGCCGCTGGCTCGGGCCGTCCAGAGATACCAAATCGAGTTGCCGGGATTCGGTTCGCCCGGCTCGCTCGTCGCGCCGGAATTGTTGCTCGTGATCGAATTGCTTCCGCCGAGCAGCGTGTAGGCGCCGGAAAACGGGTCGTTGCCCGCGCCGGAAACCACCAGGATGTCGTCGAGATACCAGCCTTCGCGAATGATGGAAGGATCGCTGATGAATTCGAACCTGAGCGTGTGAGCGCTGCCGACAAATGGATCGAGCGGAACAACCACTTGTGTCCAGTTCGCGGCCGGTGTATCGCGCGACCATAACAGCGTGCCGTCCATATAAACGTTCGCGGAGTCGTAGTCGGTTTCCACACTCGGCAGTTTGAACCAGAAACTGAGGCTGGCATTGCTGTAGCCTGTTAGATCGAGCGGGCGCTGGAGGTAAGCCGTCATTTCTTCCCGGTAAAGGGGCGCGCCCGCAGTCCCGGCATGGCCGACCCCGGCGCAGTAAATTTTTCTGGTCCCGCTGTGGGTGCCCTCACCGCCGAACGCGCTGTCCACGACCGCCCAATACGCGAGCGGGCCGACGGGGTTTCCATCGCCAGCCGACCAGGCCGGGATCGCGCCCGACTCGAAACTCTCGAAGAAGTTCGTGGTTGCTGCGTTTGCCACCGTCAGCGCGGCAAGCGCCGCAAGGAAATGCAGGGATCGGGAAAAGACATTGGTACTCAACGCATCGAACAGTGACGGATAGCGGCGGTTGCGCCAAGCTTGTTTTGCTTCCGAAGCAAATGGCGGCGGGAAACGTCGATTGCTGAGGGTCTCGACCGCATGTATCGTGCGCGCTCGATCCATTGATGAACTACACTGCAACATTTGCGCTGTGTTTGCTGCTGGCATTCTCGGTTGCGCGCGGAGCCGTGGACTATGGCCGCGACATTTTGCCGATTCTCTCGGACAAGTGCTACCACTGCCACGGGCCGGACGAGAAAGCGCGCAAGGCGAAACTGCGTCTTGATTTGAAAGAAGGCGCGCTGCGCACCACGGAACCGATCATTATTCCTGGCAAGAGCCGTGACAGCGAATTGGTCAATCGCATCACGACGACGAATCTCGATGACCAAATGCCGCCTTCGGACTCCAACCGTTCCCTGACGCCGAAGCAAATTGAGTTGCTGACTCAATGGATCGATGAGGGCGCGAGTTGGGGGCAGCACTGGGCCTTCGTGGCGCCGAAGAGGCCGGGAGTGCCGACGGTCCTAAGTCCAAAGTCCAATGTCCAAAGTCCGATCGACGCATTCGTCGTCGCCCGGTTGGAACGGGAGAGCCTGCAGCCGGCACCTGAGGCGTCGCGCGAGCGCTGGTTGCGGCGGGTGAGTTTCGATCTGACAGGACTGCCGCCGACGGTGAAGGAAATTGACGAGTTTCTCGGCGACACTTCCACCAATGCCTTCGATAAAGTCGTGGACCAACTGCTGGCATCTTCGCGTTTTGGGGAGCGCATGGCGACGGAGTGGCTGGATCTCGCGCGTTTTGCGGACACGCACGGTTACCAGATGGACCGCTATCGGCCGGTCTGGCCGTATCGCGATTGGGTCATCAAAGCGTTCAACCAGAATCTGCCGTTCGATCAATTCGTCACCTGGCAACTGGCGGGCGATCTGTTGCCGAACGCCACTAAAGAGCAGCGTCTCGCGACCGCGTTCAATCGCTTGCACAACCAGAACGAGGAAGGCGGCGTCGTCGAGGAAGAGTATCGCGTGGCTTACGTCGTGGATCGCGTCAACACCTTCGGCACGGCGTTCCTTGGACTGACCACCGAGTGCGCGCGTTGTCACGATCACAAATACGACCCGCTCACACAGCGCGACTTCTACTCGCTGTTCGCGTTTTTCCAAAACATCGATGAGTCCGGGCAAACCAGTTACTTCACCGATTCCACGCCCGTGCCGACGCTGCTGCTCTCGACGGCGGAGCAGGACAAAAAGTTGGAGCAACTGAAGTTTGAAATCACGGCGCGGGAAAATGATCTGGTGAAGTTTCGTGCTGGTGCGCGCGAGGAATTCGCGAAGTGGCTTTCGTCACTGTCCCATGGCACCCAAGGCGACGAGGCTCATTCTGAAGAGACAAAACCGAGCCTTCTCACGTCGGCGGCTACGAATGAATTGATGGGCCATTTCGCGTTCGACGAGATCATTTCGAACAAGGTCGTCAATCTCGCTGGAACGAATTCAGCGAAGGCGCATGAAGGCCCGCGACTCGTCGCCGGCAGGCTCGGCAAGGCAGTTGAGTTGAACGGCGAAAATGGATTCACATTCCCGCGCGTTGGCCACTTCCATCGCGCCAGTCCATTCACTTTGTCGCTCTGGCTGCAAACGCCGTCGCACGCGCCACGCTTTACCGTGCTGCATCACAGCAAAGCGCCCATCGATGCGGGCAGTCGCGGCTACGAGTTGTTGCTGGAAGAGGGCAGGGTGACGGTTGGGTTGCACCACATGTGGCCCGGCAATTCTTTGAAGGTGGCGAGCCAAATCAAATTGCCGACCAATGAGTGGGTTCACGTTGCGGTGACTTACGACGGCTCCAGCCGGGCGCGCGGCGTGATGATTTTCGTCAATGGGGAAGCGGTGGAACATGAAACGATCCGCGACGGGTTGTGGAAAGACATCACCTACGGCGGCGACGAACCGGAACTGACGCTCGGTTATCGCTTTCGCGACAATGGTTTCAAAGACGGGCGAGTGGATGAACTGAAAGTCTTCAGTCGCGCCCTGACAGCCATTGAAGTGGCGGACCTCGGAGGGAAAGTCAGTATGAGCAACATCCTGGCAAACGCCTCAGAGGTAGGGCGCGGTGTCCCCACCGCGCCTCGAACGGGCCGGCGCGCACCGGATGGCGCGGTGAGGACACCACGTCCCACCCTGAGTGAACGTGAACAACTCTTCGATTTCTTCTTCGCGAACGTTTACGAGCCGGCACAGAAGTTAGCTAACGAGTTGAATGCAGCTCGGAACGAAGAACGAAAGCTTATCAACCCGATTCCCGAGATCATGGCGATGCAGGAATTGTCCCAACCCAAACCAGCCTACCTTCTCAAACGGGGCGCTTACGATGCGCAGGGCGAGCGCGTCTTCGCGAACACGCCGGCGGTGCTGCCGCCCTTTCCTTCCGGCCAGCCTACCAATCGTCTTGGCCTCTCGAAGTGGTTGCTGGAGCCAGGCCATCCATTGATGGGGCGCGTCACCGTGAATCGCTTTTGGCAGATGATGTTCGGACAGGGCCTGGTTGAGACGAGCGACAACTTTGGTTCTCAAGGCGCGCAGCCATCGCATCCCGAATTGCTCGACTGGCTGGCGATCGATTTCGTTGCACACGGATGGGACGTAAAGCGGGTCCTGAAACAAATCGTCCTGTCGGCCACGTACCGGCAGTCGTCGCAGGCCTCGTCAGATCTCGCCGCCCGCGATCCTCAGAATATTCTGCTGGCCCGCGGTCCGGCGCGCCGTTTGACGGCTGAGATGTTGCGCGACGCCGCGTTGTCGCAAAGTGCGTTGCTGGTGGAAAAAATCGGCGGCCCCAGCGTAAAGCCTTACCAGCCAGACGGCATCTGGGACATCGCCATGGGCAAGCCGGCTTACAACGCCGGCAAAGGGGAAGATTTGCACCGGCGAAGTCTCTACACGTATTGGAAGCGCACCGTGCCGCCGCCGACGATGATGACGTTTGACGCGGCCGATCGAAGTTACTGCACAGCGCGCCGGCAACAGACGAGCACCCCGTTACAGGCGCTGGTGTTATTGAACGACCCGCAGTTCGTGGAAGCCGCCAGGATGTTGAGTCAGCGGATGTTAAAGGAAGGCGGTGCGACCACGGAGGAACGCGTGGCGTGGCTATTCCGCACCGTGTCTGGCCGGAGTCCCACAGCGAAAGAGTTGCCCGTGCTCAAAGGTTTGCTTGCCGAGCAACGCGAGATGTTTGCGACCGATCCCGCGTCGGCAGCGAAACTGTTGAAAGTCGGTGCCGCGAAATCGGACGAAGCACTGGACCAGGCGGAACTCGCCGCCGGCGCGGTGCTGGCGAACGCGATGTTGAATCATGATGAAGCGGTGATGAGGCGCTGAGATGAACTGTAATCACGTCAACTTTCACATGAACCGGCGAGACTTCTTCGGGCGGTTCGCGCTCGGCATGGGAGGGATGGCGTTGGGCAGTTTGTTGAATCGTGACCTGATCGGAGCGCAACCGGCCGCAGTGAATCCATTCAAGGGCATCCTCGATCAGCCGCACATTGCGCCCAAGGCCAGGCGCATCATTTATTTGTTCATGAGCGGCGGGCCGTCGCAGCACGACTTGTTTGATTACAAGCCGATGCTCAACGAGAAGAACGGCGAAGATTTGCCGGAGAGCGTGCGCATGGGACAGCGGCTCACCGGCATGTCCGGCCACCAGGCGCGACTGCCCCTCGCCGGTTCGCTTTTCAAATTCGCTCAACACGGGCAGAGCGGCGCCTGGGTGAGTGAATTGATGCCGCAGACGGCGAAGATGGCGGACGAGCTGTGCTTCATCCGCTCGATGCACACCGAGCACATCAATCATGATCCGGCGATCACGTTTTTTCAAACCGGGCATCAGTTGCCGGGCCGGCCCAGCATGGGTGCGTGGTTGAGCTATGGACTCGGCAGCGCGAATGAAAATCTGCCCGGGTTCGTTGTGCTGATCTCAAAGGACCGAATCGATCAGCCGCTTTACTCGCGACTTTGGGGCAATGGTTTTTTGCCGAGCACGCATCAAGGGGTCCAGTTCCGCAGCGGGAAAGATCCGGTGCTTTTCCTGAAAAATCCCGACGGCATTTCCGGCGAGAGCCGGCGGAAGATGCTCGATCGCCTGGCTGAACTGCATTCCCTTCAATCTGAGGATCTCGGCGATCCGGAGATCAATTCACGAGTGGCCCAGTACGAAATGGCTTACCGGATGCAAACGAGCGTGCCGGATGTGATGGACTTGTCGAAGGAGACTGAAAGCACATTCGAGCTTTATGGAAAAGAGGCGAAGGAACCGGGAACATTCGCCGCGAACTGTCTGCTCGCGCGGCGACTGGCCGAGCGCAACGTTCGCTTCATTCAGCTTTATCATCCCGGCTGGGACCATCACGGCGGATTGCCCGGAGGCATCCGCCGGCAAGCCAAAGATGTGGACCAGGCTTGCTACGGGTTGATCACTGATTTGAAACAGCGCGGCCTGTTGGACGACACGCTCGTGGTCTGGGGCGGAGAATTTGGCCGGACCAATTACTCACAAGGGAAACTCACGGCGACCGACTATGGCCGCGATCATCATCCGCGTTGCTTCACGATGTGGATGGCGGGCGCTGGTGTGAAGCGCGGGTTGGTTTATGGGGCGACGGACGAATACGGTTACAACGTCGTCGAGAACCCGGTCCACGTTCACGATCTACAGGCCACAATCCTCCACCAACTCGGGATCGATCACGAGAAACTCACCTACAAGTTTCAAGGGCGCTATTACCGGCTCACGGATGTGACTGGGAATGTCGTCAAAGACATTCTTACTTAAAGCAGTCCCGGAAAAGAGAAGCCCCGTCACTCGACGGGGCCAACCCAACACTTAAACGGACAGTGCTTCAGACGCTGGAACGGAAGAAGTGTTCTCAACGTTGTTGTAAAACTTCGTCACGACTCGGAAACCCTGTAAGAGCAAACCTATTTGTGCGGAGCGCTCTGTTCCGACTTCAATGGGTGGTGCGGCGCCGCGACGCGCCGGGTTTTTTGCTCAAGCGGCGGGCACGAACGAAGAACGGCTCGCGACTGTAATTCCTGCCGGCGCGCTATTTGGCGGGGCGCGCGCCGAGCATCGAGAGGTGCGCAATCGTAGCGGCTTCCGCGAACATCATTCCGGCCAATGCGAGATTGCGCTTCGCCTCGAATGGCCTCCTTGTCTGAAGTGCCGCGATCTGCAGGCGCAACTGGGCGCGCAGAAGCAGCGACTCGCTTTCGATAATCGCACAGGAGTCGAACGTCGTTGACAGCGAAGGATTCACTTATGAATCGCACCGTACCAGAAGTGGGATCGTGTGAATAGTTCGCCAAAACACGTATCGCCAGTCGTCGCGGCAACGCGCCGGGTTTTTTTGTTGTGGGCGCGGGCCCGCGTGTGTGTGTTAACAGATTTTACGAATTCTCGTGACCGGGAGCCGTTTCTGGCAGCAAATAGCTCTCGGCGTTTAACGTGCTTTCGTGTTCCAAACTTTATGACGAAGATCCTTTTCCTTGCTCTTGGGCTGCTTGGCTGCACCCTCTCTGCCAGCGCGACAACGATCACCTTTTCGTCACTTGGTGGCCCCCACGGAGCTGCCTACAACGGCCATTCGGAAGGCGGGTTCACAATGACCCCTACCGTCGGCGCGTGGCAGCAGGTGCCTATTGTTTTTGGAAATCCCCCGCCTTCCATTTTTAGCTTGTCCGCAAGCGCGGGGATTGAGGTGACCAGCGGAGGCGCTTTCACATTTGCATCGGTCGATTTGGGAGACGGTGATGTGGCGAAGGTGGGTCCATCTTACACTATCGAAGGTTTCCTGGGTGCATCCTCGATATTCAGCTTTGGTGGGGCGGATATCCCGTTCAACTTCTCTACAATCAATAACCCCTCTCCGGGAGACGTCATTGACCGCCTGGTGATCACCATGAACGCTGGCGCCAGCACAGGTTACAACATCGACAACATCGTTGTTAATAATGCGGCGGCCGTCCCCGATGGCGGCAGCACACTGATGTTCTTATCCGGCGCCCTTGGGGCACTCGGCTTTTATCAACGGCGGCTGCGCCGCGCGTAACGAATCGCCTCCCTCCTACAGGGTTGATGCAGCGTCGCTGCCGCTCGGCTGCAAAAACCCGAAAATGGCCCAACTGGGGTTTACATCCGTCATCGAAACGTTTCCGGGCTATCTGTGCAGGGTTGACATCGGAATTTGCGAAAAGGCCAATGAATCGCGGTCCATCGCTCTCGGCATTCTGGATGTAAACCCTGCACATGTTCGCCGGAAGCGCTTTCCGTCATGGGCCAAGTGAACCTGGCGTTCCAGTCAAAAACCCCTGTATTCTAGCTTATTCCGGTGTCATTCGGCGTCTTCCGGTCTCTGCACAACTAGGGTAGGAAAGGACACAGACCATTCGATCAAAAATTCAAAATATTTGTTGACTGTTTAGTCAACATAACTACAGTCACGGGCATGGGACGAAGCAGTGATGCCAAAGAACGGTTGATGGATGCCGTGACAGAACTGATCTGGCACGGGTCTTATGGCAGCACGACCATCGACCAGATTTGCGAGAAGGCCGGAGTCAAGAAGGGAAGCTTCTACTATTTCTTCGAATCGAAATGCGATCTGGCGGCGGCGGCGTTGGAAGCGACCTGGCAGCAAAAGAAGCCAGAACTGGATGCGCTTTTTTCGCCAACGGTTCCGCCATTGGAGCGATTGCGAAAGTTCTGCGAGCATGGCTACCAGAAGCAGGTGGAACTAAAGTGCCATTGCGGAGTGGTGCTGGGATGCCCACTCTTCACGCTCGGCGCTGAGGTCTGCAATCAGGACCAGAAGTTGCACAAACAGATTAAAGCAATCTTGAGCCAGTATCATACATACATCGAGTCGGCCATTCGCGATGCCCACGCACAGGGGATGATTGAAGCCCCGGACGCGGCGGTGAAAGCGCGCATGATCTTCGCCTACTCGGAAGGGTTGCTGACGCAGGCGCGGATTCTGAACGACGTAGAGGTGCTGCGCGAAATGTCCGAGGGCATCATGGGGATTCTTGGCGTGAAGAGTGAGGGGCGCAAAGCGGCGTAAAAAATTTTGGTGATGAATTTGACTAAACAGTTAACTACAAACGAGGAATTGAGAATGAAACTGAGACTTGAAGAGCGGGAGGAACAGAACGACAGCAGAAACTTTGCGCGCGCGTGCGCGAATTCGTGCGACGCTATTCGGGGCGCGATAGAGCGGGTGAAGCAGGCGGTGCTGAATGAGTACGCCGAATTCGCCGGCGAGAACCTGCGTCTGCTGCGCCTGGCCCTGAACGAAGCGGAAGCGTTGGCGTGGCAAACGGAACATCCGCACTTGCTGTTTCCAGTCCTCGCGGCGGAGAAGGCGGAGACCGCAGTGGCCTGGCATCAGCGGCAGCGGGCATTGCGACGCGGCGCGAAGGAAGTGGCGTTCGCGGAATAAACAAGGAGCGAGATTTTATGGTAACGAATTTCAAAAGGATGGCTTTTGCCTCGGCAGCATTGGCCTTCGCGTTAATGGGCTGCCGGCCAAAAGACGCCGCTCCGCAGGGCGGACATCAAATGCCGGCACCGCAAGTGACGGTTGTGCCGGTGCACCAACAGGAAATTGTCGAGTGGGACGAATTCACCGGCCGCACCGTCGCGATGGAGAATGTCGAGGTGCGTCCGCGCGTTTCCGGCCACATTGATGCGGTAAAATTCCAGTCGGGGCAATTGGTCAAGAAGGGTGATGTGCTCTTTCAGATTGATTCGCGCTGGCATAAGGCCGAATTCGATCAGCGCGCGGCCGAATACGAATCTGCCCGCGTGAAGTTGGCCAATGCCGAGCGCGAAATGAGTCGAACGAAGTCGCTGCTCGAAAATAAAGCGATCTCGACGGAGGAGGGAGACCAGCGCCAGACGCGCTTCGAGGAAGCCCGCGCGATGTTGCTTGCCGCCCAGGCAGCGCGGGATTCAGTGAAACTCGATTTGGAATACGCGACGATTCGCTCTCCGATCGATGGCCGGGTCAGCCGCGCGCTCGTCACCGAGGGAAATTACATCAGCGGGATGGCGGGCAATGCGACGTTGCTCACCACGATTGTGTCGGTCAATCCGATTCACGTTTATGCCGACGTGGACGAAAACTCGTTGCTGAAGTTCAACGCGTTGGCCCGAGCAGGAAAGTTGGCGCAAAACGCGGAAGGCAAAGTGCCGGTTCAACTGCAACTTGCGGATGAAACGGCCTTTCCGCATGAGGGCTACCTCGAATCTTTCGATAACAAACTCGATCCTCAGACCGGGAGCATTCTACTGCGGGCCGTTTTCCCGAACGATGACGGGCGCATCGTGCCGGGCCTGTTCGCGCGGATTCGTCTGCCGGCCAGCGAGAAACATCCGGCGATGCTGATTGAAGAAACGGCCATCGGCACCGATCAGGCACAGAAGTTTGTGCTGACGCTTACGTCTTCAAATACGGTCGCATATCGCCCAGTGAAACTCGGGCCGCAGACGAATGGAAAGCGGCTCGTCCGCGAAGGACTGCAACCGGGCGAACAAGTGGTGCAGAACCTCGTGATGGCTAGGGTCCGCCCTGGGATGCCGGTGCTACCGCAATCGCCGGCAGCCGCCAACGCAACGAACAGGGGTACTCTGCAGACGGCGCAGCGTTAATCGGGAGGCACTCAA
>Ga0190265_10001481_pt1 | contig 15454 bp, 11 predicted proteins | sample Popmic124T_FD_133135 | JGI IMG/M metagenome (GOLD analysis project Ga0190265, IMG submission 133135) | Populus adjacent soil microbial communities from riparian zone of Indian Creek, Utah, USA - 124 T | ecosystem: Environmental > Terrestrial > Soil > Riparian zone | place: USA: Utah | collected...
ACGGCAAAAAGCAGCTGTGGACGGGGCTCCGCGACACCTTCGGCACCCGCAAAGTGAAAGCGTCGGAGCCGGAGTTTGGCGAGCTCAAGGACCGCCTTCTTTTCATTCAAAGCATCGAGACCGTGCGCTGCCTTGCCGAGGGTGTGCTTCGCTCGGTGCCCGATGCGAACATCGGCTCCGTCTTCGGCATCGGCGCGCCCCCTTGGACCGGCGGCGTTCTCCAATTCGTGAACTACGTCGGGCCCCGCGCTTTCGTGAGCCGCGCTCGCGCCCTCGCCGCCAAGCACGGCCCCCGCTTCGAACCCCCCGCCATGTTGGTCGACCTCGCCGAGCGCAACGAAACCTTCCGCTGAACTAGCGCTCGCCGTCCTCCCAGATCACGGGCTGTCGCGCTTCGAACCAGCGTTCGACCTGCGGTTCATACCGTTCTTCGATGATGTTGCGCCGGATCTTCATGGTCGGCGTCAAAAAGCCGTTGTCGGTCGTCCAAGGTTCCTTCACCACCACGGCGAACTCGAGCTGCTCGTGCGGATTGAGCGCGGCGTTGACTTCTTTCATGAGACCGCGGAGCTCGAGCCCGAGCGCTTCGCGGGGCAAACCGCTGGCCAGCGCCTTGCGCGTATCCTCCGAGAGCAGCATGAGCGCATACGTTGCCGCTTGGTTCGCGCCGCACACGCAAACGGCTTCGATCTTGGGGTGCGCGGAAAGTCGATTCTCGATCGGAACCGGCGCCACGTATTTGCCCTTGGTGGTCTTGAACAGCTCCTTGACCCGGCCGGTGATCCGCACCCTTCCCTGTTCGTCGACTTCTCCCATGTCGCCCGTTTTGAAAAAACCATCGGCGGTGTAAGAACCCGCGGTCATCTCCGGCTCTTTGTAGTAACCGAGCATCTGCGCCGGGCTCTTCACGAGCAGCTCGCCGTTGTCTCCGATGCGGCATTCCACGCCGGGGTTCGCATGCCCGACGTAACCGGGGCGCGGGGCTTCGCGGCGCGTGAAATGCGAATACGCCATATTTTCGCTCATCCCGTAAGCCTCGAGCAGCTCGAGTCCGAGGCTCCGATACCAAGCGATGATCGGTCCCGGGAGCGGCGCCGCGCCGGTGAAGGCGAGCCGCACATTTTCGAGACCGAGCCCTTCGAGGATCTTGCGTTTGATGCGCCGCCCGACAATCGGAATCTTGAAGAGAAAGTCCTGCTTTTTCTGCGGCAGCTTCGCTTGCACGGCGAGGAAGAACTTGGTCCACAGCCGCGGCACCGAAAAAAAGATGGTCGGACTCGCGCGGCGCAGATCGTTGACGAAGGTGTCCAGCGATTCGGCGAAGAAAACCTGAAATCCGTGGTAGGTCGATAGATTTTCCACCGCGCAGCGCTCCGCGACGTGCGCGAGCGGCAGGTAGGAAAGCATCCTGTCCTCGGGGGTGGCGACCATCATGTCGTGCATCAACGTGCCGACGATGTTGAAGGAGCGAAAGCTCTGCATCACGCCCTTGGGCTGCCCGGTGCTGCCCGAGGTGTAGACGATGGTGGCGAGCTCATCGAGCGCCCGGTCGGGCGTCCCTTCCAGCGGGGCGGTGCGCGCAACGATGTCGTCCCAACGTTCTCCCTCCGTTTTCGGAGCGAGGGGCAATGTGATCATCGGGAAGCCAGCCGGCACCCCGGCTTTCATTTCTTCCCACCCATCGAGCTTGCCGACGAAGAGCAGGCGCGCGTCGCTGTGCTCGAGGATGTATTGGATCGTCTCGGCGTTCGTCATCGGATAGAGCGGCACTGTCACGTGCCCTGCCATCCAGATGGCCCAATCCGCCATGATCCAATGGGCGGTGTTCTTGCCAAAAAGGGCGATTTGGCTGTGCTCGGGAAGTTTCAGCGATTTCAGGTGCGCCGCCATGGAGCGCACCTCTTTCATGATCTCGCGCCAACGGTAGGTGATGACTTGGCCCCCGCCGGTGGGCTGCGTGAAATGCACGACGTCGGGGCGCGTCTTTTCCCAGTGATAAAGACACGCCAGCGGACTCGATTCTGCAAAGGGATGTTTCTTCATGACAACCTCAACGAACGCCGAGGGCGCGCATGAGCTTGAGCTGCTTGGTGACGAGCGCGGCGTAGGACGACAGGGTAACTCTTTTGGGCGGAGCCAGTGGCAGAAGATGCTGCACGGCGATGGTCTGCGCCTCGGTATATTTGAGGATACCTTCCGCCCCGTGCCGGCGACCGAGACCGGAATCGTGCATCCCTCCCATGGGGGCCTCGATGCTCCCCGCCGCGGCAGCCGCCCCGTCATTGACGTTGACCGCTCCGCACATCACCCGGCGCGCGATGGCCTCGGCCCGCGCCGCACGGCGACTCCAGACGCTGGCGCTCAGCCCATAGGGCGATGCGTTGGCCAACCGGATGGCTTCTTCGTCGGAGGCGACGCGGTAGACCGCGAGCACCGGACCAAATGTTTCGTCGCCGAACATCTGCATCTCCGGCGTCACGCCTTCGATGATGGTTGGCTCGTACATGAGCGGCCCGATGTCGGGGCGGCGCCGCCCGCCCGCGAGCACGCGCGCGCCCTTGTGGAGCGCGTCGGAGACGTGCGCTTCCACGCGTGCGAGCTGCTCGGTAGAGACGAGGCAGCCCATCTCGGCGCTGAAATCGTAGGCTTGCCCGAGCGTGAGGGCGCGCGTGGCCTCCACGAGCTCGGCGACGTACGGCGCGTACACGTCCTCGTGCACGTAGGCGCGCTCGAGATGGATGCACATCTGTCCGGCGTTGGTAAAAGCGCCGAGCACCGTCCCCCGCGCGGCGGAGGCGAGATCGGCGTCATGGCAGATGATGACCGGATTTTTCCCGCCGAGCTCCAGGGACGCGCCGATGAGGCGCCGCCCAGCGCGCTCCGCCACGGCGCGCCCGGTGCGGGTCGAACCGGTGAAGCAGATGTAGTCGACATTGTCGATGAGTGCCGAACCGACGACGCTCCCTCGTCCGACCACGACCTGCCACGACGCTTCGGGTAACCCGGCCTCGAGAAAAAGCGCACGCGTCCACAGCAGGGTGAGCGGCGTCTGGGAATCGGCCTTGCTCACCACGGCGTTGCCGGCGAGCAGCGCCGGTATGACGTCGCCGACGCCGAGATAGAGGGGATAGTTCCAGGGCGAGATCATGCCCACCACGCCCTTCGGAACGCGCACTTCGCGGACCTTCGTCAACCCGATGAGAAAGCCGCGGTGGCGCCGCTCTGCCAGGTAATGTCGCCCGCGGCGCGCATAGTGACGCACCAGCATCGCGACCTGAGCGACTTCTTGGTAGGCGTGAAACCGCGCCTTCCCCGTCTCCCACTGAATGAGATCGAGGATCTCGTCTTGCCGGGCCAACAAGAGATCGTGCAGACGTAGCGCGATCGCGGCTCGCTCGCGGAAGGGGCGCACTGCCCACGCCGATTGCGCCGCGCGCGCCCCCGCGACGGCCTTAGCCACGTCGTCGGCGGTGGAGCTCGACACCGCGGCGGTGGGCTGCAGGGTGAACGGGGCGAGCGCCGCCACGCGCTCGCAGCCAGCGTCATCGCTCTGCGACGAGCGCGATCGCGCGACGAAACGGAGGAGGCGCGTCACCGCTTCTTCGGTGACGCTCGGCGGGTGCTCGGCGAAAGTCGCTCTCCGCGCGCGAGCGCCATTCGGCGCGGGCGTGACCGCCGTGGGTGCCGCTTGGGTCATGACCGGCTCCTATCTGATGGAATAATGAGTCAGAAGTAGTTGCATTGTATCACAAGCGACTGTATGAAGAGAAACCATTTCTTGGGGCGAAGCCCACGCGGCGACGAAAGTCGCGGCTCACGCGACGGTCGATGATTCGAAAGGTCGATTCGAATGAGCGCTTCGAAACCGTGCATTTTGGCCGTTTGGATGCTGAGCCCCCTCGCGGCATGCGAAGCCCAAGATCGCGTGCTCACCCCTGATCCCGACGACGGCTCCGCCATGGCCGGCCGAGCGGGAAGCGCAGCGACGAGTGGCGCCGGCGGCGCCATGTCCGGAGGAACCGCGGGGGCGAACAGCGGAGGAACCACCGGTACTGGAGCGGGTGGTGCGGGCATGACCGGGGGCGCTGGCGGCGCGCCGGCGGGGGGCAGCGGCGGCGCCGAGACAGGCGGCACCAGCGGTATGCCCACCGGCGGAAGCGGCGGCGGCGGGACCGGTGGAACGGCGGGCACCACGACGGGCGGTACCGGCGGTACGGACGCCGGCGGCATGATCGACGCAGGGTCGGCCGGCGCCGCCGGCACGCTGAGCGACGGCAGCGCCGATGCGCCGGCCGACACGAGCCGCCCTCCGACGGCGCAAGATCCGGACTGCGATCTCAATGGCCTCTGGATCGCGCAGCAGATCACGGTCGCCACCGCGCTCGGGGCACCTCAATATGGAAACGTGTGGAGCTACCTCGAAATCCAGCACGACGGCGCCGATTTCAAGCTGAGTCAGCAGTTCGACTGCGGCGGCCAAGTCAAGGGAACGCTGAACGTCACGTTGAGAGAAGCCACGACGCGCGTTCTCATGCGTCACAATCGGCAAGCGGGCCGGCGCGGTACGATGAAAAAAGGCACGTCCGGCACGTGCGAGCTCGTGCTCGAACGGTTCTGGGGCATCCGCGGCGCCATCGAAGCGAATTTCATTCCCGCCGCTGGCCGCACCTCGTCCGCCGACCTGACCCAGGTCCAAATGGAGCGCCCGCTCCCCAAAACCGCCACGCCCACGGGCGCGGAAGACTGGGACGGCGACGGGCATCAGGGCATCGGCTGGGACGTCGCGGGCGTCGTCACCGGACGGCGTCATTCGGTGCAGCGCGATTGGAGCAGCTGGTTCACCGACGCCGCCTACACGATCACGCCGGCGATGAACTGGACCACCGACATCATGCCGCGCGCCGAGGCCGACCTCGAAGACAGCGTGTTCGACACCGAGCCGCCGGGAAATCTCCTTCTCGCTGCCGGCGCCGTTGCCGACATCCGCAACGTCAACAACCGCGTCATCTTGAGATTTCTCGGACGAAACGCCTCCGACCCCCGCGTCGCCGCGATTCCCATCACCGGGACCGATCCCGACGGCAATGCTGCCAGCGCGCTTTTGACTTGCTCTGCCATCCAAGCCGCGATGCCGGCCAGGCAGGCTCGCTGAACGAAGACCGGCCGCTCAGGCGATCGCCCGCGCCACGCGCAGGGTTCGGATCTCCTGCTCGTCGAAACCCCAGTCGCGCAGCGCTTCGTCGGTGTGGGCGCCCGGTGCCGGCGGGGGACGCGCGATGGCTCCCGGCGTCCGCGAAAAACGGGGAGCTGGCGAGGGTTGCAACGCTCCTGCCACGGTGGTGAACGTCTTGCGGGCGGCGAGATGCGGGTGCGCGGGCGCCTCGAGGGCGGTGAGCACCGGCGCGAAGCAAGCGTCGCTGCCCTCGAACACCTTGCACCACTCGTCGCGAGTCTTTTGTTTGAAAACTTGCGCGAGGCGCTCCTTCATCGTGGGCCAATCGTCGCGGCTCAGCTGAGACGCCAATAGCGGATCTTCCCCGAGCCCGAGGCGCACCAAAAGCTCCGCATAAAACTGCGGTTCGATGGCCCCCACGGCCACGTATTTCCCGTCTCTCGTTTCGTAAACTTGGTAGAAGTGCGCGCCGGTGTCGAGCACGTTGGTGCCGCGCTCTTCGCTCCACATCCCCATGTTGCGGAACGCGTAGAACATCGTGCAGAGCAGCGCCGCGCCGTCGATCATGGCCGCGTCGACGACCTGTCCCTTGCCGCTCGTAGCGCGTTCGACCAACGCCGCCAGCACGCCGGAGACGAGCAGCATCGCTCCCCCGCCGAAATCGCCGACCAGGTTGAGCGGCGGTAGCGGTTTTTCGCCGGTGCGGCCCATTTGTTCGAGTACACCCGCCAGGGCAATGTAGTTGATGTCGTGCCCGGCAGCGCGCGCAAGTGGGCCTTCCTGTCCCCAGCCGGTCATCCGGCCGTAGACGAGACGTGGGTTTTTCTCGAGGCAGGTGGCGGGCCCGAGACCGAGCTTCTCCATCACGCCCGGTCGAAATCCTTCCAAGAGAACATCCGCCTTTTCGATTAGCCGCAGCGCGGTCGCCGCACCCCCCGCGCTCTTCAGGTCGATTCCCACGCTCCGCCTGCCTCGGTTGAGAACGTCGAGCGCGGGGCGCGTCTTGTTCGCATCATCGACGCGATCGGCGCGATCGATACGCAACGTATCTGCCCCCAGATCGGAGAGCATCATCGCCGCGAAGGGACCGGGCCCGATGCCGGCGAACTCCACGACTCTGATACCCGTTAGCGGTCCCACGCTCATCGTAGAGCCGAGGCTCGAAGCTCGCCGATCCCGCTGCGAGGCCGCAAGACGCGCAGCAGGATCTCCACCAGCGCGTCGAGCATCGCTGCGCGAGAAACGAGGGTGACCGGCGTGAACGTCTGTGACAGGTAGACGCCGGCGAGCATGTTGGCGATCACGTAGGCGTTGGCCGGGTGATCGCCGAACGAAAGCTCGTCTCCCCAGCTCCGCAAGCAAAATGCCGCCAGCTCGGCGATACGCCGCGGGAGTCGGCCGATCACCGAGAGCTGTCCGACGTAGGGATATTCGACCATCAAAAGGCGAACCAAATCGCGCCGCGCCTCCAGCTGGTCGAGCGCCGCGCCGAGCGCGATGCGCAGCGCCTCCGGGAATGGCCGATCGAAGGTGGCCAGCATCTCGCGCTCGAGGGCCGCCACGAAGGTGTCGACCTCGCGCTCGACCACGGCCGCTACCAGCGCTTCCTTGTTGGGAAAATATTCGTAGAGCGAACCGATGCCGACCCCGGCGACCTCCGCGACCAGGTTGGTCGTACAAGCGTCGTAACCGCGACCGAGCAGGACCCGCACCGTGGCATCGAGGATCGCCGTCACCGTGATCTGCGAGCGCACTTGGCGCGGCAGCCGGCGCGCTTTCAACGTTTCACGATCGATGGCGTGCGGATGACGATCGTCCGGGGTGCGCGGGACGGAGGCTGCCCGGCGAGAAAACTCATGATTCCTGGGCACCTGTCGAGCGAGACTCACGGTTTCAATCGCTAACACGTATTGGCCTAATTGACCAGGCATTCATGGTATTGATCAGCCCATGAAACCTCGATATTGTATAGTATAAAATTTGGATATTGCGCAGCACAAGATCATCGAACTCGAGCCCTGGCATGAGCGGCACTCTTGAAGATCTCGGACCTTGAACGCGCGTCCGGCGTGAGCCGATCGACGCTGCACCACTATCGGAACGTGGGTCTGCTTCCCGAACCCCAGCGGCGCGGCCCCAAGCTGCACTTGTACGGTGACGAACACCTCGAGCGGCTCCGTCAGATTCGACGCTGGCAGAACCGGGGACTCTCGCTCTTGCAAATGAGAGAGCGGCTCGCCGCGACGAGCACGGGCCATGTGCGCCCCTCGACGCCCACCGCTCCGACCAATGGAAGCGACGATCGGCGAAGCGGCGCGAAACTTCGGCGAGAAAGGAACGGTCCGCGCGCGCGCGCGGAAGAGGGGACCAGCGGCCCAGCGCAGAAGCGGATCCTCGACACCGCGGCCCGCTTGTTCACCGAGCAAGGCTACGAAAATGTGCACGTCTCCGCCGTCGCCCGGGCGGCCGGGGTAGGCAAGGCCACGCTCTATCAGTACTTCAAGAGCAAGTCCGATCTCTTCGTGGCGTGTCTCGATCGCCTCATCGACGTGATGACCGCGGCGCAGAGTCAATACATCGCGCGCGAGGGTTCGTCGCTCTTGACGGACGTCGAGCGCTACGCCGCGGCGACGATCGCCTCCTACCCGTCGTACCGCATGATGATCAGCGCTCTCGGCGCGGCCGCGTTCGGTAACGATCCCAAGCTGGCCGAGCGCGCACGCGTCGCCTTCATGCGCCTGGTGACCATCTTCGAGCCCGCACTGAAGAAGGCGATGGCCGAGGGCCGGTGCCGCGAGATGGATTCCGAAATGCTGACCTACATGACCTGGGGCGCCCTCATGGCGGTCGGCGCGCGCGTCAACCACGGGGACCGTCGCTACACGCTCTTGGAGGGAATGCGCATCTACCTCGATTTCGTGACCCGCGGGGTTGCGCCGCGAGCCGCCCGCCGCGATCCGATCGCCTAGCTCTTCGCTCCGGCCGATGGCGACCCGATGAGCAGATTCGCCAGCTTCTTGCGCTGGTGAACACCGTCACCGTAAAGGGCCTGGTTGTGGCGGCAGCGCTTGAAGAAAAAATGCACGTCACATTCCCAGGTGAAACCGATGCCTCCGTGCAGTTGCACCGATCGCCCTGCCATGAACGTTGCCGCATCGCCGGCGGCGCTCTTGGCCATACGGGCAGGCACTTCGGCGTGCTCGGGCTCCACGTCGACCGAGCAGGCCGCGTGATAAAGATGGGATCGCGCCAGATCGATCTCCATCATCGCATTCACGAGCGGATGTTTCACGGCCTGGAAAAAGCCGAGTGATCGATCGAACTGCTTTCGCACCTTGGCGTAATCGACCGTGGTCTGGAGCAGCCATTCGCTCGCGCCCACGAGATCGGCGCTGACCAAGGTGAGCACGCTCGGCCAAGCCCCGCGGAGGACGTGGCGGCCGTGCGAGCTCGACGCCACCACGTCTTCTTCGGATATCCGGACGCCGCTCAAGGTGAGGTGTCCCTGATCGCGTGTGAGGTCCACGACGTGGTCGCGGCCTAGAACGAGGCCCGGAGTGTCTTTGCTCAAGACCACCAAGCAGATCCCGTCGGCGCTGCGCGCGGTCACGAGAAACGCGTCGACTTTGAAAGCGTCTTGCACGAAGAAAGCGCAGCCATCGAGCGCCACGGCATCCCCGGCGCGTTCGGCGACGATCTCGGTTTCGTCGAGCTCCCACGAGCCACGTTGTCCGGTCAGCGCCAGCGACATCGTCGTGCCCTCGGCGATCTTGCCGAGCCATCGCTTGGCAGCCGGCGATGACGCGTTTCGGAGGACGGCGCTGCATATGAGCGTGGCCAAGAGCGGAGACGGAAATGCGTGCCGGCCGACTTCTTCGACCAACGCCGCCACGCCCGCCATCTTGGCCCCAACACCGCCGCACGCCTCGGGCACCATGAGCGCCGTCCACCCGAGCTCTACGCACCGGCGCCATACCGCCTGGTCGTAGCCCGGCAGCTCGCCGCGCGCGTACACCGCTGCCGGGTCTTTTCCAACGAGCTTGCGCAGCGTCGTCGTGCTGGCGTACTCGTCGAGGAGCTTCTTCGCCTGCTCGCGCAGGAGCGTCTCCTCGGGGCCGTAACCAAAATCGGCGGGCTGGGCAGTCACTTGCTCTTCTCCAGACCGAGCACGCGCTCGCCGAGGATGTTGCGCTGGATCTCGCTCGTGCCGGCGGCGATCGTGAAACCGTAACTGTTCATGTACGCGAGCGGCCAATGCCCATGCTCCGGCGCGCGCGGATCGAGCGCGGCAAGCTCTCCCAGCGCACCGGCCAGATCCGTTCCGAGCCGGGCCACGTCCTGGTCCAACTCACTCGCCAAGACCTTGCTTTGGAGGGGGAGACGCAGCGGGTGATCGCACAATGCGGGAACGCCGGCCCGACGCGCGTGGAGCTCGATGCCGTGGGCGCGGATGGCCAGCTTCATGAGCTGATCGCGCGTCACCGGATCGTCGGCGGCGCAATCGCCATCGCGAAACATTCGCTTGGCGTGGGCGATGAGCTGGCCGATGAGCTGCGGCGCGCGAGCGCCTCCGCCCGCTCCTTCGGCGGCGCCGCGCTCGTGCAGCAGCGTGGTCATGGCGACGGTCCAGCCGTTGCCGACTCGATCGAGTCGCAGGCCGTCGGGGATCGTCACGCCTTCCAGGAGCACTTCGTTGAACCCGGCCTCCCCGGTGATCTTGACGAGGGGCCGCACCGTGACCCCGGCCGCGCCTTCGACCGGACAAATGAAATACGTGAGCCCGCGGTATTTGTCGTCCTTGCTCGTACGAGCGAGAAGAATCATCCATTTTGCGAACTGGCCGAGGCTCGTCCAAAGCTTGTGCCCATTGGCGATCCACACGTCCCCGCGCCGCTCGCAAAACGTCTGCACGTTGGCGAGATCGCTGCCCGCTCCCGGTTCGCTGAATCCTTGGCACCAGATTTCGTCGGCGCTGAGGCACCCCGGAATGAATCGCCGCTTTTGTTCTTCGTCGCCGTGGAGGAAAATCGTCGGGGCGGCCATGTTGAGCGCCACCAGGTTGAGCAGAAACGGCGCGCGGGCGCGCGCGAGCTCTTGCTGGGCGATGCGCTGGCACGCCGCAGTCATTCCCCATCCGCCGTATTCCCGCGGATAGGAAGGGCCGACGAGCCGCGCCTCGTAGCAGCGGCGCTGCCACGCCTGCAGGTAGTCCTTTTGCTCTCGCGACGTGATCTCGATCGGCGACAGCGCCAAACGAAAGGGGACATCCCGGGGCTTGTTTTCGTCGAGCCAGCGACGCGCGTATTCGCGAAACTCGATCTCTTCCGAAGTCGGCTCTGTCACGATCGAACCTCGCGGCTAAGGTAGGGTCGGGCTCTTCCAGACGCGACCAAAGACGATGCGTCGAGTCAACGACAACTGCGGCCACGCCGCTACTCGGATTGTCGCGAGCTCGCTTTATGACTTGTTTTTCGCGGCGGGAGAGGCCACGGGTGAGCGCGCGGCCTGCGTCCGACTCGGATCTCGCGTTCCGAGCGTGCGCGTCATTGACGAAGAAGCGCGCGCGTCCAATCGTATGCGCATGACGGTCTCGCGCGAACAGCTCGAAGCCCATCTCGACAAAGTACGAGCTCGTGTGCGCGATCCGCGCGAGGGGATCTTCGGGCCTTCGTCGATGGTTTGGCGGGTGAACCGAGAGCAGGTGCTCTTTCTGGCGGGAGGGCGCGCCGCGCTGCTGCAAGAGGCCCACCCGTTCGTGGCGCACGGCGTCGACCAGCATTCACTGACGAAATCAGACCCGCTCGGGCGCTTCGAGCGCACCTTCAAGCACGTGCACGCAATGCTCTTCGGCGACCTCGAGAGCGCGATCGCCTCCGCTCGTCGCGTTCACGCCTTTCATCAGAAGATCCGAGGGACCATCGGGGAGGACAGCGGCGTCCACGCCAAGGGTTCCTCGTACCAAGCCAACGACGAGCACGCGCTCCTCTGGGTGCACGCCACCCTGTGGGAATCGTCGGTCATGGCCTACGAGCTTTTCCTACGTCCACTCGATGAGGACGAGAAAGAACGCTACTACCAAGAGACGAAGCTATTTGCCTACCTGTTCGGCATTCCGGACGAGATCCTCCCCTTTCGCTGGCGGGAGTTCGTCGCGTACAACGAACACATGTGGCGGTCGGACGAGCTTGCGGTCGAACGCACGGCGCGCGAGATGGCCGCTTTCATCCTCTCGCCCGCCAACCCGCTGCAGCGACATTTGGCGCGTTGGAACCGGATCGTGACATCGGGCATGTTGCCGCCGCGCTTTCGCGATGCGTATGGCCTTGCATTCGGTCCCAGGGAGCGGACCGTTTACGAAGGGTCGGTTCGGGCCTTGCGCGCTGCCTGGCGATGGGTCCCTCGCCAAGTCCGCTACGTCCCGGCGTACCTCCTGGCGCGGGCGCGCATCGGTCAGGCGGTGGTTCCGAATCTCGCCGAGCGACTGGTCACGCGGATTTGGGTCCCCCCTGCGCAGAAGCAAGTGGCCTGATGCTGCTCATGGCCGCCGAGTGGATGTTCTAGTTCTGCTGTTTGGCCGCCAGCGCTTCGGCGGCAAGCTCGTCGTAACTCATGTGCGACGCGCGCCGGTACTCGCCCTCAGTGTAAAGATCGTACATGAGGTCGGATGGCACTCCGGCCAGTCGAGCCGCCACGCCACCGAGAATGGGCCCGAGCACCGGGTGCTGAACCGTCACGCGCAACGAGGTGATGAAGCGCCAGAAGGGGCGCGCCGCCACCTCCGGTTTCGAGCCGAGGAGCTGCCCGCGCTTGAACGCCTCGCGCAGCCGTTTCCCAGATGGATCGACCATCGTCATGGGCCGGAAAAAGACGTCGCGGAAGAAAGGCTTGGCGGCCCAAAGAACGTTGGCGAACGCCCAGATCGCCTTGGCGCGCTCGGCCGGCGGTTGCGGCGGCTGCTTCTGCAACCACGCTTGGTAGCGCGGCGACGCGTAGTACTCGACCATGTGGTAGTCGATGGCGATGTGCCGCGACTCGTCGCGGTTGATGAGGTCCATGGCGCGCTGGCTCATCGCGTCTTGCACGTAGTCGTTGATCGAACGCAGCAGCGCGACGTCGAGAATGAGCTCTCCGGCCGTGATGTAGACGTTGGCAATCTCGGCCGAGAGGAAGCGCACCGCGTGCACGAAGTGTTTACGAAACGTCACCAGGCTTTTGCTCATCTCGTAAGCGCGGAAGCGATGCACGTCGTAGTAGCGAGCGAGCCGCTCGGCCGCGCGCGCATGCCGCTCTTCGTCGGCCACGAAGGTGGCGAAGATCTTCTTCAGCGTGTCGTTCTCGGCGCGCTTGCGCTGCTCATCGAAAAGCGCACCCGCGAGCCGTTCGATGCCCGCCATGTCGGTGAAGTATTGAACGATGGCCATCTCCTCATCGCGGCCCATGGGACGGGGTGGGGCCGACCAATCGAGGTCGTCGAGCTTCCACTGCCCCTTGCAGCACATGTCCAACATCCGGTCGAGGTCCATCGCCGGGCCCTCCATCTCTTCCGTGGTGGGATTGCCAACGTACGCGCCCCAACCCTGGTGTCAAAGGCGCGATCCGTCAACGGTCCGATGCGCTATCGCCTCGCGAAAAAGCTACCGCGACCCTTGACGCTTGACGCGCAGAGTAGCACGATCTAAACAATGTATAAATTAGGAGGTTGGCCGATGCGCACGACCCGCGTACTGCCGCGCTCTCTCGCAGATTTTCTTCTGCTTCTCTCCGTGGGTGGAGGAGTGCTGACGGCTTCCTTGCCCGGCTGCTCCACGGGGGACAGCAACGTCACCGCGCCTCCCAACGGCCCGACCGTTGGCGGTACGTCGGGCACCGGCTCGGGATCCACGGGCACGGCGGGGGGCGCAGGCGGCGGGGCCGGAACCGGCGCGTCCGGTGCCAGCGGTGCAGCAGGGTCGGGAGGCACTGCCGACCCCGACGGTGGATCGGGAGCAGGCGGCACATCGAGCACCGGCGGTACGGCCGGCGCGGGCGGCACGTCGGGTCCAGGCGGTACCGGCGGCGGCGCGGGGACATCCGGGACCGGGGGCACGGGAACCGGCGGCGCGAGCGGGAGCGGAGGCGCGACGCCCGACGCAGGCTCGATTCCACCACCCTGGCCCACCGGCATTCCGGTGCCCCCATCCTCGCAGAAGCCGGGCAACGCGGCCGCGGGCTACGACTACCTGACGAACGCCGGCTACTTCGGGTGCGGCCTGCCGACGCGTTTTTACGCGCTGGCGGGCGCCGGTGCCGCGATTCCGGGAACGGGTTCCGAGCCTCTGCCCGGACGCAATGTGACCGTCAACGGAGCACCGCTGCCGCACACGTGGAACCTGGCAAAGAACGCCGACGGCATCGATGTCGTCTATCAGAACTGCCTTCAGTGCCACGCGGGCAAATTCAACGGCAAGCTCGTGGTGGGTCTCGGCAACGCCGATGCGGATTGGACGGGAAACCTCGCGGCAGCCGCGAACGCCTATCCGCTCTTGCTGGCGCTGCTTCCCTCACCGCAAGAGTTGAAAGAGATCGACCGATTCTTCGGACGCCTCAAGGTCATCGGGCCCGCCGCGGTCATGCGCACCATCGGCACGAACCCCGCCGAGATGCTCGCCACGACCTTCATCTCCCATCGCGACAAGAAGACACTCGCGTGGTCGGACACGCCGTTCGTGACCATCCCCATCGTAGACCGGCTCCCAGCCGGAGACACCATCGTTTCGAAGGTCCCGCCGTGGTGGCGCATGTCCAAGAAGCACGGCCAGTTTTACAACGGCATGGGGCGCGGCGATCACCGCCGCAGCATGATGCTGGCGGGTTCGCTCTGCACCGACAGCGTGGCACAAGCCGAGGCCATCGACGCGCATTTCAACGACGTCAATGCTTACATATCGACGCTGCCGCCTCCGCAGTACCCCTTCCCCATCGATCGCGCTCTCGCGGAAAAGGGTCACGCCGTCTTTCGGGCGACTTGCGCAACTTGCCACGGCACCTATGCGCCCGACCCCGTGACGTATCCGAACCTCCTGATCCCTCAAGGGACGATCGGGACCGATGACGTCGTATCGCTAGCAGGCACGACCAAGGACTACGGTTCGGAGCTCGTCGATTGGTACAACGACTCCTGGTACGGCGAGGCGGGGCATTACGCGCCGATCAACGCGTACATGGCGCCGCCTCTCGACGCCGTTTGGGCGACGGCACCGTATCTCCACAACGGGTCGGTGCCCGATATCGCGACCCTCCTCGACAGCACCAAGCGACCGAAATATTGGCGTCGCGTCGACCACGACAGCACGCACTACGATCAGAATGCGCTCGGCTTCCCTTGGCAGGCGCTGGCGTCGGGTCAAAAGGCGCCACCTTTCGGGGTAGCGGCCAAAGACATTTACGATACCGAGCAATATTCGCATTCCAATCGCGGGCACATCTTCGGCGATGGGCTCACGGCGGAAGAGCGCCGAGCGGTGATTGAATATTTGAAGACGCTCTGAAACGTCGGGCGCGCCTTCGACTCGAAGCAAGCGGCCGCGCTTAGCAGGTTGCTGAAAATGGCGAGGTCCCGCGACGGGTGAGGGTGGGTGCTGCCAATTCTCCCCCCAAGCCCCCCTTGCGTGAGGGGGGAGAAGCCGGTCGGCTCTTTGCGGAATCGCTCGGCGGTTTTGGGACGACTTCACGGCGGAGAGTCGAGTGGCTCGAGAGGACCTCGAAAATGCCGCAGAAGATGCAGCTTGGGAGGGGGCACCGCGGCCACCAGGCGAGTGAGCAGATCGAACGGCTCTAGCAAGAGCGCGCGCGTGCCGTGACCAGTACCTGAAGCTTGTTGGGGGCCCTCGCATCGGAGCTCGGGCGTGTCCTCATACGAGCAGGGACAGTTGCGGTCCGGTGGACAGCATGCCTCGCTGACTCATCACGCAGCGCGAATTGTGAAATTGCGGCTGGAGTCGCCTGTGAATACCGTTTTAGCTCAGGGTAGCGGTTATCCCGCCGCAGCTCCTTCGATCAGTCGCCCCATTGAACGCACTCGCGCGCAAAGTTGCAGACAAAATGACGCGCCGTCGCGTCCACGCAGGTGCGGGGATCTTTGCATGGATCACAGGATTCGCCGCAGATCTTTGCCTCGCAATCCACGTGGACCGGGCGCCCGATAGGTAGGCCGGGCGGATACACGCATAGACCATCATCGCCGACGGCAACGTCACTGACTTCGCCAGCGTCGTTCGAAGGTGCGTCAGTAGAACTGGACGA
>Ga0190265_10001482_pt1 | contig 15453 bp, 11 predicted proteins | sample Popmic124T_FD_133135 | JGI IMG/M metagenome (GOLD analysis project Ga0190265, IMG submission 133135) | Populus adjacent soil microbial communities from riparian zone of Indian Creek, Utah, USA - 124 T | ecosystem: Environmental > Terrestrial > Soil > Riparian zone | place: USA: Utah | collected...
CGGGGCGACCGCGACGCGCTCGAGGCCGTGTACCGCCACTATGCTAGCGAGGTGTGGGCCGTGCTGCGCTCCGGGTTTCCCAGCGGTACCGGTACCGGCCCTCGCATCGCCGGCCTGTCCGACGCGAGCGCGTTGCGCGACGCGGTGCAGGACGTCTTCATCCGAGCGTTCGGCGAGTCCGCGCGCCTGGCCTACGACGGTGTGCGCCCCTATCGCCCCTACCTCGTGCGCATCGCTCGCAACGTGCGCATCGATCAGCTACGGCGCAGCGGACGCGAAGTGCTGATGGCCGATCCCGCGAGCGACGGCGACGCCGTCGACGCGCAGAGCGAGCCGCCGGACGCGGCCGATCAGCTGCACTGGGAGCAGCAACATGCGGCGACCCGCGCGCACGTGGCCGCGCTCGACTCCGAGCAGCAGCGCTACATCGACCTGCGCTTCGTGCAGGAGCTGTCGCAGCAGCAGGTCGCCGATCGCATGTCGCTGACCCGGCGCAGGGCCCGAACGCTGGAGAGCCAGGTCCTGCACGGCCTGCGCAGGGCGCTGCAACGGCGGGGATTTCCGTGATGGACGACCGCGATCTCGCGCGCCTGCTCTCGGGCAGACCCGAGCCCTCCGTGCTCGAGAAGGAGGAAGTGCTCGAGCGCGTGCTGCGCGAAGTGGCCCCGCGGCGGTCGCCGCGGCGTGCGCTGTGGGGGCTCGCCGCCGCAGCGGTGGCCGCGGCCGCGCTGGGGCTGCTCGCGCTGGTGCGGCTGCAAGACGACCCCGAGCAGTTCGCGGCTCGCGGTGGTGAAGCGCAGCCTTCGCTGCGCGTCGTGTGCGTCGAGACGGGGCAGCTCGGTTCGTGCCCTGCGCGCGGCACCCTGGCGTTCGAGCTCGACCCGCAGCGCTACGGCTACGCCGCGCTGTTCGCGCGCGACGCCGCCGGCGCGATCACCTGGTACTTCCCGGCGGCCGAAGAGCAGAGCCTGGCGGTGAACGATGCTCGAGGCCAGCCGCTGCGTCAGGGCATTCGGCTCGGCGACAGCCAGCCGCCCGGCCGCTACGAGCTGGTGCTGGTGCTGTCGAACGCTCCGCTGCGCCGCGCCGAGGTCAAGGCTCGGCTCGCGGGCGGCGATGACGTGAAAGTCGTGCGCCAGACGCTGATCGTGCAGGACGTTCCGTGAGCCGGAGCAACGCCGCGCTCGCGTTCGCGCTCTTCGCGTGCGCGTGGTCTGCACCTGCCGAGGCGCAGCGCTCCGTGTACGCGATCGTGGTGGGCAACAACAGCGCGCCCAGGGGCGAAGAGCAGCTCGCGCCGCTGCGCTACGCCGACGACGACGCGCTGCGCTACTACGAGCTGTTCCGGCGTGCGGGCCGGCACACCGCGTTGCTGACCGTGCTCGACCCCGCCACGCAGCGCCGCCATGCGGGACGCGTACCGCCTGCGCGCCCGCCCACGCTCGCCGAGCTACGGCGCAGCTTCGCGGCGTTCGTCGCGGAGATGGAGCGCGACCGCGAGCGCGGTGAGCAGCCGGTGCTGTTCGTGACCTTCAGCGGGCACGGCGCGCAGGACGAGCAAGGGCACGACTACCTGTCCTTCCTCGACGGCGGGCTCACGCAGCAGATCCTCTACGACGAGCTCCTCGCGCGGCTGCCGGACACCGAGGTCCATCTCATCATCGACGCCTGCAACGCCGGCGGCGTCGTGGGCGCGCGCGGCCCCGACGGCGTGGCCGAGGCCGAGGCCGAGGTCGTCGCGTTCAGCGACGAGCGGCGCAGCTCGATCATGGCGCTGCGCTCGCTCGACCGCTTTCCGTTCGTGGGCGCGCTGATCGCCAGCACCAGCGGCCAGGACACGCACGAGTGGTCGCGGGTCGAGGCCGGCGTCTTCAGCCACGAGGTGCTCTCGGCGCTGCTGGGCGGAGCCGACGTGAACGGCGACCTGCGGATCGAGTACAGCGAGGTGCTGGCCTTCGTGATGGCGGCCAACCAGGCCGTACGCGATCCGCGCGCCATACCGCGCATCGTCGTCCATCCCCCGGCAAGCAAGCCGCACGCGTTGCTGATCGACGTCGCGGCGCTCGAGGACACGCGGTTTCTAACCGGCAGCGGCGACGAGGTGGCTCGCCTGTCGCTGATCATGCCCGATGGCCACCGGCTGCTGGACGTTCACCTGCGCGGCAGCGGCCGGGCGGTGCTCGCGCTCCCCGACGTCCCGGGCATCTACGCGCGGCGCGACGACCAGGAGGCGGAGATCCCGACCGGTTCGAGCGTGGTGCAGATCGCAGCGCTGCGCTTCGAGCCGAGCGCAGCGCTGGCGCGCGGCCAGCTCGATCGCGCGCTGCGCGCGGCGCTGTTCGCGGCGGAGTTCAGCGTGGACTACTACCGCGGCGTGGTCGACAGTCAGGGGCTCGCAGCGGTCGACTTCTCGGCGAGCCCGCGTCTGCTTCCGGTGGCGCTCGCCGCACCCGCGGCGGGCCGCGCCGGTCCCGTCGACGCGAGCGAGCCCGTGCCGCGCTGGGTGTCGCCTGCGCTGCTGGCGTCCTCCGGCGCCGCGCTGGTCACGGCTGCCGTCGCCTCCGTGGTCGCGCTGAGCGCGAAGGCCGACTTCGACGCGACCGACCAGATGCGGGCCGCGCACGCGGCACGCGATCGCTACGAGATCAGCGGCACGATCGCCCTCACCGCCGCGATCGTGGGCGCCGGCACCGGCATCGCGGCGTGGTTGCTCTGGCCGGACGATCCGGCGCCCGAACGCGCGCGGTAGCTCTCGTCCGCGCCTTCGACCGGACATTTCGCAGCGGCGAGCATCTTTTAGCGGCCAAGTGCGCGGCCTGCTCCGTAAGCATGGATGGAGGAACGCCATGCCACTTATCCGAAGCCACGTCGTGAACTGCCCGCTCAAGTCGTCTCGTCGTCGATCCGCAGTCTTGCTCGTTGCACGGTCGTGCACGGATGTGCACCGCGCTGCACGCGAGCGCCCCGGCCAACGCAGATCGGCAACGACGATGAGAACCTTACTGGCGCTCGCATGTCTCGGTGCGCTCGCCACGCCCGCGCACGCCGAGATCGGCGAGACCGTGGGGCAAGACGAGTCCCTGAGCGTCTATGGACCAAACTGGGGCAACCAGCACGCGAGCGTATCGCTCAACATCAACAGCCTAGCCTCGTACCAGCACGACGCGAACACCGCCAGCTCCGTGCGAGCGGCGAGCTGGAGCGCGCCGGGCGCCCGTCTCTTCGGCGGTGGCGTCACGCTCTACGACCTGACCGCCGATTCGCTCGCGGCCCGTCACCGCACCGACCTGCCTGCCATGGGCACCGCCGCCGTCGGCAAGATCATCATCGACGGTGAGACCTTCTTCAACTGCTTCCTGGTGGTCACGGCCCCCCGGGCGGTCTGCCTGCGCTCCCATAACTTCAACCGCGTCATCACCGAGCAACGGTTCACTTACAGCATTGCCGGGCTGATTCCAGTCACGTTCGGCGGCTCGATCTCGGGCAGCGTCAACGTCACCGTCAACGGTGATGCCAAGTTGAACCCCTTCTCCACGAACGTCGCGCAGGGCGCGGAGGACATCACGCTCGGCTCCTTCGGCGTCAATGCCGCCATAGTCGGGACCGCGTTTTTCAGGGTGTTTTCGCCGCCCGTGCTCGGAGCTGACATCCGCGCGAACGTCGACTTCATTCGGCTGGCCGTCGGTCCGCGCGCCGACGCGAGACGTCAGACGTGCAGAACGGGCGCGGTCGATTGCAGTCAGGATCGGCGGGTCAGGTACCCGATCTCCACGTTTGCGGAGTCGACCACCTTCCACAGTTTCGGCGGCAACATCCAGGTCGAGGGCTGCATCCTCGGCTTCTGCGCCGGAGACACGCTGCTCAACTGGCGAGGGGCCGACCTCGGCAGACTCCGCATGTACAACACCAGTCGCACCGAGCGCTTCTCGAGCCGTTACTGATCCGCGAGCCTCCCAGCAAGCCACCGGCGTGCGGCGGAGCCATCGGACGCACCGCCGCACGCCACCAGGAGATCAGCCATGAAGAGACGCAAAGCGATTTCAGCCGCGGTCGCGGTCGGTTCGTTGGCTTGCCTGGCGGCGTGGGCCGCGTTTGGCCCGCGCGTGCACGAGAGCGAGCGTCCGGGTGATCGCGGTGGTGAACAGGATTCCGCTGCAACGGCGATCGTCCCGGTCGATGGCTGGGCGATCGGCCAGAAGCGCGCCTACGATGTCACGCTCGCGGGCCGCTTCGACGGCCAGGGCGGCGACAAGGCGTCGCAGGCATTCCGGCTCGACGCCGATTTTCGCCTGAGCGTGGCGCCTTTCGCCAAGGACGCCCACGGCACGTCGCTGCGCGTCGAGCTGGTCCCCACGCGCGTGCAGCAGACGATGGACGGCAAGGCGAGCGACACGAGCGCGGCCGCGCGCAGCGCGTTCGCCGAGCCGATCGCCCTGTCGGTGGCGCCGTCGGGCGCGATCAAGCGCGTGTACATGAACCCCGCGATCGATCCGCTCCTGCACGGCGTCGCGCGCTCGCTCGTCTCCGCGCTGCAGGTCGTCGTGCCGGACGATCGTCGGGTCGCGACGTGGTCCGTCATCGAGCGCGACAGCACGGGTGAGTTCGTCGCCGCGTACCGCCGAACCGGCGAGCTCGAGCTCGAGAAGACGCGCCAGAAGTACCTCGACAACATCGACCCCAAGATCGGGTTCCAGCGGCGCGACCGCCGTGGCACGACGCGGCTGTCGCTGCTCGAGACGGGTATCCCGCGGCAGATCGACGCCGGGTACGAAGAGACGATCGCGGCCAAGGAGGCGCGCATGACGGCGCGCACGCAGATCCGCATGCGCCTCGTCTCGGTCGAAGACGCCGCGGCGCAGCCCGTGGCGATGATCCGCGACCACGGCTCCAGCCTGGACGCGGCCCCGGCCACGAGCGAGCAGCCCGAAGCCCACTACGCCGCTCTCGCCAAAGGCCAGACCATCGCCGGACTCGCGCGCGCGCTGTCCGAGATTGACGCGGAAGACGCGCACGCACGCGCGGCGGTGATGCAGAAGCTCGATGCCGTGTTCCGCGCGCAGGGTGAGCCGGCCGTGGCGGAGGCCGCTGCGTTCATCCGCGGCGCCGAGTCCGCCGACGACGCGCGCGTCTTCATGGGCGCGCTCGAAGGCGCCCAGACACCGGCGGCGCAGCGTGCGCTGATCGGGCTCGTCGGCGACGCGTCGGTCGCGCACGAGCACCGGCTCACGTCACTCGTCCACCTCGGCCTTGGCGCATCGCCCACCGCAGAGACATTGCGTTCGCTGAAGACGCTGGCCGAAGACCCCGAGCTCGACCAGGACCTGCGCAGCACGGCACTGCTCGCGCTCGGCGGCAGCCTGCGCAAGGCCGACCCGCTCGTGACGCAGGAAGGCGACACGCCGTCGGTCCAGTACTTGCTCGATCGCGCGCGGCTCGCGAGCTCGGTGGACGAGCGCCAGCTGGCGCTCGATGCGCTCGGCAACACCGGCCACCAGGATGCGCTCGCCGCGCTCGACAAGGCACTCGACGACGACTACCCCGGCTTGCGCGCGTCCGCCGTCTCCAGCCTGCGCCACATCGGCGACCCCAAGGCCGATACGCTGTTGGCCGACACGGCCCTCGGCGACGGCGACTCGCGCGTGCGGGCGCAGGCACTCGGCGCACTGCGCTACCGCCCGCTGACGCAGGAGACCCAGGCCGCGCTGGTCGACGCGCTCGAGCACGACGAAGACGCCGTGGTGCGCCTGGTCGCGATCGACATCGCCATCCACCACATGCGGGACAACAAGCCGCTCGCGGCCGCGCTCGAGCACGCCAGCCAGCACGACGCAGAGGCCAACGTCCGGGATCGGGCGCGTCAGGCGCTGCACAGCGGCGAGAGCGGTTAGCTGCGCCGCGGCGCTCTGCGCACCGACCTTCCGGTCATCGCCCAAGCAGGCGGAACGACGCGACCGCTGCGCTACCCGACCTGGTCGTGGAGCTCGGCGGCCCCGCCGAGGCGCTGCGCATGCGGAGCGAAGTCGTCGCTGCGGACTCCTGCGAGCTCCACGACGGCTGCATGCGTGGGCCGGGCCGGCGCACGCTGCTCGAGCTCCGCTTCACCTTGCGCAACGAGGGCGGCGCCGCGGTGGAGCTCGGCCGTCCGGACCAGAACGCCATGTTCTATCCCTCGCTGTGTCAGCACGAGTACGTGCTGGACGGCTTCTTCGACGCGGAGCTGCGCGACGACAGCGGGGAATCGTGGCGCACGGCAAGCTCTCGACCAGCTGCATCGCCGGCAGTCGTGCCCGGCGTCGTCCGGTGACGGCGGCATGGACGTTGACGAGATGGCCGGCCACGACGGCATGCACGACCACGACGGCATGGACGACGGCGAAGGCGGCATGTCCACCAGCGGCAGCGTGCCCCCCCGCAGAGACGGGCGGCCACGACGATGTCTACGTGCTGGCGGCGTGTCCGTCCGGGCTGATCGTGTCGACCTGCGGTACGAGCGAGTTCGACGCGGTCGTCGACGTGCGCGCTCGCTCGACCGACGCCGCGCCGCTGGCCTGCAGCGCCGAGGCCGACGGCTGCACGGGCGCGGCCCTGGGCGCGGTCGTTCGCGCCGACGTGGCTGCCGGGCTGACCTTCGTCGTGGTCGACGGCAGGAACGACGCGGCGGTAGGTCACTACCAGATGTCGATCGTGTACTGACACCAGGCGGTCCCGATCGGGCCGCGGGGTGAGTCGAGCCTGGATTGCTTATGCGCCGAGGCTCTGCGGATTACCCGTAGCGTTGAGATTCGTACCCGATCCGAGGCTGCCGCCGCAGGCGCCGATGCGTGTGCCAGATTGGCTCCGGAACGCGATTCGTTTGCGGCGGAGCTAAACATGACTCGAAACTACGGTGTTTTGGTGGCCGTCGCCCTGGCGGGCATGACCTTGTCCGGATGTGCCGAGGAAGGCGACCCGGATTCGCCAGAGGACAAAGGCCCGGTGATCGCTGGCAGCGCCGGCCGGATGAACGCATCGCCGATGAGCGGGTCAGGCGGCGCCGGTGGCCTGGCAGCAGGAACCACGGGTGCGAGTGGAACCACGGGCTCGGTGCGCATGGACCCCGCAGGAACCGGCGGGAACGCCGGCGCGGCGGGCGCCGCCACGGCCGGGGCTTCCGGCGCGAGCGGGAGCAGCGGCGCGGGCGGCAACGGCGGCACGAGCGGGAGCGGCGGCGCGAGCGGGAGCAGCGGCGCGAGCGGGAGCAGCGGCGCGAGCGGAGCAGGCGGCGCGAGCGGGAGCAGCGGCGCGAGCGGTGAAGACGGCTCGGCCGGCACCACGCCCGCGCCGGTGGCCGACTACAAGCCGTCGCCCGACAACCCCGAGGAGTGTCCGGCCGTGGCACCCGAGAACCCGGTCGGCGACTGCCTTGGCTTGCCGGTCTATCTCGTCTGCGAGTACGGCGACGACACGTACTGGTACGTCTGCACGTGCGATTGGTACCACTGGCTCTGCGCCGGGACCTGAGCCCGGACGCGAGCGGCGAGCGGTCTCGCCCGCGCGACCTGCTACCGTAGCGGGTCCAATGTCCGCGTTCTACGTCACCACGCCCATCTACTACGTCAACGACCGGCCGCACATCGGCACGGCCTACTCGACCATCGCGGCCGACGTGCTCGCGCGGTACCACCGGATGCGCGGCGAGCCGACTCGCTTCCTCACCGGGGTCGACGAGCACGGCATCAAGCTCGAGCGCCGCGCCAAGGAGCTCGGACAGACGCCGCAGGCGTACGTCGACTCGATGGTGCCGCCGTTTCAAGAGGCGTGGCAGCAGCTCGGCTGCGAGTACGACGACTTCATCCGCACCACCGAGCCGCGCCACAAAGCGCGCGCGCAGGCGCTGTGGCGCATGTGCAAGGCGCGCGGCGACATCTACCAGGACGACTATCAGGGTCTGTACTGCGTCGGCTGCGAGGCCTATTACACCGAAAAAGACCTGCTCGAGGGCAACGTCTGCCCGATTCACAAGAAGCCGGTCGAGCTGCTCAACGAGCGCACCTATTTCTTCAGGCTCAGCGCCTATCAAGACAAGCTGCTCGCCTTCTACGAGGCCCACCCGCAGTTCGTGCAGCCCGAGGGGCGCTACAACGAAGTGAAGAGCTTCGTGAGCGAGGGGCTGCGCGACCTGTCGCTGTCGCGCAGCACGTTCAGCTGGGGCGTGCAGGTGCCCGACGATCCGGGCCACGTCATCTACGTGTGGTTCGACGCGCTGGTCAATTACATCAGCGCGCTCGGCGCGCCCAAGCAGCCCGGCGAGGGCGAGGCGCCGTTCGACACGTTCTGGCCGCCGCATGCCAAGGCCGTGCACATCGTGGGCAAGGACATCTTGCGCTTCCACGCGGTGTACTGGCCGGCCTTCTTGATGAGCGCGGGCCTGCCGGCGCCGACCCAGGTCTGGGCGCACGGCTGGCTCACGGTCGACGGGCAAAAGATGTCCAAGAGCCTGGGCAACTTCATCCCGCCCGCACCGATCGTCGAGGCCGTGGGCGCCGACGTGCTGCGCTACTACCTGATGCGCGACATCGCGTTCGGACAGGACGGCGACTTCAGCCACCAGAGCCTGTTCGCGCGCTACCACGGTGAGCTCGGCAACGGCCTCGGCAACCTGCTCAACCGCATCCTGGCGAGCATCGTGCGCAAGACGCTCGACGGCCGCGTGCCCGTGGTCGAGCGCAGCGAGCTGCTGCCGATCGATCGCGCGCTGCTCGACGCCGCGCAGGCCAGCGCGGCCAACGCCGCCCGCCAGCTCGAAGACGTGCACCCCAACCGCGCCCTCGAGGCGATCTGGGAGCTGGTCACCGCGGCCAACAAGTACGTCGACCAGACCGAGCCGTGGAAGCTCGTCAAACAGAACGATACGCAGCGGCTGTCGCAGGTCGTGTACACGTCGCTCGAGGCGCTGCGCTACCTGGGCCTGATGCTCTGGCCGTTCATGCCAGTAAAGGCCAGCGAGCTGCTGCACCAGCTCGGCCTCGACGCGCTCAGCCCCGCAGCCGGCGTCGACCTGTGGCCCAGCGATCGGAGCCAGCTACCGGGAGGGATCGAGACGCGCCCTGGAACGCCGCTGTTCCCTCGCTTCGAAAAGGAGCAAGAGGCGGCGCTGATCGCACGCCTCGCGCCCAAGCCGCCCGAGCCCGCGGCAGCGAGCGTCGAGCCGTTGGGCGCCGACAAGGCAGCGGCGCCCGCCAAGCCCGGCGTCGCGCGCGACCTGAGCGAGAAGCCCGCCACCAACATCGACATGTTCGGGCAACTCGACCTGCGCGTGGGCGAGGTCAAGCTGGCCGAGCGCGTGCCCAAGAGCGACAAGCTGCTGCGGCTCGAGGTCGACCTCGGTCCGCTCGGTACGCGTCAGATCCTGGCCGGCATCGGCAAGCACTACGCGCCCGAGGCGCTGGTCGGCAAGCGCATCGCCGTGCTGGCCAACCTGCCGCCGCGCAAGATGATGGGCCTGCAGTCGCAGGGCATGGTGCTCGCAGCCGGCGACGGCGACGTGCTGTCGGTGCTATCCCCGTCCACTGCGGTGCCGCTCGGCAGCACGATCGCCTGAGCGCATTGCTCGAGGATCGGGACCGTCTCGTCGCGGAGTCGACGAAGTCGACGTTCGACGAGCAATTGGACTCCTGGTCGGCGCTGCGGTTCGAGCTGGAGCTCAGGGCTCGTCGCTGGCGCCTGCTTCCGCAGTCCACGGCTCGGCATCGGCCGTGGGCAAGCAGATCCACGCCTCGTACAGGACTTGTCTGTCGGGGAGCACGAGCCCCGGTTGCACGCAGATGCGCCCGCCGCGGATCCGTCGCGGGTCGCGCCAGACCGGCTTCGCGACGTACGCGGCTTTGGTCTCGATCATCTCGCGGCCGCTGTCGGGCGCGGGGCGGAAGCGCAGCACGAGCGGAGCGGCCCCTTCGTCGACTGCGGGCTCGCCGTCGAGCAACGGCTGAACGCCGAGCACTTCGCCAACGCGGACCAGCCGCACGCGCGGGCGAGCCAGCGCTGCGAGCTCGTCCGCGCGCTCGTGCGCGACGAGCGCGACCGCGCGGAACATGTGGTTCTCGACCGCGCCGAGGTCCATGCCGGCGAGCTGAAAGCTGGCCTGCCACAGCGAAAGTCCGTGCAAGTCGCGCGGCAAGCGCGGGTCCGCGAACGCGCGCAGCAGGCGCGGCAGCGCGGGCGCGCCGTACAACTGCACGGTCGCGGCGATCAGGGCCTGGCCCGCCGGGTACTTGAGGTTCTCATCGCGCAGCTGCGCGAGCTGCTCGAGGTCGGCGAGCTCCTCCAACACCAGCTCGCGCCGTACATGCAGCGCGGCCAGCACCAGCGCACCGCTCTGCTCTGCCGGATCACCCCTTCGGGTGTCACGAAGCGCGTCGTCCGTGAAGTGCCGCTCGACCCAGGTGGCGAGCCCTTCGTTCAGGGTCGGCGCGTGGTCCCACAGCTGCGCGCGCTCACCGCCGGCCAGGCGTTGCGCCACCACGTGCGAGGTCTCGTGCGCGAGCACGACGCGTACGTCGCTGTCGAGCTCGAGCCGGATCCGGCCGAAGAAGGCGGTGCCGTGGGTGTTCTCGCTCGAGCCCGACGCGTCGACGTCGATGGGCTCGCCAGGTGGCACACCGAGCAGCGCGTGCACGCGCTCGAACACGGCGTCGGCTTCGCCCGCGAGCTCGAGCGCGCGCTCGGCACGCTCCGCGGGATAGGAGAAACGGTAGTGGCGGGTCGCGGTCTGTGCCGGCGCGCTGGGCGCGAACCAGGTCGTCACTTCGCCGTCGCTGTAGTCGTCGTCGTCCTGCTCCGCTTCGGCTTCATCGCGCGCCCACAGCACGAGCGCGGTGAGCAGCGCGATCACCGTGCCCGCTGCGACCAGCGCCCCGATCACGGGGCGGCGCGCCAGCCGATTGTCCGAGCTCCGGCCGGCGCGCACGAAGCCGTGCAAGCCGATCAGCAGCCCGAGCACGCCGAGCGCCAGTTGCACCGCGATCGACTCCGGATCGAGCGCGAGCCCTGCCGAGGTGAGCTCGCCGTCGAGCAGGGCGACCGGATTGAGCACGGCGGCGCGCGGGTAGGCATCCGTCAACAGGCGCAGGCCGACTGCCACCGCCCCGGCCACCAACCAGGTCAGGCTGCGCAGCCGGCCGAGCGCCGCGCCGAGACCGACCGCGTTGACGATCAGCAGCAGCTCGAGGCCGAACGCGCGCAGCAGAATGTCGGCGTGAAATGCCTGGTCGAGCGAACCGCGCGAGAGCGCGTGCAGCGTCAGCACGCCACTCCAGCGCACCAGCGGCCAGAGCAGCACCAGCGCGACCGTGACCGCGCACTTGGTCGCGAACACGCGGCCGCGCGCGAGCGGCAGCCCGTCGAGGAACGCCAGCGTCCCGTCATCCTCCTCGCGCGTGCTCAGCCCACTGCCGATCGCGAACGCCACCAGCCACAGCACCGCGCCCACCGCGCTACCGCTGTGGAAGGTCGCGGACAGCGGGCGCTGGTCCGGCTGTTCGAACAACGGATCGAGCAGATCGATCAGCCCGAACAGCACGCTCAGCACGCCCCACGGCCGCAGGTCGCGCAGCTCCTTGCGGACCAGCGTCCACGTCATGGCACGTCCACGCGACGCGCGAGCACGCGCACGGGACAGTCCAGGGTGGCGTCCTCGACCTCGAGCGCGACCAGCACGCGCGAGCCGCGCGGCGGCGACAGCGGCAGGACCGCGCGAGCTTTCCGCACGTCGAAGCGCGACATACCGTCCACGCCGGGCGTCCAGGGTAAGAGCACCTGGTAGAGCGCGAAGTACTGCGGGCTGCCCGCCAGCGCGATCGCGACCGTCCGCCCCCGGTCGCGCGTGGCGCTGGCGGAGACGCTGGCCCGATAGCTGGGGCGCAGCGCGAGCACGGCGGCGTTGCGCGCGCGCGCAGCCAGCCGAGCGCGCTCGCTCAGCGCGGCGAGCCGGGACCAGGACAGCCCGGCGCGCTGCAGCCGCTGCGCGACGCTGGGCTCGAACAGCACGCGCACGTCGTCGTGGGGACGGCTGAACAGGCCGCGCAGCAGGGTCCACAGCGCGCTCTGCCCCAGCGCGCCTTCGAGCGTCGCGAACACCGCGAACGCGCTGGCGTCGGCCAGGCAGCTGCCGAGCTGCTCGGAGGTCTCGGCCCAGCGCTGCAGGCGTTCGGCGCTGAGCGGCGCTGCGCTCGCTGCGGCGCGCGACCACAGCCGCTCGCGGGCCGCTGGATCGTCGCGCACCGCCCAGTACGCGCTCAGGCCGTCGAGCAGCACGTGGCGGTCTTCCTTGAGCGCGCGCTGCAGCGTGACGTCGGCGACCAACGAGTGCAGGACCAGCGCGCGCAGCTGCGGGCGCGGCGCATCGGGGGCCACGCGCAGCACGATGCCCTGAGCGCCGCTGAGCACCGCCCGTTGCATCACCGTACGGTCGAGCCCTTGCTGCGGCAGCACGAACACGCGCGGCTGTGCGGACACACCCAGCCGATCGATCAGCGTGTCCGCGTCTCGGCTGATCACGCGCGCGAGCTCTGACGCGCGCGCGGCGTCGAGCTCGCCCGTCGGCATGACCGCCACCCGCGCGAGCCCGTCCGCGACGATCTCGCCCTCCGTGAGCTCGAACGGCGGTGGCTCGGGCTTGGACTCGAGGGCGGTGAGCAGCGCCAACCCGGTGATCGAGGCCGAGACGATGAACACGCGCTCGCGCGTGGTCATGCGCCGCGCGAGGGTGCTGGCGATCGCGCCCGAGCCCGCCGTGGCGAGCAGCATCCCGGCGCCCGCGCAGACCAGCGCGAGCGAGCCCGCCTGCACCAGGGCCAGCGCGCCGACCTGGGGCCGCGCCATCGCGACGTCCTCGCCGAGCAGGCGAAACGCGGGCAGCTCCTCGATCGGGATGCCGGCAGCGTCGTGGACCGTGTAGGCGAGCAGCGGTCCGGCGAGCCAGGCGAGATAGCGGTAGCGCCCCAGCATCCCCGCCATCGCTGCGTATGCCCAGCCGGTCAGGTTGAAGAGCGCCACGCAGCCGAGCACGGCGAGCGCGCCGCGCCAGTCGAGCACCTCGCTGCGCCGGATCCAACGCAAGCTCCCGTACCAGGCGCCCAGGGTCGCGATCGCCACCAGGCCCAGCCCGAGCAGCCACTTGGTCCAGAACACGCGCGCGCGGCCGAGCGGCAGGATCTCGAGGAAGAGCTGGGTCTTGCCCGAATACTCGCGCGCGAACAGGCGGTTGGCGAGCAGCGCGGCGATCAGCAGGCCGAACGAGCGCGCATGGCCGACCAGCGCGACGAAACGGCCGCCGGTCTGCTCCGACTGCTCGAGCATACCGAGCAGCGCCAGCGCGCCGAGCAGCAGCGCGAGCGCGATCACCCAGCCGTGCTCACGGAGCTCCTTGCGGATCAGCACGTAGCTCATGCCGCGCTGGTCACCGGAGCGTCCGTGCGCGCAAAGGCGAGGAAGATGTGCTCGAGCGAGAGCGCTTCCACCAGCGTGCCCTCTGGCCAGGGCGTCGCCGCCCACAGCTCGGGCTCTGCCTGCCACACGTCGGCGCGCACGCGGGCGAAGCCGGGCGGTGGCTCGAACGTCGGCTCGGCGCGCAGGCGCCGCACGCGCGCGCGCAGGCCGGCGATGTCGCCCTCGACGCGCATCTTGCCCGCCTGAATGATTCCGACGCGGGTCGCGACGCCTTCGACCTCACCGACCAGGTGCGACGAGAACAGCGCCGTGGTCCCGCGCTCGCGCACCGTGGCGATGACCAGCTCGTTGAACTCGGCGCGCGCGACCGGGTCCAGGCCGGTGGTGGGCTCGTCCAGCAAGAGCAGCGCGGGGCGTGGGGCGAGCGCCAGCGCCAGCGCGAGCTTGGTGCGCGTCCCGCCGCTCAGCTCGACGCTGCGCCGGTCGGGCGGGACGTCGAGCACGGCGAGCAGGCGCCGGTACTCCTGCTCATCCCAGCTCGGATACAGGGGCGCGACGAAGCGGCCGAGCTGCGTCGCGCTCATCCATGGATAGAAGTACTGCTCTTGCGAGACGTAGCCGACGCGCCGCTTGAGCGCGATCGAGACCCGTTCTACCCGCTCGCCCAGCAGCTCGATGCTGCCCCCGTCCGCGCGTACGATCCCCATCAGCACGCGCAAGGTGGTGGTCTTGCCCGCGCCGTTACGCCCGAGGAAGCCGTACACCTCCCCGCGCGCGACCGAGAGGTTCACGCCGTCGAGCGCGCGCACCCTGCCATAGCGCCGCCGCACGTCGCTCAGCCGAATCGCCTCGCTGTCCATCGCCGCGATAGTGCCAGGATTTCCGCGCCCACGGGCGAACAGTCGGCCTAGGACTGGGTGTCGCCACGAGCGCGGCTGTGCGTGGTGGACAGCGTCTTGCCGCCGACGCCCGCGTATCTGCTCAAGTCACTGGCCAGCTCGGCGGGATACACCAGCACGCGTTCGCCGACGCGCGCGAGCGCGGCGACGCCGCTCACGACCAGCTCGCCGCCCGAGTAGTGGCTGAGCAGCACCGGCTGATAGCTGCGGCCGGCGGAATCACGCCAAATGCCGGGCTCGAACGCCGTCTGATCCGTACCGTCGCTGGTGGTGACGTCGTCGTCGCCGAGCTCCGCAGCGACGCAGGCGCGAGCGTGCTCGAACAACGCGGCCGGGGGCTCGTCCTGCCCGACCCGCGCGATGCACTGGACGCTGCTCGCGCCGACCTGGAACAGGAAACCTCCGCCGGCGTGGCTGTGCTCGATCAAGAGCTGCAACGCGATCGTGGCGCGCTCTTCGGGCGTGCGACAGGAGTCGAGCGCGACCGAAACGAGGTTCACGCGGTTTGCATTCCCGTCCGCGCCAGGCGGATCCACGCGGGGCTCGTCATTGAGCTGTCGTTTGGCATCGCTCAGCAGCTGGTCGAGCTTGGCGCGGAGCGACGGATTCCTGTGCGCCAGATAGAGCACTCCCGTGCGCGCGCTCCAGTGCTCGAAGCCCGCCGCGTCGCGCAGCGCCAGCGCCACTCGTGCGCGGGTCTCGAACGCCCAGCCCAGGTTGAGCCCGGAGATATTGCCGCTCTCGAAGCGCGCGATCGCTCGTTCCGCACAGCTGACCGCGGCGTCCCCATGACCCGAGCGCGCGTGCGCCAAGGCCAGCGCCATGCGCACGTACTCGAGCTGGTAGTCGAGGTCGGCGGCGACGCCGCGGGCGAGATAGCTCTCGCCCAGCTCACGCGCGACGTCGGCGCGGCCGAGCGCGACGAGGATGCGCAAGTGAGCCGCTGCGCAGTGCGCCCAGATCGGATGCTGCCCGGGCTCGGTCAGCGACAGCGCGAGCTCGATCTCCGCGAGCGCGCTCGTGCGATCGCCGCGCGCCTGCTGGTACTGCGATGCGGCGTAGCGCTCGGCCACCTTCCAGGTCGCGTAGCGCTTGGCCAGCGGCCCGAGCTCCGCGGCGGCCTGGCGCA
>Ga0190265_10001483_pt1 | contig 15450 bp, 12 predicted proteins | sample Popmic124T_FD_133135 | JGI IMG/M metagenome (GOLD analysis project Ga0190265, IMG submission 133135) | Populus adjacent soil microbial communities from riparian zone of Indian Creek, Utah, USA - 124 T | ecosystem: Environmental > Terrestrial > Soil > Riparian zone | place: USA: Utah | collected...
CAGATCGACACCGAGGGCAAGGCTGCGGCCGCTGCTCCTCCCCCGTCTCCTGAGAAGAAATCCGTTCAGGAAAAGCCGAAAACGGCTCCCCCGGTGATGCCGGCGGCGCAGAAGATCGCGGCCGAGAAGGGCATCGACACGGCGAAGATCCAGGGCACCGGCCGCGATGGGCGCGTCACCAAGGGCGACGTTCTGGAAGCAAAACCGACTCCAGCGGCGAGAGCCCCGTTGCAGCAACCCACGCCCCCGGTCGACGTTGACCAGCTGCTGACCGGCCGGCCCGAGCAGCGCGTGCCGATGTCGCGCCTGCGCCAGCGCGTGGCCGAGCGCCTGGTGCAGTCGCAGTCGACCGCCGCGATCCTCACCACGTTCAACGAAGTGAACATGGCGCCGGTGATGGGGATGCGCAAGACCTACCAGGAGCGCTTCGAGAAGGAGTACGGCACGCGCCTGGGCTTCATGTCGTTCTTCATCAAGGCGGCCGTGCACGCGCTGAAGCGCTTCCCGGTGGTGAACGCTTCGATCGACGGCACCGACATCGTCTACCACGGCTACTTCGACATCGGCGTGGCGGTCGGCAGCCCGCGCGGCCTGGTGGTGCCGATCCTGAGGGACGCGGAGCGCATGAGCTTCGCCGAGATCGAGAAGAAGATCGGCGACTTCAGCAAGCGCGCGCCGGACGGCAAGCTCACGCTCGAGGAGCTCACCGGCGGCACGTTCTCGATCTCGAACGGCGGGGTGTTCGGCTCGATGCTCTCGACGCCGATCATCAACCCGCCGCAGTCGGCGATCCTCGGCGTGCACGCGACCAAGGAGCGCGCGGTGGTGGAGAACGGCCAGATCGTGGTTCGGCCGATGAACTACCTCGCGCTCTCTTACGACCACCGGATCATCGATGGCCGCGAAGCGGTCTTGTTCCTGGTCAGCATCAAGGAAGCTCTGGAGGATCCGGCCAGGCTGATTCTCGAGATATGAAGTCCTTCGACGTGGTGGTGATCGGCGCCGGCCCGGGCGGCTACATCGCCGCGATCCGCGCCGCGCAGCTCGGCTTCAACACCGCCTGCATCGACGAATGGCGCGGCGCCGACGGCAAGCCGGCGCTCGGCGGCACCTGCACCAACGTGGGCTGCATTCCCTCCAAGGCGCTGCTTCAGTCCTCCGAGAACTTCGAGCAGGCCGGCCACCACTTCGCCGAGCACGGCGTAAAGATCAAAGGCCTCGAGCTCGACCTCGCGCAGATGATGAAGCGCAAGGACAAGGTGGTGAAGTCGAACAACGACGGCATCGTCTATCTCTTCAAGAAGAACAAGATCGCTTTCTTTCACGGCCGAGGCAGCTTCGTTAAGGCAAGCGAGATCGCCGTCTCCGCCCCTTCGAATGAAACCCTGCAGGCCAAGCACGTCATCATCGCCACCGGCTCGAACCCCCGCCCACTGCCAGGGGCGGAGTTCGACGAGAAGCTGATCCTCAGCAACACCGGCGCCCTGACGATCCCCGAGGTGCCGAAGCGGCTGGGGGTGATCGGGGCGGGGATCATCGGCCTCGAAATGGGCAGCGTCTGGCGGCGGCTGGGATCGCAGGTCACGATCCTCGAAGCCCTGCCTGCCTTCCTTGGTGTGGCGGACGAGCAGATCGCGCGCGAGGCGGCCAAGGTATTTGCCAAGCAGGGAGTGAAGATCGAGCTGGGGGTCAAAATCACCAAAGTTGATAAGAAGAAAACCGTTACAGTTCAATATACTGGGATCGATAGTTCATCCAAGACATTGGAGTGCGACCGGCTCATCGTTTCGATCGGTCGGGTACCTAACACCGAAGGGCTGAACGCCGCCGCGGTCGGCCTGAAGCTGGACGAGCGCGGCTTTGTGGCGGTCGACGACGACTGCCGCGCCAACCTGCCCAACGTCTGGGCGATCGGCGACGTGGTGCGCGGTCCGATGCTCGCCCACAAGGCCGAGGAGGAAGGGGTGGTGGTGGCGGAGCGCATCGCCGGCCAGAAGCCCCACCTCGACTTGAATACCGTGCCCTCGGTGATCTACACCAGCCCGGAGATCGCCTGGGTCGGCAAAAGCGAGCAGCAGCTGAAGGCCGAGGGGGTCGAGTACCGCGCCGGCGTGTTCCCGTTCTCGGCCAACGCGCGCGCCCGAGCCCTTGGCGACACCACCGGCTTGGTAAAAGTCATTTCAGAAGCAAAATCGGATGAGATCCTGGGCGTGCACATGATGGGGCCGTACGTCTCCGAGCTGATCTCCGAGGCGGTGGTGGCGATGGAGTTCCGCGGCTCAGCCGAAGACATCGGCATGATCATCCATGCCCACCCCTCGCTCTCCGAAGCGCTGAAGGACGCGGCGCTCGGCGTCGACAAGCGCAGCCTCAACATTTGACCTAGAGCTCACGCGTGCCACCGGCCCGCGGAGCTTTGCATCACTACTTATGCACAATGCATTATTACCTAGGTTCAGAATATCCAGAATGATGTTCAAAATATGATTACGGCGCGTCAGCTGCGCGCTGCGCGCGCCTTGGCCGGCATCGACCAGCGCGCGCTCGCCATGGCTTCGCGCCTGTCGCTGCCGACCATTCAGAGAATGGAAGCGAGCGAAGGCGTCGTGCGCGGCAACGTGGAGTCGCTGATGAAGCTGATCGCGGCCCTCGAGCGCCTGGGGATCGAACTCATCAACGAGGGTGCGGTAAGCGATGGCGGCGGTCGCGGCATCCGGCTGAAGAAAAGGGGCTAATTGGTCCTGACGTCGTTGTTGTGGTGCGTTGCTACGCTCCTCGGCGCGGGGTTGGCGGGGCTCGCGCTTTCAGGGCGCCGCGGCGCCAGCGCGCTCGTCTACGCCGCCTCGCTCGGCGCCACGTCTCTCATGCTGGTTATCGGGGTTGTCGCTCTTCTGACTCAGGCTGGCGAGGCGCTGGTGCTGCCGGTCGGCCTGCCGTGGCTGGGCGCGCATTTTCGCCTCGATGCGCTAAGCGCGTTTTTTCTCCTGGTCGTGAACCTGGGCGCCGCAGCGGCGAGCCTGTTCGGCCTGGGCTACGGCCGCCACGAGGAGTCCCCGGGGCGGGTGCTGCCTTTCTTCCCGGCCTTTCTCGCCGGCATGAACCTGGTGGTGCTCGCCGCGGACGCGTTCACGTTCCTCTTCGCCTGGGAGTTCATGTCGCTCGCGTCGTGGGCGCTCGTCATGGCGCAGCACCGCAGGCCGGACAACGCGGCGGCCGGTTACCTCTACCTGCTGATGGCGAGCTTTGGCACGCTCGCGCTCTTGCTTGCTTTCGGCCTGCTCGCCGGGCCGGCCGGCGGCTACAGCTTCGAGGAGATCCGGCAGTCGCCGTCGGCCGCCGTCTCGGGCGCCGTCCTCGTGCTGGCGCTGATCGGCGCGGGGTCCAAGGCCGGCCTCGTGCCGCTCCACGTCTGGCTGCCGCTCGCACACCCGGCAGCGCCGAGCCATGTCTCGGCTTTGATGAGCGGCGTCATGACCAAGGTGGCGGTCTACGGGTTCGTGCGCCTCGTGTTCGACCTGCTCGGGCCGCCGAGCTGGTGGTGGGGCGCGCTCGTGGCGCTGCTCGGCGGCGTCACCGCCGCGATGGGCGTGCTCTATGCCTTGATGGAGCACGACCTCAAGCGCCTGCTCGCCTACCACACGGTCGAGAACATCGGCATCATCTTCATCGGGCTGGGGCTGGCGTTCGCCTTCCAGGCGAACGCGATGCCGGCGGCGGCTGCGCTCGCCCTCACCGCGGCGCTGCTCCACGTATTCAACCACTCGGTGTTCAAGAGCCTGCTCTTCTTTGGCGCCGGCGCGGTGCTCGGGGCGACCGGCGAGCGTGACATGGAGCGCCTTGGCGGCCTCATCCATCGCATGCCGCTCACCGCATTCGCGTTCCTCGTCGGCTGCGCCGCGATCTCCGCGCTGCCGCCCTTCAACGGCTTCGTCTCCGAGTGGCTGACCTTCCAGGCCATCCTGCTCAGCCCTGCATTGCCGCAGTGGCTGCTCAAGTTCCTCGTGCCGGCGATCGGCGCTCTGCTCGCGCTTTCCGCCGCGCTGGCCGCCGCGTGCTTCGTCAAGGCGTTCGGCATCACGTTTCTCGGGCGCGCCCGCACACCGGTGGCCGCGCAGGCCACCGAGACCGACCGCTGGTCGCTCACGGCGATGTTCGCGCTCGCCGCGCTGTGCCTGCTGGCCGGCATTCTTCCCGGCTACTTCATCGACGCGCTTGCCCCGGTGATCCAGTCGCTTGCCGGGGCGAACCTGCCGCGCCAGCATGAGCTCGACTGGCTGACGATCGTCCCGGTCGCGCAGAGCCGCAGCTCCTACAACGGGCTGCTGCTCTTTCTGTGCATTGCGCTCGCCGCGGCGCTCGCCTGCGAAGTGATCCGCCGCCGGGCGTCGGCAGCCGTGCGGCGCTCCGCGCCGTGGGACTGCGGCTTTCCCGATGCGAGCCCGGCGACGCAATACACCGCGGCAAGCTTTTCCCAGCCGATTCGGCGGGTGTTCGGAACGGTCGTGTTCCGCGCCACCGAAGAGGTCCACATGCCGCCACCCGGCGATGCGCGTCCCGCCCGGTTGAGCGTGCGGCTGCGCGACGTCCCGTGGGACTCTCTATACCTGCCCGCCGCAGCACTGGTGAGCTATGCCGCCGAGCGCCTCAACCGCTTGCAGTTCCTGACCATTCGCGGCTACCTGACTTTGGTGTTCGGCGCTCTGGTAGCGCTGCTCATGGTGCTGAGCATATGGCAGTAGTCACCGACGCGCTTGTCCAGCTGATCCAGATGCTCGTCGTGCTGGCGCTGGCACCGCTGCTCGCGGGATATGTGCGCACCGTAAAGGCGCGCCTCCTCGGCCGTCGCGGACCGCCGCTACTGCAGCCCTATCGCGACTTGCTGCGGCTGCTGCGCAAGGAGGTCGTGCTTGCGCACTCCGCGTCATGGGTGTTCCGGGTCACGCCCTACCTCGTGTTCGCGACGACCTGGGTCGCCGCCGCGCTGGTGCCCACCTTCGCGGCCGGCCTGGTGGTCAGCTACGCGGCGGACATGATCGCCATCGTCGCCTTGCTCGCCAGCGCACGCTTCATGCTGGCGCTGGCGGGGCTCGATGTTGGCACCAGCTTCGGCGGCATTGGCTCGAGCCGCGAGATGATGATCGCCTCGCTCGCCGAGCCGGCAATGCTGATGGTCGTCTTTACCTTGTCCCTCCTGGCCGGCTCCACCCAGCTCTCCTCGATCGCGGCGTTCATGCAGGGCCCCGGCGTCGGCCTGCGCGTGTCCCTCGCCCTCGCGCTGGTGGCGCTCGTCATGGTGGCGATCGCCGAGAACGCGCGCATCCCGGTCGACAACCCCGCGACCCACCTCGAGCTCACCATGGTGCACGAGGCGATGATCCTCGAGTATTCCGGCCGGCACCTGGCGCTGATCGAGGCCGCGTCTTTCGTCAAGCTCCTGCTCTACGTCTCGGTCATCGCGTGCGCCTTCGCCCCGTGGGGCATCGCGATCTCGGGCCAGGGCTTCGCCGCCTACCTCGTCGGCCTGGCGGCTTACGTGGTCAAGCTCGCCGCCGGCGGGTTCCTCCTCGCTGTCTTCGAGACCTCGATCGCGAAGATGCGCGTATTCCGAGTCTCGGACTTCCTCGGCGCCGCGCTGATGCTCGGCGTACTGGCGACGCTGCTGCTTTTCGTCTCGCGCGTGACATGACCGGCCAGCTAGCCTTCGACGTCGCGCACCTTTTCGCCGGCGGCCTCGTCCTGGTGAGCTTTCTCCTGCTCTACCAGGATCGCATGACGGGGCTTGTCAACATCTTCGCGCTGCACGCGCTGGTGGTCTCGCTCTCGGTCGCGTGGCAGGCCGCGATCCAGGACGCCTCGCATCTCTACATCACCGCGGCGATCGCGCTCGTGGTCAAGGCGATCGTCATTCCCCTCGCCTTGCATCGCATCATCGTGCGCCTGGGTATTCATCGCACGATCGAGCCGGTGGTGAGCATCGGCCAGACCATGCTCGCCGGCATCGGTCTGGTCGCGCTGTCCATCATGGTGATGCTGCCGATCACGGCGCAGGCCGGCACGCTCGCGCGCGAAGATCTCGCGTTCGCGCTCTCGGTGATCCTGCTCGGGATGCTGATGATGATCGCGCGCCGCAACGCGGTGAGCCAGGTGATCGGCTTCATGTCGATCGAGAATGGGCTGATCCTCGCAGCCACTGGCGCCAAGGGCATGCCGCTGGTGGTGGAGATCAGCGTGGCGTTTTCGATCCTGGTCGCGCTGATCGTGATCGGCATCTTCCTGTTCCGCATCCGCGAGCGCTTCGAAACGGTCGACGTGCATCTGCTGCACGAGCATCGGGGCGAGCAGCCGTGAGCGCACTCATCCTCGGCGCTGTGCTGCTCGTTCCAGCCCTGGGCGCCGCGTTGCTCGCGGTTCTCCCCGACGACCGCATCGGCGCGCGACTCAATGTCGTTGTCTCGTTCCTCACCCTGGCGTGCGCGCTCGTACTGCTCGGCGAGCGCCCGGCGCCGGGGCCGTTCCTGATCGTCGATGACCTGAACGCGGTCTTTATCCTGCTCAGTACGCTCGTCGGCTTTACCACCAGCGTGTTCAGCGCGAGCTACATCGCGCACGAGCTCGACGTCGGCCACCTCACGCCGGCCTACCTCCGCTTCTACCACGCGATGTACCAGACGCTGATGTTCGGGATGAACCTCGCGCTGCTCTCGAACAACGTCGGGCTGATGTGGGTGGCGGTTGAGCTCGCCACGCTCACCACCGTGCTGATGGTCGGCATCTACCGCACCCCGGCCGCGCTCGAGGCGGCGTGGAAGTACTTCCTGCTCGGGAGTGTCGGCATCGCGCTCGCCCTCTTCGGCACGATCCTCGTTTACCTCGCGGCCCGCGCCGTCGTCGGCGAGGGCCTGGACGCGATGGCGTGGGACGTGCTCGTGCAGCACGCGCGCCACTTCGATCCGGCTCTGCTCAACTTGGCGTTCGTCTTCCTGCTGCTCGGCTACGGCACCAAGGTGGGTCTCGTGCCGTTACACGCCTGGCTGCCCGACGCGCACGCGGAAGGCCCGACGCCGATCTCGGCAGTGCTGTCCGGGCTGCTGCTCAACGTGGCGCTGTTCGCGGTGCTGCGCTTTAAGAGCGTGATGTCGGCCAATCCCGCGGCGCTCGCACCCGGGCCGCTGATGGTGACGCTCGGCCTGGTCTCGGTGGTGTTCGCGTCTCTCATGCTCTACCGGCGCCAGGACATCAAGCGGCTGTTCGCCTACTCGTCGATCGAGCACATGGGCATCATCACCTTCGCCTTCGGCATGGGAGGCACGCTCGCCAACTTCGCCGGCCTGCTCCACATGACCCTGCACAGCCTGACAAAATCGGCGATCTTCTTCTGCGTCGGCCACATCTCTCAGGTGAAGGGCACGCAGCGAATGGCCGAGATCCGCGGGCTGACGGCGTCGCACCCGGCGCTCGGATGGAGCCTCGTGCTCGGCGTGGCGGCGATCGCCGGGCTGCCGCCGCTCGGGCTTTTCATGACCGAGTTCCTGATCATCACCTCCACCTTCGCGCGCGAGCCGGCGCTCGCGGTGATTCTCGGGCTGAGCCTCGTGGTGGCGCTCGGCGCGCTGCTCGCACGCCTGAACGGGCTCGCGTTCGGCGAGCCGGACGAGCGCGGGGGCGGGCCCGCGAAGGCCTCTTTCGCACCCATCGCTCTTCATCTCGCGCTCGTCGCCGCGGCGGGCGTCTGGCTGCCGCCGGCCCTGGTCGGATGGTTCCAGCACGTCGCGACGCTGCTGAACTGAGATGAACTGGAAACCCCTGGTCGTGAACCGCGATGCCTGGGAGCAGGCGGCGAGCGCGCTGCGCGCGGGCGAATATTCGCTCCTCAGCCTCTGGGGCGAGCCCGACTGCGCGCGCATGGCGCTGCTCGCGAACGACGCGAGCGACGCTCGGCTGCTGAAGCTCACCTGCGAGGCGGGACGTTTTCCTTCGGTCGGCCGTCTGCATGCGCCGGCAATTCGCCTGGAGCGCGCGATGCGCGACCTCGCTGGCCTCGACCCGGTGGGTGCGCCGGATACGCGCCCGTGGCTGCGCCACATCGCGGGCTACCCTTTCCTGCCGGCCGAAGGCGAGGGCCTGCACCAGATCCCGGTCGGCCCGGTGCACGCCGGCATCATCGAGCCAGGCCACTTCCGCTTCACCGCCAACGGCGAAACCGTCGTGCGCCTGGAGGAGCGGCTCGGCTACGTGCACAAGGGAATCGATGCGCTGATGGCCGGCGCCTCCCTCGAACGCGCCGCATCGCTCGCCGGCCGCGTCTCGGGCGACAGCACGGTCGCTTACGCTGCGGCGTTCGCGCAGGCGGTGGAGAACGCGCTCGGCGCGCAGGTACCGCCGCGCGCCCTCTGGCTGCGCGCGCTCGCCTGCGAGCTCGAGCGCCTCGCCAACCATTTTGGCGACATCGGCGCGATCTGCAACGATGCCGCATTCAGCATCCTGCATGCGAGCTTCGGCGTGCTGCGCGAGGAGGTGCTGCGCGCTGCGCAGGCCTGCTTCGGCCATCGCCTTATGATGGACTGCGTGGTCCCCGGCGGGATGCGCGCCGACCTCTCGGCGCAGGGCGAGCCGAGGCTGCGCAGGCTGCTCGCCCTCGCGCGCCGGCGCTTCCCCGAGCTCGTCGGGCTGTACGAGAACACCGCGTCGCTCAAGGACCGCACGGTCGACACGGGCACCCTTTCTCCCGCTCTCGCGCAGCAGTACGCCGCCGGCGGATACGTCGGCCGCGCATCCGGACGTCGCTTCGACGCACGGCGCGCGCCGGGCTACGCGCCGTACGAACAGCTTGAGTTCGAGGTGCCCGTCGTCCAGGCGGGCGACGTCAACGCACGGGTCTGGATCCGCATCCGGGAAGTCGAGCAGAGCCTCACGCTGCTCGAGCAGATCCTCGCGCGGCTCCCTTCCGGGCCGCTGAGTACGACCATCCCACAGGCAAACGCCGCATGCGAAGGCACGGCACTCGTTGAAGGCTTCCGCGGCGACATTTTCGCTTGGGTGCGCATCGGCCCCGACGGCCGCGTCGAGCGCTGCCATCTGCGCGACCCGTCGTGGTTCCAGTGGCCACTGCTCGAGGCCGCGATCGAGGGGAACATCGTGGCCGACTTCCCACTATGCAACAAGTCCTTCAATTGCTCTTACTCGGGTCATGACCTCTAAGCTGCTCTTCATGAACCTGGTGCGCGGACCGTTGACCGAGCCCGCGCCAGCGCCAGATCAGCTTGCCCTCGCTGAGCAAGTGAATCGCGCCGCCCGCGCGCGCCTCGGACGCACGCTCTGCATTCGTGAGGTCGACGCGGGCTCGTGCAACGGCTGCGAGCTTGAGATCCACGCGCTCAACAACGTGCTTTATGACCTGGAGCGCTTCGGCCTGCGCTTCGTCGCTTCGCCTCGCCATGCCGACGTGCTGCTTGTGACCGGCCCGGTGACGGTGAACATGCGCGAGGCGCTCGAGCGCACCTACCAGGCGACGCCGGACCCGAAGTGGGTCGTCGCGGTCGGCGATTGCGCACGCGATGGCGGAGTCTTTGCTGGCAGCCCGGCGTGCGTTGGCGGCGTCTCGAAAGTGCTCGCCGTGGATCTACAGATCCCCGGCTGTCCGCCCTCCCCGGTAGCGCTGCTCAAGGGCCTGCTTGCGCTTCTCGAGGGAGCCTCAGCGTAGGTCCGGGCAGCCGCATCGTACGGTCTATACTCGCGCGCGTTGACCGACGTCGTTTCCCTCTACCAGCAAAGCCTCGCTCGCCGCGGCTTCGTCTCGGATTCCTCCCAATGGCGCGCGGTCGAGCGCCTGCAGCAGCTGTACGAGGAATGGAGCGCCTACAAGAAGCGCCGCGACACCGCGCTGAAGCGCCTGCTCGTCAAGCCGCCGCTGCCCAAGGGCGTCTACCTGTGGGGGCCGGTCGGGCGCGGCAAGAGCTTCCTGATGGACGCCTTCTATCTGTGCGTGCCGCTGGTGCGCAAGCGCCGCGTGCATTTCCACCACTTCATGCGCGAGATCCATCGCGAGCTCGACGCGCTGAAGGGCACCGAGGACCCGATCGCCGAGGTCGCGGCGCGTACCGCCCGGCGACATCGATTAGTCTGTTTTGATGAGTTTCACGTGTCGGACATCGCCGACGCGATGATCCTCGGCCGCTTCCTCGAGCACGTCATGGACCGCGGCGTGGAGTTCGTCATGACCTCGAACTACCACCCCGACCAGCTCTATCCCGGCGGGCTGCAGCGCGAGCGCTTCCTGCCGGCGATCGAGCTGCTCAAGACGCGGCTCGACGTGGTCGGCGTGGACAGCGGTACCGACTACCGCCGGCTGAAGATGGAGCAGGTTCGGGTCTACCACGTGGGTAAAGGTGGGGAGACCGAGCTGGCCCGGATTTTCCACGAATTGAAGGATGTGGAGGAAGAGAAGCAGCCGCTCGACGTCGAAGGCCGCACCATCGCCTACCGCAAGCGCGCCGGTGGAGTGGTGTGGTTCGATTTCCAGGCGCTGTGCGGCGGGCCGCGCTCCTACGCCGACTACGTCGACCTGGCGAAGCGCTTCCACACGGTGATGGTCTCGGGCGTGCCGCGCATGTCGGCCAAGCAATCCGACGCCGCGCGGCGCTTTACCTGGCTGGTCGACGTGCTGTACGACGAGCGGATAAAGCTCGTGCTGTCGGCCGAAGCTCCGCCCGAGGCGCTGTTCGCCGAGGGCGAGAACTCGGCCGACTTCCAGCGCACGGTGAGCCGGCTGCATGAAATGCAATCGGCCGAATACCGACTGCTGCCGGCAAGGCGGGTAGCATTGGCGACATGAGAACCGTCCTCGCCTTGCTGCTACTGATGTCCTGGAATCTCGCCGCCGCCCAGGCGTATCCCAATAAGCCGCTTCGCCTGGTCATTCCGTTCCCGCCGGGCGGCAGCAACGACGTGGTCGGCCGCGCCATCGGCCAGCAGCTCTCCGAGCGGCTCGGCCAGGGCGTGGTGATCGACAACCGCGGCGGCGCGGGCGGCATCATCGGCACCGAGCAGGCGGCGAAATCGGCGCCCGACGGCTACACGCTGCTGCTCATCTCCACTGCCTTTCCGACCAGCATCGCCTTCAACCGCCTGCCGCAGGACGCGATGAAGTCTTTCGCGCCGGTAGCGATGCTCGGCAGCGGACCGGCGCTGCTCGTGGCGCCGGCGAGCTCGCCGGTGAACTCGGTCCAGGACCTTCTGGACCAGCTGAAAAAGAAGCCGGGGGAGCTGAACGCCGCGGCCGCGGGCATCGGCAGCTTCCAGCACATGGCAACCGAGCTTTTCCGCCTGCAGTCGAAAACCAACTTCGTGATCGTGCAGTACAAGGGCGGCGGTCCGGCGCTCACCGATACGATCGCGGGGCAGGTGCAGTTCAATCTCGGCAGCCTGGTGCAGATGGTGCCGCACGTGCGCTCGGGGAAACTGAAGGCGCTCGGCGTGAGCAGCGCGAAGCGCGTTCCAGCGATGCCCGAGGTGCCGACCATCGCGGAAGCGGGTTTGCCGGGCTACGAGGTGAGCAACTGGTGGGGCATCCTTGCGCCGGCCGGGACGCCCGCGCCGGTGCTCGACCGGCTGTATAAGGAGATAACCGCGATTCAAGAATCGCCGGAGACGCGCAAGCGCTTCGAGCTCGAGGGAGCGGAAGTAGTGCGCATGAAACCGGCTGAATTCGCGTCTTTTGTCACGCAGGAGACGGAGAAATGGACCCGCGTGGTGAAGGAAGCCGGCATCAAGCCGGAATAACATAGAGACGCGCCATGGAACGCTTCAAGGCCTACCAGCTCACTGAAACACCGGACAAGAAGATCCGCGCGGAGTTCGTCGACATGGCGCTGGAGGATCTCGATCCGGGCGACGTGGTGGTGAGCGTCGCCTACTCCGACGTGAACTACAAGGACGCGCTCGCCGCCACCGGCAAGGGCAAGATCCTGCGACGGCAAAGCTGCGTCGGCGGCATCGACCTTTCGGGCACCGTGGTCAGCTCGCAGAATCCGAAGTTCGCGAAAGGCGACGCGGTCATCGGCATCGGTTTCGACCTCGGCGTCGCGCATCATGGAGGCTATGCGCAATATGCGCGCATGCCCGGCGCGTGGCTGATGAAGCTGCCGAAGGGCATGTCGCTGTGGGACGCAATGGCTTTCGGTACCGCCGGCTACACCGCAGGCATCGCCATCGTGCGCATGGAGCACGAGGGACTCAAGCCCTCGAGCGGGCCGGTGCTGGTCAACGGTGCAACCGGCGGCGTGGGGTCCATCGCGCTGTCCGCGCTGTCGCGTCTCGGCTATCACGTGGTCGCCCTGACCGGCAAGGAAAGCGAGGCCGAGTGGCTAAGGAAGCTCGGCGCCAAGGAAGTTCTTCTCAGGAAGACGCTGAACCTTGAGAAGATCAAGCCGCTCGACAAGTCCACGTGGGCCGGCGCGGTCGACAACCTCGGCGGCGAAGTGCTGGCGTGGATCTGCAGCACCATGAAGGACAACGGCGTCATCGCTTCGATCGGCCTCGCCGCAAGCCCCAGCCTCAACACCACGGTAATGCCTTTCATCCTGCGTGGGGTGAGGCTGCTTGGCATCAATTCCGGCGAAAGCTCCAACGACGTGCGCGAGACGGTCTGGCGGCGCCTCGGCACCGATATGAAACCGCCGCTCCTGAAGGACATGGCGCGCACCGTGCCGTTCAGCAAGCTGCCGTCGGTGTTCGACGACTTCATCAACGCCAAGGTGACGCGCCGCGTGGTAGTGGACCTCGCCATGAGTCCCTAGGATGGCGACGCCGACCGACCTGCCGCAAAAGCGCGTGCTGGTGGTCGACGATTCGAAGTTCGTCCGCACCACCTTCGCTTCCATCCTCAAGGCCTCGTTCGGCGTGCGCGAGGAAGCCGACGGCGAGGCGGCGTGGGACGCGGTGGTCGGCGATGCGTCGCTCGTCATGGTGTTCACCGACCTCGACATGCCGAAGCTCGACGGCTTCGGCCTGCTGTCGCGCATCCGCGCCTCCAGCGACCGCCGCATCAAGGAGATGCCGGTGGTGGTGATCTCCGGGAACGAAGCCGCCGCCATGAAGCAGCGCGCGCGCGAGCTGGGAGCGAACGACTTCATCGCCAAGTCGGCCGACGCGCCGGAAGTGCTCTCGCGCCTCGACAACCTGCTGCGCCTGGCGCGCACCAGCAACGAGCTCGAGGTGACGCGCAAGGTGGTGGGCAGCACCGCGACGCACGACCCTCTCACCGGGACGCATACGCCGCATTACCTGGTGACCGAGGGCCGCAAGCACTTCGCGGCTGCGCGCCGCCACGGCGGCGAGCTTTCGGTGATGGCGCTGCGCCTCGATACCTACGACGAGATCGCGCTCGCCGCGGGCAAGGACATCGCCGACGTGGTGGTCCAGCGCGTCGCGAAGCTCATCACGGATAAGGTGCGCGCCGAGGACACCGTGGCGCGCGTGGCGTACGCCACCTTCATGGTGGTCGCGGCGGGCACCGCCGCCTCGCACATGACGGCGGTAGCGCAGCGCCTGCGGCGCGAGCTGGACGACGCGAAGGTCAGGTACCGCGACCAGCCGCTCAAGTTCGTCAGCAGCGTCGGCGTGGCCTCCGCCTCGATGGATGCGGCGAATTCGATCGAGGACCTGATGCGCCTTGCGCTGCAAAGGGTGCAGCGGGCGCCGGCCGCGGCGCCCACGCCCGCCGCGGCGCCCGCGGCGCAGCCGGCCGGCATGCCGGCCGACCTCGAGCGCATCCTGCGCTTCCTCGAGGGTGCCGATATCGCGCGCATCGGCCCCGCGGCCGACGAGTTCGCGCGGCGGCTCGAGCGCATCGCCAAGGCGATTCAGGCCAAACGCCGCTGATCGAACTAGAATCGTCACGGTGACGACGTACCGCGATTTCCACCGCCGCTCGCTCGACGACCGCGAAGGCTTCTGGGCCGAGGAAGCGAAGCTGGTGCACTGGCAAAAGCCTTGTTCCAAGGTCCTGGATTACACCCGGCCGCCGTTCGCGAAATGGTTCGTCGGCGGCGAGACCAACCTCTGCTACAACGCGCTCGACCGCCATCTCGCGCGCCGCGCCGAGCAGAAGGCCCTGGTGTGGATTTCCACCGAGGTCGATAAGACTGAGACGTATACGTACCGTGAGCTTCATGCTCGTGTAAATCAAACCGCTGCCATGATGCAGGCCCTCGGCGTAAAGCAGGGCGACCGCGTCATCATCTACATGCCGATGATCCCCGAGGCGGCATTTGCGATCCTCGCCTGCGCGCGCATCGGCGCGATCCACTCGGTGGTGTTCGGCGGCTTTGCCGCGGCGAGCCTCGCCGCGCGCATCGACGACGCCAGGCCGGCGCTGATGATCACTGCAGACGGCGGCAGCCGCATGGGCAAGGTGGTGCTCTACAAATCGCTGGTCGACGAGTCGCTCAAGCTCGCCAAGCACCCGCCGAAGAAGGTTCTGCTCTTTTCCAGGGGCCTGGACAAGAGCATGCCTGTGGTGCGGGGCCGGGATGTCGACTGGGTTTCATTTTCAAAGGAGTTTGCAAACCCGGAAATTCCCTGCGTGTGGCTGGAGTCGAACCAGCCCTCGTACATCCTCTACACCTCCGGTACTACCGGCCATCCGAAGGGCGTGCAGCGCGACGTCGGCGGCTATGCGGTGGCGCTCGCCTCGTCGATGAAGCGCATCTTCTGCGGCGAGGCGGGGGAGACGATGTTCACCACCTCCGACATCGGCTGGGTGGTGGGGCATTCGTACATCATCTACGGCCCGCTGATCGCCGGCATGACCACGATCCTGTATGAGGGCGTGCCGATCCGCCCGGACGCGGGGGTGTGGTGGAAGATCGTGCAGGACCACGAGGTGGCGGTGATGTTTTCCGCGCCGACGGCCATCCGGGTGCTGAAGAAGCATGATGTTGCGTTTTTAAAAAAACATGATTTATCCTCGCTCAAGCACCTCTTCCTGGCGGGCGAGCCGCTGGACGAGCCGACGCACGTCTGGATCAGCGAGGCGCTCGGCCGGCCGGTGATCGACCACTACTGGCAGACCGAGACCGGCTGGCCGCTGCTCTCGGCGCATCCCGGCGTCGAGAAGGCCAGGCTCAAGATGGGCTCGCCGAGCTTTCCGGTTTATGGGTATGAAGTTCAGCTACTTCATGAAACCACGGGTAAGGCGGTACCAGACGGCGAGAAAGGCGTAGTCACTATCAAGCCGCCGCTGCCGCCGGGGTGCATGACGACTGTCTGGGGCGACGACCAGCGTTTCGTGCAGACCTATTTCAAGGACTTCAAGAACATCTACTCGACGTTCGACTGGGGCATCCGCGACAAGGACGGCTACTACTTCATCCTGGGGCGCACCGACGACGTGATCAACGTCGCCGGCCATCGCCTCGGCACCCGCGAGATCGAGGAGGCGGTGAGCATGCA